>NTLX01000032.1_pt1 | contig 26810 bp, 68 predicted proteins | sample 1251771 | NCBI WGS metagenome assembly NTLX01 (sample SAMN07250028, study PRJNA358725) | marine metagenome | isolation source: viruses from ocean water | place: Pacific Ocean: North Pacific Subtropical Gyre | collected 2015
GAAGAAGGAAGGTCGCTAGAGACCTCTATAGACCTTACAGAAGGTTTCCGTTTCCCGGCAGGGTTCTGTGCCTCTGCATTCATCACGGATGAGAGACGGGCCACCATGAGCTACGATGAGCCTCTTTTCTTGGTGACTGACCACAAGATTACACAGGTCGAAGAGATTTATCCAATCCTTGAAATGATTGCGAGAGAGTCTCGTCCTCTTATCATTGTTGCTGAAGAGATTGAGGGCCAAGCGCTTGCTGCAATGATTACTAATGCAGTGAGAGGCACCCTAAAGGTTGCCGGTATTCGTGCGCCTTTCTATGGTGAAGAGCGAGAGAACTTCCTTTCTGACCTTGCTATCTCAACTGGTGCGACATTCATTACAAGAGAGAGCGGAATGAAGCTACAAGAGACTCCATTCTCTGCACTTGGCTCTGCTGTGTCTGTCGAAAGCAATCGTACCTCAACCATCATTGTTGGCGGTACGTGTGACGGCGAGCGCATCAACAACCGCATTGAATCTTTGAAGGAAGAGATCAAGACTAACGATGACATTCGTGAGTGTGAAGCTATACAAGGTAGAGTAGTCAGACTGTCTTCTGGTGTCGCTGTGATTCGTGTTGGTGGTGTCACTCAGGTTGAGATGATCGAAGCTAAGCATAGAATTGAAGACGCTCTTGAGGCAGTTCGTTCTGCTCAAGACGAAGGAATTATCATCGGTGGTGGTGTTGCTCTCTTGAAGGCTTCGAGAAGGATTGCAATCACAACAACAAATAACGACCAAGCTGTTGGTGCCAACATCGTCCAGTCAGCTTGTGAAGCTCCGTTTAGACAGATGGCCTTGAACTCTGGTGAGAGCCCCGATCTTCTGATAAGAGCAGTCCTTAGCGATTCTGAAGGTCGTGGTTGGGATTTCCGTAATGGTACCTTGACTAACCACCTCAAAGCAGGTATATTAGATCCAGTCAAGGTGACCAGAACTGCGTTGCAAAATGCAGCCAGTTGTGCTGGGACGTTGATTACAACCAACTACGGAATTATACAGACATGACAAAGGGTGACTTATGCCATATCCCACAAGGCACAATTTTAATAAATGAAGACACGACAAAATTTCTAAAGCCAGAGAAGCCAACTACTGGTATCTTTATTGAAGATACCTTGGACAGCAGATCTTGCTGTATTCATGTTGCCGGCCAGAGATGGTTGGCAAGTAAGAAAGATATTTACCCAATTAAGGAGAACGAAAATGGTGAAACTTATAAAAATAGTCAATCCTCACGGTACTAAGGTAGAAAGCCTGACAGAGGTTTATGTAAACCCAGAACACGTTAGCTATATCGTTGAAGATGAGCAGATGGCTAACCTAGCCAACCAGGGTATTATCTTTGAGGGCCTTCATCCAAACCATAAATTTACCAGAGTCATAGTTGATACTGGTGGGCGTACCGAACACTTTACTGTGATTGGTGGTGTTAGTGAAATCGCAAATAAACTAAAAAATTCTAAACAACTGTTGAGGGGATGATGTCACAAAGAGTTAATATACAATATTCAGTTGAAGTTGACAAACTGCCAGATACTGTAAGTGTTTTATATGATAATGCAATGCTTAGAATGAAACACTTAAATGATACAATGTTAAGTTTAAGCTCAGCATTGGACTTAGAAATGATTGAACAAATTGATACTATAAGACTTGAGCTTGCACAGATCGATATTCAACTGGCCGACGTTGACAGAATAGTCAAAGGCTATATTGGATTAAAAACTGCACAGCAACAAAACAAGGATATACAAACAAATGAGGAAAGTAAGCAAAGCACTCCTGAGCCCGCTGCACAAAGTGAATAGTTTTTATGTCCATCCAGCACAAATACTCAGCAAACCAAAACAACAAAAGGTAAATATCTTCGGAGATAATGATTTAGATTTTACTTTTCAGGCTTTGAAATTTTATCCTAATATAAAAGTTAACTGTGGTGGAATGGATAATCTTTATGAAAACTTTTGGAAACTTGTCAAGCAAGTTGGCTCACAGGAGTTTACTAGATTCTTTTCTTCGCAGGGCGATCACCTAGCAAAGTTAACCTATGATGAGGCTTTAGAGCTAGCTAACGCTGATGGTAGTATTGCATCTTGCGCAACGTATCTTTTGATACAATGTTCAATTGACGGCACTCCATATTGCCCTGGAACAAAGATATCAAAATATATCCTATATGACTCACTCAAAAAACTCAAAGGCATTCAAAAATATCTTGATAGGATAACTTTTGATAACAGTGCAGAGGCTGGATACTATTTATGTTTGAACGAGTTTGAAAGAGATTTTGCCTCAAGAGATCGTGCTATACTTTCATTCAGCCTAGAAGAGGCGATGAAAAGCAAGAACTCAGTAATTGCATCAAGTGTGTATTTTACTGACAGCAGAGAAGTTGAAGACAGTTTAGGGAAAAAGTATTATTTAAATGTATAAGTTATTTTTAGCTACAGTGATGTTTGTCATTGGACTAGTAATAACTTGGTTTACTTCATACTCTCAATTCATTTCTGAGTGGGCAAGAGAGAATACGCTGCTCATAACGTGTTTGCTGGCAATCCCAGGAACATTGTGTTTTGTCTATGGAATAAGGCACGCATTTGATTTCTTCAACAATGGGTGGGGCCCTAGGTTTTATGTTTTTTCATTATCTTTTCTAGTTTATCCTTTCTTGTTTTCTTATTTCTTAAATGAACCTTTCCTTACATTAAAAAATATCTTGTGTACTGTGCTGGCGTTTGCTATAATTTTAATACAAATGGAGATGAAATGAGAAGAGTAGAAAAGCCATGGGGCTATGAAGTTGTGTGGGCAGAAACAGGTGCCTATGTAGGTAAATTGCTGCACATAAATGCAGGTCAAAGGCTGTCTCTTCAATACCATGTTACAAAGGAAGAGACTGTTTATGTTTTGTCTGGAATTCTTTACAACTACGATGCAGATGGCAAGATAACTAAGTTTTTACCTGGGCAGGTCTACCATGTCAAGCCCGGCACCGTGCATAGATTCGGTGCTAACGAGAGCCATGTCGAACTAATGGAAGTTAGCACTAATCATTTAGATGACGTTGTTCGCCTTGCAGATGACTATAAGAGATAGTTTTGCTTATCGCTAACTAATTATCTTTGGAGGTATCCATGCTAGCAGTTGACAAATGGTTCGACACTATCACAGAAGTTGATAAGACTTACGACCTTAGAATTTATGAAACCCACTTTATTGTCTCTATATCTAAAGAGAAGGGTGGAGAGATGCAGGAGGTACAAACTGAAATACGTGCCATTCCAAAGGTTACGATTGTTCGTACCGTTGGTCTGTCTCGTTCTGTAGGTAATAGGGTCCTAGCAAAAATATCCGTTAAGTTTGCTCTGCTTGGCCAAGAGTCAAGAGTTAAATATCGAGATCAAGTTTTGATCCCACAAATGTCAATCATCAAAGGCCTACAGATTCATCAGGCGTATCGTATCCACAGAATCAACATTCAGGGTACGATTCGTAAGGTTCGCGAGAACAAAGAAAGGCTTGATGAATATGGTATGGCACAATATTCTGCTCATGCTATTCCAAGAAAGACATCTAAGAAAATGCCAACACCGAGGATGACAATTCCTCAAATGATTCAGGACTTCTCTGACTCTGGACAACAACCATATGACGCAGCCATGCATAATGCTCACATGTCCTACCATGTTATGCTTCCTGTATCTGAGCTTCTTGAATATCTACCAAGAATGTACAGAGGTGATGCGCTAAAGTACGACACAGCATACCAAGACTTTATTGCCTATGGGCCTAGAAATCCTGTGTTTTTAGCTATCGGACAAAATGGTAGAGCAAAGATAACTGGTAACGAAGATATTCTTTTCTTTGCACAAGAGGCAGGGCTGCAAGAAGTCCCTGTGTTTATTTCGTATCAGAGGCAAGTATGATTAAAGAGATGTTAAAGGCTTCATTTGTTGGGCTCGTCTTGTCTCAAATAGTCGTGTTGGCTTTGATATCATCTTTAGTTTCTAACTTTCAACCATTGCCCACAGTTCAGCAGCTTGATGCTGCTGAGAACGTCTCTGAAAGTCTACCAATCTCTTTACAAAAAACTTCAAAGAAGTCGAGGGAAAGCTCTGTCGCTCTTCTTACATTGAACATGGTTTCTGGTGAGGTTTCTTTTGCATCAGGAACCTATATCGAGTATAGAGGAGACTTGTTTATATTGACTGCTGCTCATGCCGTTCAACAAATAGGTGCTGTGATGATGGCTGTAACACCAGACGAGCAGTATCCTTGCGGTGGAATTGTTTATTATTCAAAACAGTCAGATATTGCGATAATAGAGGCCCCTCATATTCCTGAACGTAAGCCAGTAAACATTTCTAAGTCTATTCCAAGCTATAACAAATGGAAAAGGTCTCTTCAGGCACTTGACAGAGTGGTCTACACTGGTTATCCTAATGCTACTGGGCCGATGACAGTGCATGGACATATCATGGGCTTCTTAGAAGGCGTGTTATACGTTAACATGTATGCTTGGTCAGGAGCGTCAGGCTCTGGTGTGTTTGATGAACACGGCAATATTATAGGAATTGTATCAGCACTTGAGGTCGGAGATTTCGGCGCTGTACAGATACCACTACATAGTTCTATTATTGTAAGACCTACTTATCTTGTAGATTGGGAACAAGCCTTTAAGGAATATTATGAAAAAGAAGAAGAATAAATATAAATCTGTTGAAGAGAAGATTGAATCAACAGATCAAAAGCTTTGTGAATTTAAAACTCTTATTGAACAGATAAGGTGTGAAGTAGAAGAAATGTCCAGTGATGAAGTTTGCCCCGACGAAATTGAGGGCAATAAACAGGCCCAAAAAATTCTACAAGACATGATTACTAATATGATGCTTAAAAAAGGATTAGAAGAAGGAGAAGCATAATGTCGGACGATACTAACGTCCCTTCTGAGGCAGAAGATTTGAAGCCCAAAAAGCCATCAAATCGAGCCCCGGAAGGGATTAGAACATTTACGGTTTGCAGAGTCAGCGATGAATCAGGTATTTCAGGAACAGGTGTTGTCATTGAGGGCGCTATGTTCGCAACTGGACATACGATTATTCACTGGTTGACACCAGCACCAAGAGGGTCGATTGCTTTCTTCGATTCTTTCGAAGATTTCATTAAGATTCACATCAAGCCACATCCATCAAACAATACAATTATTACGTTTGAGGATGGTGAGCAGATGGTATTTGATGAGAGGCCAGCAGAAGATGGGTAAGTCATACAGAAATAGAATAAAGAGAATCAATAAAGATGTCTCTACTTACCTTGACAAAGGACCACAAGATCCAGGGCCGCCCTACAAAAAGAAAAGAAAAAGGTTGCCGACCGATATCAACAAGTTAAGTGCTCCTCCTGGCGCGGGTGCGCTTGAGGAGGACGACGATGGAATCCAAGACGACACAAGATCAGGAACAGAAATGGAAGAAATCCTGGAAGCCTGGAAAATGTATGTCGAACAGGAAGAGGAAGCGTCAGAGATCAAAAATGAAGAGGAAGGCAAAGATGAAGATGGATTGGTATAAACAAAACTATCCAACTGGTAAGCTGTATATCTACAAAAGAAGGCAACAAACCTTTTCAGATCTACACAACGGAGATACTTTTATTTCAGGAAGGCCATACCTCTTCGTCCGCTGGTCTACACCCACCAACCCTTACACACAGGAGAAGATGCATTTTGATAATGCAGTATTCTTTGTAGATGGTAGTGAGCATTGGATTGATCGCGGAATGTTGAAAGACTTTGAGCTTGTCGAATGACCTTTGTAGAAATCACAGAAGAACAGAAAGCGTTCCCCGGTGAGTTTCTCTATCATGAACCAACAAACGCGATTGTAATGTGTGGTGCTTTCATGGGCGATAAGATAAAGGCCCTCAACAATGGTAAGTTGTTTGAAGATGCGAAGACCAACTTCAAGAAGATACAGCTTACTAAAGAAGAAAAGAAAAAGAAGTTTGTCTCTAGATGTAAGGCGTGCTCAAAGTAGCTTGACATAACATTTCAACGGGCTATAATGTGTATGTACGCTGGAGGTACAATGAACGACGACGGTATTTTTGAGTGGTGTCTTTCTCAGGGCACCGTGTGTGAGAACCCTTACGACGATAATGCGTGGGTATGGGAAGATTGGGAGGACGAATGTAATCCCGAATATTGGGGTGTGTGATGTACATGATTTATGGCATCACTGATTGTCCATCATGCCTGTATGCACAGGCCATGTTGATGGACAAGAACAAAGAATATACCTTTGTGTCTATGGATTTCTCTCCGTCATATCGAGAGAAGATTAAGAGAGACTTTGGTTGGGAAACTTTCCCTATTATTGCTCTCCATTACGGCGAAAGCCTGAACGATTTTACAGTTATTGGAGGCTTTACAGAACTTAGAAAGTCTTTGCTGTGGGATCCGATGGTGGCGCAGTCTACTTAATATGTGGACATTCAACGAGGCGATCTGGTAAGATGGATAATAGACTACAGGGTGTGGGAGCCGCCATCCGGCTCTGATGCCTTTCCAGTTGAGCCTTTGTACGCCTACGGCATTGTTATTGAAGTTAGTTTTGCTGATCCTAACAATGTCGTAGTTGCGTGCTTTGCCAATTGTCATAGTAGTTGGCAAATATTACATATGATTTATGACGGTTTTGAAGTCTTAACGAGGAGGTAGATTGCCTAAACCAAAGAAAGGCGATTTAGTCCACCTATACCGTAGAAAGGTTGGTGGGGCAGGATTGCTATTGAAAAGAATACCAAACGTAGAGGAAAAGTACGGAATAAGCTTAAACGAAATTGTGATCCATAAAAAGGATTTTTTGGAACTGCCTTGGAATGAAAAAAACAGGGCCTCAATTAAATTCTTATATCCAAAACTTACTGCCGATCAGGTGTTAGAAATAATGAGCATCATCGGCGTTGTTGAGTCTTATTGCTCCCAATGGGACAAAGAAACAAATCAAAGAGAACTTAAACCAAAGTATCATACCGACTTTGCAAAAGTAAAATGGCTTAAAGCCCCCGGTGAATACTCAGATGAGCCTGCTCGCTACTACAATAAAGGCGAGTCTTGGTTCCCAACATCTTGGTTGAAGGTTCTCAAATAGGAGGACTATTTGTGTAATAAACCGACAGAGTATGAAATTGGCCCTGAGTATCGCACACTGCAATTTAATGGCAGAATCAAACGAATGATGTCTCTTGCCAAGAAAGTTGCATACAACTGTGAAGCCGATGACTACAAGCATGGTGCTGTGCTCGCAAAGGGCGGAACTGTAATCAACACAGCCTTCAACAAGAATAGTCACTGTTCTTTTGGCTATAGGTTCAGGAATATAAACCTTGGCCTGCCCACTCTTCATGCTGAGATTGGTGCTGTTATTGGTATTGACAGAAGTGTTACTACCGGTGCCACCCTCTATGTGTGTAGGGTGGGCAAGAACGGTGATTACAGGCTATCTAAGCCTTGCCCTATGTGCTACGCCGCTCTAAAACATGTGGGCGTCAGAAAGGTCGTATGGACCATTAACAATAAAGAATGTGGGACGTATAAGCTATGAGAAAGATTAAACCAGGAACAATTGTTAGACTGCGAAGAAACGGCCAGATAATGGGTACAGTTATCAAAGTTACCAAAAACTCTGACTATAGAAGCCAAATAAAATATTCTGTTTTATGGTTCGGTCGTAGCGATATTAAACATAATTTTGATAAATATGAGATCCAAGTGGTTTCTCGATCAAATACCGCAGACCTCTGAACAGGCTACATTACCCCTGTGGCCGGGAGAGCACATGAAGGTTGGCGACTTAGTACATATTTCTATTCATTCACCGCTCTACAGCTATGTCGGTGGTGTAGGAACAATCGTTAGGTTTGCCGGCTCAAGACGCGGTGTGCCTTTTTGGAGAGTGTTTATCAACGGTACACTCTCTCCGTATTATTTCTCTAAAAACGAACTTGACCTTGTAAAGGAGGCATGATGGATCCAGATGATTACGCATTGGAACAAATTAGGAAAAGGACGCCAGAGTTTGTGGTATGCCGACACCGCTTTTGTCCAGAACCGCCAGGAGTATACACTGTATTTGCCTGGAGTCGTTCTAAGAACGATAACATGAAGTACGATCATTACACTTGGAAATCTTTGCCATATGGCACTGAGTTCTTCGGCATGATTCACATTCAAACTGGTGCTGAGTTCTACGTTGATGCCAAGAGGGTGAGAGAGAACTACGAACTTTTCTATTCTGCCCATCAGGCGGCTGGTGTTGCAGAAGAAACTGCATACTGGTACCACGATCAAAGCCAAGGTGACTGGTAATGAAAATCGGTGATCTTGTAAGAAAGCATACTGGAATCTGGGCAAACCAAGAGCCGTGGTGGTCTCATGGGTTGTTGGCTGTTGGTATTGTCGTCGGACCATCTAAGACTTCTGATTTTACAATTTTGTGGGCCGGAAAGTACCGAACTTATGAGCAGAAAAAGAACCTTGAAGTAGTTCAAGAAAGGAAATAACATGATTGGTGCTATTATTGAACACGCACACCATGGCCTTGGTGTGGTTCTTAAGTCTGAGATCAATGATAAGTCTGGGGATCGCTTTCTGTTTGTCCGATGGAACGAAGCCTTGACTTGGGATGCAGAGACATACCACTATTGTTGGATTGACACCGAGGACATTAAAATTGTCTCAAAGAAGGTTGCGTAGACCTTTGAACGGGCTACATTGACTGTGACGGGTGGGGCACACCCATTAACTATACGGAGGAAAGATGTCCCCTTTCATGAAGTCCTTGCTCAAGGACGTGATTACCACGACCGCTCAGGTCATCGCCCTGAGAATGACTGCGCCAGCGGAAGGAGATCAATATGCTCTCTCCGTTGTGCCAGTAAAAATTGCAAACCAGAAGCAGCTTGCTCAACCTGAAGCAAGAAAGGTTGGCTTCTAATGACTGATGAGCCACAAGTTGGAGAACTGTTTTTGTTTAAGGGTGATGACGAAACCGCACCAGAATGGGCGAGAGAACCAGACATTGGTATCCTTGTTTCCTATGACGAAGCTACCAAAGAGGGTGTAATGTTTTGGCTGAGGTATCCTGATCCTGAAGAAGGAAGACTAAACCAGTTTGACTTCAACCAGATTCAAGAAGAAAAGTTTGAAAGATTCGTTTACAGAGGATAACAAATGACAAAGATTGAGATTTTGGCGATGAGCCTTTTTTTGACCGGTTGTCCGGTTGCGATGGCAAACCAGTTGCCTACCGAAGAGATGTGTGTTATTGACAGGTGTGACAAGCAAGTCTGCACTGTTGAAACGCCAGAAGGAACTGTTGAAATCAACAAGAAGCGAGATTACAAGGAAGGCAAGCAGATTGTTTGTCCTATCTGGCTTATTGAGCCCACTTGAGAAAACAAATGAAACTGACACAAGTACAAAAGAATTTCATTGAGCGTGCGTTTGAAGCATATGCTTTCCAAATCTTGAGGGATATCTACGGAGTTCCTGAAGAAATGGAAGAGATTCCAAGAGGTGTTCTTGCTGAAGTATCGCAACTGCTTTTGCTTTGCAAGGAGAACGAAGAATGATTCACATTACAGGTAAGATCCCAAAGAGAGTAGCAATCGCTGTAAGTGGTGGTATTGACTCTATGGCTGTGTTGGACTTTCTACGAAGGAAGCACGATATTCTTGTTCTTCACTACAATCACGGCACACCTTATGCTCCAAAGGCAGAGGCCCTTGTTCGTGAGTATTGTGAAAGGCACAGCCTTGATCTGATGGTCGGCACCTGCCAAAAAGAAATGCCTGCTGGTGTTTCTCACGAAGCATGGTGGCGAGAGCAGCGTTACAAGTTCTTTGAGTGGGCCACAGAGCTACCCATCATTACAGCACACCATCTTGATGACTGTGTCGAGAACTGGATCTTTACCAGCATGAATGGTAATCCTTTCTTGATTCCACACAAGCGAGATAGATACATCCGTCCTTTTCTCACAACCGAGAAGAGAGACTTTACATTGTGGTGTGTCCGTAAGGATGTCCCTACGATTGATGACCCGAGTAACGACAATACCAAATACATGAGAAACTATATTCGTCATACGATGATGCCTCATGTTCTCAAGATCAATCCTGGTATCAAGAAGGTAGTCAAAAAGAAGATTGTAGAGGCTTGCCAGAACATTTGAACAGGCTATACTGTATGGACAAGGAGGCAGGGTGCCACGGCGACCGACTAAATTCTGTGTTGGAGACCTTATTGAATACACCGGCAGATTCTTTGATAAGAATCCAACACCAGGACAGGAACAATGCTTTGGTGTTGTAGTATCTGTTCAACGAAATGGCAAGAGTGCTAATGTTCTTTGGCCTCTCCCTGATGAAGATGGTGGTTTTTCTAGTACGGTCGAAGTATATGAGATTGTTTCAACTAGAAAAGAGATGACCTTTCTTCACTACCCGAAGAGGAAGAAATGAAAGCAACAATTGGTGATCTGATTTACTTCAAGGGTGAAGATAGCGAGCCGGCTTGTTTCGGAGTTGTTAGTTCAATTAAAAGTAGATACTTGGCGATTGTCAGTTGGCCCTTTCCTGATGGAGATGGTGATATAACATCTGAGATTAACATCAAGGAAGTTTACACTGGACAAAGTTACAGTCTAACTGTTATGAAAAGGAAGGCCTAATGTTGTGGTCAAAGGGTGACTTAATTCGTTGCACCAGAGACGGTGATATTGGTGTTATCTTAAGTGTTGATTTTGAACTGGAGACCTTTGCAGTCTTTTGGAACTCTGACGGCTACTCTCCTGAAGAGGAGGGTAATGTAGCCAAATGGTCCAATAGTGAATTGTTTGTTATACTAAACCATGGAAGGAAAGCAAATGACATCTGAAGAGCTACAGAAAAATTATGCTGATGCTATTATCTCATTCATCATGGAAAACGCTCAACAGCATATCTGTGCTGTTGAAGAGCGCCTGATTATCATTGATGCACTTGAAGAAGCAGCAGAATACTTCGCTGCAATGGATTAAATAACCTTGACGCCTGCCTCTACACAGGATATAATGTAGAGAGACCGAGGGGAGATAGCTCAATTGGTTAGAGCATCAGTCTCATAAACTGAGGGTTCTGGGTTCAAGTCCCAGTCTCCCTACCATTTGCATCCTTAGCTCAGTTGGATAGAGCAACGGCCTTCTAAGCCGTGGGTCGTAGGTTCGAATCCTACAGGATGTGCCATTTTTTAAGAGGAGAGAGATAATGCTAGAACGAAAAAACAACAACACAGCGGCTGTGTTCTTTGCCGCATCACTGGTTTCAGTACTAGTGAGCATTGGTGTTTGGGTTTCAGCAGGTGCAGATCCCGCGCACGCTGAACGGTTTGGCATCTTTGTTGGTCTTTGGGCACCAACGCTGATGGGAATTGCAAACTATTATCGGGAGTAGTCATGAGTACAAACCTTGTAGAGTTTTTGAGTGTTGCAGCGCTTGTTACGGGTGTAACAAGCGCGGTAACAATGTTCAGATACGTTATCATTATTTTTGAACGTAGAGGCGAAGAAGAAACTAAACGCCGTCAACCTGAATGGGATGCACTCGCCGCTAAATACAGCCAGGATAGCAAATGACCAGAATCAAGTTTATCACTCACAACGACAATTATATCCAGACCAGTAGCACACACCTCATTGGCTATGTATCAACCAGTTATCAAAAGCTTGTTGAGACTTTTGGTCATCCTTTGAAGGGAGACTACAAGACAGATGCCGAATGGGATATCCAGTTTAGTGACGGTATGGTTGGCACTATTTACAACTGGAAGAACGGCAAGAACTATTGCGGTGAAGATGGTTATGAACTTCATGAGATTGATAGTTGGCATATCGGTGGCCTTAAGCCACAAGTAGAAACAAGAATCAAGTTGTTGCTTGATAAACTTCCACTTGGCGATGGACGCTGGATTGACGTTAAGTAGCATTGGGGTATGGTGAAATGGTATCACGCCGGTTTTTGGCACCGGTTTTCGGGGTTCGAATCCCTGTACCCCAGCCATTCAGGAGAATAGATGTATTCTAAAAATTACGAACGTGTTGTATGTGCTGATGGGTTTTCCATATCCATTCAAGCTGGTGATGGAAGGTATTGCTACCCAAGGCTTGATGGTGCCCGAAAATATTCTGAAGTTGAGCTTGGTTATCCCAATAGGCCATGCCCGTTTATTTATGGATGGGCCGAGAACAAAGGAGATTATACGGACACTATCTACCCTTACGTTCCTGCTAAGATTGTAGATGTTATGATTAGAGGACATGGTGGTATAGTCTCAGGACAATGTCCGCCACTGGATCTCGATTAAAAAACATTGCCAGAACATTTCAACAGGCTATATTGTCTGTGCTGGCGGGGGAAACCTCGCCGCCCTCATGGGTCAATAGCTCAATTGGCAGAGCACTGGACTTTTAATCCATAGGTTCTGGGTTCGATTCCCAGTTGACCCACCATTTTGAATAGGAGAGAAGATGACCGCCGACTACATCACCATGTATGAGATTCTTGATGAATTAAGATCAACATTCCAGTTGGAGGATGATGACATCCTTGAACTTGTGCTTGTTTCGTTGCCCTCACATATGGCAAAGCAGGCACTTCTTGATGTTCTCGACCATGCCAAGAAGGCGGAAGATGCTGAATCCGTGTCATAAAGTTGGTGATTTGGTAGCAGTCACTGATGACAGACTAAATTCTGGTAAGTCAATTGGTGTCATTACCGGCACCGAAATGTCTAATTGGCAAATCATGACCTACAAAGTGTTTTGTCAAGGAAAAACATTGAGTGTGTTGAGTTCCCAGATTTGGGATCCCCATGAAGAAAGGTGATTTGGTCAAATACAATAGCCGTCAGTTTCTTGGGAATGGTGTATTTGGAATCATTCTATCTGAACTTGATGATGGTTACAATGTCGTATGGCAAATCAATGGAAGACTTACTGAATCAAAATGGTATTCTTTTCGTGATCTTGTACCTTTGACGCTGGAATCAAGCAAGGAGCTATTCAATGCAAGCTGGTGATCTAGTCAAAACCATTTATGATCCCCGGTGGGCGGTTGTAACTAAGGCATGGAGAATTTCTGTGCCATACTCACAATGGGCAGTTCAGTTTGTCTACCCCGATGGTGAGAGAAGCTCCCAACCAGAGCGTTTCATTCGTGATGTGATTCATGTACAAAGACAAGATTAAACAATACATTTACTCTCTTGGAGAAAAGAGAGAACAATTTGGGGGCATGTCTGCTTGTCCTTTTGCTGTGCCTGAGTTAGAATCAGGCAGGCTCTTTATTGCCAAGATTGATGATGAACATTCGTTCCACGATCTCTTGGCCTTCTTCATTTCCTCCTCTTACGAAAGCGCACTCTTCGCTGTAGAAGATGCCGAGAGCCTATCAGCAGAGGAAACGATTAAGTATCAAACCTTCATTGACTCTGTTCTGAAAGAAGCAGGTCACAAGAACCTCAAGTCTATTTGCTTCAATCCTTTTGATGGGGTTGCTGAGGTCGAGGGATACAATCCAAGAGCAGACGCCCCCTTCTTTCTAATCAACATAGCAGAAAAGACAGTGCTCAACAGGGCACATGCCAAGCTACAAAAAACTGGTTACTATGACAAACTCTCTGCTGAGTATCGCAAGTTCCTGCACATATCTGACTAGATTGTCAGATTGTTTGAACAGGCTATATTGTCTGCATGATGGAGGTACTGATGTACACTCGTAAAGTCGGTGATTTGTTTGGCTACAAGCGTAAAGCAGTCAATGATACAAATCATGATGTTTTCGTTCTGATTAGGAGAGATGATAGAAATGTCTACCTGTACAATCTTCACACAACGGCCGAACAAAAGGTCAGCCACCATATTTTCAATGTTTTTTACACTCCTCTATCTAAGGGTGTGAGGGCCTCTCAGGTTCTAAACTAAGTGTGATGGCAATGAGTCCGTAAATCTTGTAAGTGATGTAGTTAGACCGTCTTAGTCTCTTTTTGAGCATCGGCAGTAATCCGTCCAGAGTAGGCAATAAGTCCAAGAAAGTTTGCCCGCTTCGGTGCCAGTTGTGTATTTATCATACACTCTCACACTCTTAGGTAGTTTTTTGAACGAGACGATACAATCAAACCAAATAAAGGAATTTTGCATGTCTGCACTTGACACTTTGAAGCAGTTCTATCCCCCAGGATGTATGGTTCATCATATTGAAACTGGTGAAGTTGCTGTTATCATTGAATGGACAACTCCTGAAGGAAAGTCTGATAAGACACCCTTGAGAGAACTCAAGGTTCTAAAGGACGGAGAGGTTGTCCGGTGGAAGATTTCTGCCCTAAACCGATGGAAGCCAAAGAGAGGCCAGTGAGCATACTTCCCTTTCCTGAAGAAAGAATTCTCAAGCAAGCAATTATTCCAAGGCTTGTTCAAGATTGTAATGATCTTGGGCTGGCCCTTTCGCTGTATGGTCGTCACTGTAAAAAGGTTTTTGACAACGCCCATTCGTTTGCAGTTGACACCTTTGAAGATAGTGATTCATGGAGAAAAGACTTTGCCGATGAACACCTTGTTTTCTACTATGCTTTTGGCTTTGGCTCTAACATGGCAAAGGAGCAAGTGCTACAATTGTGTGAGCACAGAAAGCAAGCAAACCAATCGCAAGGACAAAGAGTTGCCGTCCTTCTGATTGAGAAAGAACTCAATATGATTTTTGCATTGTTTGGAGAAGATAATGATCAAAGCCGGTGACTTGGTTGGTTGGTCCGACCACTTTCGTAGACAACGTCCTGATTTGGATGAACTGGATGATTTTGGCATCGTTGTCTCTATCTTTACTGTTAAACAACATTTCGGTTTCCCCGAAATCAGTAAAATCAAAATTGCATGGGCCTTGGACCCTGATCAACCAATTGATGAATATCCTTTTTCTTGGGCCACAGGTGAAATGAAAAAGGGAGCATTGGTTATTCTGAACCAGTCCTGAATGACATTTGGTGACTGGCCTTCAACTTTGAACGGGCTATATTGTATGGGCAAGGAGGACGTATGCCGCGTACCATGATCGAGTGTGTTGCCTGTGAAGAAATCTTTGACCTCAACTCTCCTGAAAAGCGGAGGGCCGGTGGTCTTCGTAATCATTGCCCTGATTGTGCAGAGGAGACTACGATTCCGTATCTCGCTGTTAAGGCTGCAAATGGAAAGATGTCTGACCTGACTATCCTTCAGTTTGAGTCTGCTTCTGATCGTGAGCAATACAAGAAGGCATGGCTGAACAACACGGGACACCATAAGGGCAAGTCTTGTCACTTGTCACGTTCCAACACCACCATGTCTGGACTCAAGTTCAAGAAGGTGGCTGAGAACCGTGGTAACGAAAACCACAAGGGTAAGCTGTAATGTCACATGGCTGGAAAATGTGGGTCAGTGCTGCTTGGTCTGAAGGCGAGTTGTTTACTACAATCCACCTAACTGAAAAAGGTGCGTTTATTGCTTCTATCCAAGATATGGTAGAAATGATACATGGCGGTGTCCATGAGCCCGAAGGTTTCCGCGACCCTGGAGACCTTAAAGTCTATAACCTTCTCGCATTGCATCAAATCTGGGATGAAATGCAAGAGTATTTCATTGGAACCCGGAATGATTTTGATGTCCAAGAGGTGAAAGTCGCAGCATGAAAAGAATCTATCATGAAAAAGAGCTTGATAAAGGTGACTTCCTTCTGTTTCTTTATGAAAGGCAAATCACAGGTGTCAGGCTGAGGTTTGACTATGGCCTTGTAACTGAGGTCAATTCAACACATAATGATGTGTTTGTAAAGTGGTTCTTCGATCCGTGTGAAGCTAACGATGAAGACGACCCTCCCGAAGTTATTGAGAATATGCCCGAGTTCAATGGCAAGTTTTATCTTGTCAAGAAACATGTTCCAATCCACTTTTAATCTTGTAGCCTGATTTTCTGAACAGGCTATGTTACCTGTGTCAGAGAGAGGAGTACCATGACGCCCGAAGAAATCAAGACCGCACTTACTGCTGCTGCAAAGAGCCCGATTGCCTCTGAATGGGCAAAGGGGTTCTCTACCAGCATCATCGAACAACTGAACAAGGGACGCAAGCTGTCTGAAAAGCAGATGTTCCATGTCAACAAGATCATTGCTGAGAACACGGAGGAGGCATTGGCTGAAGCTGAGCAGTGGGAAACCACGTACCACGAAAAGTATGAGACTGATGCAAAGTATCTTTGCAATTACTACAGCGGTACCTCTTACTTTCGTGGTGTTGTGCAAGCGGTCACACAGGGAAATGTTCCACCTCGCCGTGGCTTCCTGAAGATGTACGGCAACAAGTACGCAAAGAAGATTCTTGCTGAACGTGATAAGCCACCTCGTTTTGATGCTCGCACCCATGTTGTTGGCAACTCCAAGTTTCGCCGTGACAAGGTAATCTGGGCCTCCCCTCGCCGTGAAAGTTACAGGCTCAATGAGAATTGGTCCGTTCGTTCTGAGGCAGAAAAGCAGTTTACAAACCATGGTGGCTTCATTGTCGGTGTGGAAAACGCTGTTTACTCTGCTGCAAAGGGCAACAAGGTTTACAAGATTCTTCCTGTTGCCGGAAAGACGATCATCAAGATTGAGGAACGCTTCCTGAAGAAGGCACGACGATGAAAAACAGAGCTTACCTTGTTAGACTCAATCATATCTATGGTATTGGTACAAACAAGAAAGGCACTTGTAGAGTTTTGACTGGCGTGTTCGTCACTACCAATCGTGGTACAAGCGTTATTGACGCTGGTGGTGATTTCTTTGCTTACCAAAGAATGAAGCCAGAATCATATTTTGATATCTATCTTGATGGCCAATGGCATGACAAGTACTCAGATGAAGCTGAAGAAATAATGGAACGTCATTTGCGAGAAGATAACCTCTGACCACGCCCAAAACTGTTGGCACTAACCTCTGAACAGGCTATACTACCTGTGTCGGCGGGGGATGTAGCCCGCCCATCACCCTGGAGACCAAATGTCTTATCGTAGAAAGCCACGTTGTAGTTACTGTCGCGAGACAGGACACAACCGCACGAACTGTCCACATCTGAAGAAGAAAATTGAAGAGCGTCTTGCGGCCAACCCAAATGATTGGTGGGCAAACAACCAACGGGAGCGAAACAAGCCGAAGAAGGCTGCTGATCGCACTTGTTCTTACTGTAACCAGAAGGGCCATACTCGTCGTACTTGTGAGGTCAAGAAAGCGGATATTGCTTACATGAAGCAGTATCTTCTTGATGGCCGCAAGGCTGTTGCTGAGGTTTGTGAAAAGCATCCCAACCTTATTGGTAAGGGCGATATGTTCATTCACCACGGCAGCGAATGGCGTGATGGAGCATACAACGATTTTCGTCGTCCCTATGTTGTCACTTCAATCCGGTTTGGTATGAACGACACTCAGCCAATGGTTGTTATGAAGGCCCTCGTGCCTGATGCCAATGGCCAGATGAGGACTGGTGTGGTTGCCCTTAACAGGGTCCTCAACAACGACACTGAGCGGAACTACAACTTCCAGGTCAAGCCTGCTGGTAAATCTGGAAAGACACTTACTTTCTCTGATGCCTGGCTTCACAAGGATATTGCCAATCTCGAAAAGAACATTGTCTTCAAGGGTGGCAAGAAGAAGACCGAAAAGTGTCGTCAATGGGAAGTTTACTCTGTCGTTGATGGAGAGCAGCGTTTCACTTACGAAAGCCTGATGAACGGAGTTCTCGATGGGTGAAGTTGTTTGTCTTTCTTCTTATCGAGAACAAAAGCTTCGTGAAGAAGTTGATGAACTCGCGGAGTATGTTGATTGGCTTCTTGAAGGCATTGACATGACTCCGCAACCTTACTACCCTGAAATGGATTGGAGTGACATTTGTATCAAAGAACCACTTGGCTATGGAAACTCGTTGAGTCCGAAGTCGCCAGTAGGACTGGTACAAGAGAAGAGGACATTGTTCTTGATGCCTACAATCTAGTAATCGGAGGATACACAGTTCAAAATGCTGTGACACAAGTTCTGATCAAGAGGCGCAAATCTCTGAACGGGCTATGATACCTGTGCCAGCGAGGGAACCATGAGCGATATCTACGGACACGACGAAGAATACAGAGAACTGCTTGCCTATCAACTGGTAAGGCAGTTCAATACAATAGCCCCAGCAACTTACAATGAGGCAGAAGCCATCTTGCGGGACATGTCTTGTCCTTCGGAATGTGAAGTCTGGGTTTCAAGAGTGGATACAAAAGAGGATGATAATTTTCCTCGCACTCTTTACTGGTATTGTGGGGCTGTTCTTGTCAGGTACCGAGGAAAGACTTGGCTGATTACCGACAAATTCTATCGCAGCAAAGACGATATGGACTACTTCTCTGATGTTGCTGATGCTCGGATTACTTCTGAATCTTTCCAGACAGCCTTCCCGAGAGCAAAAGACCTCGTACAAGATTGGGTACCGTTCTAATCAGAACTGGTTCGAAACTCCTGGCCTGTTTCTCTGAACAGGCTATACTGTATGCGTCCGGTGGGGGAGCGGCTGCCGCCTCCCGCTGACCATTCTATCAACTACTTACTTATGGGTGGTAACTGCCCTCCAGTTGCAAACTCCTGACAAGGATTCTTCCTATGGCTATCGACTTCAAGACTCTCAATGGCATCATGCCTCACATTCTCAAGGCTGGCTTCCCCGTCATGGTGCGCGGTCGTCACGGCATTGGCAAGTCTCAGGTTGCATACCAGACTGCTGATGATCTCGGCCTTGAGGTTGTCGAGCGTCGTGCTTCTCAGATGACTGAGGGCGACCTTCTCGGTCTTCCCGATTCTGACACCATGTCCGTCGATGGTGGTGATCGCAAGGTTACCACTTGGAATGCTCCCGATTGGTTCGCAACCGCTTGCGAGCGTCCTGTCCTTCTGTTCCTCGATGAGGTTGACCGCGCTACCCTTGAGGTGCGTCAGGGCCTTTTCGAGCTTACCGACTCGCGTAAGTTGAACGGTTGGCATCTTCACCCCGGCACTGTGATCATCGCTGCTGTCAACGGTGGTGAGCATGGCGCGCAGTACCAAGTTGGCGAACTTGACCCGGCTGAGATTGACCGCTGGACGGTCTACGATGTCGAGCCTACCATTGAGGATTGGCTTGATTGGGCCAACGGTCGTGTTCACAAGGTCGTGTGGGACTTCATCAACCAGAACCGTTCTCACCTTGAGCACGAGTCTGCTGACTTTGAGCCCAACAAGGTCTACCCTTCCCGCCGTTCGTGGGATCGCTTCAACGCTACCGCTGCCCCCCTTGATGTTTTCGAGGAAGGCGGTGACGGTGACCTTCTCTACAACCTTGCTTGCGGCTTCCTCGGCTTTGAGGCTGCTGTCGCTCTCCGCGACTTCGTGAGTAAGTACGAGCATCAGGTCACCATTGAGCAGATTCTCGATGATGGTGAGATTGACCGCACCAAGGACTTCGGTATCAACGAGCACGCTGCTCTTGTCGAGAAGATGGCCGCTGCCGGCATCTTCAAGGACAAATTGGATGATACTCGGGTGCAGAACCTTGGCGAATACTTCCTTGCCATCCCTGCTGAGATTGGCATGAAGTTGTGGACCGTCCTTGGTGACTCTGAGCACAACGTCGAAAACGTCATTGCGATGCACGGCATTGTCCGTAAGTCTGATGGCAAGTTGGTTTCCGATCACTTGGTCGAGATCCTTGCCGGTTCCGATGACTAATCCTTGTTGGGTTTGCCCCTGCTGTTAGGTTTTTGCTTGACAGCAGGGGCATTTGCTGTTAAGATAGTGGCATGTCAAGAACAAAAAGATGGATAGCACAGCAGAAGTTCCGAGAACTTGGTAAAGAAGACTTGCCAACTTACAAGGTTGGTGATCTCTTCAAGTGTAGGAACTCAGGGCAGATTGCCACGCTTTCTCGTATTGTCGAGCAATCTCAAATGGAGCCTGCGGACTTCTCAGTTGTGAAAAACAAAAGATACGTTTTGTTCATCAACGGCTCAGAACGTACAGTTCTTGAAATCCAACTACGTGTTGCCTATGACTACTTAACTCCGAGTAAGTAATGTCCCGTGAAAGACCTGAAGACTACGAAGACCAACCAATCAAGAAAGGTGATTTGGTTATGTTTAAGCCTTGGCTGTTTCCAAGGAGATCGAAAGGCCAAGGAATCATCGTTGTGTTGGAGAAGAATGGGCGTGGCGTAACATTCAGATCCAAGAGGAGGGGTCGAATCGCACATTCTGATGTTACAAGTTTCATGCTTGTATCGTCTGCTCCAAACTAATTTCAAACAAGTGGCCTGTTCTTCTGAACAGGCTACATTACCTGTGGCTGGTGGGGGTAGGCCCCGCTGCCGCCGTTTACAATCGAGGTGTCTATGTCTGACAAGCCCGTCTTCAACCTGAACGACCACATTGTCCGTCTTCTGATGGATGAGCCGTTCTTTGCTTCGCTTTCTCGTCGTATCGACAAGATTGCAACCACCACCATCCCAACTGCCGGTGTGCGAGTCAACCCTGATCGTGCTCAGTTTGAGTTGTTCTACAACCCAGAGTTCATGGCAGCACTCAAGCCTGAGCATCGCAAGGGCGTGCTTATGCATGAGTTCTACCACATCATCTTTGAGCATGTGACTGGTCGTCGTCCTGCCGATGGTATCCGCAAGATTGACAACATCGCGATGGACCTTTCCATCAACTGCCACATTCGCAACTTCCTTCCCCGTGAAGCTGATCCTGGCCCTGTGCTTACTGAGGGTGGTGAGCCTATGAAGGCTTGTCTTCCTGGTGAAGGCCATGAGATGTTCGCTGATCTTCCCGATGGGCAGACCTACGAATGGTACCTTGCCAAGTTGGAGCAGAAGGCCGAGGAAGAGAAGCAGAATGGCAACGGTGATCCTTTCGGTGAGATTGGTGACTTCGATGACCACGATGCTTTCGGTGGTGAAGGTGAGGATGCCGATGGCACTGCAAACGACATTGCCAAGGAACGTCTCAAGCAGGCTATGAAGAAGGCTGCCGAAGATGCATCCAAGTCTAACAACTGGGGTTCTGTCTCTCAGCAGATGCGCAAGGAAATCATGGAGCGTATTTCTACGCAGATTGATTGGCGTAAGGTTCTCCGTTACTTCATCAAGACCAGCCAGCGTTCTGATCGTCGGTCTACTCCCCGCAAGATCAACCGTCGCTTCCCACGTATCCATCCCGGTAAGCGTGTGACTCGGCAGGCCAAGATTGCGATTAGCATTGATCAGTCTGGTTCTGTTGACGATGGTATGCTCAATGCTTTCTTCTCTGAGTTGAACGCGCTGTCTGACCTTGCTACCTTCACTGTCATTCCCTTTGACACGAAGGTCGGCCATGAGCACGTCTATGAATGGAAGAAGGGACAGAAGCGTAACTGGTCCCGCGTGATGTACGGTGGAACGTGCTTTGATGCACCTACCCGTTACGTCAACGAACGTGACTTTGATGGCCACATTGTACTCACGGACCTTTGTGCCCCAAAGCCGATTACTTCCCGTTGTCAGCGTATGTGGATGACCACGAAGGAATACGCAGAGCGTCCTTACTTCTCCACGAACGAGCGCATCGTCGCTATCGACAGGAAGTAGAATGGGTTACCGCTCAGAAGTCGTGTTTGCCATTGAAAAGGACGTTGTACCTTTGTTCATTGCTCATATCGCATCTAACAAGGCTGCACAAAGCCTTTGCTTCAAAGAGGCTGATTATCATACCAAAGACTATGAAGGAAAAGGACACTGGCTTTTCAGATGGGACCATATCAAGTGGTATCCCTCATATCCTGCCATTCAGGCTATTGACTCGTTCGTGAACGAAAAGCTCCAAGACCTTCCTGAGTCTTGGGAGTCTGATCCTGAAGAATACTATCGCCTTGTTATCATTGGTGAAGAGACTGATGATATTCAGCTTCACGGCTGGGCCTTTGACGGCATTTACGTCAGAAGGAGTATTGAGCACTAATGAGTAGTAATCGTCGTAGGCTGATCTTTCATTGTTCACGAAAGTGGTCTGAAAAGGCTTCTGAACAGGTTGCATCAACCTCTGAACGGGCTATGTTGTCTGTGTCCCGAGGGGAGCGCGATCCCCCATCCAATCAAGATGAGAGGCAAACAAATGAAGATGGTTCTGGTTTTTGATACTGAGGATTGGGTATCAACCCGAAACTCCTTGAAACTTGCCATGCAGTTCTTCAAAGCAAATCACGCTTCACACTCCATGGGTGATGGTCACCTCACATTCACTAAGATCCCAATGATCAAGGCAGTCCGACAGATTGCCAGGGCCGTTGAGAGCGGTAAACTGACTTCTGGTCTTCGTGAGTGCAAACAGTTTACAGAAACTAACTGGAACGACTGGCTCTGATCAGATTGCACGCACTTCGGAACAGGCTATATTGTTTGTGCCAGCGGGGGGAAGGCCCCGCCCACTCCAACCAAAGAGGCTTCAATGCTTGAAACTGCACGTACTCCTTTCGATGAAACCGCTGACAACCTTTCTGCTATGGTCCTTGCGATCACGACCCATCAGACCATTGAGTCCGAAAAGGATACTGCCGCACCAGAGCAGGTTGAGGTTGCTCTTCTTCTGTACTCTCTGTCTCAGGTTCCTGCTGAGGCATGATTTTCAGGCCGTGTGGTGAAATGGTAAACACAGTGGATTCAAAATCCGCCGACTGTAAGGTCTTGTCGGTTCGACTCCGACCACGGCTACCATTTACCGAGAGAGTCCAAGACTTAACAAAAGGTAGTTAAGTACCCCTTGCCCTCTAAGCAAGCCCATCGGAACACTGGAATAGCAAAATACGTGTTGGGTGTTCGTCCCCTACGTGGCTATGGGACTCGCCATCCCCTCTCTCACCTTTTTGACAAAGCAGGCCAGCCAATAAATGGGCTTTTGGCTCCAATCCGACGTTTTGATTTAGACAGCGGCTTAGACAAGGCTATCATTTAGTTGCTGTCATGCGACCCTCGATGGACGGGGTGGTAGTTGGTAATCTAAAGGGATTCGCCCTTCCTCTGCTTTGCACCTTTTTGATGAGAGCCTGTGACGGGACGAAAGCTCCAACATTATATTTTATACACAGAACGGCACGAAGGACGCCAAACGTGTAGGTGCAATTCCTACCTCTCATCACCTTTTACGGTTTGCTATGGAACAGATTTGCTTTTCAATCCCATATGGTGACACAGCAGATCCAAACACCATAGCAAAACAACTTGCTGAAGAACTCCAATTCAAAGTCTGGATGATTACAAAAAAAGATGACCCTATTCTTGTTGATCCTACTCCTTGTACTGTTTTCCTACTAAGCGGCTGGACGACAGACTTCTAAACTACTTGCACTGTTCTCTGAACAGGATAGGTTGTGTATGGCTGGCGGGGATACCGCTGGCCTTCACCCGTTTCCACTTGAGGTTTTAATGTCAGTTATTGTTCGTGATCGTGCTTTCAGCCCTTTGATTGTCCTTCGCGTAGACAGGGACTATTACGGTAGTTCACAAGAACTCGCTGTTCATCGGAATGTTCGCAGAGGCGAAGCAATCAGACCGAGAGCATACAAAGATGAAGAACTATTCTTCACAGACCCAAAGGTGCCAAAGCAACACAGAATCCTTGCTTACGACAGATTCGGCACACCAACCTACATGAAGTCATCAGAGATTCTTCCTGCTGACCTTCACATCATCGAGAAGTTCGCATGAAATCAACACACTATTGCCGTTTCTGCGGTTGTCCGGCTTGGCGACCAACTTGGTTCAATCGCAGGTGCCCCAAATGTGGGACAACTCACAGCCCAGTTCCGTGGAAAAAGAAATGATTTGTCAGATTGTCCTCGACCCAAAATTTTTCCTCCCCGACAAGTAAACGAGACTATTTTTCCTCATGATTGGGCAAAGCAGATTGAACATCGGTGATTTAGTCAGAGACTATGCAGGTCACTACTATATTCTTATTGAAGTTCTTGAGCCAAAGAAAGGTCGTTACCTTACCCATGGCGCTCCTTGGCGTTATGTAGTTCGTGATGGTCTACGCACATGCAGATTCAAAGAACAGGGTCTCATTCTTGTGAGGAAAAAATGAAAATAGGTGATCTCGTACATTATCGCCATCGCCCGGACATTTTTGGGGTTATCACAGAGGAACTGGATGAATACGTGATTAAAGTTTCTGTTTTCGCCGGTAAAAATCATTGGTTTCACCCTGATAATGAATTATGGGATAAAAGCCACTGGGAGTTGATGAATGAAAGTAGGTGATTTGGTTCGTCACGAATCGTTGGGTCTGGGTATTATCACAAAAACGATTTCTTTTGAAGAAACAAGAGAAAAATACGGGATTGACCCGATTCGAAAGTATTTGTTTCCTTTGTATGAAATCAAGACTCTTGATGTTCATTACTACAATCCATACGATGATGTGATTGAGGCAAAGCGAGATTACATCCTTGACCAAGATCAAGTCGCAGAATATCTGGAGTTACTCAATGAAAGTCGGTGATCTGGTGTTCTCAAATGGTCAAATCGCGATTATTGTTGACAAATTTAATTTTGCGTACCCGCGAGGCGATAAAGGACACGTCAGACTTTACTATTTTCGTTCTGGTAATTTTGGCAATTCTCATCTATGGGGTGTCGTGCCCATTTGAGATGACATTTGGTGACAGGACAACTGTTCCAAACAGGCTATACTGTATGCGTCGGGCGGGGAGCGTACCGCTCCCCCACCGGTAGAGGGAAAAAATGATAGAAATATTTTATTTCTTTATTGTTTTTTCTCCTGTTGTGTGGTTTTTTCTTTTTCTTTTCCATGGCGAATAAAATAATATTTCTTTTTATTATTTTATTTTTCTTTTTGAGGTGACAATTGGGCAAAATTTATCTTCTTGGCGATAGCAAGGGCGTTCCTTTCGCTGCTTTTACGAGCATGAAGGCTGTGTTTCAGTATGTTGACACAAACTGGTACACTATGATGGGTGTCATTCAAGAAGAACGCAAGGAAAAGGCCGAAGTCATGGTCGAGGATTGTGACGAATGGCCCACGGCGGCTGCCATGGTTGCCGATCGTCGTCCTTATCACTTTGAAGGATCGTCTCAGATTCAGTCTGAGATGGGAACGGTAGCAAAGCGATTTCGCGGGGAACCATCTGCAAAGTTGGTTATGCGCGACTCGACAGGGACCTTGACTTGGACCCTTAAGATGCTTACCACAATCGCCGCAAGGCGGTAGCTTTCCAACTCTGAATAGCCTACTTAGTACAGACCTCGGAGGGCAGAACATGACAAAACTTGACATGCCGATCGGAGACATCTTCGGACTTCTTGTGACCTTTGGTTACATGATCGTGGTTTGCAGCATTTTTGCAGCCGCTTACATCGCGTGACAACTCAAGACAACTGGTGACTTGTGTAAAATCTTGTAACCAGTTGTCAACTTTTGTCACAATCACCCCCAACCCACTTGACAGAACTTGTCAAGCCCCGATCACCCGGTCGTGACAACTCGTGACATGACATCCGGTGACAGCCCGTGACATTTGGTGACTGGCCGGGAGGCGATCGGGTGGCTATACTGTATGGGTCCGGCGGGGATCGACCCGCCACGCCAGCCGGGGCGTCACCGGCGATGACATCTGATGACATGACAGCCCGCGATCACCGGGCTACACTGTATGGGCTGGGCGGGGAACCGCTCCCGCTCTCAACCCACCAACCATTCTGAGGTGCCCTTTGGCAAACGTTTACATGATCACCACTTCCGCTTCCGCCCTTCCCGTTGCTGTCTTTTCTTCCGCAAAGCGCGCCTATGAGTGGGCTGAAGAGTGGGCCTTCGATGCTGAATCGCACGTTACCGCGCGTCAGACTGCAATCGAAGCAAGCGAAGATATGGAGGACGGTGCTATTGCCGACTTCAAGCTCTACGGTGCCGATTCCACAGCTTGGGATATGGGCAAGGTCAAGGCCGCTTTTCGCGGCAAGCCGGGTTCCTCTATCTCTATGACTGACAACACGGGCGCTGTCACGTTCTGTCTTTCCTACATGCAGACGCTGTGACATCCCGTGACGGGCAGTGACATCTGGTTACTTGCCCCGCCGCGATCGGGCGGCTAAGTGTATCGTGTGGGGCGGGGATGTGGCCGCCCGCCCCGCGCTCTCTCTCTTCTGGCCATGTTTTGTTCGCTACTTTTGTGAGGTGCCTTATGGCTTCCAACGTCTACGTCGTCCAGTCCGCTTCTGATCTTTCCCTTGTTTGCGTTGCTACCAATGTTCGCAAGGCCGTTACTTCCGCAGTTATTCACCTGAACGCTGAGATCGCGGGTGGTGACGTTTCCGCTGACTCGCTCGCTACCGCTTGCCTTGTCAATGGTGCGGAAAGCGACGACCCCGAAACCGCCGTCAAGGCTATGTTCCGTGGTTCGCCCGGTGCGTCCGCTACGCTTGCACTTGACGAATCGCTTGGTAGCGTTATCGTTACCTTCCTCAAGACTGTCTAAGATTGGGGGCCGCTTGCATACCGGCTAAAGTATGCAACCCCAACTGTTCTTTTACATTCGTATCTTTTGATACTGCATATGGTTGGTAAGGGCGAGAGCAATAGAAAGGTAACGTAAAAGGTATATACTCTCTACATTATAGATAC
>NTLX01000033.1_pt1 | contig 26389 bp, 42 predicted proteins | sample 1251771 | NCBI WGS metagenome assembly NTLX01 (sample SAMN07250028, study PRJNA358725) | marine metagenome | isolation source: viruses from ocean water | place: Pacific Ocean: North Pacific Subtropical Gyre | collected 2015
TTCTCATTTATTTTTATATTACCTGTAAATCCTGTGCCTGGTTCAAACTTTCCACCAAATGCTCCAGAGTTTCTTACACCTCCTGCCTGACCAAAATGACCAAGAATACATGGGACTTGACCTTCATCACCATCTAAAAAGAATCCAAATACAACATCACCCTGTTGTAGTTGAGTTGATTTTGAATAGTTAGCAGCACCACTACCAGATGTAGTTGGCAACATACACATTGCCCAAGGTAAATCTACATCTTCTAGGTCATCTGTAAATGGGTGATAACCCATTATTCTTACTTTATATCTGCTACCCCAACCTTTTCCTTCGTCAGTCTGATCTTTCTGAGCTTCCCTAGGAGCAACTTGACCGATCCACCATCTGAATCCGTCCCTGCCTAAAAATTGACTGTTGCCCAATAGGGATTCTTCTAATGCCATTAGTCGTCGTATACTCTACATTCAAATGCATCTGGATGATTGTCACAATAAATTTCTAAATGCTTGTCCTCATGACGAGTGTGCCAATCATTTATTTTTCCTTCATTAGGGTCTACTACATCATCTTTATGTGCATTTTCATAATCTGCATGAACTTCTTCAAGTTCAGACTTTTTGTACTCTAACATACCATGATTGATATGTTCTTTTTCGTCTTTAGGATCAAGATAAACTTCGTGATCTAGGTCGTGTTTGATAGTTGACATCTTTACTCTCCTGATGTGTCTCGGATAACTTTCAATGCCGAATAGGATCTGTTGCCACTAGAAAAATGACTAATCTCCTTAATGATATATAGTCCACTTTGAGCAGGGTCTACTTCATTTTCGGTACTGACTTTAGGGAATATACAACTTATTATATCACCTGCACACAATTCTGTGTTCAATCCTACCGTTAATGTTGCGACTTGCGTAAATATCGAAGCATAACGAGAGATAGATTGACCAACATCTGATAGATTATCATTATTTACAGCTGTTGCTGCAGCACCCACAACTGTTTCTTCTAAGCAACCAACACTATAAATGCCACTAATAATTCTATTTGCCATCTCTGGTGCAGGTATCTGTTCTGGATCTGCCTCTTCTGATATTGGTTTCTCATCAGAGTTCATACCCTCTTGTTCTTTTGGATAGAATATAGATTGCTCTGGTCTAGTAAATTCAAATGTATGTGGATTCCAATAGATTCTATATGTTGAGTTCTCTCCTGTTCTCATACCTGCCATCACATCTTTATTATTTGCTATACCGTAACTGTAAATTTTAGAAAATGATTTCTCTGGATCATCAACTCCTTCGTTTCCACGATCATATATGTATTCCATTTTTACAGTATCTTCTTTATTTTCTTTCGCATCAAATATCATTTTCTCAATAGATTTAAAGTACATACCTTTTCGGGTTTGCCATAGAAAAAATCCTGCGGAATTTTTTCCGACTTCTGGTATTCCTCTTGCTGCTAACATAGGAGCTAGAGTAAATGGTTTTCTCATATTACCAATAAAGTTTATACTATTGACAGTCTTCTCAATATTTTCTTCCTCATAATCTGCCTCTAGTATATCAAGAAAATCTTTTATAACTTCATCAATTCTTTTTTGTTTATATTTTTTAAGTATTCTTTTATTCATATTAATAATACCTTCTTTAGATACAAGATGAAGAATAAAAGTTTCTCTTTGTTTCTCCATTTTATAATCTGATATTTTATTAACATACATTGTTAACTCAAATACACCAGGTGATTCTTCTCTTTGTTTTTCTATTGGAGAAGTAATATGTATTCTTACTTTCTCTCCTCCTACGATTGGAAGTCCACTATAAATTCCCTGACCTTCTATTGTATCTCCACTAGTCACAACTCCCATTACTGCAGTTACAACTGGAGACATTATATCTTCAAAATATTGAAAAGATGACACACCCAATCTAAGGTCTATTGTGCCACCTGCACGACCTGTTATTTCTATTACTTCGTAAGTAGATCCTTGGGTTGCTACTGCTGCCATCTATGTTAATGATGTGTTAAGTGTTTTCATTGTATCCATAATATTACTACCAGATTCTGAAGGTTGACTCATAGTGTTTTCTTGAGATCCACCAGGTACAACTGCGGGAATGGCAGGTTGTATTTTATTTATCGGCACTGGTACGATGGTTTTCCCTGATCTACTACCCAACATTGCAACATCAGTTGCTCTATCAACATTTTTTTGCATCATTTTAGCAAGACCTTTTCCGTCAATTTTTTTACTAGCTGATGCACCATCAGCACCTATGAAATTAAAATGGAATGGATCTGACACACCTTCCCACTTCCAACCATATTTTGATGCATTGTTGATCATCCATTCATGTTCTGGAGTATTGACTGCAATATCAAGTGCTCTTCCTTTTACATGTTCTGATGTGCCTGGTGTCGCAGGATCTATAACAGTGCTACCATCTTCATTGTCCATTAATGTTTGCTGCTGCTCTGGTGTTCTTGTAGATGATACAACTGCCTTTGTCAAATCAACACCATCCTCTGCTGCTGCTTTAAGAACTTTCTTCCAACCCTCAGCAGCACCATCACCAAGAGTAATAGGTTTACTGTACATATCCATACCTAAACCTTGAGGAGTTACAACTTTCTTAGCACTCTTACCATCTCCAACACCTGCCTTCTCATCCATCTTGACAGTAAGAGTTCCCTCTACAGATGCAGGTGGAGATTCAATAACTAATTTTGGTTTTGGTTCATCTTGTGGTTGAATCTCCTCCTTCATTACCACTTGTTTTTCCTTAGTCTCTTTCTTAAGAGTCTCTTGCTTTTCTTTAACATCGTTTTTTTGTTTTACCTTATCTTCTTTCTTATCTGATTCCCCCTTCATTTTTACTTCTTGACCCGTCTTTTCTTTTACAATCTCTTCTGGAGTCTGTCCTTTATCTACTCTTTTCTGTAAATCTTTCTTAGTATCCTCAATATCTTTTTTAGTATTATCAATATTTTCTTCTAATCCTTTCTTAGTATCTTTTAAACTTTCTTCTGCCTCCTCCATCTCAGATTTATTTTTCTGGAGTTGTTTCTCAGCATCACCAGAATCAACAGTACCCATTACAAGTTTTGCTAACCCTTCTACTATAGGAGATATAATATTAAACAATGTCTCAAATATAGGTCCTGCTATCTTCCAGAATCCTTTCAATACATCCATTACTTTCTCTAGGAACTTCATTATCTTAGGTAGGTTGTTGATAAGAAATCCAGCTATGATAGCAACGATAGCAGTCATTATTCTTAAACCACCTTTCTTTGCCATCTCTTTAATTTTACCACCTGTCTTTCCACCAGATTTTCCTTTTTGCTCAAGTTCTTTCTCTTTACCCTCTGCTTTCTGTTTTGAAAGTAATCTAGCAGCATCAATCTTCTTCTCTTCCTCAAGTTTTTGTTCTCTCTCTGCTCTCTTTTCAAATGCTTTTTGCAATCCTCTAGTTGTCTCTAGTATTGCTGACAAACCATAGTTCATTATATTAAATGCCTCAGCAGTTGGCATGAACTTTGGTTTCTTCTTTGCTGCTTTAGCTGCCTCTTTAGCGTCTATCTCTGCCTTAACCTGTTCGTAAGATTTAGCATCCTTTCTTCTCTTTCTTCTCTTTTTTAATTTACCACCACTAGCATCTACCTCTGCCTGTACCTTAGCATCGTATTCTGCCTTCTCCTCATCAGACATCTGATACCATGCTTTCTTCTCAACAATCTTAGGCATCAGTTACTACCCCTGTTGATATGTGTGAGAGAATAACATTCTATATTCATTACTATCATTAGAGGTTTTTAATGCAGGAATGCTTGATGCCTCACCACTATCTGCAGATTGTTGACCACCTGCTGTTTCTTGATTATTCCCTGATGATGTAGATGTAGGTATTACTTCAATTTCATTAGCAGGATTTGAAGATATTTCTCTAACTTTCTCAGCATTGGATTGCTTTTGATCATTTTGACTTGCTACCACATCCATACCACCATTAGATGTAATCTGACTATCTGTAGTAGAGGTATCAGATTTATTAAGTAATTTATTTGCATCAACTGTTTCTCCTGTACCACCATTGGTTGCATTCTCTAGAACTTCTAAATCTTTTTCTGCTTCTGCTACCTTATCATCTTTAAGATCTGTAGTATCATCGACACCTTCAATTGTTGATATGTCTAATTCTCCTGAGAATAATGCATCAATTTTCTTTGTATATCTTTCTCTAATCTCTGCCTTTGCTTCAGCAATTGCTTCAGAACTATTTTTACTTCCACTTCTACCACCACCTGATGCATCTCTTATTTCTTTCTCTTTCTCTTTCATCTCTGCTCTCATATTATCTCTAATTTGTATGAGTGCATCTCTCTTCTCAATATATTGTGGTACTGCTTTCTTTTGTTTTGGTGTTCCTATTTTATCTACAGTTCTTTTATTTTTAGTTCCACCTTGATTCTTTATAGGTGCAACATAAAACTTTTCTTTCTTTCCACTACCTTGTACTATGACACCATCTTCCTCTAAACCTGCCTTTAATTGATTAAATCCCGCCATAAATTCTTCACCACCTGCTGCATTAGTCTGTATTGTTTCTATTATTGTCTTCATAACTATGAGAGTTCCACCAATACCTGCAATCAAACCTATCGCTGCCCAAGTCCAAGGATTTGCAAGTAGTGCCATGATAGCTGGCATACCTGCAGATAAAGCTCCAGTAATACCAGTTATTGCACCAATAATAGGTCCTATATTGAGTAAAGCAAATATTCCTGCGACTATTCCCAGTGCTTTCACAACTTCCATACCCATCTTTTTAAATGATTCAGTATCTCCATCCTTTAGGAACTGCATCATCTTCATACCTTTATCAATCAACCATCCTGCAAATATAGCAGTCAATGCTGTAAACAATCTATTTAAAATACCCTTAGCACCTTCTGCTAGTTTAGATGTCTTCTTTGTTTGTTCTTTTGATTCTTTAGTATCTAACTCTAAAAAATTCTCTGCACCTTTTTTCTTTTTAGCATCTAATGCTCTTGCTGCATCTGTATCACCTTCTTTCTTTTCTTTCTTATCTAATTTTAATTGAGAATCAAGGATCTCTACTATTCCTTTTAATGTATTATTGATATTAACTAAAGTTCTACTAACTTCATTGATATTTTTTGGGTCAACACCTTCCATCGAAGCACCAGATCCCTTCTTACTTTTGGAACCCATGAACTTCTGCGGATCTACCTTTGGTTTCTCCTCAGTCTTGGTTAGTCTATTTGAAAAATCAGCCATTTCGCTGCTGTTGTTTTAAGTTTTCCTCTTCAATGTAATTTTTTAATAAACTAATGTATATCTCCCGTTCCCACGGGATCATGTTTTCAATATCACTCAAACTATATTTATGATGCTGCATGAGGGCGAAGTTGATCTTGTAATATGAGACAAGATCCTCATGGAGCATCGCTAGTTGAAAAAAGCTGCTAGTCCTTCCAGTTTAATAGTATTCTCTTTCTTAGTCTTAGGGTTTTTAACTTTTATCTCATGAGTAAGTTTAGGCATAGTAGTAAAGAACTTCTCCAACTCTTTAAACTGTTTAGAACCTAATCCCTCAAGAAAGTCTACCATTTCTTTCTGTGTAAAGTCTGCACTAGTCCAAGTCTCATCTTCACTATAAATCATATCTACACAACTGGCAATCATTTCAATAGACTGCTCAAATCCAACATTATCAACTTGGAAGTTTTCTTTGATGAATTCATCTAATGAAGGATACTTCATTCTCATCTTAAGTTTATCATCTAAGATAATATCTTTATCATGCTCTGGATCAAATGTAACTTGAATAGCATCTAAATCTACAGTTACTGGTACAGTGGTGACACCATCATCAGGACAGGTAACTTTTATATCAACTGTCTCACCAACAGACTTACCTCTTACATTTAAGAATAGGTATTCAATATCAAATGTTGATAGTTTATCAATCTTAGTTCCTTTTGTAAGGATACACTGTCCTAGAACTTGTTTGACTGCTCTAGCAATGTCTCCAATGTCATTACTTTCCATAGCAATGACAAGAATTTTTTCCTCTTTAACTAAGAATGGTCTGTATCTAATTTTCCTTTTTGATGAAGGAATCGTCAACTCATAGGTTGGTGCATTAATCTGGGGTAATGGCATCAGTTTTTTCCTTTAACTACACCACAAAGATATGACATTGTGGATTTGAATAGGTTACCATCTAATTCATCAAACATATACATGTTCAAACGGAATGCATAGTTTGCTTCAGTAACGATAGCATTTACCTGTGATTCTGTTACAGGCAGTTTATTTAGGGTAGCACGATAATTATTTTTAAACTCTTTTTTATTGTCAATATCAGGAAATTTATAAAACGCAAGACCTTCATCTTCAAGTTTAAGTGCTTTCTCTGCTATATTTTTAAGAATTTGACCACCAGAGAGATCACCAAGATACCTAGTATAGTGATGTCCTACCAGAAGTTCTGGTTCTTCATGAGCAACCTCTTGAATACGCTCCATGTATTGCTTACATGCCTGTGAGGGATATATTTTCTCTCTCCAATCTATGCCGAAGAAATAATCACAATCCTCTGCTAAAGCATCATGCCTATACAGTTCTGGTATGTTCAGAGGTCCTACAATAGGATCATCTTTTAATCTTCTGACTTCTGCTTCTATAGTATGATATATGAAGTAAAAGTTAGAGATCAACTCTCTATAATTTTCTTTGTCTACAACACCCTTGAGGAATGATGAAACAAATTTAGTGTTCTCTGCTGCTGAATGAGATTTTTTAGTTCCCGATTTCAGTTCTTGTGCAAGTCCCATATCAATTTTTAATGTATATATTATAGCATACTTATGCGTAACCTGCATCTATTGCTTTTTTCATTATCTCTTGTTGTGTTTCCGTTCCATCTAAAATTATTTGATCAGATCCATCATATGCATCTAAATCTGCCTGTGTCTTAGTAAAACCAGTGCTCTCAAGACCATCTTCTTTGTATATTACTGGTTTCCTATCATCTTTACCAGTGTTACCAACTGCAGTTCCAGATGATACATTTGCATAGTTCTTATTGTAATTTCTACGATCCAATGAACTTATCTTACCAAAATAATATCTATCATATGCAAATGTAACCTGACATTCAAGCACTTGGTTGCCATCATATGCAACAGGCATGGAAGATACAGCAACTGGAAAACAATTTAAAAAATTATATTCTACACTTCTAAAATGATCTTTGTCAAACTTTTGAATCTTTATAGTATCAACTTTGTACTCGTCTGGATACTGCATTCTATGGTAGTATGCAATATTTGACCTATCTACCTCTTTATTAGATCCAGATGCTATGAACTCATGCCATAACTCAAAAAATTCTAGTGTTCTGTATTGATTATCAACATAAAAAGTAAAAGACACATCAGTATATACTCTTGAATGTGCCATTTTTTCAACAATACCCATTCTCTGACCCTCTACCTGTGCTGTTGCCATAGTAGTTGCAGGTAATTCAGCACTATTACATAATAATCCTAGATCTCTACTGATAAAGAAGTTAGTGACTCTAGGAGATCTTGAACTAATATATCCTCTTAACTGTTGCAAAGCACCAAAACCTGAGAAGAATACCTCGTAATGGTTTGTCGTGGCAACTCTTTGGAATAAACCACGAATTTGTTCTGTTTTTTTGATTCTTGGGTACTTGGGCACAATAAATACCTATGGGAACTTATGAGATTATGGCACACTCTGGCATATTTAGACCTCGTAACATAAAAAAGTATAGAGGGGACTACCGTAACATTATTTATCGTAGTTCTTGGGAGAAAGTGTTTATGAGGTATTGTGATAAGAACAGCAATATATTAGAGTGGGGATCTGAGGAGACAATTATACCATATCGTTCACCATTAGACCAAAGAATACATAGATATTTTCCTGATTTTTATATAAAAGTTAGAGACAATGATGGTAAGGCAAAGAAGTATATCATAGAAATAAAACCCAAAAAGCAATGTATTGAACCAAAAGTACAAAAAAGAAAAACTAAGAAGTATGTCAGAGAAGTCATGGAGTATGCCAAGAACCAAGCAAAGTGGAAAGCAGCAAGGGAATACTGTGCTGATCGACATTTAGAGTTCAAAATTCTTACAGAGGATAACTTACCAGTATGAGTAGATTACAAGAAGTAGTAGATGGAGCAACTGGATTAAGAGATCCAGAGGATATTATGGAGCAAATTATGGAGGCACTTAATGATACTGTGACTCCTATACCTGATCCTGGCAACTATTATACATTCATATACAATGCAAAAACACCTAAGATAAGATATGATCAACATCCTTTGATTGCATGTACAGATATACAACAATGGGGATTCAGAGGATTCAATTATCATTGGGGTTTAATGAGAAAATATACATGGAATGAAGTAGCAGGTCAACTATATGAAGTGCAGTCAAATGAGTTGGAAGATGCAAGACAATTAAAATATGCAAAATTCCTGCTAAATAGTTAAAAAAGAGGTCGATAAACTAATGGCAGGAAAATTAATGAGATATCCTGCTGACATAATAGATGCCAGTACAGACTATTTCAAGATAGAAATCTTAAAGAATATAAAAACAGGTGGTGGACTTACAGGTCTTGGTGGTACAACTGGTGGATTGAGTCAATTAGGCACAGGAAGTAATAGAGCATCACAAATAAGCGATCAATATGCAAATGAAGGTGCACAAAAGACTATTATATTACCAATACCACAAAATATTCAAGATAACAATGGTGCTCAGTGGGGAGAAAATAAACTAAATGATTTTTCTGCTGCAGCATTGAGTATAGTGGGTGGAGCTATAAATGCAAACTCTCTTGAAGAGGTAGGCACTAATGTAACTGACAAATTTAAAGCACTAAAAGAAGGTGGTGGTGGATCTGATGTTGCAAACTATGCAAAAATGGTTGCAGCAACAACGGCAGTAAATGCTCTTGGTGCTAATGTAACCATAGGAGGTTTACTATCAAGGGCATCTGGTCAAGTTATAAACCAAAACTTAGAAATGGTGTTTGGTGGTGTAACAATAAGAAGTTTTAATTTTGGTTGGGATTTAGTTCCCAGAAGTAAGGATGAAGCATATATTGTAAAGTCAATAATTAAGAGTTTGAAAGTACATACTGCAGCAAAGTTAGACAATGATGGTATGGGTTTTTTAAATGCTCCTGATCTATTCAGAATAGGATACTTTAAAGGAGGGTCAGCACATCCATTCTTAAATAGATTTAAAACATGTGCGTTGACCAATATGTCAGTCAACTATACTGCAAGTGGTACATATGCAACATATGAAGATGGTACACCTGTGCATATGAAATTAGATTTATCCTTTAAAGAACTTAATCCTATCTATAGGGAAGATCATGAAAAAGTTGATTCAGTAGGTTACTAATGTCAAAACACTATTTTAAACATGTACCAGACATCAGGTACAAAAATCCATTAAAAGATTCTCCTAATAATGACAATTATGTCATCATTAAGAATTTATTTCTAAGAGCAAAACTTAGAGATGATGCTTTTACCTCAGTTACATTTCTAAATTCTTATACAATACGAGAAGGTATGCGACCAGATAATGTAGCAGATGATTTATATGGTAATTCTCAATTAGATTGGATTATATTAACTGTTGCCAATATTGTCAATGTAAGAGATGAGTGGCCAATGAGCAGTGATGTTTTATATCAGTACTGTGAAGATAAGTATGGATTAGCAATAAATGATACAAGACACCATGAGACAGAGGAAGTCAGAAATGCTGAGGGTAAATTAATTCTTCCTGCAGGTCAGATAGTAGATAAAGATTATACAATACCAAATCCTCTAGTATTCAACACCACAATAAATCCAGTAGTTCCTATTAGTAACTTTCTAATAGAGACTAGAGAGAATGAGAAAAAAAGAAATATTAAAGTATTGAGAAGAGAATTTCTAACTCAATATATTTTAGATATGAAAGGAGAATTGGAATATACTAAGTCTTCCCAGTTTGTCAATAAAAAATTAAAGAATACTTAAATAAGTTCTTCTAGTTCTGCAACGCTAGTTGCATTAGTTATTGTAGTATATGGTACTGCAGGGTTTGATTTGAGAGATGCAGACTCACCCTTCATGTCTGCTATTGATTGTATATCTGCGTTTTCTTTTGCGATAGCAAGGTATTGTGCTTCTAAAATTTCTGTTGTTTTAGTCTTTGCTATGGTTAAATCCACACCAACAGACTTTAAGTTGTGGTCATACTTCCAAGCATCCCTAAACAAATTAGAAGGTAGAGAAGATGGTTCAATTAATGAATAGTCAGATGTAGGTATGTCTTTTGCTATTACAGCATCATCTGATAGAGGACAATCCATTGTAGGGATTACCACTCTACAGTTGCCACTAGCATCTGAGTATGCAATAACTTTATTGCGTGACATTCTTATGCACCTGCACTTGCTGAAAGACTAAGTGCCCAAGGGTAAAGTATTAGAACTTTTGCCTTTGCATCATCAGCATCTTTAGCATATACATCTGCAGTAAAATTACCGTTCTGATTATCTGTATATGTCACTACAAAGTGAACTCCTGAGTAACCTGCCATTTTAATAATTCGATAGAATAAAAAAAGAGGGAGTAAATCCCTCTTGTTATTTATATTTACTCTTCAGCTAACTTCTGAAAGTAAGATAGTGCATCGTCTTCTGCGGGACTATTTGCTTCGGGAGTTCTTCCCTCACTTAAATCCTCTAACTCTGCTTCCTCATCTATTGGTGAGGTTACAGTTGTCTGGTTAAGTCTCAATACAGACTCAAGACGCTTTTTGAGTTCGTCATATGTCTTGAATTGATCAGCAGCAACTATTTCTGAGAGAGAATATTCTTTCTTCCATAATTGCTCAAGAGCATCATCATCTTTTAATAATGGTGCTGCTGCAGCAAACTCAGAACTATCATAGTTCCAATAACCTGCAACTTTCTTGATCTTAACCTTAAAGTCTGCTCCTTGCCAGAAATCAAATGGGTTTAGAGGAGATTCATCCTCAAACTCAGGTTGCATAGCACCCATGATCTTATCAAAGATCTTCTTACCAAATTTGTAAAGGAACACTTTACCCTCATTCTCAGGGTTTGCAGGATCTTTTACAACATAGATGTTAGAATAGAATGCTAACTTACGCTTTTGATTACGAGCAATTTGCTTATCAGACTCCACACCACTATTCCAAAGACTAGTGTTGAATTCTGAACAAGGATCTTTTTGATTCAATGTAGTTAATGAATTTTCAATGTACCACCCGCCAGGTCCTTGAAAGGCATGGGAATACATTTTTACCCAAGGGAGATCTTCTCCGTCAGGTGCAGGTAGAAATCTGATTACTGCGTAACCATTACCTGCCTTGTCAACCTCTGGTTTCCAGAGTCGCTCATCTCCGTTGCTAACTTTGTTGGTTTTCTCAACTTCTTTAACTAACTTTGCAGTTAAACTGCCAAGTGAAGATTGTTTCTTAAGTGATGCGAAAGACATTGGATTAATTGGATTAAATTGGATTTGGTCTGTGTGACTTTATTATAGAGCTGTCTTGCTCATGTGTCAAGTGTTGCTTCTAACCCTTTACGAACTTTTTCAAGTGTTACTTGCATATTTGCAAATAAGAGGTTACAATCAACATCTTTTGGGAACCCCATTACTATAGCGGATTTTCTGACATTTTCTGCCATTTCCTTTGCACGAGGGTCATCAGATAGTTTCATACGAGTGTAGAGTATTTGCTGTTTGTCAAGCAATACATCCAACTCATTTAGATGTTCAATTTGTTCTGGCACAGGAAGATCTGGGAATTGAAATATTCTCCCATAAATCTCTTCTTGCATCTCATTGATTTCTTGCATCTCATCTCGAACTATATCGGAATCGAAAAAATCTGCCATAAAATATCTCCTAGAACACTACTATTTATGCAATTAAATCATAGTTGCGACCAGAATTACTCGTCTTTTATCTCTAGGAGTTTGCATATAATGTTCTCCTGTAAACAATATTATGTCATCTTCTTGAGGTATGTGCACCTCATCTTTATATGACATTTCATTCTTTACAAAAGTAGATCCACCTGCATTATTCAAATACATTATAAGGTTACCATGTGCAAATGTATGATCCACATGAGGTATAGAAGCAGTTACATCTTTTTGTGGATGAACAGCATTTACTGCTATTCTGATAAAACTATTAAAAGGTATTTGATTTTGTTTTAGTATCTGACTTAATATCTCAACAACACCATGAGTTTCTTGAGGATTATCTATTACAGGATATCCATACTGTTCTGGTCTTTTTATAAATGAATGACAATAGAAAGGTAGATCCACCTTAGACAAGTCATTCATGTCAGGTGTTGATGTTGGATTATATTTCCATTCAAAACTTGTGCTGTTTACCCATCTTTTAAAATCAAGGTAATCTGGAGTTTTTGGATTTTTTAAAATTTTAATCATGTTCTAAATTTAATATTAAAACTAGCACTGATCCTCTCATGATCAGTTTCGTTTGGTTCTGTGTTATGTAGTAATACAGAAGGCCACATTGCTAAAACACCCTCTTCTAATGGGAGATGCTGATAATAGTCAATTATTCTTGATATTATAAAATTACCTGCTAATAATCTATGTGGAGAAGGAAAAAATAATTTACCATCATTTCCATTAGTTTTTAGATAGTAAACTCCTGATATATCATAATTACCATGATCATGTTGATGAATATATTTACCCTTGGTTGTTCTAGTCAACCATGAATTGTCTATAAAATATTCTAAACCTGTTGGAGTTGCTAGTTGTTTAAGATATTCTTTTAAATGAAAATCAATACAATCATTAAATATAGTGCAATCTTTAAGTTCGTTTGTAGTAAAGAATGAATCATTTACTACACTTAGTTCGTTTGTATCTTGTGTCCATTGAGGATTCTGAGCAAACTTTGCTTTATCATATACAGCATAAAGTTCTTCTTCTATCTTTTCTTTTGCTTCTCCCAATACCTTATCAACATAAACTGGCATTGGAAACCATGATAAAGTAGACATTATAAAGGAAGTTTTGCTCTAGAGGTTTTTTTCATAAAATTTAACTGTTGTGCATCACACTTCAGTTTTTCTTTCAATGGTTTAGACACTAATTTTGTAATAGAGTCTATCTCAATGCTATTTTCTTCACAGTAGAGAACAATAGCATCAATATAATTTATTTTCTCTTGTTTGACAAGTTTTTCAATCTCTACTGCAAATTTTGCAGGATTCATGAATTTCTTATTTAACTGTTGATTAAATTCATTTTCCATGTAATTCTAGTTGGTAGTTTAAAAAGCATTCGATGTAGTTAACGAGTAATTTGATATACTTTGCTTTATCTCTTTCTTCATAAACAACACAATCTCCATTCTCACATGTCATTATTATAACAAGTTTTTTGACTGATATACCTGTTAGTTCATAGTACATACAGGCATATGCCGCTGCTTGAACGAAATATCCATCAATCCAATCTCTTGGTTTTGGTGCTGCAGAAGTCTTAAAGTCAATAACTGCTAATTCTCCATCGTATTCTGCGATGCAATCAACAGTACCTGCGACACCTAATTGTTTACTGTACAGAGATCCTTCTAATGCGTGGATATTGTCAATATTGTTTAGGGTTGGTTTAGCAATCTTGTATAGAAAATCTGATATTGGTTGAACCTCTGGCAGAGTTTCTTCATTTAATAAGTAATGTTCAATTAGAGTGTGAGTATCAGTTCCACGAGATGTTGCCTTTCGGGTAATCTCATTTGCTTTATCCTCACCAATTTTTTTCCTCCACTTTGCAAACTTCTCTCTATTCCAAAAAGAAGTAATAGAAGTGATTGAGACTAATTTGACAAATTCGTCTGCATCAGGAACTTTATAGTATCTTACACCATCAACTGTTTCTCTCTCTAGTGGAGGTAGAACAGCAGGAACATGATTAAACATTACATAGACATTGCTAACTTAACAGTAAGATATTCTTTACACAATCCAGAACGAACAATATCATCAAGACCGAATTCTATTAATTCGACTGAATCCATCTGCTGTAAGATTCTCATAAAGTCTATGATACCATTTCTTTCTTTATCTCTGGTAAGGTCACTTTGAGTGGCATCACCACAGAACATGATTTTGGTATCTTCTCCTACTCTTGTTATTATACTATCTAATTCGTGAAAATTCAAGTTTTGGCATTCATCAACTATAACAATTGCATTATCAAGTGTTGTACCCCTTATAAATGAGGTGCTCCAGAAGGATATTGTCTCTTGAGTCTTTAAATTTCCATATAACATCTCAAATTCAGCATCAGTAGACATCTCAAACATGTATTTGACCATGTTTTTATAAGGTATCTGATATAATGCTGATTTATCTTCATGGTCACCAGGCAAGAAACCGATCTCTCTCGTAGATACTAGGGATCTGACCATGTATATCTTTTGATATGGTGTGCTATCATCTAATACTTCTTTTAGTGCGTTGTAGAGCGTTATAAAGGTCTTTCCTGTACCTGCAGCACCGTATGAGAAGATATGTTTACCTTCCTTATAATAACCAAAAAACTTTTCCTGATTTTCTGTAATAGGAACTATATCAACTAGATAATCACTGCTAATAGGCTTTTTTCGCCTCATTTGTTTAGCACTTAGTCCAATTCCTACTGCTGCTGCAGGTTTTCTCTTTCTTGGCATTTAGTTAATAGTTGTTAAACTTCTTGACATTAGAACGAGGAGACTGTTTTCCTACTCTATCGAGCACTTCATTCCAACCACCATCTAATTTGTTTCTCCAGTCTCCTACCTCAGCAGTTCCACCGACTCCTTTTGACCAGTCTTTATCCCAGTCAGGGTTGTCCTTTCTCCACTGATCGTATTCTTTCATAGACATAGAGAGTTCTTTCTCTTCTTTTGTCTTTAAATTGATAACAGGGTATGTTGGCATATTAAAGATTTTTGAGTTCAGATAATTTTTGGTGTTTTTTTGCGAGTTTTTTTGCTTTTCTCATATAAGTCATCTCTGCGTCTGAATAGAGATGAGGGTTTTTAAGTGCTTCCTTCACTAATTTGATAGTCTTCTTGTGCATAGTAGTCTTTGTAAAATCCGTATAATCCGCCTGGATATGATTCGTTTCTAGCGATCCACTCATCTGCACACTTGTAATAGGAGGCATTTGAATAGGTACTTCTACCATATTTAGTTAACAAAACTTTAAGTACGAATGCTCTCTTGTTAAGAAATGCTTCAGTCGGGGTATCCATCGTCATCCTCCCATACTTCGTCATAATCGTCAACTGGTAGATTTTGCTGATCTTTTAGATATGCATCTGCGTCAGAATAAACCTCTGATTCAAGTAATTCTACCAGAGATTTAAGATTCTGCACAATTAACTTAAGTTTGTCCTTATTCATTTAGTGTAGATCTATCAGAGGGTGATCTAAAGTATTTGTTGATGATATCAATCTGATCTTGATATTTTGCAATAATATCCAATTCTTTCTCAATAGACTCTAATATGTCAGTATGTTCACCAACACCTGCAGGGTGTTCTAGGTAAATTTCGACATTTGCCTTATGTTTGGCAATATCGCCTTGAGCATGTGCTAAGAGTGCTCTCAGCATTTGTTCTCTCATGTGTAACATAGAATATTTGTATTTTCAATAGTATACCATAAAAAAAGAAGGGGTTCAACCCCTTCCATACAATATTCTAGCTTCAGCGTAAATGATTGTGAGAAAGACAGCGGATGCTGCCATTATCTCTAGAGTTACAATCACTTAGAAGAATGTGCGATTCCACGATATGTGAGATCGACCTTTTTCTTTGCTGTAGCTTTCTTAGTATCTGTGTCATAAACGACACCACGATAAGTGACTTTTGCCATTTGTTTGCTCCTTAGTAGTAGGGATTTTTAGCCCCGTTCCTTCGGTCAACTTTTGCGTCCCTTTCGGGATGAACGAACCCGTTCCGAGTCGGCTTACTTGCGTCCAATTTGCCAAACCTCGCAATTATCATATTCTGGGACTTTAGTAAGGAAATAATCAATAAGATACTCTTGAGCATCTTGTCCTAAATTCTCATCAGCGAGAATCTCAATCCTTGCCTGATTCCAGTCCTCACACGATAAATCCCAATGGGAAGCATCATGCTCAGATAATAACATAGCCAGTATTGCGATTAATTGCATATGGATGAACGATGTGTGTATTCTAACACATTTCTATTTATATTGCAACTATGTGATAAATGCTACTTTTTTGAAAATCCTGTACGGTCAAAAAATTTGGCGAATTTTTTTTCCACTTTTTTGTAAACAAAAAGTCGATTTTCCCTGACTATAGGATTTTTATTGTTGGGAACCAACCTAACTCTCTCATCGTAGTGGTGTCAGCACATGTGATGTCCCTCTCGCCTGGTGTCTCTGTCTTCACAGGTAGGTCACCTTGACCGAACTTCTCTGCTAATTCTTTTACTGATACTGTCTCTCCTGTCCCTATATCGACCGTACCTGTGTATGTGCTAGGAATGAGGTAACATATTGCTCTGACTACATCTTTGACATGAATCCAGTCTCTTCTATGGTTGGTAATATACTTTGCAGTCTTGTCTTCTAACATTCTGTACAGCATGTCTGGTCTGCTGTTCTCTCCATAAACAGTTTGAAATCTCATACCCACACTATTAGGAGGAGCCATGAACTCATTTACTTTCTTTGTAATACCGTATGGGTTCTGCCACCACTCTTCAACTTGTGAGGTACTAGCGTAAAGTAGTCGAACATTATTGTCTCTACAATAATCGAATATTGGTCTGCTTTTTTCGACATTGTTTTCCCAAAACTTATCTGGATTATCTATACTGTCTCTAATTGCAGCGAATGCAGCAAGATGTATTACAATGTCATATATTTTATCTGTCTTAAAATCTCCAATATCATCAGGGAAATCAAGACCATCTATGGTATCACCAAATTGATATGTAAGATGATCATATAGGAATGATCCTATGAAACCTTTGTGTCCTGTGATAAGTGCTTTCATTCTCCTGGCGAGTGAATAACTGGTTTTTCGTTTCTTAATATGTTATAGAGTTCTCTATTTTCTGCAGTGGATACTGGATAAAACTCTGCACTAGCATCGAATCCATCATACCTATGTGCTTGATTGATTACAATAGAACCATTCTGTCCTGATGTAGACCTATGAAATGTACCACGAGGTATAAACAAAGCACCACTCTGTCTATTGAGATGAATTATATGATATGGACACTTCCAATCATAATTTACTAACTCAAAAGTTCTCTCCCCTGATACAACCCTATTATAATCATCTTGGAAACTATGAATGTAAAACTGTTTACCTCCTACACAATCAGGTGGTGGAGATACTGCAGGTCCGTCATGCACAACTAAATCAGATGCGTTTGACTCTTCTACAGTTATATCATAAAAAATAACATCGTCTGTTTCTCTGAACACACGATGTTTTCTAAAAATTACACTACTCATTTCCTCTTGGGTTTTTTAGCAGGTGTAGGACTGTTGTTCCAGAGACTTGGATTTCTTGTTCCCTCTGCATACTTAATATCTTTTAGACCTCCTTTCAGTTTGTCATAATAGAAATTAAATACATCAACTCTTCTTCCTGCGATAGTCACATCATAGTGCAACTTATCTGAGTTGTCAACAGTGTACTCAACAAGGTATGCACTAGTTGGTAGACCTTTATCTTTAGATTTGTCTAAGGTACAGTCTGCCTCGTGTATTACTATTGAATACACTTCCTTTGCTTCCTTTTTGTCTGCATCAGTCCACACGCTAGACCCTGTTCCCCCACTTGATGTCGGGATAGGCTTCTTTGACGACTGGGAAACTGATTTTGTATTTTTTGGCAAGTTTTTTGTCCTTTACTAAACATAATACTTCTGCTTCATCAGCATGAAGTGCTTCGAGGAGTTGAATAAACAATACCTCTCTTCGAGTGTTGTTTATGTCGTAATTTCCTCCTACAATAAAATTATACAATGTTCTGTACTCAGATGCAAGCTTGCTTTGTGCTTCTGGAGTTGGAGCATCGTTAGGTGTGTAAGGGACATCACCATCTGGCAAGGCACTCTTAAGACTCTCATCATAGTTCCAGATGAGACAGTACCTTAATGCTTTAGAGTCGTACTCTTGTAGTACCTCTATCTTCTTCGCTTTTGTTTTTGCTTTATGAACAGCGTCTAAAACTTCGCTAACCAATGGTTTGGGTGGTAATTTAGGCATGATAATTTAAAAAATTAATCTTCTTCGTCCTCAAGGTCTAGTGTAGGATCGAATCTAAGAGCGAGGAGTTCAGTTGGAATAAGATTTCCATCCTCATCATACATCTCTGGGTGAGATGTTATCGCTTGATTGTGTCGATCATGATGGTAAAACATGTATTCTCTTAGCACCCATCCAATCATACCTGATATGATTGCTGTTCCTATTAGTAGGATAGTGCCGAAAGTTAATGTTACTGCTAACATCATTACCTCCAGTAGTTGATTTTATTTAGGAAGACTTTTTTCCTTAAAATACTGAGCTAACTCAGCAGCACCACCGATATGTTTTCTTTGACTAGAATTGTCTACAACTATTTGTGGGAAAGTTCTAGTATTGAACTCATCCTCAAAGTTTTCTATAGTAAAGTGCTGATCTAAAGTATACACCACAAACTGCTGTTTTGTCAACCTCATTAACTCTTTTACTTTCTCGCAATACGGACACCCATTCATAGAATAAATCACAAACATGTCATCTTTTAAAAACTTAGATACATTAGGAACTTTTAGTTCAGTCTCTGGAATAGACTGTTCGCCACAGGTGGCACAACCTCCCATTGGATTCATTATAGCACAGGTAAAATATTATTTAGAGAAATGTAGGTTCTCCGTCTTGACCTCCGAACACAGCTATGTTAACATCCCTTAGATCTTCTACTGCAGGTATACTGTTGTAAATCGTTACACCAAATCCTGTTGTGGTTCTATCATATACTGTTGCTCTTACAATACCGCCAGGAAAATTGGTAGTTCCTCTACCATCAATCATTACAGCATAGTTATTATCATTCATCTCATCAGCAAAGTTGACAGTGTAAACACCTGTACTATTCTGTACAATAGAACTTACATTGTGTGATCTATCGCCAGGTGTATAGTCACTGTTACCAACCCCTAAGTTAGTGTTCATGTACCATGCAGTAGCACGACCCTCAAACATTTGAGTGTGTGTACATGTCTTAAGTCCTGCAAGGTTCTTGTACTCTCCAACCTTTACAAACTTATGGAACTCATTGTTGAATACTTGTATAGAGTTACCCATACTTCCCATAGTAGATCCAACACCCATACCATAGTAGAATAACTGTGGTGTGTCCTCAGTGATTTCTATTTCTGTATGAGATCCAGTCACAGTGACACCCTGAGTCATCTCTACTGGACTTGTAGTACCAAATCCAACTGCAGTACCTGCAGCATTGTAGTAGAATTTAAGAGGATAAATGTTGTTGTTTGTATTTTGGAATCTATATGTCTGTCCTACCTCAAATCTTAAGTAAGGTGATTCATAACCTTGAATGTTGACTGATCTATCAGATCCGATGCCAAGATACCTGTGGTCTGCAGTCTTGTTACCGATGGTTGTTGGTAATGGTTTGAATCCTGCTTGGAACTCTGTGTAAAGACTCTTAGAAGTCTCTGCAGCACCTGTTAAGGTAGAGAACGATGAAGCAGCAGCAAAGTTAGCGTTGAGGGCGTTAGAGGCGATCCCTGCGTTGGTTGCGAAGGTAGCAACACCACACTTATCAGAGTAACTAGAAACACCACAGATGTCAGCATGAGGAACCTTCTGTACTGATATTGTACTGATACCATTTGATATTGGACTAACATCTAAACTTAAACCAAAGTCTACTGTTGCTGCAACTCCTACTGTAGATCCATCATCTTTTATTTCAAAACCTGTACCTGTTGCAGTAACATTTGTTAGTTTTGATCCATCACCTATGAAGAAATCAAATGTTGTGATTGGATTGTTTGTAATGATATCAAAATTACTTGTAATACCAGATGCAATGCTAGCTGTTTCTGCATTACCTGAGCATGCTGATGAAACTCCCGCTACCCCTGCGTTAGTTGCGTAGTCTGACTGTGTAGCTCTAGTTGCAAGAGTAACAGCAACACCCACAGCAAGACTCTCAGCAACTTGTGCTGTCTGAGCAGTTCCTACTACACTTGATACATTAACGGTGGCAATACCTGCAGAAAGAGGAGTGACATCTAAGAAACTTCCAAAGTTTATAGTAGCAGCAACACCTATGTTACTACCATTGTCAGTAATACTAACACCTGTACCTGCAGCAATAACACCTGTTATTCCAGAACCATCTCCAACGAACTGAGCAGCAGTTATAACACCTGATGTGTTGACATTACCATCAGTTCCTACACCACTAGGTCCTTCAACTACTGGTTCTGTGTATGCGGCAAATGCCACATCAGTTTGTGATGCTCTTGTAACTAATGTCTGACCACTGGCAATACCTATATTGTCAATGACCATATCTTGTAGAGGATCTAACCTCATTCCAAATACAAAGTAATCAGCAACATCAAATGTGCTAATGTTTCCTGATGCTATACCTAAAGATACTGCTGCACCCTTATCAGAATTCCTATTCGATACATGTAAGGTTGCTACACCATCATAAGAAGCAGTTGCTAGTCCTATGTTATCATTAATTTGAGGGTAAGCAGTGCTACTAATGAATGCGTTCTGTCTTCCTAATTTATTTTGTATGTCTACTTTTATATTTGGATAAGTCTTAGATGCTATTGCTACAAAACTAACACCTGGTTCAGATGAAGCAACATATATTGTATCTCCTTTCTTTAATGTTATATTCTCATACAATGCATTGCCACCAACTTCCATTGGTATACCATATGCTAGGTAGTCTGAGTCTTTATTGTCATATATCTCAGTTACTTCTATGGTAGCACTGTTGCCATGAACAGTAGAGACAACAAACTTTGCTCCACTACCATTAGCACCTGTTATCTCAATAATATTTCCTTCCTCATAATCCTGGCCTTGATCTTTAAGCACCGCAGAAGTTATCTTGTTATTTCCGTCAACATATATGTCAACCGTTAACCCTGACCCAGTTCCAGTTCCTACACCAGTAGGTCCTCTATCAGTTGTAGCAACACCATAGATATATCCTTCTGGCGAGTACCCACTACCACCTGTCTCTCCTGTCTGAGAATCCTCAATGAGAGGACCTATANCTCATAATCCTGGCCTTGATCTTTAAGCACCGCAGAAGTTATCTGGTTATTTCCATCAACATATATGTCAACCGTTAACCCTGATCCAGTTCCAGTTTCAGCAGTTGTAGCAACACCATAGATATATCCTTCTGGTGAATAGTTATTACCACCTGTCTCTCCTGTCTGAGAATCCTCAATGAGAGGACCTATAGATGTGACACCACCTGCATTAGGGTTAGTAAGACTAAGAATGTCACCTACCAGATACTCAGCACCATCTGATACAAAATCTAAACCTGTTACGACACCACCTGTTGTTGTATAATTAACGATTGCTCCTGTGCCATTACCTCCAGTTGGTGATGCGTTAACAGCATCAACATATCCACTACCACCTGTCTTAAGTGTTGCAGATCTAATACCACTGTCACCTGATATGGAAACTGAATGGGTTAGTTTATCCTCCGTCTGGTTTGCTGCCGAGACAGTTATTGTAATCAAGTCGGTAGCAGTATACAATAAGGTATTTGATACTGTACCTAGTTGAAATGTAGTTTTTAACGATGCAAGTCTTCCTATCACGGCTCTAAGCACTTTTTTTAGTATTTATCTATGCTATAATATATAAAGTAAAGAATACAGTATGATTATCCTTACAGGATCTGATGGATTCATCGGTAAGCACTTTAAAAATAGTCTGGAGAGTGGACAACAATTAATTTTACCAGTAGATGTAGATAATGCTTTTAATTTTTTAGAACAGTTCAATAGATGGGATGAAGTGTCTATGATTATACATCAGGGTGCACTATCATCTACAACTAATATTAATATTGATGCTATCTACAAATATAATATTGTATTTTCTATAGAATTATTTAAAAAAGCAATCAAACATAAGATCCCAGTCAAGTATGCTAGTTCAGCATCAGTATATGGTACACAAAAAGATAAAATAAATCCATTAAATTATTATGCTCTATCTAAAACTACAGTTGACTACTGGGTTATGGATAACATAGATGAGTTTGAACACATACAAGGGTTCAGATACTTTAATGTCTATGGATCTGGTGAAGAGTCAAAGGGTCTGATGGCAAGTCTTGTGTCTCAGTTCTGGTGGCAGGCTCAGGCAACTCAACAGGTGCATCCCTTCGAGGGGTCTGATGAGGTTCTTCGAGACTATGTGTGGGTAGGGGATCTGGTGAAGATAGTGTTACAAAACACTGCGGGTTCTGGCATATTCGATCTTGGCACAGGGCAGCCAACATCAGTTGACACTGTAGCTCGATTAGTTTCACTAAAAACTGGGTCGTCACTTGTTCCAATACCATTTCCTCCTCATCTTAAAGGTAAGTATCAATATTATACCATAGCAGACATGGATTGGTTAAAAGATTATAATTTCTTAACAGTTAAAGAATATATTAACCGACTCTAGTAAATTAAATTATAATTTGCTACACATCTACTACTATACTTAGGTTGTTCTGCTGTATGATATAATCTACCATCAAAAAGAACTATCCTTCCTTTTTTTGGTGTTACCTTCTCTTTAATTGTATAGTTAGAACTTCTTTCTCTCTCATTGTAAATGATAGTATCTCCATCGCTGTTGCAGACATAATATAATGCTACAAGATGATCCTCATCCATCATATCTATATGTGGTGAGTCAGGAGTTGTGCTTCTCAATCCTAAAGGTAGTTGTAAGAAAGATCTTCCTTGAGTAACATTGAATCCTTTTATGTCTAGATGTTTACACACTCTTCTAAGCATAGGTACAAACAATCTATGATAATCACTCTCTATAAATGGTTCTGGTAATGCGTCATCATCCTCATAATATGTGACATAAGAATGACTAAAAGCAGGTCTATGTTGACTATCATATTCTCCTGCTGCTGTTACATCTTCTGTAAAATACCAAGGAAAACCATTGTCATCAGCACCTTCTAAATCTTTCCCTCCCATCAAGACATCATAAATTAAATTCTGATATTCTACAGGAATAAAGTTATCAATAACTTCTACTTTATTTTTTATCTCCATCAATCGCCAGGTATAACTCTGTTTGAATCTGAGTCAAAATGTTGTGTGGAAAATTCAAATAGTTCTGCATCTTCTAGTGCTAACATTTGATGTCTAGTTCCTCTGGTGCAATGAAATGCATCACCAGGTTCTAATGTTATTGTCTCTGCTTTATCTCTATCATCTGGAAATGCTGAAGACACTGGACTATATGATAGTTGAATCTTTCCTGATTGTAGATAGAAAGTTTCATCTTTCAATGTATGATAATGCCATGAGCATCTATGATTCTTTTTTATAAACAATAACTTACCACAATACTCTGGAGAGTTAGCAATCCACTTCTCATATCCCCAACCTTTGTGTACAAATTTAGGTAGTTTCTTCAAAATAATCCTCACTATTCATTGCTTTGTCATCTATAAAGATGTCAGCATGTGGTTTACCCATGATCAATTCATGATACTTACAACCCCACATCTTTAGTTGTGCTTCAGTGAGAGGTTTGAATAAATCTTCTGCCTTTTTCTTTGCCTCCTCATATGGTAAAGCACTAGACCTCCCCATAGCACGAGCAGTAAAGTATATTATATAGTGACCTTCATCATATAGATTATTGAGTTTATCTATTCTACTTTGCATGGGTTTAGAACCCTCATACCTACAAGTTCCGCACTCGCCAGGTGTACAAATTGTTGAGTCGATATCAATACAGTATCGCATCTACATCCTCCATTGTTAGTGTGTATGTGCCAGGATTCTGGACTGCAATTGCTGCACATTTATTTGCAAAATTAATAGACTCATCAAGAGATGGGAGTTGTATGTAATAGAATACTAATGCTGCTAAAAATGTGTCACCTGCACCTGTCACATCGAATACTCTAGTGATAGGAACAGGAAATGTTTTGTGATTCCACAGTGCACCATTAGCACCATGAGTTACAATAATATTTTCTCCTCTAGGTATATAATCATGATCTAATAATTCAAATTCTTTTTTATTAATTTTGTAAATTATATTGTTATATTGTGTGGGTAATTTTTTCTTTTTAGTATCAATAAAAATTTTTATATTAGGATTTTGTTTTGCTAACAACTCTATGATATCATACCCTACAAATCCTTTATCATAATCAGATATAACAACAGCATCATACTCACTATGCATTGCTGCCATAGTTAATTGTGATGGATGTAATGGTTTTACAACAGGTTCTGTATCTAATCTCATTATCTGTTGATTAGATTTCTCATCTACATATCTTGTCTTTACAATCTTCTCTCTATTAGTTAGAAAATTTACATTTATTCCAAGAGATTTTAAATTTTCATTTACATTTGCTGCCATGCCAGGTGCACTCTGATGCTCCCTAAATTTCATGACTGGTATAGGTGCTTCTGGACTTAGACGATCGCAAGATCCATATGCCCATTCATCAGTGCAGCTATCCCCTATCAATAATAGATTGTATTGTCTTTGTAGTTGCATACTCTTCTATACGATCAAAAAATTTAAGTTCAGCAGCATAATAAGATCCGATAATAGTTTTACCTTTCCAATCAGAACCTACTACTATTATATCAGGTTTTACTTCTTTTACCAAGTTTTCTAACGATTCATCGCTATCAAAGTACCTAACTTCATCAACTGCTGACAAAGAAACCAACATGATTCCTCTGTCAGTTTGATTATATATTGGTCTAGTAGAACCCTTCTTTTCTCTTACCCTATCGTCAGTATCAATACCAACTACAAGATAATCTCCAAGACTTTTTGCCCATGCAAGTAAAGATACATGACCAGGATGAAGTAAATCAAATGTACCATTAACAAAAATAGTTTTCATTCTTGTTCCTGTAATTTTTGTACAGCAGTTTTTATTTGTATTGATGGTACATCATTCAAACCATTAGCATCAAACCAAGGTGCATCTTCCCAACTAAATCCCTCTCCAAATGTGTTATCAGGTGACACAATATACCAATGACATTTAGCGTCAGGTATATCAACTGCACACACTGCCCAATCATCAGACCATTGAGGTACTTGCACATACATCTGGGGTAAGTGATTAGCAAATAGTGAAAGTATTAATGAAAAGAAAATCATGTGCCTTTAAAGTTATGAAGTGATGAACTACACTTAGTAACATTTTTTATCACAATGAATTTATCAGCAGCAAATGTTCCTGCTAACTGAACCTTTATTTCATCACCATCTTCCCAATTGATATCACCATTCCTTTTAGTATGGTTCATTGCCTCTTGTATCTGGTCGATAATTTCTTGTGTCAATTTCATGTGAATCTATTCATGATAGCGATGAGAGTATCATAAGGTATCCATGTAGGTTCTTCCTCTTCAAACTGAACCTCTACCTCTGTGATAACTTTTTGCAACCACTTAGAGTATGTTTCTCTTGTATTTAATACTGGACTCATAGGACTGTTCATGTCAAACTTCATTTTTACTGATGATAATTTTATTATACTCTGGTAAGTAAAGATATTCAACATCACTTGTAGATATTGTGCGGATAGCATCATCAAGTGTTTCTACTAATGGTTCTCCACCCAAATTAAATGATGTGTTGAATATGATAGGACAACCAGTGGCATCATACCATGCCTTAATAATATCATAATAATGTTTATTTTGTTCTTCTGTTACAGTTTGTATTCTACATGTCTTATCTACATGAATGATAGCAGGTATCTTTTCTTCTATGCCTGGTTGACAGTTGACTGCGTACATCATAAATGGTGTCTCTTCCATGCCACGAAGATCAAACCACTCATGTACATGTTCTTTTAATATTGTACCTGCAAATGGTCTAAAGAACTCTCTCTTTTTGACAGTATTGACATGATCTTTTCCATTAGGATCTGTAGGGTCATATAAGAA
>NTLX01000034.1_pt1 | contig 26379 bp, 35 predicted proteins | sample 1251771 | NCBI WGS metagenome assembly NTLX01 (sample SAMN07250028, study PRJNA358725) | marine metagenome | isolation source: viruses from ocean water | place: Pacific Ocean: North Pacific Subtropical Gyre | collected 2015
TCTAACCAGCTTGCTTCTCACACTACGAACAGTTTTACCCAATTCGTTGGCGATATTCTCAATTGATGTGCCATTTTTGTATAGTTCTACGGCTTGAACTGTTTGCTCATTTGTATAATTTGGTTGTTTCATATAAGCTCTCCTTTCATTATATATAATACTAAAAAATCATTCAGAACACAAGAAAAAAGTCGCTGTGTCAAATTTCTGACACAAGCAAAAGCAACAACTGTCAATTTTTTGACGTCCGCCGCTGGCGCGGGGCAGCTACTGTCAAATTTTTGACGGCGGGCCCTGCGGGCAGGTCGGAGGCCTACTAACCAGAGAGCTACTAACCAGGCTGCTACTCAATTGAACATCTACTAAGTGAAAAGGTACTAAGCCAGAGAGAAATATTTTTTCCTGCGTTGACAGGTTTTGGCACGATTCTTGCAACAGTCTAGTTGCGAATGATTCTTAATTGCAGTTGACAAGTTTGGCATGATTTTTGCAACCGGTCGGGACCGGACGTTGTTTGACCGGTCTAGTCCGGCCGCCCTAAGTCGTTGATTCTATTGGCTTTTTTTCCTATTTTTAAATTGGTTTTTAAAAAGCCTAGCATTGTTAAGGGTAGCTTCGGTTCGTTTTGAATGAACGAGGATAAAGGGCTTTTTCATAGCCCTAGAATCCTTCTTTTAGATTTATTCATAGATGAAGTTTTTAGCTTGTTTCCTCCTATGCTAGTTCGCTTTCTAGGTTTAGGAATCAAAACGTGAATTGAGTTGTAAGATTTTCTAGCCATTGGCATCTCCTTTTAAAAAGTTAATAATAAATATATTAGCATAAATTGAACAATAGTCAACCCTGCAAAAAAATAAACAATAGTTTTAAGCATCAGAATAATTTTTATATTCAATTAGCTCAACCCTGCAAGGGTCGCATATATAACGCCCATCATGGGGAGGTTCACAAGCGTAATATTTTTCGTTACAGTTTGAACATTCATATTGATGAGTAAAAATATTTTTTCTCATTCGGCACCTCCCATATGCACATCTGAGCAAGTAGGATTCTTAGATGCCCATTTGAAGATTGCCCAGGCTTGAGCTTTGTTAGTAGTAACGAATTCTTTAAATTCGCCTTTACGAGTGTATGTAGAATAATATAAGTTCATAATAATAAACCTTTCTTAGTTAGTTAATAATATTATCAATAGAATTGACTGAAAAGTTAATCCAATTGAGTTTGAAGTGATGTACAATACATCTTTTTGGTCTATTGCCCTAATTAGGAAAAAGAATAGACCTAGGGTAAGCATAGCAGTTGTTGAAACTGGTGGCAAGTCTGCTCCACCCTTAACCAAAAATTCAATGGTAGGTGGAAGAGTTGCTCCATGAATAAGGACAGTGCCAACCCAACCTAGTATGTTAATAAATCTTTTCATAATATAAAAGTAACATAAAAAAAAGAAAACATCAAGTTTTTTATGAATCAGCCTCGTAAGTCATTGATTTTAAAGGAAAGTTTTTTTCTGAGTGAGTGCCTCAAAAATCCCATTTTGGACAGATTTTGGCATCTAAGTTATTGATTTTATTGGCTTTTTCGACCACATGCGGTGGTAGGTATTTGAGATGGACATACAACATCTTGTGTCCCGGACTAGTCCGGCCGCGTCAAATTATTGACACCCCTCTTGCGAAGGGTGTCAAAATTATAACACATAAACAAAGGACAAATTTCTTTTTAGTTATCTAAAAAGAATTGAATGGCAGTCTTAGTCGCTCCCATCATTCCATTGGAAACATCAGAAGGCATTGAAAATTTTTCTTCCAAATCCTTAACAAGTTGTTTCTTAGTTGGTTCATCTTTTTTTGTAGAAGATGAAGTTTTAGGTTTTGCAACATAAACCCCTTCTCTTACAAGTTTAGACCTAACAGACCTAGTTGATTTTGAAATCTCGTTAGCAATTTCATCAACAGATTTGCCGTTTTGGTAGTCGTTACAGATTTGTTCTGTAAGTTCCTTAGTGTAGTTTATTGCTTTCATAAAAACAATCCTTTCTTTTTAGTTGTTAATATATATAATATAATGCATCTCAACATATAAATCAAGTAAAAAATGCATCTAAACCTATTTTAATTTCATATGATGAGTTGCTTGTATATTGATTTGATGAATAGTGGTAGTGTCAAAAAATTGACGACCGGATTAAGTCCGGCGGCGAACAAAAGGCGAACATCGCCGCGAACAAAGGGCGAACAAGTCGCCCTCTGAAAGCCCCAGAAAACCTAGCGTTTAGCTAGGTTCTCAGTTTCCCAAATGTAGCTTTGGGCATTGGTTTTCCAACGAGCCATATCATCTGGAATGATAACACCCTTAAGCCTTGAGTAGGTAACACATAGCTTAGCTATTGCTAGTCTGTTAAACTTTAATGCGTAAACCTTTTTATAAGCTTGAGCAATACACCCAGAAGCTTGTGCGTGGGTGCAGTTAAACCATTCAGAATGACCAGAAGAAACAATTTTTCTTTTGTATCTGTCAAATTTGATTGGCTCAAACTGACCATATTTAACCAATGCGTACATTTGAGCAAGATGCTCAATCAATTCGGCAAAATCTCTGTTACCCAATTTTTTAAAAGTTTGTTTCAAGATAATCTTATCATCATCAAACCTTGTTGTGGGTTCAGTTGATATGCCTATCTTATGGGCAGGGTAATCCTTATGACCCATAACATAAACATAAGCATCATTGTAATGATTATTCCAAAGTTTTGAAAACTTAGCCATTTTATTTCTTAGTCCTTTCATTAAGAAGTTGTTTAAATTTATTCCATTGTAACACATTTTCAATCATCAAGCAACCCGATACGATAACAAGTATTGATAAAGCTAAAAGAAAATATGCAACCCAATGTGGAAGCAGTGGCACAGTTAGTGCCAATAAAAGCAATCCATCAAGTAAAACAAATATTGCCATATACATCATATTATATCACCTTAATTAAGATTACAATTTGTAGTACAAGACAAATCACAGGAACGACAACTCTTGCCAATTCCATAGTGTGTTTAACTTTTGCAAGTTTTTTTTCAATTTTTGCAGTCATTATGCGACCTCCTTATTTAGTTTATTAGGATTGATAACAGGAAACAATTTTCTAACTTCTTGTCTAACTTCTGCATTATCATCAAACATAACCTTAGTAGCTTGTTTGAACTGCTTGAGATTAACAAGAAACTGCAATTGTCTCTTTTTAAGTATGCCGTCTTTTTCAGTGTTGCCAAATGGTCTGCTAATAATTTTATTGGCAAGTAAACCATTTGTTTTGAAAAAGTCTAAATCTGCATCTTGAAGTTGTCTGCTTGTACAGAATACAACATAATCTGCATTTTTAATGGCTTTTGATAATGGCAACAATTTATCCTTAGCAATTTTTTCGCTTGTGTTGTTTGCGAACCAATGTTCCAGATTAATTGAACCATCTGCATTTGCAAGTTGTCTGTGGGTGCTATCAATGATAGTGCCATCTAAGTCAAATATTGCAATGTTTTTTATAGTAGTCATATTATAAATATAATGCATTTAAATATAAATGCAAGTAAAAAATGCATTATAATGCATTTTTTTCTCGTTTTGTTGTATTTAAGCAACAACAATGAGGTGTCAAAAAAATGACAGGGCGGTTAGCAAGACTTGTCAATCTTTTGACGCTTTGGCTACACTCACACGGCCTCGACCTGGGATTTTTTGAAATTACGTAACAAAACTTGACACCCCTTGAAGGGTAGTATATATTTAAGTTAAAGGAACAAAAATGGCAACAAGAAGAACAAATATTGTAAACGCTTATGTTGAAAAGTTAAAAACCATTTCAGACCTTGGTGGTTTTAATGTTTTTAGAGAATTTAAATATTTAGACGATATAAATGATTTTCCAACAATAACCTTATTACCACGAGTCGAACAAAGACTAACAATTGGAGCAGGTCGAAAACTTGCCAGACTAGATATTTCAATTAGAGGTTATGTTCAAAGCGAAGATACAAGTTTAGAGTTAGCTGAAGCACTAGGGGCTAACGTTGAATCAGCAACCACAGAGTTTGCAAGTGAACAACAAGCAAACGGCGTAGCTGATGCAAGAGTGGTTAGTTTTAGAACTGACGAGGGTTTATTTGACCCTTATGGAGTTGCTGACCAAGATGTGCAAATACTTTATGATGTGGAGGCAAACTTATGAGTAATGTTACGGTACAACCTAAAACAACTGTTGAGGCACTAAACAAGACGCTAGAGACGCCGCCTCTTGACCCTGTTGTTTTAGCAATCGCTAATGACTATCTTAGTGGAAAGGACATACCAACCATCTCAGATGAGTATGGGGTATCACAAGATAGAATTACAGGTGTAATTGAAAAAAAAGAAGTAAAGGCATATATTGACGGAGTTTATGCAACACAAGGATATTTAAACAGAGTAAAACGAATTAATCTCATTAACAAGGTCATAGACCAAAAAATACAAGACGCAGTAGAAACAGGAGTTTTTAGTAAGAAAGATTTATTAGACTGGATGAAACACTTGCATGAAGTTGAATCATCAATTAAACCAAAAGATAAAGGTCCAGCAGTGGCTGTTCAGATAAATAACTATGATAAGCTAATGAAGGACCTGATGGATGAGTAATCAACCTAGAGATGATGACAATGCCCCAATCCCCGTGTTGGGGCTTAGACCAAGTAAAGCACACACAGTGCCTTACACAACAGACAGTGCTAACACCTCTCCAAGTTTTGATGACACAACCAGAGTGGTTACACTATTCAGCACAAGCAACGCATTTATACAGACTGGCGCATCAACAGTAACAGTGGCTGCCGCAAATGGTCATTTTTTACCAGCACAGACACTCATTGACATAAGTCTAGGTTCTGAGACAAATGCGGCTGATACTAATAAATTTATTTCCATTTTAGCACAAGACACTAACGGTACGCTGTTTATAAGCGAGCGTGAATAATGCCATTACGTTTGGGTGTAAGTAGACGGTTAGTTCAATTCACTAGCACATCAGTAAGCACTAAGGTAGAGCCTTTCGTTATACCAGAGGTTGAGGGCTTACTGTTACAAAACGAGAGCGGTTTAGTGGTCGCTCAAAACGGAGATTTTATAGTTAGACAAGAGTCAACTAAAAATGCTCTACTAACACAAGCAAGTGATATTTTAATTTTACAAAACGCATTGGCAGAAATTGGGTTGAATGAATAATGGCTAATAAAAAGATAACAGAACTGAATAATTTTCAAACACCTGTTGCCAACAGTGTGTTTGTCGTTGTTGATTTACAGAATGACGAGACAAAAAAAGTTACTCTGTCAAATCTACAAACTGTTATTGACACGATAGCCACTTCTAACATTAACACGGTACAAGATAACGTAACATCATTAACCACAACAGTAAATGGTGTTAATACTAGACTTGGTGCAAACGTAACTCTGTTGCTTGCAGAGGACACCGCTTTACAAGCTAGGATTGCAGCTAACACATTAGTAGCAGCTGCAAATGACTTTGTAACGTTTACACAACTAAATTCTAATATTAACGTGGTTCAGGATAATGTTGCAGCATTACCGACCACAACAATTACAGATGCAATTGAGGCTAGACGTGCTGCAAACGTAGTAATTAGGAATAATGAAGACACAGCTCTCCAAGCTAGAATAACAGCGAACGCTACTCTTCGAGCAAACGAAGATACAGCTTTACAAGCAAGGATAGCAGCAAATACATTAGTAGCTGCATCTAATGACTTTATAACTTTTACCCGTTTAAATGCAAACGTGGATGTAGTCCAAGATAATGTTGCAACAGTAACAACAAATATAAACACACTAGATGCTAATGCAGATGCGATTGAAGCAAGACGTGTGGCTAATGTTACAGTTATGACTAACGAAGATACTGCGTTGCAAGCACGTATCGCAGCGAACGCGTTAACTGCTGCTTCAAATGATTTTGTAACATTCACTCAGCTTAATGCTAACATAAACGTTGTGCAGGATAACGTGGCAGCTGCGGCAAGTCTAGCAGATGCAACTGCACTTGCAATTGCGTTGGGATAAACCTTAGTTGTAACATTTTGACGATTGACACAACTTATATAATTAACTATACTATAAAAAGGAGTACAAATGGTTACAAGAGTTTCAAAATTTGCAGGCGGACTTGGTATTGATGCAACTAATAAATTAGAGCTTCAATCAAACGCAACTGTTACATTAGGTAACGGAACTAGCACAGGTAATGTTAAAGTAGGCGGCACTATCAGTATAGCTGGCGCAAACGTGGCTACCGAAGCTACAGCATCTGCAGACGCAACAGCTCTTGCGATTGCATTAGGATAAGACATGGCAAATACATTTAAATTAAAAACAAAAGCTAGTATTACAAACGAAACCCTCAACACAATATACACAGTGCCTGGTTCAACCACGTCAATTGTGTTAGGTCTCAATCTTTGTAATAAAAGTGGTTCTCAAATCACTGCTAATGTTCAATTAGTATCAGACACATCAGATACGGAGACGAATCAAAGTGTTTTACTATTGGACGAAGTGGCGATTCCAAACTCATCAACACTTGAGGTGTTAGGTGGTCAAAAGGTCGTTTTACAAGCGACAGATGTTTTAAAAGTTCAAGCAAGTGCAAACACAGCATTAGATGTTGCACTTAGTATAATGGAGATTACGTAATGCCCTACTTAGGTCGAACACCAACATCCGTTCCATTATCTGCAGGTGATATCTCAGACGGAATTATCACAACCGCAAAAGTAGCTGATTTAAACATAACAACTGCTAAGTTAGCAGCTGGAGCGGTTAGTAATGCAAAGATTGCGGCAGACACCATAAACAGTGCAAATGTCGATTCAACAATATCCACAACTGGCAAGTCAATCGCATTTACATTGGTTTTATAAGGAGAAATAAATGGCAGCACCCAATCTAGTAAATGTATCAACAATTACCCTTAAACAAGTAGGGGTAGCTTTAGGTACAACACTAACTACAAACTTGTTAGCTAATGCAGCTTCAAGTGGTAAAGTTTTTAAAATCACAAGTATATTAGTTTCAAACGTAGATGGCACAAATGCAGCTGCGGTATCATTAGACTTTCATACAGACGCAGACGGCACAAGTGGAACAAGTTTTGCAATTGCATCAACTGTCACTGTACCAGCCGACGCAACATTGGTTGTCTTAGATAAAAACACCCCTATCTATCTTGAAGAAGATAGATGTATTTTAGGTGGCGCTAGCGCCGCTAGTGATTTAGAGTGCCTCATTACTTATGAGGAGATAAGCTAATGCCTAGATATCCTGGAGGTATCATTAAAGGTAACAAACCATCTACATCAACAGCAACAGCCGAAGGTGTATGGAACATGGTTGACCAGGTTCAAGGCGCAGGAGACAGTGCATGGCCAACGCTTAGCAACACTATGTTTGCAACTGGAGGCACTGTCACACAAGATGGCGATTTCAACGTTCACACCTTTACATCAAGCGGAGACTTTGACACAACTGCTGTAGGCCCAGAAGCTGAAGGTTTTCAGTATCTGGTTGTTGCAGGCGGTGGTGGTTCAGGAATCAATCGCGCAGGCGGTGGTGGAGGTGGAGGACACCAAACAAATTATGGAGGAAGTAGCTTCCAACCAGTACAATCTTCACAAACTCATGCAGTTGTAATAGGCGCAGGAGGCTCAGCACAATCTATTGGTAGCAATAGCACACTTACTGTGGGTGGTGTACAATATGTAGACGCTCATGGTGGAGGAAGTGGTGGTGGAGCTGGAGGCGGTGCACAAACTGCTGGTGGTTCTGGAGGAGGAGCTGCAGGAGACGCTAGTTCAGGCTCAACTTCTGCAGGAAGTCAAGGCGGCGACGGAGGCGGCGGAAACGGTGGTTCTGGTCGTCGTGTAGCTGGCGGAGGCGGAGGTGGTGGAGCCTCAGGTTCTAACGGTGGTAGTGGTAACAGAACTGGTGGTGCTGGTCAAGCATATGACATTTCAGGCTCATCAACTAANGGTTCTGCAAACACAGGCGGTGGAGCTGGGGGCGCACATAACTCAGGTTCTGGAAAAGCTGGTGGTTCTGGAATTGTAATTATCAGATATAGGTTTAAAAACTCATAATGGCACACTACGCACACATAGATACCTCTAACGCAAACACTGTAACACAAGTTATAGTTATTTCAAATGAAGAAGAGGCAGTTTTAAAATCAGAAGCAAATGTAGATGCATTTATTAAATCTAGTTTCGGTGGCACTGGTGTTTGGATAAAGACTAGTTATAACAGTAATATAAGAAAGAATTTTGCAGGAGTGGGAAGTAAATGGGATGTTGAGAATGATGGCTTTTGGCCACCACGTCATCTATTTGCCGAGTCATTTAAGGCTAATACAACAACTTGTACGTATGACCCACCTGTACCCTACCCCTATGACGATACAGCTAATGTTTATGTTTACGACGACAGTTCAGCGTCATGGGTAGTTGATTAGTGTTTGTAGGCGAAGTAAAACAATCATACGCTAAAACAAATTTAGATGTTGCAAAGACCTCATTGTTAAAGATGTTAAACGAGGCAGAAGCAAAAAGAGTTAATAATGATGATAACCAGTTTATATCAAAGTGTGATTATCATCTAGCGGAAGATTTTTCAAGACCTTGGGTCCAAGCAGTATTACCTGGTTTAAAACCTGAACTACTTGACCTTGCTAATAGCATTTGTTTTGAGGGATATGAGCTTAGAGCTATTTGGTTTCAACAGTATAACCAAGACTCAGGACATTCTTGGCACACACATGGTTGTAATTATACTGGTGTATTTTATGTTGACTTTCCAGATGAAACACCAGCAACTGAATATATAGAGGGAAAAGATTATACAAGAAAAAAATTTGATGTAGAAGAACATGATTTATTAATATTTCCCAGCACGTTAATACACAGGGCACCTATTAATAAATCTAGTTTGACAAAAACGATAATAAGTTTTAATATAAACTTAAATTTTCATCCAAGGGATTTAAAGAATAAATGGGATACATAGGAAAAGAACCAAGCGCTGGTAGTTTTGAAATGCTTGACGATTTAACGGCAAGTGCAACAGCTACATATGCCTTGCAAAAAGGTAGTGTAGCTTTTTTCCCTGGCTCAGCAAATCAATTAATAGTTTCACTAAACGGTGTTGTACAAGAACCAGGAGTAAGTTTTACAATCGCTGGTTCTAACATTGTATTTTCAAGCGCACTGACATCAGCAGACTCAATTGATTTTATACTAGCCTTAGGTGGGGTAGGTGACTTTGGTGAGCCTGGTGATGCCTCTGTAACAACGGCTAAAATTGCAGATGACGCAGTAACTAGCGCAAAGGTTGCAGATGATGCTATTACCTCAGCTCTGATTGCAGATGACGCGATTACCTCAGCTCTGATTGCTGATGATGCGATTACCTCTGCTCTGATTGCCGATGATGCAGTTGGAAGTGCGGCAATAGCCGATGATGCAATCACAAGTGCACTCATAGCAGATAACGCTGTTGTAACCGCAGCAATAAATGGAGATGCTGTAACCGCTGATAAGATAGCAGACGACGCAGTCGAAAGTGAACATCTTAATGATAATGTAATCAGTGGACAAACTGAACTTGCAGCAGAGCCTGCTGATACTGATGAGTTTTTAGTAAGTGACGGTGGAGTGCTCAAGCGTATGGATTACTCGCACATCAAAGCAGGTGCCGTAACTGTATCACAAAAAGCAACAACCACAAGCACAGGAACTTTTACTATTTCAAGTTTAACCGCAAATATACCAGTATTTATTTGTGGTGGTAACACAGCTGATAAAGCAGAATTTAGTTTTAGAGTTACTTCAGGAACTACAGCACCATTAGGTCAAACTCATAACACAAGCACCTTTTTTGGAATATTTTCTGACGATACAACAAGTGGTAGAAGGGTGCCAGGAACAGTATTGATTCCAACAGGCACAAGCATAGTTTTAAGCTTAACCCAGTGCGTAGGGACACTAACGGCATTTCAATAAGGATAGATTATGAAGGGATATGTTAAACTAACACCAGAGGGATTGATTGCACTAAACTCCGATAATGCAACGGACCAAACAATGTACAACAATGATGCAACTGCAAGAGAATTTACTAGCTCTGAGTACACATTATTTGGTGACCAACTAAAGTATGCAGGTAATGAAAACACAAAAGTAACAGGCACATCTTTAGATGATGCAACAGTGTCATTCACTCCATACAATGCAACAGAATTATTAAACATTGCATTAATGGGTTTAAGATTTAAAAGAGACAGATTACTCGAACAAACTGATTATTTAGCTTTAAGTGATGTGACCATGAGCGATGCATGGAAAACATACAGACAACAATTAAGAGACTTAACTGACGGACTTACAACTGAGTCTGAAGTAAACTCAGTAACTTGGCCTACAAAGCCATCATAAAGAAGGAAAGATAAATGGCATTAGTTAAAGTAGGTGTAGGAGGCATAAATAACAACGTTGTAACAAACGCTCAAATTGCCGTAAACACAATTACTACAGACGATATTGAAGCAAGCGCAATTACTGCCGCAAAGTTTAATGCGGATGTAATTAGTGGACAGACAGAGCTCGCAGCTGAGCCCGCTGACACAGATGAGTTTTTAGTAAGTGATGGAGGTGTAATAAAAAGAGTAGACTTCTCTCATTTCAAAGGTGGAGGAAAGGTATTACAAGCTAGTTCAGCTTTTAAAAATACCAAAGTTACAACTACTTCAACTTCAGATGTTCTAGTTACTGGATTAGAAGTGTCTCTAACACCAGCATCAACAGGCAGTAAAGTTTTAATTCTCTGTAATCTTGGCACAGTATCAATGAGTGCACAAAATCAACAACAAGTGTTTTCTTTTTATAGAGATATTGGTGGTGGTGGATATAGTGCTATTGGCATTAGCACAGGGTCAACATATAATTTTGGTTTTGGTGTTAGTTTTGCAGTTATAACAAGTCCTCAAGATGGTTACCGAAATGTAGGTGCTTCTTTTTTAGACTCTCCAAGTACAACCTCTGCTGTAACATATCAAGTACGTCATAGGATTATAAATACTACTGGCACCACAACTGGAACAGCGGCAGTTAATGGTAGAGCATCAGATGGAACGTACGGTGGTTCTTCTAGTATTACAATAATGGAGATAGGGGCATGAGACACAAAGCAATTAGAGCACTATATGATACTGCTGTTACCATTGATGATGATGCAGGTGTATTTGATAAAGATGGAAACAAAGTAACAATAGATGAATCTGCGGTTACGGCAAAAATAGCAGAATTACAAACTGCTTATGACAACTTAGAGTATCAAAGAAAAAGAGCGTTTGAATATCCATCTATTGTAGACCAACTAGACGACATTTATCACAACGGAATAGATGGTTGGAAAGCTACAATTAAAGCTATTAAAGATAAATACCCAAAAAGTTAGCACAGTGCTTGGTAAAGAAGAAAAGATAAATGGCAGATAATACTAGAGAACTTGACCAGATACAAGACAATCTACAAACTCTTCATGCAAGAAGTCAAACAAATCGTGCACACTTGCAAAAACACGAGGCAGTATGTGAAGAGCGATATGACCAGATATTATCGACCCTTGAGCTTGTTCAAAGTGATATGGAAAAAATGCACAGTAAGATTGATTGTTTAAATAATCTTGCAGTAAAAGGTAAATCGTCATTAAGAACTTTAGTTTTCGCTGGAACTGTGGTGAGCGGCATTTTGGGCGCGTGGTATTACATAACTAATTTTCTACCCAAATGAAACCCAAGTTTTTTAAAATTAAAATTCAAAAACTATTGGATAAATTACCTGTTCCGATAGATTTCAATGAGTCACAGTGGGCTATGGTAAAAGGCCTTGACCAACATAGATTCTTCGTTCACATTGCGGCTCGGAGAACTGGAAAAAGTTTTTCTGCTTCGGTTTTAGCTTTTGCAAAACTTCTTGAACCTGGACAACAGGTTATGGTGGTCGCACCAAACTTTAGTTTATCAAGTATTATCTGGGATTATGTTACAGACCTAATTAAAAAACTACAAATTGAAGTTGATAGGTTTAATCAAAAAGATAAAGTAGTCAAACTTATCAATGGTAGCGTATTCAGATTATTATCAGCAAACAATAGAGATAGTTTAGTAGGTAGAGCAGCTAACCTGTTGATAGTTGATGAGGCAGCGATTATTCCTAACGATGAGTATTTTACTCGTGATTTAAGACCAGCCCTATCAACATTTAAAGATTCAAGGTGTTTATGGATAAGCACCCCTCGTGGTAAATCAAATTATATGTTTGATTATTTTAATAGAGGTGAAAATGAAGAGTATGCAGACTGGGGAAGTGCTCGTTACACTTGGAGAGCTAACCCCCTACTTAGTGAAAAGGATATTGAAGAAGCGCAAAAAACCATTACTCGTGCCATGTATGCTCAAGAATATGAGTGTGAATGGACCACTACTGAAGACCAAATATACGGAGGATTAAAAGCTGAAAAGCATTGTATTGAGTTAGAGGGTAAAACTAGGTACAGCGAAGTTATTGCAGGTTTAGATGTTGGATATCGTGATGAAAGTGCCTTTATCGTATTAGGGTTTGATGGTGAAAACTATCATGTAATTGATGAACTTATTGAAAGAGAAATTACAACAAGTGAACTCGCATCCAGAGTTCAAGAACTGGTTGATGAACACAACATTGATAATATATACGTTGATAGCGCAGCTCAACAACTTAAAGCTGATTTTGCTTATGACTATGATATTTATTGCGAGAATGCTGTAAAAAGTGTAAATGATGGTATTAACGCAGTGCAGGTTTTGATAGAGAAAGAAAGACTATTTTTTGATGACGAGAGAGGTGTACACACATTTAATGCGATGAGCAGTTATAAATGGAATCCAAACACAGAAACACCAAAACCAGTTCATGATTGGTGTTCTCATCCTAGTGATGCAGTAAGGTATGCTATATACAGCCATCAGAAAATGAGCGCTATAGCTGTTTATGTTTAAAAACAATTTGCGATGACAAGAAAAGTATGAGATAATTTATTATGGCTCAAGAAACACCAAGATGGAGACAATGGTTAAGTGAAAAATTAAATCCTGCTCAACCGAGCATAGCCTCACTAGAACCGTATGCAGCTCCAGAGACAATAGTTGATTTTGAACAAGCCTATCGTGAGATAGAGATTGTTCACCGTTCAATTGAAATGGCTATTAATGCTATGACAGAGGTGCCATTGATTGTTGAAGGCGGGACTCCATCTAAAAAAGTAAACAAGATTCTAAATTTAAGACCTAATCCATTTGAGGATAGAGCAAGATTGTTTAGAAGAGCATTTCTCGATTTTCACTTAGACGGTAATACGTTTTTTTACTATGACGGCTCAGATTTATATTTATTACCAGCAAATGATGTTGAAGTTGTACCAGATGAAAAAACATTTGTAAGCCACTATAACTATTTAATTACAAATCAGCAGACTGCTGATTTTTATGGTTTTAATAAACAAACCACAAAAGCTCAGGCAATCGTGTTTCAACCAGAGGAAATCATTCATGTGATGAATGAAAACGAAGAGAGTATTTTTAGAGGAACAAGTAAACTTAAACCAATAAAAAGACTTTTAGAAGTTTATTATTATCTAATCAATTTTCAGAGACAGTTTTTTAAAAACAATGCCGTTCCAGGTTTTGTGCTTACAACAGATTCAATTTTAAGTAAAAGAGTAAAAGAAAGATTGTTAGAGAGTTGGCGAAGCAGCTACACCACAATCTTTGACAACGCACGTAACCCTGCTATATTAGATGGTGGTTTAAAGATAGACCAATTTTCAAATGTGAAATTTGATGAATTAGATTTTGAAAATAGTGTTGAGAGGGTACAACAAGATATAGCCAAAGCATTAGGTGTTCCATATGTGCTAATGAAAAGTGGTAACAATGCAAATATTGACGCCAACCAAAAATTGTTTTATAGTCATACTATATTGCCGATGTTGAATCAATTTTGCAGTGCATTTAAGCATTTTTTCAACAACGGTGTTGAGATTCGCCCAGACAAAATGAGTATTCCTGCATTGAATCCAGACCAGCGTACTCAGGCTGTCTACTACTCAACATTAGTAAATACTGGTATCATAACTCCTAATGAAGCTCGACAAGGATTACGATACGATGAACTCGATGGTCAAGGAGATATAAGAGTTCCACAAAATATAACTGGTAGTGCGGTGGATGCTTCTCAAGGGGGCAGACCGACTGAAGAGGAAGAAATAGTAGATGATTAATAAAAAATTATATGTTACAAATACTTTTGAAACTAAAGCTGCAACTGGTGACAAGTTTTTAAAAATCGCAGGATACGCTAACACTACTTCAAAAGACAGAAGTGGTGATAAGATTACTTCTACTGCTTGGGCAAAGGGTATTGAAAATTACAGAAGAAACCCTGTGTTGTTGTATCAACACAAACACGATTGTCCTATTGGAAAGTGCACAAAGATTGCAGTAGATAAAAAAGGAATTTATGTAGAAGCTGGAGTCAGCACAGCAGCAGAGAAGAACCACGGTGTTCAAACACTTATAAAAGATGGTTCATTAAAAAGTTTTAGTGTAGGTTTTAGGGCAAAGGATGGCCATTACGACAAGAAGTCAGATAGCATGGTTATCACTGACCTAGAACTTATGGAGATAAGTGTAGTAAGTGTGCCTTGTAATCAAGACAGTTTATTCAGTGTAAGAAAAAACTTTGATTCAGACACAGAGTACAAATCATTTGTCAGCTCATTTAAAGATATGCATACAGCTCCTATGGGAGACACTCAACATGAAATAAAAGTTGGTGATTACAATACAACACATTTTTACATGTGTGGTATGGCTCAAACAACCATGCGTGATGTCGCTGATATGCCTGGTGCAGAAGAACTCACAAAGATGCAAGACGACTTTTTCAAATTAGAAAAAGTTGTTATGGACACAGGTGAGGCTACCGAGGCACAAATTGTAAAAGCAACAAAAATGTATAATAATATTATGAGCAAAGCAGGTGAGGTGGGCCTTGCTGATGAGATTGGTCAGTATATGACAACTCATCTAAATACAATCTTAAAAGGTGACCCAGAGCCAGGATATGGCAGAACTGACATGAATGATGACATGAAAAGTCAGGATAAACAAAAAGATGGTCATCTAAAAGCAGTCGTTACTACAATGAATGAAGGACATTATCACACTGGTGAGATGGCACCTGAAACACACGACGGAATTACCACTTACGCAAGTCATATGGCTAACCATAGTCACATGATTATAAACGGTGTTGTGCAGATGGCTGAAGGTCATTCACACGACATATCCATGGGTGGTATGGTAGTGCTTGAAACGGAGGATAATATGGCACAAAATACGGATGAGAGACCACTAAGTCCTAGTGAACAAATGGTCGCTAACGGAAAATCAATGGAAGAGCCAGTTTCTGAAGAAGAAAAAGAAACTGAAGAAGCAGAGGAGTCAGTACAAGTACAAAGTCCCGATGCGAAAATTCCATTTGTTAATTTATTACACAGCTCTCCAGATAAGATGAAGAACGGAGAGGTAGTTAGTATCGAAGATAAAAACTACAGAATCATCAAAACCGCAACTGACGAAAGTCCAACTTATAAATTTTTACAGGTTGACTCAAAAGGTAATAGTTGCGATAATACACTTGAAATCAAACTTTCAAATTTAAATAATAACAGTCGTGAAGATAAGAAATCAGATAGTCTGACTTTGGCACTTCGCGAATCGGAAACTAAAAAGGAGAAGGCTCAAATGGCAGAACAAGTCGTTGACAAACCTATAGACCTCACTCAAGCAGGTGCTGAGAGGGTCAAGGCTGCAGAAGAAATCAAAGAAACTGTGAAAACAGTCGAGGAAACTCCTGCGGTAAAATCTGAAGTGTCTGAGCCACAAGTTGCTAAGTTAGTCGAAAAAACTGGTAAAGCAATTATGACAGAGTCAGACGCTCAAGATAAAGAAAATGAAATCGAAGCTAAAAAGGCAGCTGAAGAAGTTGAAACTTTAAAGCAAGAGATGCAGAAGTATAAAGAACAAATCAGTGCTTTAACAACTTCAAAAATGAAATATCAAGAGTCTCAAAGAACTTCACCAAAGTTCTCTGAAAAGCAAATGGCTAATGCTTATCTTTTAGCAAAAGCACTTAACAGAAGAGACCCATTCGATACGAAAATCGGAATGACAATGAAGAACGTCACAACAGTTGACCAATTCTTGTCCAACTTCTCAAGTAACATTTACACTGAAATGGAACAGCAGTTAGTGATTGCACCTATGTTTAATAGACTGGCAGTCGATGCAAGAAACTTCAGAGTACCAGTTGCTGATGAAGATACTGACGGTGATGTTGCACAGTTTGCAAGTGGAACATTCTCATCTGGTATTACAGATAATACAAGAGTTCCAACATCACAGCAAAACACAATTAAGGCTGTAACATTTACACCACATAAATTTATGGCTACTACACATCTAGCAAAAGATGAAGAGGAAGACACAGTTCTACCACTTCTAGACTTCTTAAGAGCATCCGCTACAAGAAGAATGGCTAGAGCTATTGATAAAGCAATCTTAAGAGGTAGAGGAAACCTAACAGGGTTCACTGCTTCACCAACAAATGCAATTACAGTTGCAACTGGTTATGATTGTGTATTCAAAGGTGTAGCTAACTTAGCGAATGATGCAAGTCTACGAGAAGACACTGGTGCTGCTACTACAAAAGCCGCTCCTGCTCAAATCGCTAATGCTAGAGCCGTTATGGGTAAATATGGTCTACAACTTGGAGAACAGCTTGTTTACTTAACAACTATTGAGGGTTACAACGCATTAGTAACTAACTCAGACTTCCAAACTGTAGATAAGTTCGGTCCTAACGCAACTTACCTAACTGGTTCTGTAGGCGCTATCTACGGTATTCCAATAATGATTACCGAATTTTTAGATAACGTAGCTACAGGTGAAAACAACAACCACATTGGATTGCTTGTTTATAAGCCAGGCTTCATGATTGCTGAAAGAAGAGCAATGGAAGTTGAGAGTGAGTATGAGCCAAGACAACAGGTCACTGCACTTTACATGAGCACACGTTTTGATTTCAAAGCGCTAACAACTGTAGCTGATGCTGCACTAAACTCAAGTAACTATGCTTACGCTTGTGTAGTTCGTTCTGGTTAATATTAACAACTCTTATTAACTTATCTTAAAAAGGAGGAGGCGGGCGACTGCCACCTCCTTTTTTATTTGGGGAACTAATGGAACGCTTTGAGGAAAATTTCGGTAGATATGCATATGTTAATCTACCACAAATAAAAGATTATTTAGGTATCAATAGTAATACGAAAGACGCATCATTGTCTAACGTAATATTCTATGCGACTGCGGCTATAGAACATTACATTGGACAAGAAGTTATTGCTAATAATTATACTGAAGTTTTCGATGGCGGTCAATCAAGTGTTTTTGTAAACAGATTACCACTTAACAATGTGCATGAGGTTGCAGAGTATGACGGTAACAGTTATGAACTGTTGCAAGGCCCAAACTCTGATGGCACAATGGTTGACACAGAAAACAAAGATTCTAAGGCGGTTCAAAACATTGGCGCAGTCACACTTAGAAAACGTATCAAAAAGTTTGGTCCAACCAGTGCACAGTTTAATGGTTCTAATTATTTAGCCGTGCCTGATGACGATGACTTTTATTTTGACACAGAAAATTTTACAATAGATTTACAGGCTCGATTAGCAAAGTTGAACACAACACAGATGCTTGTAANGCAACCAATAAATGGGAGTTTAGGTTTAATGCAAACCAAGGGCTACAGTTTAGGGTGGTTGAATCAGGCACAGAAACAATCAACGTAGCACACGCAGCTACAACTGGCTATGTGGCTAACACTTTTCAACATTTTGCAGTTGTAAGAAACGGCACCAGCCTCAAGCTGTACAGAAATGGAGTACACATTGGCTCTGAGGGAACTATAGCAAAAACTGTAGATGTTCCTAACCTAACTGGTAATGTTGAAATTGGTCGCAGTGGTTCAAACACTGAATTATTTACAGGTTTTATAGACGAATTGAGAATTAGTCGCAGTGCTCAATATACTGCTGCTTTTGATGCCCCTGAGTTTCAACACTCAACAGATGATGACACAGTTTTATTATTACACTTTGATGGTAGTGAAGCAGGCACTGGCATGCCTGATGATTGTGCTACAGAAAATGGATTTAGTTTTACAAGAGACACAGGAGAGATTACACGTGATGTGGGTAATTTACAAAGCCAAGGAACTTATCCAACTGTAAGACGTGATTATCCATCACTTGATTTACAACAACCACCAAAGTTTCAGCCATATCCCAACGCAGTAAAGGTAAAGTATAATGCTGGATACAAAAGCACTGAGGTGCCATATGATTTACAGCTTGCAACTCTTGATTATATTAAACTATTATATAAACAAGACCAAGACAAGCGAGGGTTCAGTTTTGAGGGCGAGAGACAACAAAAGTATGCGTTATCAAGCAACATTCCCCCTCATATCAGAAGAATTTTAGATTTATACCGAATCATCAGATAATGGCTAGGATTAATCTTCTCCGTTCTGATTTATTTATCAATGGTTTGCCAATTAGACAACACTTGGCATCCACTAAAAATCTTACCAAGCCATCTAAACTATCCCCTAAAGAGCAAAAAGATTTAAGAGGTGTTTTAACAAGACTTACTTCTGATTTTTTAGAGACACAAGCTGGTTTTAGACCAGGAGCATCAGCTCAATCCTTTAGAAAATTACAACAACAAACAGCAGCTCCAGATGCTTTTATAACTGTTGACTCATTTAAAGATGTGGTTAGTAAAGATGTATTAGATTCACTCGCAGATGAGTTTGGGGAGGTTCCTGTTGAACTTAAACAAAGAATTGGAAAAGATAAAACTGCTCTCACATCAAAAACACTACAAATTACACAAGACCTAGCTGTAAAGCAATTTGGTTTTAATGCTGATAGAAACTTTATAGATGAGGCAAAAAAGGCTTTTGAAACTCCATTTCTACAGAGTAAAGATGCAAGCCCACCAACAGATGTAAAGCCTAAAAATAGTAAAGCTCTTGGACAGTTCTTATCTGAAATAATTAGTGCTGAGTCAGTTAAAAAGTATTTACGCACTGGCGGTAGAGAAATAGCGAAAGAATTGCAACAGCAAGTAATCCAAAAAATGCAAAACTATGTTGTAATCAATTTTAAGGATAAACAAAAAACTGCGGCTGGTGGTAGAACACCTGGATTTATATTTTTCCCAGGTGTTGTAAAAGCAACAGGCATAGATAATCTTGATACATTTTTAAACACATTAACATTTGAACAAAGAAGAGATAAAGCAACAGTTAAACAGGATGGCACAATTTCATTAAAAGTAGAAGTAAAAGAAAATGCCGCTTTTAAAAATCTTGTTAACAAACAGGCTATTGATATAACAAGCAAACTATCACAAAAATTAAGTGCTAACGTCGCTCCTAAGTTTCTTGCTTTTGTATTAAAGCGATTACGACGTGCAGGACAACAAAAATTTCCTGTTGAGGAGTTTTTGTCAACCGCAATCGGAGTTGCTCGAGAATTAGACCCTAAACTGGCTGACACTCCTTTTGATTTTGTGATAAGAGTGCCAGAGTTTAAATTAGGAACAGTTAGTCAAAACTTAAATGTTAAAACTAAAGGGCGTAAACCAGCTGCAGATTCTAACAAGTTTGTATCTCAAGCAGGTATTAGCAGAATGCAACTTGAAACTTTAGCAAGAAAAGCATTTGTAGAGCGTATGCCCAGAGGACCAAGACGTGGACCACCACTTTCACAAAACGTGCTAACTTTTAGAACAGGTCGGTTTGCAAAAAGTTTTCAAATACAACAGATAAACATGAAAAAACGTTTAATATCATACACCTATGACCCTATTTACTATGTGCATGAGGCAACCAGCAGAGACCCAAGAGAGCTAATTGGTGTGTCTATAAGAAACATTGTTGCAAGGGCAGTGGGTGTGTCATTTAATGTGGTGAGAAGTTAATGGCAGTTTCAAGAAGAAAAGAAATAGCAGACATTGTTGTTGCACAATTAAAATTAATTAACGGTGATGAATCCACATTTGACTCAAGTTACACCTATAATACAAATTTGTTTAACAATGCGTTTCGTGGTCTGAAATTTTTAGATGAGGTGAACGACTTCCCAGCGGTTTATGTTGCCGCAGGTACGGAAACTCGAACTTTTAACAGTAATAATTTGACTACGGCGTCACTAGATATTACACTAAGATTATATGTTTATGGGCAAGACAATTCACAACAACTTGCGGATGAAGCTGTCCAAGATGTTGAACATGTAATTTATCATATTGGAGACAGTCCAGCTAAAGGTTTACTAGATATAACTATAGATAGTATTTCAACTGATGAAGGATTAGCAGCTCCGTATGGCTTGGCTGAAATAGCCTTGATAGTGAATTATAGAATAGAAGGATAAGGAGAAAAAATATATGGCTTCTTTAAATTTACAAAGAAACTCTGAGGTGTTTTTTTCCACTGTTGATATAATCAATGGTGCGGCAATCACCGATTTGAGACCAACAAATACTTGGAAACTCGAAGTGTTGGCTGGATTTGCTGTTACCTCTTCTGCTGCTACTCAGGACATAACAAGTTTAGAATCTGGACTTGACCCAGACAGGTCTCAGCAAAGATTTAACACAGCAATTAATCCAGTTGATTGGAACTTCCAAGTTTACCTAAGACCAACTGGTGTGCAAACAGGTGCGGCGGCTAATACAACCACAGCGGCTACTAACCAAACAGGTAACGTTAAACCAACTGCAGACTGGTTTATGTGGCAGTCATTAGTATCAAACACAAAAGTAACTGGTGGTTCTGATGGAACAGCAGATGAGCGTTCTGTGTGGTCCACTGGCGGAAAGTTACAAACAACAAACGTTGCAGCTGCAACTGGTTCAAGTAGCACTAGGTCAAACTTTTCAACTGCTACTGAAAATCACATTTATTTTAAACTTGATAATGTTATTTATCAGGTATCAAATGCAACAGTTAACCAAGCAACAGTTGACGCAGGAATTGAAGAAATTGCTACAACAACATGGACTGGTAACGGAACAACTCTTCGTGAGTTAACTGGAAACCCACGTAACGTTGCTGTTTCATGTTTTGGTGGAGTACTAAATAACGGCTCAACAATCACTGCAAATTCAAGTGCAACTAAGTTAAGTCACACTGCTACGCAAATGGGAGCATATCACCCATACAACCAAATGAATGTTGCTGGAACAGTAGGCACAAACTCGTTCATTAAGAACCGTTTAAGTCAAATTGAGTTCCATCACAAAGCAAGTGCGGGGGCATCTGATGAGAAGTTTACCTTCCCAGTTACAGCTCTATCATTTGATTATAACAATAACAATACATATTTAACACCAGAAGAAATTTCTGCGTTAAACGAGCCAATCGGACAGTTTACAGGTTCTCGTGCTGTCACAGGTTCAGCCACCATGTATTTACGTGCAGGTGAGTTAGAGTCATCTGGTTTCTTAAGAAACATTTTGAATGACAGTAGAACAAACTCTGCTCAAACATCTAACGCGAACTTAATTATTGGTGGAGCAACTGCACCTTATGTTGCTTTCCAACTTGATGCATGTCAGTTTGAGTTCCCACAGTTAGCTACTGAGGATATTATTTCCATGAGTGTTAACTTTGTAGGACAAGAACCAACAGCCTCAAAAGGTGACGGAGGTGAAGTAACAATCTTCGCTGCTAAATAATTAGCACACTGAGGGGAAAAATTTATTAACAGTGCGCCCATCAACTTGCGGAAAAGGCTCCCCTCACCTTGAAAGCAGATTACTTGATGGGCGTTTTTATTCTGAGGGGGATAATATGAGTAAAATTGCAAGTTTAGTTGCAAAAGAAACAAGTGCTTGGGTTGAATACCCAGACATTGACGGGTTTCAAATAAACCTAGTATTTTTAAACAGAGACGACCTTGTTAAAGTTAGAAACAGAAGTCTTACTTACAAGTGGAATAAAAGAACCAGACAACGTGAAGAAGAATTAGACAATGATAAATTTCTTGAAGCGTATGCCCAAAAAGCTATCAAAGGTTGGAAAGGTCTTAAGGTTAAACATCTACCAGTGCTAATGCCAGTTGATATTAGTGAAATGAACGGTAATGATGACATTGTTTATTCTGAGGAAGAAGCACTAGACCTACTAAAAAATTCAGCAATCTTTGACCAGTTTATAACAGATTCAATGAACGACTTTGAACAGTTTTCTAAAAAGAAAAAGGAAACTGACACAAAAAACTAACTGACTATCTCCAGCACTCGATGGCAGCTGGGGGTATGAATGAAGAGCAATATTTTGCCATGTGCGAACAAATGGGATGGGAGCCAAAAGAGGAAGAAATTCCAGTCACACCTGAAAAGCTATCGGAAGAAGCACAAAGTGCTCTTTTAATATTTAATGTCTTACCAGATTTGTGGGAGGGCATGAATGGTGTGTGGTTAGGTAAGGATTATGCAGGTCTTGGTACGGTTATTGAATTGTACGAGATTGAAAATGCAAAATATGTATTTGAATTATTAAAACATATAGAGAGTGAAGCAACAAAACATTACTCTCAAAAACGTAAAGAGCAGGAGAGCATGGCTAAAGCAAAAGCCAAACACAAAACTAAGTAATGGCGATAATTAATGACATAGTAACCCGCTTTAGCACCAGAGGTCAAGAAAAAGTTGCCAAGGGCACTCAGCAAATTACTCGTGCTCAAACTCGATTAGGACAAGCCAGTGCATCAGCTGGAAGACAATTTTCATCACAAGCTCAAGGATTAGGTGGACTTGTATCTGCATATGCAGGTGCAGCAGCTACCATCTTTGCTATTACACAAGCCTTTGACGCACTGAACCGTGCAGCTCAAGCTGAACAGACTGTCGCAGGTGTTAACGCACTTGCCACAACCATTGGTGAGAGTGGTCCTCAAATACTTGAAAACCTACAAAGAATAACTAAGGGACAATTAAGCGTTGCTGAATCTGCAAAGGCTGCTAACCTTGCATTATCATCTGGATTTAGTGGTGAACAGATAGAAGGGCTGGCAGATATTGCAACTAAAGCATCCAGAGCTTTAGGTGTGCCACTATCTAATGCATTTGAACGATTAACTCGTGGTGTTGTAAAACTTGAGCCAGAATTATTAGACGAATTGGGTATTTTTACACGTATTGAACCAGCTGCTGAAAGGTTTGCATCAAAATTAGGTAAGGTTGCGTCACAACTATCAAACTTTGAAAAACGTCAAGCATTTGCAAACGCTGTGGCTGAGGAAGGTGCAGAAAAATTCGCATCCATTGATACTAGCGTAAGCACATCGGCTGAACAGTTAGAAAAATTTAGTGCAACACTTCAAAATGTAGGTAAAACCTTTGCAGCTGGTCTTGCTAATTTTTTTGGTCCTTTAGCCGAGTTTTTAAGTGAACCAGTTGCCGCGATAGCTGCTTTTGGTATCTTAGCCAAAACTGTGCTAGGCACAACTATAAGAGAATTAACAGGTGGTTTGAAAAATTTAGGTCCAGCAGCTCAACGTGTTGCGGATAGGTTCAGTGATTTTACAGTCAATTCAAAAAAGCTAGCAGATATTAACGTAAGAACAAAAGAAACTTTATTAGGACTAAATTTGCGATTTAAAGGACTAAGCAAGGTACAAGCTCAAGAGTTTAATCAACTTGTTAAATTAGGAAGAGAAAGAGAGCTTAGCAGGCAGGAACTAAGTCAGTTAAGTGTATTAACAAAACAAAACGCTGATGCTTTAGATAAAAGAAGAAAAGCTTTGATTGCAGCAAATAAACCGACAAAAAATTTAGATGCAGAAATCACAAAATTAAATAAAACTAGTGCTATCTTTAATGAAAGAGCGACCATAGGAAGTAATGCAGCCCAAAAACTTGGAAGAGGTTTTGTTGCTCTTTCTAGAGGCATAGGTGTAGCTTCAAGTGTCTTAATTGGTGTTGTTGGTTTTATTTCAACATTAGTAACTGCACTTTCATTTTTAACTATTGCTGTCACTGCAGTGCTAAAAGCATTTGGAGTTTTTGATGAAGTTGCAGAATTTTTAAACAGAGTGAAACGTGCTGTTCAAGAAATATTAGGTTTAACTCCAGAACTAAGAGCATATCGTGAAATACTAGACGAACTTGGAGGGACCGTAAATGACATAGAGTTTAAGAATGCAGCTGAGGGTATACGAAGGTTTGCAGAAGCAACTGGTACGTCTAACGCACAAGCTGCAAAGCAAGTCGAAATTTTAGCGGCTGGTAACGTTCAATTAAAAGAATTTGCAAAACTTGGTGGTCGAAGCATCTTACAGTTTGAAGAAGAAGGTACAGGTTTTAGAGAAAGAACACCAGGAGGTTTTAGACAAAAATTAACACAACGTGAACGTGATGCGATTAAAGAGAGAAATGATTTACGTCAGCAAGATTTGTTGTTTCAACGTGCTGCAGTTGAATTAAATAACAGATTGATTACAGGTAATGCTTCATTAGAAACTATTGAGAAACAGAGAGCTGCGTTTAGGCGTGGTATAGCTAAGGCAACAGATGATACAGTTAAGGCTGATAGAGAATTAATTTCAAATTTAATTGAAGAAGCTTCTGCTCAGGAACGTATTTTAAACACGAGAAAACAAATAGAGAAAACCTTTTCAGCACAATTAAAAGCCGCTGACAAACTTCAAGATTTACTTGTTTTAAATCAGAACGGTAACATAACACTAGCAAAAAGTGATAGAGAAAGGGTTTCTGCACAGCGTAGACAGCTAGAAGCAGCTATAAAAAACGATGACCTATTATCACAGAGTGAGGGCAGACGAAAAGCCGCTTTACAAAACCAAAAATTAGCTTTAAATGTTATTGGTGGAATTTTTCAAAAGGTTGTAACCGAGTCAGTTAAATTAACAGCTGAATTGGAAAAACAAAACTTAGCTTTGGCAAAAGACATTGCTCTTGCAACAGAGAAACGAGAAGCTGACCAGATTAGAAACACTATAAATCTTTTAAAAGCTCAAGAAACTTTACGTAAGGCTAATGTCAATGCGCAGTTAAAGTCGCTTGATTTACAAACAAAAATAACTCTTCAAGCCCAAAAGGCAAAAGACGCAATAGCAAAAATAAATGAAGAGTTTGAGAAACAAATATCTGAAACAGGTGTGTTAGGTGTTTTATCAACACCTAGGATAGGGGCAGCCCTAGAGTTGAAACTTGCAACTCAAGACGCTGCTCGTCTTGACCGTCAAGCAGATACACAAATTAAATCTTTAATTGAACAGAGAGCAATACAAGAAAAAGCGGCTCAAGATGAAAAAGCAGCTTTAGCACAAAGACAACAATTAGAAGTTGCTGCTGCTGAAAGTGCAAGAGATACTGCATTACTTCAAAGAGATTTTGCCGATGCTGCCGCTGATTTAGCTCTTGAACAACAAAAATTTAGAATAGAGTCCTTAAAGAGTGAAGCAGAACTTTTACAAAAAAACAGAGATGCACTATCTCTTATTTTTAAACAATTGGAAGTATCTTTACGTGCATCTCTTGGTGAAGGATTTACCTTTGCTCAGGCTGACGAGAGGTTGCGCACGGCTGGGCCAGGAGGCACAAGTCTTTTAAGTGGAGAAAGTAGGAGGGGTAACGCAGAACTTGAAAGAGAGTTTCAAGAGTTAAGAGCGTTACAATTTAACCCTGAAACTGATAGAGCAACCCTATTTCGTGCCACGGAAGTATTCATCCAAAAGTCACTTAACGCAATCAACCCTTTAATTGACGAGGGATTAAAAGGATTGAAAAAGAATATAGAGGATGTTAATTTAGTAGCTGACCAAAACACATTAAAATCTCAACAATTAAGAGAAAACATTATTAAAAACACTGAAGAAGAACTTGCTGCATTAAAGGTTACACAAGAGGCTGAGAGGATAAAACAGCAAACTGCAAGTGAACAAGCATTGGGTGGATTAGATTTACAGATACAAAAACTTGAAGACGCTAAAACAGCTCGTGAAAAAGAACTTGAAGCCTTAGAAAAGTTTTTAACATTGTCTACTGACCCAGCCCTACGTGTGTTGGGTGAAACACTTGGAACCA
>NTLX01000035.1_pt1 | contig 26017 bp, 71 predicted proteins | sample 1251771 | NCBI WGS metagenome assembly NTLX01 (sample SAMN07250028, study PRJNA358725) | marine metagenome | isolation source: viruses from ocean water | place: Pacific Ocean: North Pacific Subtropical Gyre | collected 2015
GTATTTAGTTTATTTATTTCGCTTTTATTTTTTCCGCAATTTACAATAATTTAATTTAACATATATTTTTATATATTTAATTCTCGTACCACACTAACCCACTTCTCTCCACTTTGACCCACTTGTCTTTTATTTTTATTTAAACCTTTATTAATCAATTATTTAAGTAAAATTTGTTTATCTTTTTATTTTATACTTTTGCTATTATAGTCTAGTATATAAGTATGTTATTTATTAATAGAGGTGGATGATTGGATTATATTGTTAATTGTATTTGAAACTATTTGGAATTATTAGAACTAGCGTCTTTATCTTGAGAAGAAGTATTACCTTTCAATAAGCCGACAAGCTCTTGCATGGAGATTATATTGGGAGCAGGATTATCTTTAGATTGCCCCGAAACCTCGGCTCTGATTTTCTTTAAATCTTCGATTGCTTTGAACTTAATATTTGCTAACATCAAAATTTTCTTTATCTATTTGTTTTAGTAATTTTATAATAAATTTTTTATCTCTTGAATTAAACATATCATACTCTACCCAAAAGGTTGCTCCATCTCCACTTCTTTTAATTAAAAAATCTTGCCTATCAGAAGAAATTTCCTTAATTAATCCTTGCTTATATAAATAAACTCCTGTTGGAGTGTTAGTGGCAAAAACCTGTCCCTTGTAATCTGTTAAAGAAGAAATGTGAGAATATAAAATATCATCCCCATCGAAGACTCCCCCTACGGACGAAACCATAGAGGGAGTCAAGCAACCCGATAATAACAATAACAATGAGGAAACTATTATATTAGTCTTGGGCATGGGCGAGATCGACATAATCTTCATCCATTCCATCTTCATCATAAAGATAATCACGACCTTCATCTTCATCATCAGCGTAATCATCATTTGATCCGTAGATGGGCTTATTAGCCTCATAAACAGGTTTATCAAGCTCAATTCTAGTATCAGTAATGTCAGAGATGACCTTGTACTTAGATACTCTAAGTTTTTGAAAACCACAATCAGTAGGAACTGAAACTGCATCAGCAGGGTCAAATTCTACGACAAGCAACTTTCCGTCTGCTCCTGCCCAATCGTTTGCGTAGTCATAACTACCGACATGAAGACCAAAAGAACAATGATTGTCCTTGTTATCGTCAACACATCTGCGAGCGACTTCGATAGTTGCACCAACTTCATTCAAAATTTGATGCCTTTCGTTTGTCTTACCTTGCAACACTAAAGTATCAGCATTTCCTGTTGAACTCCAATAATCACCTTGAACACCTTTGTAACCCAAGACTTTGCCTTCGGGAGTATTAGGTAGTAATTTGTAACTCATAAAAGAATAGAGTTCACTTACTGAATTTGCACTAGGATTAGCTTGCAAACGAGTAATGAAGTTCACCAATGGAGCAGAATCTTTCATTCCTGCCCGAAGCATCTCAATGAGCCTGTCAACAACAACACCATGAAGTCGATGACCCTTGTAGTAAACTACTTCGTCTTTGACTTCGATGTCTCCTTCTACGAAATTTTCTACCGACTTTACAATGTCGATCAAATCTCCAAGTTCATCGTATCTGCCATCCATAATCGCTTTCTTAGCGAGTTGGAAGTTTGCATGATCTTTGCGGATGGTATAAGGTTTACCTTCCCAAAAGATGGTGAGTGAATTTTCACTTAATGTATATGGTACTTTGCTCATAATTTTTTTTCTCTTTGTTTTTTGTTAATATATATATACTAAAGTATATTACAGATTTTGTCAAGTTTTTTCTTTAAAAAAGTTGGGGAAGAGGCATTTTATGCCTCAACCCCATCACACAAGGAAATATAGTCTAAGATCATTTTGTTTGTGATCTTGGAATCGTCTCTGTTGAGCTTGCCCCAATGTGGGCAACAATCTTCAGCGATAATTCTAAGTAAAGGATATTTTGCAATTATTGAATGAAAAGTTTTTTGTATTTCTTTTCCATCATATTTGCCAAAAGTATTAGGCAACCAAGATTCATCATGTTTAATGATATAATTAATTGCATTAGTAATTTTTTGCGGTACGCTATCTGCTAGATATGCTTCCCAATCCTTTATACCTTGCACTACAAGATGATCTTCGGATAAAGATGAAGTGTCAAAAGTCTTATTGGAAAATAGCTTGCCAAAATCATATCTGTAATCATGTAACTTTACAGAAGGATTGTCCTCAAGTATAAATTTCTTGTAAGCAGACTCACTTAGTTCAAGATCGCTAGTAATTACTTTCTTGCAAATATCAAGATAGAAGTCGAAGAAAGATACCCAAACACTTGAGTCTAACTTCTTGACATCACTTTTGCGAACACCAAATAATTCAAAAGTTTTTTGATCTGTTTCATCTTCGGCTACTCTTCTAACTGCTTTAGACATTTTATAAACCCTATCAAGGTCAAAACCTTCATGGTCAATGGTGTATCTAGTGATTGGCACATAAATTAATTTACCATCAACAGAACCTTCTACATTATCTAGTTCTAGGGAATTAATTGGATTATCGACATTTTTCCAATAATCTGCATTGCGATACCCATAACCTTTATCTGTTACCATTTTAAATAATGGTATAGATGCTCTACTTTTATCGCCCGAAACTTTGTTGCGAATTATTTTTTCTTTCTCTACATTAGAAGTATAACGAATGTATTTAGAATCGACTAAATCAAGTTGCCATTCATCTTTAATATAATTTTTACCAACTTCATTGGTAGGATTGATAAGATAAACTTTTTCTAAACTTGAATTTTCATTCATCAAAGTTCTTACTCTTAGATTATTGCCATGAGAAGAATCTAGGTCTTGAATTAAAAACAATATATTTTCTGTGCAATAAACATTTTGAGTTTTGGTATGTGAAAGCTTGAAACCATTTCGAGAACTAGAGTCTGATTGTTTTTCGTAATCAGTAATAACTACTTCATCTTGATACTTGTAGTCTCTTGAAAATCTTGGGGAATCAATCTTCATGCCATTCCATTCAAAAGAATTTTGGAAAACATTTTGAATTTGATGAGGTAATGCGTTCATAACCTTTGCGTAATTCATTTTAGCTTCAAATAAATCTTCTGAATCTGCAAGTTTTTCTTTTGCAATAGCTTGAATTTCTTTACTAGCATTATAAAAGACTTTGCAAATTTCTTTTTGCGTTTGTTTATTGTATTCTAGCGACTCTCTGCTATGATGCAATCGAACAGAACCAAGAGGAACACGAATATAAAAATTACTTTGGTTAAGCAAATTTTCTACTACTCCTCTAGTGGGAATATCTGATATATGATTTTCTACGCTAATTGCGTTGGCATCAATAGGATAAGCAACTCTACCCATTAAAATATGAGACTTGTTATCTCTGTAATAACTATTCTTCTCTTCGGTAAAAAACCAACTATCTGTTTTACTTGATAAAAGTTTTTGTGGAGTAGGAATAAAATCTTGTTCTACACCAATGAATTTAGGCATATCTTCTTCAGAAAAGAATTTAAAGAATTTTTGAACGACTTCTCTAAATGCGTTCATATCATCGTCTGCAACTGCAACTCCAATGCACAATCCTGTTGGTTCGTTGGATAGTTCGGGTTCATGTAACCTTACGATTTTCGTATCGTCATTTTCATCTACAAAAATATTGTATGCAGTCTTGTATCCATTATGGTATGAAGTGCAAGTGAAGTTGTCTCCGTAGGAAAGGGGAGCAAACTTACCTATGCCGAAAGCACCGATATAATTATTGCTAGTCCTTTTTGTGGATTTGCCATACTTAGAGTAAAGACCAAAAATATCTTCTTGGCTTAATCCACCCCCGAAGTCACGAACTTGGAAGCTTGGATTCATTTTAGTTGGCAATTTAATTTCGATCTTCCGATCAGAATTTGCTTCTGCATTAGCGTCAAGTGCATTGGCACTAATCTCTCTTACTACTGCAAGCCTAGTGTTTGAGTAGTTGTTGCGGAGAAGAGACGCTACATAACGCATATCTTCTGCATCAATGGTGCAATTTACTTGCTCGAAATCATGCGACTGCAAGACTTCTTTGGATTTGTTTTGTGTGATAATCATTTTTTTCCTTGTGTTGAATTAAACTATGATAATAATACTAGAGTAACTTTTTCAATCTGTCAATACTTTTTTTCATTTTCTATTCAGAAAGTTCGTAAGCTACTCGTAGTAATTGATTTAGGCAACCAATTTCTAAAATGTGCATCTGCTCATCTTCTTGATTGCTGATAGGATAATTTTTAATCTCTAAAATTTTTTGTTCAATTAACTCTATAATGTCTTTCATTTATTTAACCTTCTTTCTTGGGCTTTCCTAACTTTTGGTCTAACCATGCAACCTTTATTTGTCAAAGACTCCACAAGAGGTTGGTTGCCTGTGTGCGACATTTTTTTAGCAAACTTTGATGCCTTCGCTGATTCTACTGATTTTTTTCCCATGATATTATTTCTCCTTTTATTTTAATTATAAACTTTTTCGTGTTCAATTATTGATTCAATATGATCTTTTAATATGTCGTGCATAAGTTCAGTATCATAAACCCTTTCACCTTCTTCTGTCAAGGAAAAAAGGACAGGAACTAAAATCTTATCGTGTTGTGGATAATCGTTGTCTTTGTGTATTTGAATTGTATGTTTCATTATTTGCTACTCCCATTTATATTTTCTAATCTATTGTACTCTACTTCTCTAAACTTACTCGCTTTAATTTCTTCTTCAACTAAATTGTGAATGTTGGTTGTGTCTTCTATTGCAGTACCGAAATACAAATCAATAAGATCAGCAATTTGATCTACGCATGAGTACAATCGGTATTGATCTCCACCATTTTGTGGAACTTGAAACTTAATTTGTTCTGTTATATAATTCATATCAATACATTAACCTATTAAGATAAACCTGTCAAGGCTAATTCTTCATCTTCTGAATTTTCGTATTCTGAATCTTGGAATTCTCCGACAACCAAATCCATGCACTCTGACAAAGGAGCATCATCTTCAACTTTGACAATTGATATTGTGATTTTCTCATCATAATCAGTTTCATCGTTGGGGAGAAAATGTAACTTAATTCTACCATCCGTAATTTCTTCAATATCTTGGTCAGTTAAGCCAAGATTTATGTTATACTCTTTGATTGAACTCATTTATGTAGATTCCTTCCTCGACTAATTCATCTTCAGTAAACTCCATAGGCTCTTCCCACTCCTCATCATGGAGAAAGTAAGTGCCTGTGAAATTATCATAATAAAATTTTTCTTCAATAGTTTCGTCTTCGTATATATAATTTATGTTCATAATATAAATCTAAAGTGTTTTTGTTGTAATGTCAAGATTTATTTTCGTATTCGTCAATTAAATCTTCTAAATCCCATTCAGATAAATCATCGAAATTTTTTGTGTATTTAAATGCTCCATCTAAATAAGTTGCTCCACCATTTCCATCATTGCATATTTGGATGCCTTGGATGTTGGTTTTGCATTGATACCCGACTCCCTTATTAGTTTTAAAATACCTAATGCTTATTACTTTCATCTTATATATTCTCTTTCTCTTAAACTTTCTTCAAACTCTTTATTAAATTCATTCAGCCAATTAGGATTAGTTGCAACTTGTGCGACAATTTCCCAAGGGTCAACCATCCAACCATCGGGGAAAAAATCTTTAAAGTCAACATCATAATAAAATTTTATTTGATCTGTCAAGGACATATCTTTTGTCCATTCTTCGTATGTTGGTAAGTTTTGCATGATATATTAAGCGTTTTGTTATGTTATTAATTAAAAATTAGTATTTATATAGTTTCTCACTAATTTTGCATCTTTTATCATGCCACAAATGTCTTCTAGAATAGTTTGAAAAATATAAGGCGGTATTTCGGGATGATCTTCCACCATTTTATCTATGTAATTAATAATTTCGTTTTCTAAACTCATTGTAGTCTGCCCCCTGCATCTAATACATTGCGAAGACAACTTGATTGCCCTGCTCTTGCAGTAACTTTCTTGGCATGAGCAAACGCACTAGGATCACTAAAGGTTTGCATAACCATAGTTGACTTATCAAGATAGACATTAAGACCTTTCTTGGGGATTGAATTGGCAATCTTCTCTGCACTTGCGATTGATTGCTCTATGCTTGCTAAAAATGCTTCTGATGTGTTCATGTTGTAATACTAGATTAGTTTTAAGGACTTGTCAATAGTTTTTTTAATATTGATAAAGGCAATCTTGTATATATCTATCTAATAACCTAGCTTGCCTCTTAGCTTTTAATGGCAACCTCTTGGATAAATAATAATTAGCTTTATTTTTTAATCGAATTATCTCTATTTTTTGATTTGGCTCAAAACGACTATTTTCATTATCGACTAAATCCTCAAGATCAAAGAGGATTTCATGTACTGCATTTGATTCGGCTTGATATTTCATGCTTATAACTATGAGGCATGATTAGGGAATTGTCAAGACTTTTTTTTCTTAGATGTTAAAATTTTTATATAATGATCGTAAGCTTCGGGATTTTTCTTGTACCCAATGTCTAAATAAATATAATAAAGTTTATAAAGAATTTTGTGTATTTCGTAAACATCTTTTTTATCTAAGTGGCAATATTTTAATAATGGGCGAATGGCATTTATTTGACCCTCTATCTGATCTAATTTTTTGTTAATTGAAGAAGAACAACTTTCATTATCTTCTTGAAGGTTGTTGAATTGTAAATTCTCTAAGTCAATAGCTTTTTGCCTTATTTGCTCTAAATCTTCCATATAATAGATTACACATTCAATCTAAGCTAGTAAGAATTAAAAGAAAAAGCAAAATTAAAACTCCACCTGTGATTACGCTAATTGCATAAAAAATATCGGGCAATACAATATCCATTAGTTATCTTGATATTTGCGAATATCTTCTACGATTTCAAAATCGAATCTTTTTTCTATTGATTGAGAAATTTTTTGCATTGCAGAATCAACATATCCAAGCTGATTAAATTCGCCTTCGTTTAAATTAGTACCTAATGCAATGCGATCAAGAACTAATTCACAAGATGCAATTATTTGATTCAACAAATACTCTTCTCTACTAATATCTTCTCTGTTCATTATTTATTTCTTCTTTATTTGTGTTGGTGATTAAATCTATTAAAATGTGCTGATTATGATACATTTGTTCAGCTAAATGAAATATTTGATCGTCAGTTAAAACGCAATTATCTTCGTCCATTGGCTTATCAATTTCATATAAAAAATTTTCTAATTGTGTTATAGTCATGCTATTAATAGTTCTTCATCTTCGACTAATTCGACTGATCTATTACTTAGGGAAGGAACAAGGACTTCAACAAGAAAGTTTTTAACTGCTTCGGTTATTTGAATCAATTCTTGGAACTCTTGAAACAACATAGAATTTGAGTCACCTTGTCCACCATAGCACATACGATAACCTTCTTCTAGGGGTGCTACATTGCCATTGGGTTTTTTAATATAATTATTTGTCTTTGGGCATCTTACCCATTCCCAAGGAGAATGAAAAGAATTTAAATAAACTAATACATCGAGTCTTCCAACATTATTTCCAACACTATCTTTTCGATGGGTATAATCAATAAAATCAATATTGGCAGATGGATAATCACTCTTCATGTCTTTTAGTTGAATCATAACACCTTTGTAATTGTCTTTCGTAAAATATTGGTATTGTTGACCCTGCCAATTTGTAGACATGGTTGATTTACAACCTGTTCGTTCGCACATTTTTGTATCACGATCACCTTTACTAGTCCAAGATAAAACATTTTCTTCGGGCATTAGCTTTTTGATAGTTCTATTGCTTTTAAATATTACATCTTTAGGCGACCAAGTGTTCCATTGTACATTTGTGTTTTCAAAATAATTCATTTTATTCCTTTGTTAATTGTTTATAGTTTATATACTGACAGAAAATTTAATCTTTGTCAAGATTTATTTCTTCGGGTAGCGTGAAATTTTTAAAATGATGACCAAACGCTTTATTAAACATCCTAACAACTTCTACTGCATTAAGAACATCTTCGCTATTGTCCCCCAAAGCCGATGACTCTGCTTCGTTTAAAACTAATTCTATTGCTTCTGATAATTTCATTATTTATTCCATTCAATTAAAATCTCGTCACACATAAAGTCTATAAAATTTCTAACTTCTAAATAGAATCTTTTTTCGTTGTATTTAAAAAATTCTTGATACTCCATCAGTAAGTTCCATCTTTTATTTATTTGCTCGATGCAGTCTGCTGATAAGTTATCTTGACTTCCTTCTAATAATTCGCTTATTAATTCAAAACCTATTTGTATTTCTTTTGTATAGTCCATAAATTTTATTTAAAAACTTGCTCCCACTCTTCTTGAATATCTAAATCTGAAATCATCTCTAAGCCCTCAAACCCTTCTAAAAGTAATTTGATTATATCGGAAACATCCATATTCATTGCTTCAACTTCCGCGAGATCATACCTCATATCGTCAATAGTAGGATCGCTCTCTCTAAGTTCTTTCTGTGTGGTTCTCATATTTTATTCTTCGTTTTGTGTTCCAACTACGAGTAATTTAACATCTTTACCTGTGTCTGTCAAGCCGAAAACATCGAGTGCGACTTGGTAAACTTCTCCATCTTCGGGCTGAATAGCAATCCAAGAGCAATTTTCACCATTCTTGGTTTTAACAACATCCCACTCATGCTCAAGTAATCTAGCTTTTTGATATTTAGTAAGTTTCATAAAATTTTTCTAACATTTCTAAGTGTCTATATAGTTTATCTAAAACATTTTCTACATGAATAATGTGATCTTGTTCATCGGGTGCATTTCTCATATACCATTCTAATTCTTCTTCAAGATCATCTATCTGATTATTTGTAGATTTAAGTTCTTGAATACTTTCTTGTTCAGCTTTTAGACCTTTGAGTGCTTTTTTATTCATTTATTGTATAGATTCGTCCAATCAATTTCATCGGCTTTTATTTGCCAACAATCTTCTCCTGCTTTATATTCATCGACATATTCAATATTGAAATCGCAGTCTTTTAAAGTTTCATAAGGATCAAGTTCCCTAACTTTTTGCTCTGCTTCTTCTTCTGATTCAGCCCCAATGTAAAAAACATTATGGACTTTAATTCCTACTGCGTAATTTTTCATTTGATTTATTTTGTATTCTATTTGTTTCCTTTTCTTTTTCTTGAAAATAATTTTGATCTAATAAAAAATCTAGTAAATTAATAATACCCCAACCCATCTCTTCATCTAGCTCAACAGGATTGTCTTTATTATCATGCCATAAAATCGACAATAGATGATCTCTTTGTTCTTCTAATAATTTGTAGTCGATGTTATTCATAATATATATATTAAAGGTCTTTATTCAGATTGTCAAGCTCAAAATCTTCTTGGGATTTTTTTTCTTGCTCTCCTACATAGCTTACTTCCGCATTTTGTCTCCACGCTTTACTAATTTCCCAATCAGCATCAACTTCATCAAATGCTCTATCTATTGCATTATCTTCTGATTCTGCGTCAATAAAGTAAGTGCGATAGGTTGTTCCCATTATTTCTACTTCATATGTTTTCATTACATTATTTTTTGCCTATATTCTTCTGCTAAATCAGAACCCCATTCGTCAACTGACTCATCGGATAAATCGCAAGCAATTTCTATATTAGTAATATTATGCCATGCTTGATCCGCAAAAACACTTCCATCTTTATTTAAGCTTGGTCTTTTAAATCTTTTATTGCAATTCTTTTTTATATGCCTATCTATAATTTCAATGTCATCTTTGACGCAAGCCAAGCGATGTCTAAGTTGAAGATTTTCTAACATTAATCTTTCAAAATTATCTTTATGCACTTCTCTCTCTGCGAGCGTAAGATTTACTGAATCTTCGTAAGTAGGATAATCGTCTCCTATAATTTCCTTCATTATGAAATCTCCAATCTGTAATATTCGTTTTCTATTTGCTCTTCTTCAGTCAAAGATTCAAGACCATTATACATTTCATAAACTTCACGAATATAATCTAAATCTTTGCCAATATAAAATGTAGGACTATAATCCTCTTCTCTGTGCATACCATTTGATTTGTCTGCTTCAAGAATATAATCTAACATTTGTTGTGGCTCAACATTCCAAACTTTTCTTACATATTTCATTTTTAAATCGTATATTAAATGTTTAAGTATGTCAAGAGTTTTTTAATGGAGTCTTAATTTTTTTCCCATCGACACTAATCTCTCCTCTAATAAATGCACCAAAGTCATCATTGTTTAAGTGAGATGTATCGGGTGGAACAACACCAAACTCTCCACCTATGCCTAGTAGTTTTGCTCTGTCATTAAGCCTCTTGTTCATCTGCTCTTTTAAGTCAAACATTTTTTCTACGAGGTCTTCAATAAGGGGATACCCTGCTAATTCAAAGAGGCGAGTATCTAATCCGCTCTCGACTTCAAATAAACTATCAATTTTTTGTGCTTCTTCTGTTTTGTTCATAATTAAATACTAAAGCACAATTTGATTAATGTCAAGAACTTTTTGAATATTCAGTAACTTTTCTTTTGAGATTGCTCTCCGCTTGCAGTAAAGATGTATCAGTCTCCCAATTATTATTTGAAAGAAAATTTTTGTTATTTAATAAAACATTGCAATTTTCTATAATTTTTTGCAAAACTTTTTTTCTATTTACCTCTTCTGCTCTTTTCATATTTAATTATTTTTTAAATTTATTGTCGATCCAAACTTTGTATGTATATAAAGCCATTAACATAAAAGTCAATAATAATCCATCACCCCAAGGCAATGCCCATAATTCTGTTATTTGATCCATTGTTGTAATTCTTTGTTTTCTAAGTCAAATTCTGATTCAAGAAGATTGGCAATATTTTCACCAATACATATTTCGTGATCCTTGGATAGTGTATTTAATAATTGAACTAAATTTTTTCCTACTTTATCTCTACCTTCATTCCCTGCTAGAAATAAATTTTCTTTATTCATTAAAACAAGATCATCTATTTTAATTAAGATATGATTGATTGCATCTTCGCTACCTCTTACTCCTAATTGTATTTTCATTTAGGAAATATTTTTTGATATAAGCAAACTGCGAGATATAAAGCAAGTGGGCATAAAGCTGAAATAAAAAAACTAAACCAAGGCTCAGACATCATTACAAATTTCGCATTGAATAGATGTTTCCACACAATAGCAACTATTACTAAAATAGCTTTGGCTACAAAGAAACAATACAAGTATCAAAAATAATTTTTTCATTTTTATTTTATTTTAAGTTTAAGATCGTTTATAGCATCTTGGTTGTTTTTCCAAACAATACATTTTCTATCAAGAGCAACGCTAATCAACATAAGCCTTCTATATATTGGATAAGTGAGTGCGTTGATAGGGGTTAAATCTCCTAAAAAATAAAAAATTTTGCTTAGATATGTAAACACGATAGTAAATTAATATTTAAGATTTATTCCACCTTTAAAATAGTTTGGTTCTTTTTTTAGTTCTTCGGGTATATCAAGCCTTTCAACATCTATATATTCTTGGAAGTAAAACTCAAAAGCTTCTGTATCGTTATTCTCTTGTGCAATTCTAATTTGTTCAAGATAATCTAGTTCTAGTTTTTTATTTTCCGCATCTCGAAATAAAAGATCATCAATTTCTTTTTGAATTTCTGACGATCTAACAACATGAGTCTCTGAAGACTCTTCAACAATAGGCACTTCTTTTTTAGGTTGATTAACGCAACTAGCTAAAAAAAACAAGGCAATTAAAATAATTTTATACATGATATATATATTATATAATTATTATAAGTTAAATCAATTTCCTTTTTTCTTTATTGGTGGAAATCTTCCGTAATCTCCCATTCCATCATAATCCAATTCATCGCCCATTCGGGCAAAAGTATCTTTATTTAATTCAATTAATTGATCAATCTGAACCTTAGATAATTTGGGTTCTTTTTTCTTTGATAAAGAAAGCAATATTTTTTTTATAAAATTAAGTTTCATTTTTATCCATTATTTCTTTAGCTTGCATAAGAGTTTTACACATTTCATCAATTTTGTCAACAGGAATCTGTAAATATTTATTGTGGCTAACTCCTTGGCTAGTGATTGCAGTAATTTGAACATCGTTATTATGAGGATAACAATGAAACTGCAATCCGCTAAGACCACTACAATCTTTTGAGCTAGACCAAAATGTTTGTTTTGCCATTTCTTCTCTTGTTCTACCTTTTGACCAAACTATTTCTTTATATAATTGTTCCATTATTTATTCCTCGTACATATAAATTGGAGTATATTCACCAAGATAAGCACCTTCGACATTAAAAGAAAAATGCTCACTCGCATCTTCATAGCTCATGCCATCACGCTCAACAAGAATGTCGATGATATTGCCAACAGAATAAATAACTCTGCCTTTCGTATCATATCCCATAATCGCATCATTAAACCCATCTGCAAGTAATGCTTCGGGATTAAATTCAACGATTTGATCAATTAAGTCTTCAAGGTCAGCTTTACGCTTTGCCCGAAGTTCTTCTATAACTTTATCATTGCTCATGTTAATAACAATAGATTAATTTTTTGATGTTGTCAAGAGTTTTTTGACAATTCTTTGTCGATTTCATAAGCAAGTATTTTTCTAGCTTGCTCTGATGCTATATTTATTTGAGTATCTGAAAACCTTTTAAGAACTTTTAGTATGGTGACTATTTGATTATTTTTTTCTTTCATTTATTTATTCTGATCCTATTTTCTTTCTGCACTCTATATTTGATTTATATAATTCTCGCTGATATTTCAATTCAGTAGTGTCTTGTTGTAAATAACGAATTGCTTTATTTTCTGTCATCTTGCCGTCAAGGACTTCTCTTACGACTAATGATATATTACGAGTCGTTATACGATAAGGATGGCTCCTGCAAATGAATTTATAGAACTTGCCACTTATTTTGCCATGCTTTAATTTCTTATAAAGAAACCTTCTGTAATTACAATTTTTAGTATTATGTAATGTTTTCATGTTACCATTTTGAAGGACAAGTAAAAATTATAAAACAAAACATAAGTAATGTTATTGCGGGAAGCATCTTTGATAAAGTATCCCTAACCTTAATGTGCATACCTACTGCTCCAACCATAAAAATTGTAGTAAATGCCATGCAAGGCAATGTTATGGGAGTCCAAACTATACCGATAATCAAAAAGAAAGCAAAAATAGGCTTAATTATTCTCATAACATCATACATATAATCGGGAAGCCCTGCTTCAGTAACTTCTTCTCTCAAAGTTTGGGCTTGTCCAACTCTGTAATTAGTTGGGACATTCGCTCTGAATAGCCAAACAAAAAGAATTGAAGCACCTACTACTAATTGCAAAAAATCTGATAACTTGAAATCAGCAAGAGTAAAATACACAGGATCATTCATTTTTTATTCCCCCAAAATCCACAAAGGCATGGATCATTATCTTTTTGGTTTGCACCTTCTTGATAACCTTTATCGTATGATTCAGTTTTAGATTTAAGTAAAACTTTTTCAAATTTTTCAGAAAGACATTGCATCGCATCGGAATATCCTTTCTCGTATCCTTTATTATAATCTATTTTGTTTATTGTTTGTTCACTCATTTTCATTTAGAAATGCCTTAATTGCGTATTCGCAAAATTGGTTAAATGTAATATTTTTTTCATGTGCATATGTCATATATTTTAACAATTCTTCATCATCAAATTCTAACTCGACATTTTCATACTTAATTTTTTTTATAAAGACTGCACCATTTTTTTCTTCAAATTGTAAATCATCGCCTTCTTCCCAACCTAGTCTATCGAGGACATCATCGGGTATATTAAAAAACAAATCTCCATCTGTTGTCTCTTTTAATTCTATTTCACAATTTTTCATTATTATTTTGATGTATCGTCTTCGGGGCGATAAAGACTATTTTGAAACTCTTCTACTTTCCTTTTTTTTTCTAAATAAGATTTTTCTTGGGGATCAATATATTTTTCATTAACACATTCATTGTACCAATCATTGACTAACTTATTTGAGCCATTCAAATAACCTTGTCTGTTGTCTTCAATCTCTTCTTGGGTAAACCATTTGTATTCTGTCTGAATTATTTCATCTACATTGCTTGGATGGTAGCCCATGCTTACAAGCAAGCCTTTAAACATATCAGCGACACTTTCTACATCGTGATCATCGTTTGATTCAACGCTATAAGTTTTGTCGTAATTGGTTATGGTTATTTTCATTTTTATATAATACTATTTATCTTTATTTTTGTCAAGTTTTTTTTGAATCTTTCTCATCTTTTTCCAATTTATTTTAGAATAATTTTCTTGGAATTTCTTTGAAGAGTTGTTTCGGGGAGAATCCCCTTTGCCGTTAGAGTTTTTGTTTTTCATTAATTCCATTCAAAATCTGCTGAGATAGCAAAAGCCAATCTGTCTTTCCAAGGATTTCCATATTTATCTTTTTGGCTTGGATCAGTAATTCTAACTATAATATTATATCCCGAAGTATCGTCTAATTGCTCGCCATCAGTAGAATATTCTTCATCTATATTTAAAGTATCGCTATCTGTAATCCAAGAATCTTCTTGATAATCAAGAAAACGAACAGGAACAGAAAGTTCTTCCTCTACTAAATCTTGTGCTATTGTTAGATGACTATTTTTTGCACTCATTTCCAATCTTCCTTTCTTATGTATTTTTTGTTAGCTCGATTCATTGCAAAAGCTCGATTTTTTACTTGAGCTTCGTATTCTGTTAAAATGGCAAAACCAAGATAAGCATAGCTAGGTCTTAAGGTTGTGTCAATCAAAATATATTTATGTTCGGGTGTATTATCAATGTGCATATTCTTTTTTCTCCATTAATTGTTTTATTCTATCTCTAGCTTCTTCCCAAAGTTGAGATTCAATTTTTTCATCAAATGCTTGTAATGTCTTTATTCCATAACGATACCATACATTGCATATTTCGTCAATGTTCTTATCATCGGGTTTTACATTATAATGATTCCAACATTTTTTTCCATCAGTAGTTTCTGTTTCTATCCATTCAGCAGGAAAACCATTGGGGAAATACATAAGAGCGTTGTCGTTTGCAAATTTTCTAGCAAGAGAAACAAAACTATCTTCTCTCTCATGAGATTCATATAGGTCTGCATCTTTATACCAAGAATCATAAACGCTAATCTCAAATTGAAAGGTATCTTTAATCGCAACATATTCTTGCTCAAACTTTTGTCGATTATCGTCACCATGCTCTAGTATGTCAAGACTATGATCTCTACCATACCATTTCATATGTCTAGTAACAGGACTCGCATAGATAATCTTTTGAAACTCTTCAAGGAGTTCTCGATTAGACTTGCTAGTCTCTTGCGTTCTTCTAAAACTAACTGATAAACCTTCTCCGCTCATCTTGTAACAATAATTGAAATAATTAAAGATGTCAAGATTAAAACTATTACAATCTCAAAGAAAAAATTAAAATCAAAATTTTTCAATTTGCACCTCTTTGTTTCCATAGCTTTTATTATAACTAAATAAATATTCTGTTCTATCTGTATCTATTTGGTGATAGGGATTATCTTTAGTTGGTGGATCAACTGCATAGCAAGCAACATCCCAAGACCATGTGCTAGGATCAGTATATTCATATTCTCCCGAACCATCTTGCTTCACTTCGCAGACCTCATCCCCACAATAAATATTGTAGTCTATGTAAGTGCCATCTTCTAATTCGTAACTATTCCAATAATCAAAGTTATCTCCTTCAGTTTTAACTTCGGGATTAAGCTCAACTTTTTTGATGTGAGTTAATGCCAAATCAATAATTGCTAGTGCAACTTCTTTGGGGGCTTTCCAAGTTTCTATTGCATCAATCATTTTTTTTCTCTTTCTGCTTTAAATAATTTTGATCAAAAATATCATCTTTGTCAAATGCATTATGTTCTCTTTTAAAATTTTCATATTCAACCCATGCGTTATCAACCCAAGTTTGATGTAGCTGACTCATGCCTATTAACATATTTAACAATTCGTCTTCTGTGTATTGGCGAGGGCTATCTCCAATAGCTTGGATAACTGCATTAATATTATCTTGGACAAGATTAACCCTGCCTAGTGCTTCTTCTAACTTATTCATAGTATTTAAGTATGTAGATTCTCGAATGATTTGTCAAGCATATTTTCTAAGCAACCTAATGGCTTTATCCTTGCCTTTAACTTCGCACTCCCACTTTACTTCTTTATTTGGCTCAATAGCAATGTGTGGCGGTAAATTGCCAAGAGCGAAATAATCTGCATGAGATCGAGGTTTTTCGGGATTACCTTCTGACCAATGAAAAACAGGGGCAAGGAAATGATTATCACCCTCTCCTTGGTTCACCCATGTATATGCACAACGCTCTGCTTGAAAGATAATATTGTGATCTTCTGATGGATTACAGAAGTCATGTAGATTGTCGTAACAAACAGGAATATTCGCTTGAAATGTTTCAAATAAATAGTCACTAAATTTGATGCAGTTATCTACATTGAAAAAACCTTTGTCTTCGTTTTCGATAGTTAAGCGATTGTAAACACCCTTGTCACACATAGACAAATTCCTAAAGAATCTAGTGGCAACTACCTCTAGCGTCTCATCTGCTTTTGGGGTATAATTAACATGAATATTCATTGGAGCAGTGTGATCTTTGGGTAAACCAATCATATCAAGAACATTTGCTTGAAAATTTAATTCATTTATTGTGCGAGCAACCTTTTCTCTATCGGGAGATGCAAGAACATTAAACTGATCGGGATGAGAACCTATAGTAATGTTAAAAGCTTTTGCTATCTTACCTGCGAATTTAAGTTCTTCTTGTATAGAAATCTTATGTGGTAATTCATCGTAACTTACATCAGTCTTATCATCAGTTATAAGTGGAAATAGGGCTGAACTTAGCCTATAATGGTGAATTTTATTAGCTATACAATGTCGCAAGATATATCTAGTGGTTCGACAATTATGCAAAATTCTACTAGATAACTCTTGGATAGCTTTAGTTCTACCATCTTTTTCACAAAGATCATTGAAACGCTTCCGAGTCATAGTTCTGAAAGAATACTTTTTTTTATCTTTCTCTTTAAGCTCTTCGCTTATGCAAGTCAAACCTAATATTATATTGGACATGATGTAAAACTAAAGTAGTTTAAGGTCTTTGTCAAGACTTTTTTTTATCTTTATCAATTCGTGCTTGAATCAAGACATCGCTCTCATTAATCCATTCTTTAGCATATCTGCAAAATTTTTCGATTTTCAATATTTCTATTTTCCAACCTTTATGATCTATCATTTCAAGTTGATATTCCAAAGCCTCACTAGCATCAGATGCCATGTAGTAATGGCAATTAGTAAGCATATCACCTAGTCTTCGGTATGTAATTTTATATTCAAACATAATATCATCTCCATAGAATATATATTATAGCCATTAATATAAGCAAAGTCAAGCCCCAATTAAAATTATGGTTCATTTTCGTAAGATTTTATTAATAAAATGTAAGATTCAACATCTTTTACTTCATTCAAAATTTTATCAAAGTTTTCTTTTCTTGGTTTGTTAATAGCATGAAGCAATTCGACAGAGAGTTCTGCAAGTTCTTCTGCTAATTTTAAGTAAACATTTTTTTCTTTAGATTTTAATTTCACAACGATCCACCATATAATTTTGTAATAGAATGCAAGCAATGCCTTAAGTCTTCAGCATGATCAATTAAATCTAAAACTTTTTTTAATATTTTTTTTTCTTCAATAATCTCAGAGTGATACCACAATGTATAAACATCATGTCTTATAGAATTTATTTCTACTTTATTCATTTTAAGTTATCACAAAGTTTAATTCCGTTGGAAGTTATTTTTCTTTTACCATCAATCTCGATAAGATTTTTATTAAGAAGATAGAGTTCATGATCTCTTTGCAAAGATGTTTTACTTAAACCTAGTTTTGCGGATAATCCTGTTAAGCTGATAGAACCGCACTCTTTTAGTATTTGTAAAATTTGTTTTTCTGTTCTAGAAATACCTAAGGGCAAGATACCTAAATAGTCAGAAAGATCGTCAAAATGATATATTTCAAATGTATCAATGTTATTTGATTCGCAATAGAGCATTATTTCCCTAGAACGCATAACTGCACTTCTAGCATTGTTCCGTATTGTAGAGGCAACCTTGGATATACATTCTTCGGAAAATTTAATTGTATCACAACATATTTTTATTATTTCACCAATTTCTTCTTGAGAATAAGGGTCAAAATCAATAGTAGTTAATCTATCTTTGAGGGGTGGAAAAATACGATCACTTTCAGTTGTGGCAAATATGAAAGTTTGTTTTTTAAAATTAAATTCAAATGTCATTTCATTCCACTCAAAACGCTTCCTAGTATTTTTTTCTGTGTTAAAAATAGTAAGAAATGCCATAGTTAAATCTTTAGGCAAAGCGTGACATTCATCAAACAAAATAGTGATTTCATTATCCGCAATGATAGGAAGAAAGATTTGCTCAAAGAACTGCTCGTTATTTTTAATTGTGGAGCAATTCAATTCCAAGAAAGAACGCTTGCCCCCATTTCTATTATATAAATTCTTTGCGAAAGCTTTGGCGAATTCAGTTTTCCCTAAACCCTTCGCTCCAACTAAATTCAAGAATGGACAAACGCTAGTCTTGTGAAAAGCATCAAGATAAAAAGAAAGTTTTTTCTTAACACTTTCTTGACCAATTAAACCTGTGAAATAATTATTCATAATGTATAAACTAAACTATAAACTTAAATTTGTCAATGTTAAAAATGAGTTATCTCATACTCAATCTTAGGGGCTTTTTCATATTCCTCTTCGATAGTATTATTTGGCTCGATATTAATTGGTATTTCTTTACCCATCAAAGATTCAAGCCATTTCTTGCAAACGACAACCTTAGCTTTTCTGCCAACCCAATCAGCTAAATCTTCATATGAAATTTCAACATATGGGCTATATCCTTTTGGTCTACCTCTCTTCATATTGTTTAATTAATTCTGATAAGTCTTTTCTATATTTGTTCGTATCTTCCAAGAGTTCGCTTGTAAAATCAACTAAAGTCGTAAGCGAATTAAAGGTTGAATTTTTCAATACATCATCTTCTTCTTCTGATAGAGAAACAATCATATCGTCAATCGAAGAGAGTTGTTTATTATATAAAACAATGAGTTGAGAGGTTGTATCAAGGGATTTTTTAAAAACCTTCAAGTGATCTTGCTTGCTACAATACGATCCACCTTGCACAAGGTTGGTAACCTTATCCATATTAATCAAATGATCTTCTTCAAGATCAAATAATTGTTGAGTATAAAATTCGTAACTATCCCAAGCAACTTTGTTACTAAGTTCAGACATTTTACAAGAACTTATATAAAAGATTTAATTGGTTTACTCCAAGGTATTTGGCAAAGTAAGCACAAAATTCAGCTACTTCTGATGTAGTCCAATCTTCGTTATTAATAACTTCGCCTACTTCAAAGTAGTCTCCGTTTTGCCACATTTCTGTTAATTTGATATTTGTAGTATTCATAATATTTAATATTGCAGACTAATTCAGTAATGTCAAGTGAATTAATCTAAGAATAAGTTTTCTTGAGAGAAATAAATCCCTTTTGACAAAATTAAGTTAGACTCATTAGGTAAGTCAAACTCTACCCCGACAGGGTCACCTTCAGCAACAGGAAGATCGGAATCTTCATAAAAAAATTCTTCTACTTCTGATGCGTAAACAATTTCAAACGATGTATTTTTCATATTTGTTTTTTTATTTTTTATTATTTATTAAAAGAGTTCCATTTGATTAGGGTCATCATCTTCCTCTAATTCTATGGAATCTAAGATTTCTTCTGATTTATTAAGAGAGCTTGCTTTCTTAAGCCAATTTCTTTGTGCCATTCTAATAACAAAACGCATAAATGCAAACGCATAGACCTTATTTAGCCTAATTGTTTGAAACGGACGCTCTGTAGTAGGGTCAATGCCGTCTTCGGCTTTAATGAAGAATTGTTTGATCTCTTCATCGTATTCAAAGGTTGCCCTCTTAAGTGGTTTTGTAATTCTCATATATAAGTGATCATGACAGAAAAATTATGAAATGTCAAGTTTTTTTTAAAAAATGTTAGTTGAGCGTGTTTCCCCTGTTTATAAGTCTACTCTCAAAATTAGAACTCCTCAGTTCAGTACTGAGATTCTCCTTGATAATCTCGTTATCCAATTTATCACAACAAGAAAATATATCAACTGCACAATATCTATATTCATGCCAAGTATGAATACTTATATGGCTTTCTGATATTACCAAAACACCCGTGACCCCAAACGGACTAAAAGAGTGAAACATTGAATTAACTATTGTCGCGTTGCCTAAAGAAGCTGAACTGATTAAAATCTCTTTTATTTTATTCGAGTCTTTTAATATTTCTGTGTCGCAATTATGATATTCTATTAGTTCGTGTGTGCCTAAAAACATATATATTATAATAATATATTAATAACAAAAAGTCAAGGTTTTAATATTATTTCCTGGATGCAACTATTTCTTTATAATAATCTTCGCTCCAAAAAGAATAGTAATTTGTTTTATGTAACTTATCGGAATATTTATTTAACTCTGATAATGATTGTATAAAAAGAATTGCGTACTCTTTATTATTTGTTTGGATACCATTTATTTTATTTATTTGATCGGGATGATCCCATATTAACCATAAATCTTTTATTTGAGCAAATTGTTGATGATCTTTACAAAATTCATCTAGCCATTTTTTATCGAATTGATCTGCACTTCCATATATTAAATAAAGCATCGGATGCTCTTTATTTTGCATACATTTAAAAGCATCTTCCATAAAGTTTTTAGACTCTATTATTTGGATTTTATTTAAAAAAGTTTTAGCAAATGGACAGATAGCATGACCCCCAAGCTCATCTCTTTTGATGGAAATGTAATCCAAGTAATCTTTGATCATTTTCTGAGTTTTCTAACTTTATAGATAATTAATAATATTATTAAACTACTAAACATATTGCTTAAAGATACTGCCCAAGCCTCTTTCAATACTCCATACACACACCATATAGATAGTGCGGTGAACATAATTAAAAGCGTTCTTAAGTCTATTCCTTCGTGCAATTTGTACTTCCAAGTTGTTCTTAATTGTGGAAGCCAAGAAAATAAACCTATGCAACCTGCGATCAAGCCAAGGATTTCTATTGAAGTATTACTCATTTATTAAAAAAATTTTTATCATCATACCTTTTTATTTTATCTAAATCTTTAGTTTTTTCTATAGTAGAATCTCTTTCGCATAGCCATTTATAATGTTCTGTATCATTAGACCATTCTTGCCCTGTCCAAAATTCAAAACCTTTATAGTCGGCTTTATATAAACATGATCTTTCGTAGCCCAAACCTAAGTACATAAAATCTTTATTATTTTCTATACAATAATCTATTTCTGCAAGATTTGCATATTTGCCAAGGTATAGTTTCGGGTTTTCATAATCCCAAGCAAATTGAGTGGAAAAAACGCTATTTGATCCAACATCTCTCATAAATGTAAAAGCAATGGGTTTTTCGTTTAAATAATAAATTAAAAAATATTTTCTTTCGGGTTCGGAGATAATTAGTGGTTTTAGTTCCCATGCTTTGAAGCCTCTGTATTCTGTATATTTTTTAAAGATTGTTTCAAGTTCGCCAAGATTTACTTTATTTGCCCAAGTTGGTTTCGCAATTATGTTTTTGCATTTTTTTCTAGTTTTTTTGGCACTTTTAGTATCTTCGAATTTACTTAAATTGATTCTAGTTTGTCTAGCTTGATACCAGTGGGATTTTAGTATTTCTCCCGAATAATGTTTTTTAATTAAATAATCATCGGGCAACCATCCTTCAGATAGTGCCTTATCTTCTTCGTCATCACTTACAATAGCCATACAATCAAAGAATAAATAATCATATTCTGTTATTGCTCCCGAATAATGTTTAAAGTATATTTGCATCAAATTTGTTCCTATCTAAAAATTTATATTTAACATCAATGGGATTAAAGTTGTTTATTTGGTCCAAAATCGTTTGTATTTGAAAATTTTTACAACTATATATATCGAGCTGAACTACATTAGGATCAGTTTTTTCCCAAGAATGAAGGCAGATATGGCTGGTTGTTATCAAGCAAAAAGCGCTTATACCTTCATTATCTTGTTGGTCACATTTAACAGAAACAGGTTTGTGCAATACTTCCATATCTATTAAATTCACAATATTTAAAAGCCACTTATTTGTAAAATCTATGTCTTTAAATGGAGTTGACTCGAAAGTGCTATTAATTAAAAGGTGCTTGTGTTTCACACATTTATTTACACCATTAAATTATTTTAAAATCCAATGGTCAACATCTTTTATGAAGTCAGCAGTTTTTATAATTGATATAATATCTTTTCTATCTTTTCGCTGATATAATCTATATAACGCATCTCTTGGACTAGATACAAAAGATTTATTTGTAATTTTTGATTTACACCAATCAAGCAAACCCTGTCTGCTGACTATAAGAAAATGATTTTCATGTTCAAAGGCTAAATAATCAGCTTTCCCCCTCATCCAACCTTTTTGACCTCTTACATTTTGAAATTCAACCCAAATTTCTTCGTGATTAAAATGATTATCTGATCTAGAGGTTCTTTTCAGACCTTTAACATCAATCAAAGAGTCTTGTACCTTAAAGTCCCAATGCTCATATATATCTTGATGCTTTGAGGCTTTAGATACATTCCAATTTCTTGAGACACACATGTCGCGGAATCGTTTTTCGCTATTATTCATATTGCCAATTTTTAATTAAGAAGAAATAAAAGAAATATATTTATTTTTGAGAAAACAACCAATAGAATCACGAGTAAATTTTCTCCCAAAAAGAGAAGTGCTATTCAATATGTAATCTAATTCTTCTTGAGAAATAAAGGTATAGTTTTTAAGACCTTTAGTAGAAGGGAACTTATAATCCATGCCCTCCCAATTAGTGAAAGTGGTTGCACCAATGGATAAATTAGGTGTAGTAATAATAAGATTATCTAATTTATGAAGGAAAACTTGAGTAATAAAGAAAATTTCCTCAGGAGCGTAAATAGATGAGAACCTATGGATATTTTCTTGAGAGGCATTAATAAAAGCGTTGCAAATTTCCCTATTTATAATGAACCATTGAGAAGATTTATAAATAAAATCCCTATCGTAATGGGAAAGGAGTGAATTACAATTTGGGAAACATGCTGTTTTAGGTACAATATTAAAGTACGAAAAATTATCTTTAGACAGGAAATCGTAAATGTAATTAAAAGATTTAAATGGCAGACAGGATTGACTTAAATTAATAAATTTATCACATCCATCATTAAGAGCGTGTTCGAAAAGTAAATTATGAGCGTGGACAAGAGAAATATCAGCATATTTTGTGTTTATACAATTACTTATTTTGTATCTATTAAAATATTGTAATGGTTTATTAACTTTATAATGGATATATATACCATACTTTTCTGTATCTACATTTTTAAAAAATGTATTCCATAGTTCTTCATTGATAATTTCATCATAAACTAAAAAACAAAAAGCAATTTTCATATTACCAATTTTTAATTATGTTAGCCATTATAAAAAAACAAGTTGTTAAATTTATTAATATAATGAGTGTTCTTAATAAAAGACTTATTTGAGCATCTTTCAGAGATAATATGGGTATATCGGGATGATCATTATCTGTCCTGCCAACTCTATGATCAAGGGTTCTAGCCCATATTAACCAAAATTTTTTAAGCATTATTTGGGAAAAAACTATTCATAGTGAGATGCCAAAAAATGTTAGCACAAACTTCTCGGTCTGTAGCTTCGGCTTTATTAACTATTTGGCTACCTAAAACTTCTTCCCAAGAGATGTCGTCTATATTATAGAATAGTTTTGTTTCTTTATGTTGCAGCTCAGACCATAAATGTCTATTGTCATCATAGTCGGCTGTGTACGAAACATATATGCTATATTTGGACTCAGATGGATCAAGTTTGAGTAAATGATCCCACGAGCATCTAGCTTTTATATCTATATCTTTAACATCTTCATAAGGTTTGAGTCGTAGATGTTGCTCTGAATACAATTCGTTAAATACTTTTTTATAAGATTGGAGATTAATTAATTCTTTAAAATTCATTTGGATACATAATTCTTTTTTGAAATTCTATTAAAGTGTTTTGTCTTTCGATTGCTTCATTTTGTATAACTATAGTCTCTTTTAAATAATCTATTTCATGCTTTTGTTTAAATATAAAGAATACTATGCAACAGCCCAATATAGTAAGAAGTAAATGTATGATTTTATCCTGCACATATAGAATTACACTTTTAATCGTCCCACTTTTCTAAGTCTACGCCTCTTTCTTCGCATAGAGCAACTGCATAGCCTGTTTGGAAAGAATGCTTGTCCACAAAGAACAAGAGCCCCATAATAAAATAAGGTTCAATGCGATAAAATCCGAATTCGAAAAAGACTAAGAATGATACTATTAAATAAGGCATATATTTATTTAAAGAGTATGCTAAAATTGAAGACTGTTTATGATTCATATTTATATGATACTTGTTTATTTGGCAAAAGTCAAGAAAAAATTAATCTATATTTTTAGCTTTTGCTATTGCATTAAAATAATTCTCATAATTCACCTTTAAAAGATAATGATTTGAGTACTCTTCTGCTAAATTTTTGTCTTGAAAAATATATTGCTCTTTACTAAAATAAAGAATTTCGCAGTATCTTTTAAATAAAACATGTTTTTTCCTAGATTTATCCATTGGCACAATCATATTGTTGATTCCAAAAGATTTAGTTTTATTAAAAAAATATTCACAAAAAAACCTAAATTCCTCAGTGCTTTTTTTAAAGATTTCATCATTCCAAAAGAATATATCACAGAATGCATTAGCATCAAATATATAGGCAAGCGTTCCGCATATTATGTTATTTTTTTTTCTCATAAAAAGTTTGTAATAATTGCTGCCGCCAAAAAAAAGCTCTTGAAAGTCTTTAAAGAAGGAATCTTCATCAAAATTTAATATAATTTTTTTAAACTGACTCCTGGCTATATTATAAACTTCAGAAAAATTCTCTGAATTAGAAAATGAATAGTCTGTACTGTTTATGCTTTGAGCCATGCAGTCCCCAGCTAATATCTGTCATTACACTGCTTCAGCAAAATCAATTTGCATATTGCGTAAAAAGGATTGGGCAAAGTTCATGCACTCAGATAAATTATCACTCCCGAATGTCGGCCAAGATACAGTAAAATCTCTATGCTTTGAGAGTTTATCAAATTGGTGTTTTTCCTCATCATTCGCGGGTCCGATAGATTCTCTAGTTATGTCAACTATAACGCCATCATTTTCTTTTACCCAAATAGCTTCGTTTTCGTATCTGACGTCTGTTATTACGGGAATTTCATTATTGGCAATGCAGTAATCGACAGAATCTTTTATTTTATTAATCCAGCAATTTTGATCTAATTTTCGCCTTAAATGTGTGCCATAGGTAACTAAAAAAGGGCGGATTAATTCTTTTGAGCTTTTATCTTTAGTCCAAGCAGATATGCCAATATTTTCTAATAAAAAAGAATCGCACTCTTTTTTTAATTCATCAGCAAAAGCGAATCTCCTCATGTCGGGTAAACCTAAATCTCGAGAAGTACTATTGATTGCAGTAAAAAAAGTATCTTTACCGCTTGTGGCAAACCCTGTTAATCCTATAATTTTAGGTAAATTTCTCATCTAGGTATTATAGATGAAAAAACTCTACTTGTCAAGACATAATTTCAAAAATCGGAGGTTT
>NTLX01000036.1_pt1 | contig 25952 bp, 51 predicted proteins | sample 1251771 | NCBI WGS metagenome assembly NTLX01 (sample SAMN07250028, study PRJNA358725) | marine metagenome | isolation source: viruses from ocean water | place: Pacific Ocean: North Pacific Subtropical Gyre | collected 2015
ACAATCTAATTTAACTACTTTAGGTAAATCAGGTAATGTAGTTAAGAAATTATAACTACATTCTAAATCAATTACTTTTGGTAGTTCAGGTAACTCTGTAATACGATTATAAATTAATTCTTCATTTATATTATAAGATGGATTAGAAATATTTAAAAATTGAACATTAGGTAATCTACCTAATTTTTCCAATCCAGAATTAGGAGAAAATATTATTTTACAATTAATCATATCAGGTAATTCTTTTAGATTAGGACACTTTATAGAAGAAAATATCTCAATATGTTCTAAACTTTGAAATCCTTTAATACAATTTCCAGTAACAGTAATTTTCTTAATGTGCTTAGGTAATTTAGGAAGTATTCCGTTAAAATTATTTAAACCTTTTTCATATATATCAGATATTTTTAATTCATTAAGATGATGTAAACGTTGCCATTTGTAATCTTCTATTTCATCATAACTATTTTCATATTCATGTTCTAAAATAGATAATATATCAGCATATTCTTTTCTATACTCTTTTATAATTTCAACATTATAAAAAGTATAATCTAAACTTCTTCCTAGTTCTCTATCAGTTATTTTATCTGAATATATTAATTCTTTAACTTGTTCTCTTGTCATTTTTTATTTTATTAAGCAATCTAATTTAGGTAAACTTTTTGGTAATATTAATTCATCATTATTATTACAAATTAATGTCTTAAGTTTAGGCATGTTTCCTAGTTTGATTAGATCATTCATAGAACAATCTAAATAGGTAAGATTAGTAAAATTAGGTAATTTTACTAATTTATTATTACTACAAATTAATTCTGTAAGTTTAGGTAATTCTGGAAAACTAGTAAGATTATGATCAGAACAGTTCACACTAGTTAAATTCTTTAAAGTACTAGGAAATCTATTTAATTTAGTAAATACTTTTTGATTTTTAAACTGTATATCTATCCAAGTCCATGAAAACATTTCATCAAGAGTTAGATTTTTCCATATCTTTGATTCTTTTTTAAACCAGTTTAATAATTCCTCACAATCTTCTTCTATTTCTTTTCGTAGATTTCCATTATTTAAAGATTTATCTAATTCCCATCCTAATTTAATATTGTCACTATCTCTCGAATATAACAATTGTTTAATTTTATCTATATCTGCCATTAATTTTTCAATTTTAATTTAATTATAATTCTCAACTTTTTGGTGGTCTTGATAGGACTTGAACCTATAATCTTCTCGTTATGAGCGAGCTGCCTTAACCTTTTGGCTACAAGACCATTTAAGTCGGACATTTCCTAAATAGCAGGACATTCTAAATAGAACGCCTTGCTTGAGAATCGAACTCATTAATTAGGAACATTATCCATCGCCTCAAGGGTATCCGACTTGATTTTTTATAAAAATTAAACCCTAATAAACTAATAACTCAACGCAAATATATCCAAAGACATAAATGAATGTATTAGTTCATTAGGGTTAATTAATTACTTAAGTTGCTTTTGTAAATCCTCTAGACTCATTTCCTCTAATTCTTTATCCTTCTTACGTTGGATAAGATCTAGGATTTTTTGGTTATGAGCTTTAACTTCAGCTTCATTTTTAATAGCATCACGATCAGCTTTTTTATCAAGATAAATCGCTTTCGCAATTTCAAATCTTAACTGGGCTTTTTCGTCTATCACTCTGGTTTCATCCAAGAATGATAAACTATCATTTTCTTCATTTCCCAATTCTTCACTCAATCCTTTTAAGATTTGAGCTAAGTGACTAAGTTTCAAGCGATATAAATCACTGATTGATAAAACTCCTCTAGATGTATTGAATACTAATCCTAATTTTGCTCCTTTCTGAAATACGTTCATGATTATTATGTTTTTATAATTATTTAAAAAATCTATTTGTTATAAATAATAAAGTATTAAGGTTTACATACTTACCACTATTATCTTTAATTTTGTAAATATCAGGTGCTCCCCAACTACTTGTTTCTTTATAAGCTATGGTTTTACCATTTTTGTCTAAATAAACTGTAGAGTGAAATATACTACCTTGTACAGTTTTGTAGTTTTTGTTTTTCAAATATTCACAAAATACTTGATATGGTACTTCTTGTAAACCATCCATACTTTTTAATTTTAAAATTTTACTTTAATTGTTCTTTTGAAATTACCCTTCAAACGAAGGATAACTTCATCTCTTACTGTAGAATTGAATCCAACTCCACTTAGTTCTTTATCAGTAGTAGGTTCTAGCATATTTACATTAGCTAGAATGTCTAGTACTTTTCTATGATCTCTCAATTCTGAGTTAAGATTCTCATTATGGAATGAACGTAAAGCTTTATCAGCCTTACATTTATCCAACATGAAAAAGAAATGTTTGTGACCTACATTGTTTTCTCCCCAGTAGTTTGGAGAAAGACATACTAAATTAACTTTATGAAATTGCTGTGTATCTAAGCCATAAAGTGTTTTAGATGTACTTGAACTAGGTAATTTATGTTCAATAGTAAACTCTCCATTTTTAAGAGTAACAATTGCAACTACTATATTACCTACTACAGGTTTATCATATGAATAAGAATGGATTTCTCCATTAAATTCAATTTCTGCTTTAAATCCTTGAGAATTTCTAGCACTGAATTGATTTACCCATAATTTATACTGACCATCTTTCATTTTAGATGAATCAGTCCATGTAATATTTTCTACTGCAATTTTTCCGTTTGGATCAGTATTATCTACATCTAATTGACCAGACATAGAAGTTCTATTATCACCTCTATCTTTTCTATAACTAGAGCTATAACCGATAGAAGTGTTATTTGGTTCTGTTGCCCAAGCATCTAGATCAGATCTGTCATTTTGACTATTATCATTCCATGCTAATCTAAAATTAAGAACTCCTTCTATATTACCACCTGCAAGTTTAACTGCTTGTTTAATCATAGATTTACCAGCTAGATTACCACTATACGTCCAACTATATGGATTATCCCACTTAAACATTTGTTTACAGAAAGGATCTTTACTAGTAGTTAAAGTAACTAAGTTACCTTGATGTCTATTCTCTAAATATACCTCAACAGAAGTACAAGTAGGAAGAATATCCTTCATAAATTTGTCAATATGAACCTCCTCAATACCCTTGAACTCATTTCTTTTATGACGAGAAGTAGATTTAGTAGAGATTTTATCAAAAATAGATGCAGCTTTTACTGTATCATTCTTGACATTCTTGTGGATAATTTCATTCACATCAATGTCACCTAATCTAGCAAAACGTCTGTCAAATGATTCTAAGTAGCCATTCTCCTCTACAAACTCTTGTGCTCGTTTCTTCTGCGTTTCAGTAATTGGAGACTTTGCTTTCATGTAATTAACTGGATCAACTCTCTTATTCCAGTTAATACAAGCTTTGTTCAGTTCCATTCCTTCAGCTAGTTCAGTACAGAATACGCCAATCAGCTCATTCTTAAATTTAGCAAATGGGTTTTGATAAGAATGAACCCATGCATAGTTATCTTCTTGATTATCAGATAATATAAGAGATTTGAATTTCTTAACATCCTCAAGTACTTTCATTACTTTAGGAAGATAAGTATCTCCATTTAGTAATGAACCTTGATTAATCAAGTCACGTACCAGTTCTAAAGTATCTACTGGTAGTTCATTCAATGTACGTTTAAATACATCTTTAGCTGATCTAAAGTCAGTTTGAACACTTTCAGTAGATTTACCAGAAAAATCAATAAATTCTCTAGGGATATCCAAGTGGAAATGATGAAATGTACGAATCTCACCAGGTACTACAACGCCAAACTTTTCCGCTTCTTCTTTAGTATAACGTTTATGATTCTTATTGATACCTAAACGAAATACCTGATTAGTCTTTTTACAAGCTTCATATGGTAAAGATTTAAGCATATCGAATGTTTCAACGAATACATTTGATACAGGAGCATTAACTAATAACTGATGCATATCATTCATACTATTAGAATATTCCTTGAATACATCTTGATTCATCTGATCAACAATATCAAACATAGTCATAATATTGTAATTATCATCAATAGCTACGATATTACCGTAACGTCTGATGAAATTCTTACATGTATTACAGTTATGAATAGAACTATTAGGATCACGAAATACAGGGTCATCTCCAAATCCATTTAAGTATGCATCCCATACTTGTTGACCAGTAATAGATGATTTAAATAACATTCCTGTTTCACACATTTTGTCAAACTGTGCTTGAATTAATTTGGTTAACTTTTCCATGATATCAAGTTTATAATAAGTTTTAAAATATTTTTTATAAAAAGTCTATAATATTATTCATACTTTCATCAACAGACTTTTTTAGGTCTTCGAGTTTTTTAATTTCTCGACCTTTATGATCTATTACATAATCAATTTTATCTTGAGGTTGACCTATACCTCCATTGATAGAAGATTCAAACTTATCTTCTGTAATTTTATTTGTCCAAGTATATTTACTACCAGAACCTCTATACAAGTGTTCTGTTTCTGTAAACAATTGATTATCAAATAATTCTAATACTTTATGTTTTTTCATAATTATTTTAATTTTATATCTTTACCTTTGATAGTTTTAGTTAAAGTCACTGTTCCTATTTTAAACTCTACTTCATATAGGTCATCTCTTTCATAACAATACACCACAACTCCTTCTATTCCTTCAAGTATCGTAACTGGATTACCTACAATTTTATTAGTAGTAACAACTATAGAATGTTCTACAATTTTACTTCTCTTACCATATTCAGAATTAATTTTAACTTTTTCTTTTCTTCTGAAATATTCCATTCTGAATAACTTCAACCATTCCTCTTCTGTCTTATCATATATAATTTTAGGATCTAATCCTAACTCTTTAGTACATTTAACACCATTATATAGCATGACAATAGTGTTACGTAAATGACCATCTTCCATCTTTTTAAGAAGGATTTTATCACCAAGAGCAGTAGTCCACTGAACATCTTTAGTGGACTCTTTTAATTTATTGTATATTTTTTCTGGTTTCATTCTTTTAGTATATCTTCTTGTTTAATAAATCCAACAGTATTTCCACCCCATTCATCACATGTGATTGAAACAGGATACTCTCTATTTTCAACAATATCTGTAATTGTATAATAAGTATCAATGTAGCCATATCTAGTTAAAGAATCAGAATTGAGATATACAGTATCTCCTTTCATTATTTCTTTACCTAATAGATATTCAGTAGTATGTTTACCATCTACATATCTATTTACTCTTACTTTCTTAAGATTATGATTATCTTCAGTATTAATAATATTAAAAATATTATTAACAAATTCTTGATAATCTTCTTCGCTATCTAACGATCCTAGTTGGGCTGAATTATTATTACCCATGATCATATAAGCACCAAAAGGATTGTTTGATACACTTTCCTCTCTATTTACTACTTGATGATTATAACCACATTTATTACATAGTGCATATTCATCACCAGTCTTATAGTAGTAATCTACTGCTACTTTATCATCTCCACAATTAGGACATTCCATATAATCCATTACACTTCCCATAATTACAATATTTTAATTAAATCCTGTGCTAACATAATATTAACAGGATCTAAAGTTAATAATAAATTCCTAATTTTTCTATCTAGATTAGGATATCTAGTTAGAAGCCTTCTTACAGTAATAAACTCTTTAACAAAGAAAGTGTGATTAATATATAACCCTTTACGTTTATCAACACGAAGGATATTCATAAAGTTGATAATGATTTCTAAATCATTACTATAAAAAATAATTGATTTGTCATTTATATCATTAGTAATGATATATAGATCATTGAATTTAAACTTACTTAAATAAAATTTTAAGTATGAATGTAGTTCATACTCTCCTCCGAAGTCTCCTTTTTCCATATCAAAAGACGGATTCCATCTTTTAAATAAATTAGAAAGAGGAACTAAATCATTTTGAGATAAAATGAATTCATACTTAATATCATTATTAAGTATTCTCATAGATTCTTCCATGAGTTTATTTATCTCCTCGTCAATCTTATTAAGTTTTTCAATTGTCATAAGGTAGAGTGTTGATTTGATCTATAAAGTCTGCTAATAGAATAATAGAGATATAGATCATAACTAGGTTAACTAATATCATTTTTTAATAACTGTTTTGCTAGTTCTATATTAATAGGATTTAGAGTTAAAATCAAAGATTTAATCTTTTTATTTAAATTAGGGATTTTTAACATTCTTCTTATGGTAGATATATTTGGAACAGTTTTCCAAATATTTTCATAATTAATATTATGTTTCATATCCAGTCTTAATAAATTCATGATATTAATTATTATCTCAATATCAGTACTAAGAAAATATATAGTTGGATCATGAGAGGTTGAACGAGGATCATCTATTATTATATATAAATCTTTTACTTTATTATAACATAATTCTTTAGATAAAAAATTAATTAAAGATATATTACTATATTTTCTGAGTAATTCAGAATTAATAGTTTCTCCTTGATTTTTCAATATTCTTTTGAATATTTTAGATAAAGGAGATAAATCTTTCCTTTTTATAGATATAAAGTAGATTTCCTTGTTATTTAGAAGGTCTTGTCTTTTACTCTCTAATTCTATTATTTTATCATCTAAATTATATATTTCATCAATTATGTTCATATCCTTTTAATAATTGTTCAGCTAATAATATATTTACAATTTCTTCAGATTTCAATAAATCTATAACTTCAAATGGGATTACTTCATAAGATCTTAAAATCTTTCTAATATCCCTGTTTATTACAGAAGGGTGTAATAAAGGAATTTCATCTATAGAAATTGTATTTCTAGGTAAACCTAATATTTCGCTAAGTAGAGATAATTCATATATTGAATTAGAATGAATAACTATACATCTTCCTAAGATATCAGAAATATCAATATCTACCTCAAAATCTTCAATCTCTGTCTCAAGAAGAATACTATAAAAAATATCCATATCTCTTATATCTTCTTTATCATTACCCCAACTTTTCATCATCTTAAAGAAATCTCTTTGATATATTACAATACTATATTTCATCATGTATTGATTTTAATAGCTCTTCAGCTAGATTAATATTAACTATACTCAATCCAACTAGAACCACCACCGTCATTATAATATTCATTCCATTCATATTCAACACTTTCAGCTAATTCAATTGGATCAGTTATTGATTCATCATATTCAATATCAAAACTATCTAGGAAAGCTTGTACATCTCCTAATGATGTACAGACTGTAGTTTTAGTTCCATCTCTAAGTAGTTCATAACCACCTATATATTTAAATTTAATCTCAATCTCTTTCTCTATCATCTTTCTAATTGAATATACTAAATCAACAGAGTTCCAATTCTTTTTCTCATTAATAAGATTAATAATCTTACTTATCACTTGTTCTTTTATCATCATAATAATATTAAAACTCTGTGTAATATCACACATTGCACCTCTGACAGGATTCAAACCTGTAACCTGTAGATTAGAAGTCTACTGCTCTATTCTGTTGAGCTACAGAGGTGTTTAAAGGTTAGATAATAAGGTTTAACAAGCTTTTTCAATATGATTAAGATTCCATACTGAAACTAATCTTTTATAATCTTCATTTGGAATATGTCCTTTTAAAGGAGTCCATCCTCCTACACAGGAATGATGAACAATACCTTTCTCAGTATCATAAACCCAATAGTAGTCATAATCTCCATCAATTACATCTACTAATCTTACTACTTTAAAGTAACTTAATACTAGAGTATTTTTATAAGGCTCTAATTCCTGTTGTAATTCTTCTAACGTTGCCATAATTTTAAGTATGTGACCACAATTCAGCTTGAGGATATCTATTAAGTTGTCTTAATAGATTTTCTAACCAATCAATAAATTGTAATCTAGTTCCCCATCCATTTTTAGAACCTAGTGGTTCATAAACTTCAGGTTTATTTTTTAATTCATGTAACCCTTCTTCAATAGTCACAATTACTTTCCAAGCTGAAAGACCAGCACATTCCCAAAGAATTAACAAACCTGCTTGATTTGCCATCTTTTTTGTATTGTGAGTAATATTTTCCTCAATTACAGTTTGATATTGAGTGAAATCATGTCCACAAGTAGGACATTTACATTCGTTTGTTGGTATTTTACCGAATATATCTAAACTCATGATAATAATTTTTTTAAGAATGATAATTAATAGTCATATACCAATCTTTCCAAATTGGCTCTCCAGTAGTTTCATAATCACAAACTTTCATCTTCATGCAATGTACGGGTGTATTCGGTGATTTATGAAATGTTACTTCATCTTTATCATCAGTTGTAAGAAGATATTCAATATCGAAATTACCAGCTGGTAAAGTGATAAATCTAATATCTTTCTTATGACAATTAATAAGTAGTGATTTTAAAGCTTTACATGGCTTTAAATCACTTTCACTTTCAATAATCTCTGGAGTATCACTGATTCTTTCTTTAGGGTAACCTCTAGAGATTAAATCAGTAATATATTCATTAATAGACATATTCTCTACCATGTCTATTTCTGAACCATATAATTGGTAATCTTTTTCTTTATTAGTAATAACATAATGATAGTGATTATTATCACTCAAATAAAGATATAACTCTGGATACTTTCTAATCGTCATTATTTAATTTTTTTATAAAAATTAATCAGTTCATTTGAACTGATATAAAGAGGGTAACTAACAGTACCCAAGTCCATTTTACCTTCACCAATTATACGAGTATTCCACCCGTATTTTTTTTCTAAATGATTTATTAACCATTTATCACATTCATGAAAGAAAAACGGTCTTTCACTACCAATTGAAGCTAATTCAATTGATAATTTCATAAATGATAAAAGACTTAACCTTTTATCATTTATTGTTAATCTCGAAATATGCCATGCATTTAAAGGATGTAAGTTATTTTCTTTCATAAACTTCTTTAAATCCACTTTATATAAATACTCAGTGGGAATTTCACCTTCTGAATATCTTGATATAATAACTCCTCCAATCATTTGATTAGAGTTATTATAAGCAGCTATAGCGTAACCACGTTCTGCTGCTTTTTTATCTTTCATCTCCATAAAGAAATAGTCTTCTTTACTTGGAGAATTATTGAATTTTTTCTTGTAAATTTCATAAGTAAATTTTGTTAATTTACTTATTTCACATTTTTTTAATATTTTAATTTTCATATTGTTTATTTTTAAATATTAGTACCCTAGTGAAGTAATGAACTTCATTCTCTGCTAAAAAGGAGCAGTGTTTTATCTTTTAAACTACTAGGATATACCGTTTAGTATCTATAAATAAGCTGTCTTACAGTACCTATTACATAATTATCATGTTGTTCATCTATTTTTACTTCTATATATAATCCCATCAATTGATAAACAGGGATCATCTTCTTAGGAACAACTTTTAAACTATCTAATAATACTCTCTTCCTAATACTCTGTCTATGTAATTTGGCTTCAGCTTTAGCGTAAAACCATTTTGGTAATTTACGTTGACCAGATTCTAATTTCTTAAGAATAGTCTCAGCATTTTTACCTCTGTAAATTACACAACCCATTGCCGAAATATATTCAGCTCCATACTTTCCATATCTATTAAAAGTTGTAGATACGCTATAGATACCTTTTGATGTATTTAGATTGATAGCCATTATAGTTTGTTTTTAATATTATAAATACGATCTCTACTCTTATATGCTCTGTAATAAACATATTCACGAGGACTTAATTTATGTCTGTCTTTTTTAATGACAAATATTAGATTATTCACTGATCTAATCTGTTTATAATTATCTTTAACAAACTTAAGAAACTCTTTAGGATTAGGTTTTTCATTACTATATCCTATGTAAAAGCTATCTTCACCTGAATACATATTGATAGATCCACTCATACTTATGAGTTTAGATCTACTTTGTGCTAATACAGCTACTTCAATGAACTCTATTAACAACTGGGCTTCTTTCTTAGTCATAACTTTGAAATTTATACCAGAACGACTCTGGTAAGCCCCACCATCTATTTATCGCATAGATACGCCTACTTGTGTAGGATTAGTCGTCATCATTAGGTATTATATAAAATAGAATAAATCCTACCAATATTAGAATCCATGTAACTAGATTTAATTGATAGAATATAATATTAAATAATTTACCTAATCTATTTCTTTTATTAAAATCAATCTTAATTAATTCTAATAGATTCTCCATAAAAGAACCACAAGATCTATTGCTATCATATTTATGTTGTGTTTGTAGAATTAAAGCTAATCCACACATAGCATAAAATATAGCTACAATAAATATTAAATATATCATGACTTACAATTTTAAATCATCTTCATGATCATGTTCATTTGGATCAATGTCAAAATCTTCTACTGTACATCCGTGTACAACATTAGTAGAGACTGATAAACCATTACAATCACTTACAATGGTTTTGATCATTACTGAACTTACTGCACAAGTAGTTAGTTGAGCTACTTGGATAGTAATATTATGATCTTCATTACTATCTTCATGAATTGTGTGAAACTTCATTTTTATATTTTTAATTTAATTAATTATTTACCTCCTCCATCACCATCAATGAAGACTAACTTACGCTTTTCTCCATCTGATTTATGTATAGTAAAAGTGGGATAACTCCCATCTTTATTCCTTTTATTTATCTCATCAGTAGCCCATATTTGAAAGCCATACTGATAACATAATGTGTCAAGTTTATCTATGAATTCCTCCATAGATATATCAAATTCTTTTTTCCTCTCACGCATTGTTAATCCAGTTTTGAAAATCCCACCCATTCAATTTATCAGATTGATAAAATCTCATGATAAGATTATTAAAGTCGAACTGTTCTAATAAATCCATTTTAGTTAAAATCTTCCATTCATAGAGTTTTAACATCAACTTCTTTCTTGGAAGAGAATGAAAACTAATATCGCCACTTCCATAATCAGGTGGATCATTAGAATACACTATATTATTAGATAAACAATTTTCGATAGATAGTTTGTTTTCTTCAATCCAACTGTCCATCATGTGTAACCCTATATCAACAGTCATATCTTCACCACTACTATCCTTATATTTGAAGTTTGGAATAATAGGTAGACAGTACTCCCAGTTAGGATGATCAGGATAAGCTAATTTATTATAATTAGCTTCAATCTCATTAAGAATTCTCCCCGTAACTTGAGGGAAGTTCTTCTTTAGTCTTCTTAGATTTTCTTCGATATTATATTCCATTATATTAAATTAGCAATTACAAAATTGTAATTTACAGTTTCAATAATAATTAGACCATCTCTTTGATCTAATATTTTAAAATTCTCATTATTAATTTTATCGTTAATAATGAAATTAATACCATCAACATCTGTTAAATTATCAACAGATTTAATGTTCTGAAGATTATTTAAATCTTTAATAACTATAGAAACTTTTCTTATAGTCTTAAAAAAGTTTTTAATATCAAACATAATTATTTTTTTATCAATAATCGAATTTCTGTCATAATAAATATACCACAACAAATCCAAACAAAAGTTAATAATCCCCAACTAAACTTATTTACTAGAATGTAAACTTGCCATATAGTTAGGATTAACATAATAACTCTAATGAGTTTCAAACTTTTATAAAATTCTAAAAAACTCATTACAGAAAGTATTTATTAGTTTTGAAGACAAACCCGTTTCGAGTTGCAAACTCGGTACAGTTATTATTACTTCTAGAAGTAATATAAATATGATCAGATTTAGAAATTTCACGAATGAAATATACTAAAATAGAATCTAGAAGATTATTACTAACTAATAATGAGTCATTGATCAGTCTACGGAAATCTTCACTTAAAGGATTACTAAACGTAATCCTATCAAAGAAGAATCCTCCACCTTTTCTAGTTTGTAGTACTACGTCATGCTTCTGATAGAAAGAAGCTTTATCTCGTAGTCTGAAGAAATAATCGAAATCGAAATCACTCTCACTATCCCAGCCATGAGATCTTACCCATTTGTCGATTTCTTGCTCCATTGTCTCTCCTAAATGTAGTCTTTCTGAGCATTGAAACCCATGAGTCAAAGACCACATTGTGTAATTGAATTTATCAGAACCTTTAGTTATAGGTTCATGTGATAATTTCATTGTAAACTTGGTTAAGTCAGTATCTTCTAATTCAGAAAAGTACTTACTTAGTACTTCTATTAATATTGTATCCATTAATGATTTTCGTTTACTTTTTCTAAAATAAATTCTTTAACATATTCTTCATATGTTAAAAATCTCTCATTGACTGCTTCTCCAATACTAGTAATAACTAAAAATTTATTTTCAATTACATTCCATCCTGACCCAGATTCTCCTACACTATTGTCATAATAAAATACTTTCATATTATGATTGAAAATTATATTACAAAGATGTAGTACATCTTTGTATAAGCATAATGGAATATAAAAGTATTTTAATTTACCTTCATTATCATGTTTCATATGATAGTTATGATGTAAAACATCAAAAATTAACGAACGTAAATTTGCAGCATGATTTAAAGATCCTAATTTATTTTGTAAGAATTTATCAATGCTGAAGACTCCGTATTTAGGTTCGTAGCCTTTAATATCATTTTCTGATATTGCCATATCTGCACACCATTTATGCATTTTATCTGTAGTTATAGAAGAAATACGAATAACTTCTTCTTTATTTTCACTACGATCAAAAATACTATCTATTTGATCTTCAGATAGATTTAATAAAGACGCATTTTCTAATGCAAGTAAAGGATGTATAGAATCAATATCTAAATTCTCAATCATTCTATTTTCAATAGCAAATTGTAATAACTTTTTAGATTGAGCAAAGTCTAAATTTTTGAAATTAAAGTTCATTATATTATAGTTTTTATTTTGATAATCAGTTTGTAGAACGCACGGTTTTCACGCTCTAATCAGCAGTTAGCTGAACCCTTACAAAGCAGTTTATACTCATGCTTAGGAGTTATTACAGTAATTATTTGTACAAGTATTCAATTGATGAAGAATCACCAATTGAAATTACTTCACAAATTGCGTCTATTCTATCGCTGAACCAATCTCTATATCGGTATGTATCTGTCTCATAGTCATAAGACAGATTATAGTTCTCACCAAACGATGGTTTTACGAAAAGTGATGGTAACCTATTGTGAACTGATATAATAGGTGAAACTAGTGAGTATGGATTACTCTGATTTCTTGAGAGTTTCCATATCCACTTTCTAACTATATAAGCGATAATCATTGTAATTCTTTTTTAAAGAGTTAAAAATTATCATCAAGTATATCAGAATGATGCACTTCATTAATAGTGAAATTGATTTCATATATTAAAAAAGGTACACAACAAATACAAGTGATAGCGAATAACCACCAATCAAAACTATAGATTAGTATAACTATTTGCAAGAAAGTAACTATTAAAGCTACTTTTCTTGCTTTCTTTTGTTCTCTGTATGACATTTATCTATATTTAAAATTCGTTATCTAATATATCACTATTGTTTACTTTATGATCTATAGACTTATAGAATAAAATCATAAAGAATAGTAATATAATATCACATGGTAATACTACCCAAATGATTTGAGGAAATATTACCATAAAGTAAAATGAACCTAATATCATTACTAGGTTTATTATTATTATAATTAATATAATAATGTTTCTCATATTAGTAACTTAAAAAAAGAGAAATTCTCTTTTCTTTTTAGGTTTCTCCAATACAAATAGAGACACATTTTCGTGTCCTATATGTTTTTCGAATTCATTAATAGTGAATACCTCACCATTGAAAAAGAATTCGTCAGGGTTAGCCTTGTGATCAATCCAACAACAAGGTATAAAACCTTGATTATTATTTGTCGGATAGTAGAATATTTTTTGTCCAGTTTCTTTGCATCTTTTTTGGACTTTTTTTATTGTCAACATAGTACTATAATATTAAAAATAAGTTCTTATCTCGCCTAGATAAGTAATCCTCTAAGAGTCAAAGCTTTAACCTAATACTCGAAAGCATTAGGTTCTTCAGTGGTAAATGCTACCACCCACCAACCTCTAAAAGGTGGTAGGATTTTTTGGTAGTATTTTAAAGATAAAACCAAAGGATTAGCCATAAGCTCATCGTGATAAGCTACAGCCTCTTCTTTGGTTTTAAAGTATTCGGTAAGTTTACTTCTCTTACTCATAATCCCATTTCTTTTTAGTAACCCACTCTCCATTTACTTTTTCACGAATCAATGGGTTATCCAATTTGGAAATAGCCACCTTCATCGCAGTATATGAAGGTGAATAGATCATTCCAACGTCGTGACCAGATTCTAGCACAACTTTGAATCCCATCTCTTTAAGATGACGGGCATTTCTACCATCGGCTAGATCATTAAAGTAATGAAGAGTAATTTCCTCTCCATTATTTGACCCATCTACCTCTTTGTATTTAGATCTCAAGATTTTTGAAATCTGATACCCCTCATACTTAATCCACATACTTATACGTAGGTCTTCAATAATATCTTTGAATTCTTCTATACTTACTTTTAAGATATTAATGTGTGAAGTAGATTGACGTAATTGAAGATCATCTGCAAAAATAGCAAGTACACCTCCATTATCGCTTCTACAAGAAACTAGTACCATATTCTTAGCTTCTTTTGCAGAAATAATTCTTACATTATAGGAATCCAACATCCAATCCTCTGGCAATTCTGTATACTTTTTATACTTGCCATATCCGAAATTACCAAAGGAGAAAGATCCCATATGGCTAGTTATTACTATTTCCATAATGAAATAAGTTTGTAACACAGTCAGGAGTCGAACCCGTAAACATTCCCGTGAATGACCTGTGTTATGTTTAAAAATTGTTTTTATTGGCAAACTGAACTATCAGATCACCGAAATTTGGACTTTTATAATTATCCAAGATGAATTTCTTCACCATTGGAACATCTTTTTCACTAAAGTCCAAATCATACCCTATCTCATCATCTCCTGAAGCCCAGTTCATAAAGACATTATCATCTTTCAACAAGATAGAAATAATCATGAACTCACAGAAATATGAAAAGATAGGATATCCGTAATACCCCTCATTTACAGCTAAATGAAACAATTTTCTAAACTGTCCCATTTTGTATAAGTTGGTGTACTGAGGATTATCTTTAACAAATTCCTCAATATCTACCAACTTCTTTTGACGATACGCAAACCATAATCTGGTGCTATCATCATGTTTTTCTTTAATCCAGTGTCCCATTGAACCACTGAATCTTTTTTTCTCTCCCTTTGTATATGAAGATTTATTACATACACAAAGAGATTTGATATTGTTGTATTTCATAATAAATTATACTTGAGATAAAGAACAACAACCTATTAATACGCCATCTTTCTTCACTATCTCATTAGGATAGTATAAATCCTTTCTGTTTGATAACTCTAAAGCTACTAAGCGAGAAACAATATATACTATCCCTTCTTTTGGTTCAGGTAAACCTTCAACTCTACCCATTACAGTAGTAGTCAAAGGAATACCATTTAATTCACCCACCTTCACTGTACTAGACTTACATCTAGCAGATCCTACAGATGGGAATAGGATCTTTTCTTCTCCACACAATATAGTTACATCATGTGGAGTGTAGTTTAAAATCTGCATATCTCTATACAGATTTATACATTGGATGCTTAAGACATCTAGTCTCAGCATCACGTAATAATCTACTTGTCCAAAGGAAGAACTTTTGCTGTTCTTTAAATGGGCAAATACTCCAATCCCACAACTTATTTAAAAGAAGAACTCCCTCTTCTGTAAAAGTCAAGGGTAATTTACGGCAATAACTATGACCCTTGACTTTTACTTCCCCTCCACTTTTCTTAAACTTTTTGGCTGCTTTCACAGCTCTTTTATAAACCTCGACTTGAGGTTTAAGTATAGAGACTATTGTTTTAACAGCCTCTAAATTTCCTTCTTCGATCTTTTTTTCAAGATCTAAAAGGGAACTATAGTGACTACTTCCGTGAGAAAGTAGCGAAAAACAGCCCTCGAAAAAAGAGAGTCTTGCATCTCCATTCAGCTGTTTAACCTTTTCAATCCAATTCATATCATTATATTTAGAATTGGGTTAGTCTTTTTAAGGTAAGACTAAATAACCTGCTACCACTTTGTTATGTACAATGGGTAACTCCCACAAAACATGATACTATTTGAATCTCGCATAAATAGTATCAGCTACAACATCAAAGAATTTGAGTTGTGCTGGACAAAGCCAACACTCATCTCCTTCTTGATCAACATAATACGCAGAAGTAGGTTCTGCGCTAGTATCTTCTTCATACTTAAACAAAGAAGAAATGTTGTTCAGATGAGTAGCAGTATGTTTTCCAAATTTAGCTTTAGTTTCAGCTAGTTTTAATGGAAAACATTTTTTAGTACAATTAAGTACTATATCAGGGTTGTCAATTGGTTCTAAAGAGAACTCAATTTCAACCCCTTTGTCAAGGCTACCTAAACCTTTTCTGTCTAGGTATTTCTGAATTACTTCAGAAGCACCCATAACAAAAGGTTCGGCTTTGATGTTGCGAGATTCATCATCAAACAGCCATGTACCTTCTTCACGGTACAAATCAATTGAAAACATATTATATATTTTCAAGTTATAAAATCTACTTCAAGGTGTAGTTACCTATAATAATAAACTCTGCATACCTAAATACACAGAGTTTATTAACTATTGTTAAAACCTATAGTAATCCTTCAACAATTGATTTGATGTTCTGAGGTACATCAGGATGCTCAAGAACTTCTTCTAGATTATTAACTTCAAAAGAAGATTTATATAAAAACACATCAGCTAGAGATATGTTAGCCTTATCACTAATAGCAATAATATGCTCATCTGTAATAGGAGTAGAAACTGGTTTTACTTCAGCAGAAAGAGAAGGAGCTTTCACTCCTTTTTCTTTAATTTCAATGCCGTTTTGTTCGGCAAGAGAAAGAAGATACTGCAATTGCTCGTTAGTTAAACGAGCTTTCAATTTCTTACCTTCTACTGTTTTTACTGTTAATTTATTCATGATGTAAATTTTTACATTATCATCTGCACATGATAGATTGTAAAAGTTTTCTCATAGTCTGTTTGAGAGTGCAGTCCCAAACTAGGGACATGACTATAAGAAAGATAATTGTATTTTATCCCCTAGAAAAATACTAAAACTTGCTCACTATTATTTAAAGTGGATTGTGACTGTATGGTTACCACTATAATATAAAAGGCTCTCAGGCTCTCAGAAGTAATATCTGCACCTAAGACTCCTAAGAGCCTTAATAATTTAATTCTTTACCAACATACCGCTTGTATAGTATGACATCTTATTTGGTTGGTTATTAAAGAATTATTAAGATGTATGCTACCCTTTCCGTAGCTGTATAGACTGCTCATATTATACCACCATAGTATAATACTTCTTTGCTTTCACTGTGACCCTATACCGTCTAACAGACCCGCTCATCTCGGTTATCTATAGATGAGTTAAAGTAGTATTTATAAAGCGCATCTACTTTGCGCTATAATCAATGAAAATCATAATAATAGTTTTAAAGGTTTAAAAATAAGTTTAAATTATCACTAGTTTTATCTCCACTGACTCAAGAGATTTCTGTTTCCATGAGAAACTAGTAAAATCACAGCTATATTATAGAGCGGATTGACCGTTCTGTAAAGCACTTCTAATATAATAAGCAGGAGCTTTAAAGCTTGCTTTAGAGTAACGAGTAACATAGTTACTATCAACTGTCTGATCTCTATCAGCAGTTTCAATATCATTACCTCTAAAGAAAGTTTCACGAAACTCTTTTCTACCAAAGATAGAAAGATGATTCGCTATCATAGCCCATACAGGACATTTCCAATCACTTTGGAAGAGCGTATCAAGTCCTACTATTTTAAAGTAGTATTGACGCTCATCACAAGCTTGAGATACTGAACTTGTACCATTAGCTCCATGATGATTATCACAAAGGTAAAAGTTCAATCCTGTCTGAATTAAACGAGAAGCTGTACCAATCCACTTATTGAATTGATCAAACTTCAATGTATCAATAGTAGGAACTGTTACGTTCTTTTCTATTGATATGTTGTTTAATCCAGAAAAAGCTTTAAGCTTCCTATCAGCCTCCTTACCAGCAAAACCTCCTAAGAAGTTCTTTTGGTTATCTACGATAAAGGCTGTAGATATTACATTAGAAGAAGCTTCTAAGTAGTAGAATATATTTCCACTACTTAAAAGGATTCTTGTATTTGCCATAATTGTATTAGTTTATGACATTATAAAATAAGAGAAGAATACGTTTCCCTAAATTCTATTGCCCTAGAGCATAGAGTAGGTATCATCTCTACAAGGTTATATGATTACTTAATCTGAGACTATTAAATTATGTAAATGAATGGTTACTTACTTTTTCGCTTGTATAAAAAAGCTTCCAAGTAAAATCATTATTTACCATTAATAGTAATTCATTATAAGACACATATAATAGTCTTGTGGTCTAAATTTGTACGACATCAGTACCTTGATGTATTCACTTTAACCCTAGTGAATATACTTAATTTAAGTATACGTTTTTGGTGACTTCTACGGCTTGACATGACTGTATGATGGAGTTTAACCATACTCTTAGTACATATCATTTAAAAGTTTCTAATCTCTTAAATGCATTCGTCTACCAATTATTGTAATGTCTGCCTAAACATTACTCAATTAAATCAACCTATATGTATAACCCAATTATTGATGATTATACACAGGTATTTAATACTCAGTAATAAGCTTACTGATTAGCTCGTCTTGTCGACTTGATACACTTTTGTCACAATGTATCCATGTTATATCTTATGGGTTTTGACTTGCCCACTCATACCGCTTGTATAGTATTTTTACATATTAACATCTATATGTCTTGTCATATAGTAATAGTTAATACGTGAGTCTGTGATTTATTAATTTCCAAGCTCACAGTTACTTTTGCTTGTTATATCTCCATAAACTAGTGTACTAGTGAGACCCCTTACAGCTTCGGGTTAAATTACTCCATCATAGTTTTATGTTTTTAGATGGTTAAATAATACTAACTCTATGATGTTCAAGTTAGGTTTGAGGAATAACAGTTAAGTTACATTAGAAAGAGTCAAATAGTGACTATTACTTTTTATCTCCTATTATAATATAGCAAAGTCCACCATTACATCACACACGTAATTTTAGTGTGCGACATCTTGAATACAGATAACTCTTTGATACCAAAGAAATCATTCATATGATTAATATAATCCCAGATACTTGTATAATTACTTTTTTCAGTAATCATATAGTTTTCTGCATATGTCAAGCACCTTACAACTCTGTTTTTATAAAACAGAATATCACTATCTACTAATTTCATTGGTTGTACATCACTTTCTAATCTTAAGATCTCGGATAAATCTCTAAGACTATCCATTTTAAAACTACCTTCTTCGGTAACATCGGTATGAGTCTCTTTGATAACAAGACTAATACATTTTGCCACCTCAAATTCGTTATTTTGAGGTGTATTACACTTATGTGTGAAGTTGTAATATATATGCTTTTTCATTTGATTATAATATTTATTAAAACATACTCTATCTCCTACATCACAACAATGATGGTCGTCGCAAGTATAGAGTATGTTTTATTTGTTTTACCATTGAATGTCTTTTACATCACTTCTGTCAATGTATTTGTAACGACTGACAGCGATGATACTGTCTTTAATATCTTTTTTAGTAACCTGTTTTTTAGGTTTATTAAGATTTCTCTCAGTCTCTTCTACTAATTGTTTAGCACGACCTAACATACGTTGATTAGCTAGCTTTTCAGCTAGTAATTCAACAGCTTCATAGTTATTTAAAAGATCGTTTCCGAACATCTCGATGAGACATTCGTTTCTTTCTTGTAACTGAGTTGTATAGTTTTCAATATAGATTGCTGCCCAAAGAGCAGCTACACGTGTTGGATATCCTTTTTTAGTAAGGATATCTGCTTTTTCAGCAAATAATTTATGTAAGTCAGCTGGAATTTGAATAGATATTTCCATTGTATAGTTGTTGTGTTGAGTTTAAAAATAAAGAACTGAGTGTTTAAGGTACACTCGAACCTGTGATTATTTAGAAGCTCTCTTAATTAAAACAGAAGCTTCATCTAATGTAATACAAATTTCTTTAGTTAATGTAACTAAAGAAATCTTGTTCACATGATCATTGTAATAACGATCTAACCATTTTTCAATGGTTAAAGAAGAATGTTTTAAAACACAAATAATAAAGTTATTTGATTCTTCAATTCTACGTAGAATTCTACCTCTACATAGAATAAGATCAGTTCCTTTGATGCTATAACCCAAAGGATCATTAGCAAAAGAGATTACTAAATCTCTTATCTCTTCTTTATTTTTAAAAGTGACAGCTTCACTATGATTATAATCATTTTCGTTAGCGTGAATGTTCAAATTGAACACTCTGAAATCAGCTGAATCTTCTAAATTAGTATAGATATATTTTAACATGATAATTATATATTAGTATACAATCTCTATTAAATATTGAACATAATAGCTCTAATTTTAACGAGATTGTAATGTTTTTTAAGAATGAGGTGAGTTATCCAATTTATAATAATAATGTCATATAGGCTAAATATGAGGGATTATTAAAAGTATAAATTGGAAGAATTGGGGAAATATAATATAGGAAAGCAGTGAACGAAGTGAACAAATAAACCGAAATTTATCTATTCACTCCAACATTTACTTCTTCTTTTCCACAACAACCACTTTATCTACCTTTTTATCGGTAGATTTAACTTTCTTTGAGTTATTAATAGTACCAAATGTAAAGAAGAAAGAAACTAGAGGTAATAATACGATATTTTTCATGATATGTTAAGTTAGATTTGTTAAAAATAAGTCTTCAAAAGAATAATAGTTTTAATTCATTTCGGAATATAACCCTTACTGCTTAATATAAACAGTGTAAGGGTTACCTTCTGCGTCATACTCTATAACACAACGGTAAACACCGTCATGTTTAGGAGTAGTTTTAGTACGATAATTCAAATCAGTTCTACTCTTGTCAGGAGTAGAATTGTAATACTGCTTACTACCACTTTGATAGTAGTGGTTCGTGTAAGAGCATGAACTAAGTAAGATTACCATTAATAAAAATAAGATGTATTTCATAGTAGTATATATTTTATAAGTTTTTAATCAACTAAATTCCTCTGCATTTACAGGCTTGGAACTGTCTTAGGCTGCATTAATTTAGTTATTTAACAAGTATATAGTATATAAAAAATAAGTAAGGTTGTTAAACCTTACTTATTTACGAAGCGAAGAGAGACTACCAGTCAATTGCTGGTGGTTGAGTCTCTTCTGTAGCAGCTGGAGCTGCTGTTGTAGTTGCTACAACTCCCTGTAATTGCTCTTTTGCTACACGAGTTAGTGCTTCTTTTTGGATTTCACTAAGTACGGTACGATCTGCTGTAACGTGTACAGAATCGTTTTCATAATAACTGTATGCTTTTACTCCATCATACTCACGGAACTCAATTGTCCCTTTTTTGATAATAGAGTATTGGATTTCTCCTACACCACTGTTAAAACTCTGAGCATTGATCAAGTGACGAGTCACACGACCTAATACTTTAATATCGCAAAGTACAAACTTACCACGGTATTCTGTGGCAAGAATTTTGGTCTTCTTGTAAACTCTAGCCTGTTGGGCTAGGAGTTTAGCTCCCTTGTTCTTGATAAGATCTAGTAAATCTTTCTTTTCAACGTCTTGACGGAAATCTGTAATACGATATGCAGCCTTGGCAGCTCGTGCCTTCTGGTTCTTTATTTCAATTTCTGCAAGCATGTTATCTAGCTCTAGTTGAGCTTCTTCTGCTTTCTTTTTAGATAGTAATTCTGCTGCTTTTGCTTCGTCTGCTGCTTTGATTTCTTCTGCTGTTAGTGCCATGATAAATCTAATTTTAATTAATTAAAAAATTTTAAAATATTGTGCTAGGAGAGACCCAAGGGGGACATTCCCGCGTAAAGCTAAAGGGGGGTTCAAATTATATGTGCCACACACCCCAATTTACACAGACCTTAAATTTTTATAAAAAAAATTTTTTTTACAAAATACCTAATTTATTTTACTATATTTGTAATACAACAATAAAGGCTAACAAAATTAACTAAAACTAACTATAAATGAAAGGAATAAAATATGATGATAAGAAAATAAATTTATCTAAAATTAATAAAACTGCAAGATATGGTAAATATGACAATGATAATGTATATTCTACTATTAGTGAAGAAATGTTTTATCGAACTTATTTAGAATTAAATAATATAATTAGATATAGAAAGGTAGGTAAAGAAGTATTAGATTTTAAGTTATCAGCAGCTCCTATTGAATTAATGTCATATCTTTTAGCTAGACCAGAAGAAGAGACTTTAATATATAGAGGTAAAAATGATAAATTGCAAGAAATAGCTAAAGCTTTAAATAGAAGTAAAGATAGTGTATATACTAATATGTCTAAACTTATGAAAGCAGGTTATTTAATTAGAACAGAAGATAGTGTATATGATTTTAATCAAGAACTAAGAGACTTGAGGAAATTAGTTAAATCACATATCAGAAGAGAAATACCTTTAAAATTTGATTTTTTATTTAAATTTTGTGTATATGAAAGACAGAATAATTCAGAAAATAATAAAGAGGATTAGTAAAGAAATGTCTATTAAAGAAGATGAAGTAGAGAAAATGATTATTCACTTCTTTAGTTGGCAAAGAGATAATATGATAAATATAAACTATAAAGGTTATTTATGGAATTATTTTGGTAAAATAAATATAATTGAAAAACGACTAACTAAAAAATTAGAAAAAGAAAATGAGCAAAAAGATCAGACCTAAAGCAACTAGATTAAGAAAATCAACAGCATCTAAAAATGTAAAGAATAAAGAATTAGATGATAAACAAAGATCTAATTTAGCTATTGAATGGCAAACTAAAGTAATTGATTTTCACAATGAAAAAGTTGTAGGTAAAACTAATAAAACTGGTGAAAAGAGTTTACTTGAATACTTTAATAATATTCAATTAGAAACAGGAATGGTAGTTCAAGTTTATAAAGAGAATTTAATTAAAGATTATAAAGTTTATCCTAATGGTGAGACTAGTGAAATAAATGCATATTTAAGACATATTGATGGTAGGGAAAGAGTAAGTGATGCACCTAAATGGGTAACTGCACCATTCCCTGTTATTTCTAAAGGTATAATTATGTCAATATCTCCTAGTATGAAATTGAATTATTATAAAAGATGTGAAGAGTTAAGTAAATACAATCCTTCATTAGCTGATAATATGATTATACCTGAAGTAGGGGATACTGTATATTTGAAGACTTTTATGATGAAGGACAAGAGATTTTATGTAAATAAAAATGATAAAGTTGAAGATAGAATGGCTAGTCAATTTGAATATTCATTAGAGAAATTTGATTGGTTATTTTTAATTGATGGATTTGAAATTGAATCTATTGTTAAAAGAGGTAGTGAAAATACTATGTTTGATAGTTATAAATCTTTAGATGATAGAAAAGAAATTGTAGATGTAAAAATAGATACAAGTTTAAAAATAGATGAATAGAAGTAATTTGAAGAGAGTAGTAAGAAGGTTATCTAAACTTAAAAAAGAAGATATTAAAACTATGTATAAGTTATATGGTAAAACTTCTTACTACTTAGAATATAATGAAGAAAGTAAGGATAATAAATTAAAGTTAAATAAAGAGATTATAACAATTGATTTATTAAATCCTGATGAAAAGAAGACATCTTCTAAAAATAAAAAATCAATACTTAGGGTAATGGATTTTATAGATATGAAGGAGAGTAGTAAAACAAAAAGATATACTTCGTATTCTATATCACTTAATGAATACTGTTCGTGGATATTAAAAATGATAGGTATAAGTAATATTAAAGAAGTATATGATGCTAATCCTACATTAGCTTATAATATGTTTAAAACAGCTTTAAATAATATACAAAATGATTTATAGATTATTATTAATCTTAGTATTATTCTCTTCATGTAAAACCCCTTTAGAAAGATTAAGATATAAAGAAGAGAAATCTAAAATTAAATTAAAGAAGATATTAAATGAATATCCCAACTTAGTTAAAGAAACAGATACAGTAAAAGTAGTATTTGATACATTTACAGTTAATAAGACTATAGTGTATTATGATACAATACAAACTAGAAGAGAAATACTTGATTCTAGTTTATACTTAGAATTAGATAGTACTTATAGAATACAGCAGGGTAATATTGAAGCATTATTTGCATTAAATAAAAATAGAAAACTGAAGTATAAAATTATTAAACAACCTGAGTTTATATATAAGGTGGATACTATTTATAGTACAGATACTTTAATTAAAGAAAATATAGTAGTAACTAAATTTAAAGAAATTAACACTAAACCTTCTATATTTTGGAATATATGGTTTTATGTAAAGAAATGGTTATGGTTAATATTATTAATAATATTTGGTTTAATTACATTTTACTATATAAAAAAAATAAATAAAATATAACTAGCAATTAAATATTTATATATGAATTATTATTTAGATACAGAATTTCACGAATATAAAAAGAATAAAATAACAGATACTATTGAGTTAATTAGTATAGGATTAGTAAATGATAAAGGTAGAGAATACTATGCTATTTCTAAAGATTTCAATGTTAAGAGAGCATGGAAGAATGAATGGTTAAGAACTAATGTACTTATTCCTATTCTTAAAGAACTAGAAGCATTTGATAATCATGGTAAAACTAACTTAACTAATAATAAATCTAAATGGTTTTTAACCGATGATGGTGAATATTATAAATATAATAAAACTCTTCGTGAAAAAGTTTCTTATCATTTTCAGAATATTTTAAATAAGATTGGTATTGCTAAACATAACAATACTACTGGTGAATGTGTTAAAGATTTTGGATGTTGTGAACATAATACAGGAAGATATTGGTTAAGATTCAAATCTAATGATTGTAAAAGATTACAGATATTAATTAATAGATATGGTAAATCTAATAGTGAAATAGCTAGTGATATACATAAAATAGTATTAGAAGATAATGAAGATAATAACCATTTTTATACTTATTACGGAGATTATGATTGGGTTAGATTCTGTTGGTTATATGGAAGAATGATTGATTTACCTAAACAATATCCTATGTATTCTAGAGATCTTAAACAAATACAAGATGATTATGTTGCTAGATATTACCCGTCTGATTCTAAATTAAATCGTAATGAATGGTTAAAATCTGATGTATTATATCCTAAACAAGATAATGAACATAATGCATTATCTGATGCTAAATGGAATAAAGACTTATATCATTATCTGGTAATGAATATGAATAAAGATTTAAGTAATAGTAGGGATACAGGTTATCAAAATTATAATGCATTAAATGATGAGTAAAGAGATAAATTTAGAGCAACTAGAAAAATGGTTTACTGATATTCTAAAATCAAGAATTGAAGAACAAAAGGATGAAGAAATAGTATTTTATCAAGGTTGTAAAACATACGGTGCTGTAAAAAGATCTTTAACTGATTTAAATTTATGTGGAGATCGTGCATGTCCTAGTTGCAGTATGATTGATAATGCATTATATGAAGAAGCTAAA
>NTLX01000038.1_pt1 | contig 25810 bp, 19 predicted proteins | sample 1251771 | NCBI WGS metagenome assembly NTLX01 (sample SAMN07250028, study PRJNA358725) | marine metagenome | isolation source: viruses from ocean water | place: Pacific Ocean: North Pacific Subtropical Gyre | collected 2015
TAATGTATAAGTTATCACCAGGTCCTGGTTCTCTTGATAATTCTTTTACAACTAATTGTTCACCTAATTGATATTCATCTTTGTAACCATCTCCAGTCACTGTTACTCCAATGTTTAAATATCCTGTACCTCTGTTTGTAAATTCTATTGGACCTAATACTCCAGTACCAAGTCTTACTTCATAAGTTACTGATCCTGTTTTATCTGGATCAACAATACTTAATGTTGGTGCAGTATTGTAACCTGATCCTGCTTCAACTATTGTAAATTCACTTATTCTGTTACTTACAATTTGTGCAATTATTCTTGCAGTAGCACCATATTCGATTGTTGTAATTTGAGATACTGTTCCGTTTTGTGTTGGGAAAAATTGAGGACCACCAGTACGTGAACTTCCTGCAAATATTCCATTGTATGCTCCACCTAATGATGTTTTGTTATCCCATAAATTACCATCTGGAGAAACACAAACTTGTCCATTAGCACTAATTGCCACAAACACACCTTGTTGGTAAGTGACATAAAAATTATCTGCCGCTGGTGTATCTTCGCCCATTAACCATTGTGTGTTACCTGCCGCAGTGCTTTTGTTTGTCAAACTGTAAAAGAATTTATTATTTACAGTTGATATATCATTTGGAGAGTCATAAGCCGCCGCTACAAATCTACCATTACCAAAACATAAACTTGCAACGTCATATTGTACGTTACCCAAGTCTGGACCTTGTGTCCAAGTTGAACCATTGTCTACACTTTCCCAAGTATCTCCTGCTTCATTCATTGCAATCCACTTGCCGTTACCATATGCTAAAAATTTTACATTACTAAATCCTGCGGCAACAGTTGTCCAAGTGTCTCCGTTGTTTGTACTTACATAAGCATTTGAATCACTGTCCGCTAGTGCAACATGATATCCATCTCCGTAAAGTAAACTATTATATGTGCCTGACGGTAGTGTACCTCCACTTGTCCAGTTTGTACCATCTCCTGACTTCCTAATATTTCCTGCACTATCGATTGCTACAAAGAAATTATTTCCATCTGCAACTGCTACGTAAGGTAAGTTAGTGTAACTTGCCGCGTTGTTCCAGGTTGTACCATCAGTGGTCCATATAATACTGTTGTTACCAACTGCAACTGTTAATCTGTTATTTCCTAATTTTTGATACGCCATAGATTTAATATCTGTACCTGATGGTGCATTATTATTAGTTGTGTTATATGGTGGTTCCGACACATCAATTCTAGGAGTAATTTGATATCTAGTTGTTTCATCTAATACAGTTTTAATAGGTTGTCCAGGCAATAAGTGTTCCCAACCAGCAATACCGTCTGCCTGTCTTGCTATGGTCATTCTCTTGTTTCCTAAACTTACTGAACTAATTAAAAACGTTATGTCTGCACCTTGTCCACCAAAGTCTGTGTTAGTGTAAGTGATTATATCATTTGCAAGATTATCTTTTCCAACATTTGTTACTGTCACTGTTGCATCACCTGTTGCATCAATAGTGATTGTTACAGTTGGTTCTGTTGCTAGTGCGTTACTACTTTGACCTACTTTACCTGTGTATGTTCCTTCTATCCTTGTAGCATCAGTTGAACTTGTAACTGTTCCTGCAATTACTCCACCTGTGTTCCAATCGTAACTTGTAATATAACCATACTGTCCTCTACCTTCACCTTCAACAATAGTTAAAAGTTTATTTAGATAATAATTTTCTTGTTGTGTATCAGAGTTTGCAATATTGATACTTAAACTATCTCCAAGTTGTGCTCTGTTGTTTACAAAAGTGTATCCGGCACCACCTGCAATACTTGAATCTCCTGGATCTAGTACACGCACTTCCATAATACCGTTGTCTCTAAATTCGCTAATCTTAGCCGCGGCATTTTGTCCTGATCCTGTAATAGCAACAGTACCACTTGTATAATGATTACCTGCATTATTATATCCAACTGTGAACAATTGGTTTTCATCATTATAAACTTGACTTATAGTTGCCTCTTTCGACCAGTTGTTAACTTTACCTGTTATTGGACTTTCTGAATTATCAAATCCAATCGCAACCGATCCAAAGTCACCATATGAGTTGTTACCGTTAGTTGCTCTAACCTTACCACCATCAGTACATAGATAACCTATGTGACAATAGTATGTAAACACTGATACTAATTCTGCTTTACCTTCACCGCTACACCAGAAGCCAATACCTTGTTGTAAAATTTGTGTAAAGTCATTAGCAACAACAGATTTGTTACCACCATTGTGTAGGTCGCCATCAATTCTTAAACCAATACATTCTTCACCAAACGTTGAAACGTTTTGTACATAAGTTGATTTATTTGTGATCCATACACTTTGGTCACTTGGTCCATCACCTGGATCAAGAGCAACAAAGGCACCACCTGTAACACGTTTTGTTTGGAACGTGTCAATGTTTCCTAATGAACCTTTTAATCCTGCAAGAGTCATGTTTCTAATTCCGCAACCATTACGTACTCTAAACATATCCTGATCTTCAAATGCACTACTTGCCGGTTCAATTCTAGTTGAACGTAATTCGTCTCCAACAATGGCAACGTCTGCCGGTACTTTAATTGGAAGTTGTTCTTTGTAAGTTCCTGTTTTCACAAAAATTGTAGCAGGTGATCTAGTTGCTTCATCTTGGAAAATATAATCACAAGCATATTTTACTGATTTAAACGGTGCTGAATCTGAAAGTCCTCTTCCAGTAGTTGTGTTATCTAAACCATCTGGTGCAACATAAAATACGTTTGCAACTGCACCTAAATCTTCATATGCAGGAATAGTATTAATTACTTTTAATACATCACCTGGATTTCCTATACCTTGTCTTACTGTGCTTGTACCATCGTGTGTTCTAATATCACCTCTGTATTGAAGTACATTTGTCAATCCACCTTGAATTACTTTTGTCCAGAAGTTATCTTGTGTATATTCCATATCAAGATCTGGTCTTGATCCTGATGCTGTTGCAGTATGACGTTTGACACATCTATAAAGTGTACCTTCATACGTTACTATGTCGCCTAAGAAATAGTTTGTAGGCGATAGTGTTACTGGATCTGATTCAATCCAATAGTCTCTCCAATGGTCACCTGTAATTAATGTTTGCCATGTGTTTCCTGATTGTGCTGTATTCCATACGCCGTTGCCGTACATATTTGAATGGTTGTTACAAACAGGATACAACTGACTGTATGCGTCTCTTGGTACAGTAATTTTTACATATCTAACTGTTGCACTAGCAAATCCACTGTCGTAATCTTGTGGATTCAAATAATCAGTACCATCTAAATGATATACAACTCCTGCTTGAAAATAATTGTATGAACTATCAACCCAATGACCATTTTTCTGTGTACTGATGTAAATTGGATGTGTATTGTTTGTGCTATCTGATTGATTAAAGATGTAAGTATTACCTTCTATCAATGTAATTGTTGCTTCTGCTACACCGTCAATATAGAATCTATCTCCTGATCCAGGATTACCAACTGTTACTGCATAAGTTGTAGTTGTTAATGAATCATCTGGTTCACTACCTGTGCTATCTCTTAATGCTATAAACACATGACCATTTAATCTAACAACGTCTCCAGTTTTATATGCTGTTGTGCTTTTCCAGTCACTTGCAGTGTCTTGCGTTGATGCATCTTGGTTATATTGAGCACCAAGTCTGTAACCTTGTGTAAGTAATTCCCAGTCTCCTGTGTCTTGTAGTTTTAAATTTGCACTAGGTACACTTGCAGAGTTTACTGTTAATGCTGTGTAACTATATCCTCCATAAGTAACAATGTCACCTGGTTGATATGTAATAGAATCTTGCCATTGATTTTCAAATCCTAATCCTGGTATCCATGTTTCAAAATATGAAGTTGAAAATATACTTGTAGGTACATGAGCAGTAGTACATCTAAACAATGTTGGTCCATAACGTAAAACGTCTCCAACTTTGATTTTTTTACTTACTTCTAATGTCTGTGAGCCTGTTGAATCTGCGTTGAAAGTAATTGCATTTCTTCCGAATACTGCATCAACTTTACTTGTATGGAAACTAATATTTGTTGCATCAACATATCTAAGATAGTAATTTTTGTTGTCTGTTAAAGCAGAATCAATTGTACCAGTTTGTGTGTATTTAAATATTGTTCCGTTATCATCTGATGTAAACGTATGCACACACGTTGCACTTGTTCCTGCAAATGCAGTAACGTTTAGATCTTCTTTTGCTTTCCATGTACCAATGTATTCAATACCATCAACCAATGTTTCCCATTTGGCATCATCTGGTTCAATACCTAAATTATCGTCTGCCTGAGCAACGTGTCCTGTAACACATCTTTTAGTAACTCCACCATATCTAATAATATCATGATTAAAATATCTTGTGCTAGGTGTCCAATCACCTCTCCAAGAATCTGTTTCAATTATTGTGTTCCATTTTGCTACGTCTAATTCTAAACCAGTAACTGTGTTTGAACTTGTATGTTCAGTTACACATCTATATAATATTCCGCCGTAACTTATTGTGTCTCCTACTCTGTAAATTGTAAGAGGTTGCCACTCAAATCTCCAATTATCAGAAGCATCTAGTATTTTCCAATTACCAATATCTGTGTCACCAATAGCACCATTGTCATATAAATGGAGATATTGTCCATCATTTTTATGAACACTTCCAGTGTCTGCTTGATTGTAATCATAGTAATAAATTTTATCAGGTGGATTACTTGGAACTATAAATTTAACTTTTCTATCTGATGCTGATGCAAATCCACTTAGGTAATTAGCAAGTGTAACAACTGATCCATCAAGCAAATAAGTAACACCATTTGCATATACCGAACCTCCATTATGGTGTCCGTCCCAATATGTGCTTAACACCATTGGATGTGTTTGTCCGCCAAATGTAATGTTTGAATTATCTGTTTGATCAAATATGTATTGATGACCTTCAACTAAACTTAATACTCTGTTTTCAGTTCCTGCAAGATAAAAATTACCTGCCGCTTCCGCAACGTTGATAGAGCCACCTTGATTTGTATGAGTATGACACCAGTAATATAACGTAGCAGGTGCAGTTGAAGGAACTGCAATCTCAACAGTACGAGTAGTAGCAGTTGCAAATCCACTAACATATCCAGACATGGTAGTAGTGGCACCATCTAACATATAAGTTACACCAGTCATATAATGACCATTACCATTATGATCACCATCAGGACCAATACTGAACATCAATGGATGTGCTTGATTATTGTAATTACCATTACTTCCTGGTGATTGATCAAACGTATAAGTTTTTCCTTTTACAAAACTTAATGTAGGTGTCTGTACATCATCTATGAAAAAATATCCATTTGATTGTGAAGGACTACCTGCTTCAACTGTTACAACAAAATCTTTATCTACTGGAGAATTGACTGTATCAAATCCAGTGACAACGTTGTAAGTTGTTGCGGATGTTGGTGGTGAATAACTTTGTGCATCGTGTCCAATGATACATTGATAAAGTTGTCCGCCATACTTGACAATGTCATTTACTTTATAATACGTTCCTGGTTGCCAAGTGTTTTTCCATGACACACCGTCAAGCATCTGTGTCCATTTAGGATTAGTACTATCAAATGCGTCTGTGTAAAAATCTGTTCCTGCAATAGTATCATCTACAGATGTGTGGCCAAATATACAAACATAAACTTTACCACCATAACTTACTACGTCATCTTTGATGTATGCAGTAGTCGAAGACCACGCACCTTTCCATCTAAAACGTATTCTATCTAGTTTAAATTCGGCCATTAGTTTTGAACTCTTTCACTTAACTTATTGTATTTATCGTTGTACATTATGGACTTACTCCGTCAGGATAACTGTATGATTCATTGACTCTAACAACTAATTGTCCTTCGTTGTCTACATAATAAAACAAACTTCTGTCATCCCATCTGTATTGTTCATAATTCAGGTTTTCGTATGTCTTATTGTGTTCTTCATCTCTGCCTGAAAAGAACTCTATTCCTCTTTGGAAGTCTGGTAAATTTTGTGTAGGATCGCCTGGCTTGTTAACTTGCACACCATCAGTGGTTTTCAAAGCGTCTGCCTTGATAAGATACAAGTCACCATCATCAGTTCTTCTCAAACCATAAAAATATCTTGCACCTTTGACAGTTGCATTTACAGTTTGTATGTTGTTTCCTACACTAAAAGCACTCACCTAACTCTCCTTACGTTACTATATTAATCGTGTTACCCATGTTTGGATGTGCAGTACATTGGTAATATAAAGTATTTGGAGCACCCATTGGTACTGTAAAATACTGTGTTCCTGTTTTAGATCCTGACACACCATCTGAATATGCTGATCCACCATTTGTTGTTCTTATTTCAAATGGGTGTGAACCGCCTGTTGTATTAATGAATACGTAAGTAAATCCTCTCATCAAATACAACACTGGATCATTTGTTGTTGTTGGAAAACCTGGACCAGTAAAAGTGTAATCACTTGATTGATTTGCTCCAAGTGTCCAAGTTATTCTTGAACCATTTACAACTTCCCAACTTGATCCATTGTATCCAATATGGTTACCAGCGGCCGCGCCTGCTGTGTTAACATCTGTCAATGCACCAAAAGTTGTTGCACCTAGTGTTCCGTTGAAGGCTACTGTTAATGTATCGCCAGTCACTGATGTTGCAATATTGGCTCCGCCTGCAATCGTTAATGTATCTGTCAATGTGTTTGCAGTTGTTGAACCTGAGTCACCTGCCACTGTTGCAAACAAGTTTTGGTCTGTTGATTGATCCGCAACAAATTCTAAACCAGTTCCGTCTGCTTTAACTTTTACAAATCTATTTGCCGCTCCTGTAAACGCACCTGGTGTGTCAGATAAGTTTAAGAAAGCACCACCAAACAATGTTGGAGTGTTTGTAAAGTTATTATAGTTTAAGTAGTAAGATCCATCTTGACCATCTAATGTGTCAGCATCTGTACCGCCACCGCCTGATGTTACGTCAGCCGCTGGTGCCCATTTTGCCCCATCCCATTTTAAAACTTGTCCGGTACTTGGAGCAGATGTTGTTGTGTCAACATCACTTAATGCATCAATTGATATATTTGCAACTTCTGAAGCCGTAATTGCTGTTGCAAATTCAACTGCTGTTGCTCCTGAGTTTACTCTTAAAAGTTTACCACCATGTGTTGAAAAACTTGCTGGAGTATCAGATAAGCCTGCAAAGGAAGATGATCCTCCACCGCCACCGGATACAGCATCTGGTTTCCATGATCCTAAACTTTGATCCCATACAAGACTATCGCCATTTGTCGGAGCAGTATTTGAGACATTTGACAAATCACCAATATTCTTATTGACATCTAAAAGTTTTACCCATGAATTATTGTGAGCATAGTAAACAGCACTGTCGGCCGTTACCTTTCCTAACATACCATCGTATGTTGTTGCTGAAGGTAGGTCGCTAAATGCGGCGTACTTAAATGTTATTTTGTTACTTCCTGTTGATAACGCCGGCGCACTATTAAATACACCATTCGTTACGTTTGTTAGGTTCGTTCCATCTCCCAGTGCAGTGTAAAGTTCACTAAAATTATTATTAATCTTTACAGCACCTGAACGTAGGTTATCCCCTTGTCCATCGTTTGGAAGTACACCTGTGTTAACTGCTTGTTTTGCCATCTGTCTCTGCTCCTATGTTTTATCGTATGTCAAACTGTTGTTATCAAATGTATATCCTGTTTCGTCCCAACCTGTTGATACTCCGCTATCTTCTTGTTCACTTGTATCTGCATAAGATATAGTGCCTGCGTCTGCATCTTGGTTGACACGTACAACTAGTTCACCTTCATCATTGATGTAGTAAACTAAATTTGCATCGTCCCATCTAAACTGTTCATAGTTTAAATTTTCATATACTAAATTATGATTGATATCTCTACCATCAAAAAATTCATGTCCTTCTTCAAAGTCTGGATAGTTTTTTACTGGATCCCCAGACTTGTTTATAACTAATGAGTCACTTCCTAGTTGATCAATCTTTGCTAGAAATAATTCTCCGTCATCGGTTCTTCTTAAACCGTAAAAGAATCTTTCACCTAATCCGTCAAAGATTAAGTCGCTTGGATTAGGACCAACATAAAATGACCCAGCCATTATACAATCTCCACGTAACTCATGATGACATCTAAACTTGCATCAATGTTACTTTGTGCGTACAACACATTTGTTGCAGGCAATACTAATTTTTCACCACCGTTCAATGCTTTCAAAGTACTGTTCGGCGGAACAAGTACATCTTTGAGATAATATCCTGTAACTGAAGTGTCATCGCTTATTAAGATACTTACTGAAATTACACTTGCAGTTAAATTACAAAGTGCAAGTCCAATAACAGTTGTCTTTGTAGATACGCCAGTAGTATAAACTTCTACTGCTTGTTTTCCTACATCTTTAATTACTTTATTTTTAAAAAACGTTGCCATTCTTTTATCCCATTATAATCGCAGTTTGGATCGCAATATTTTCTGCATCCAAGGCCGAAACAGCACCTGAACTACCTGCTACTGAAACCCAGTTGTTACTTGCATCGTATATTTCTACTCTGTCGTCAGCAGTATTAAATCTCATCATTCCTAGTACTGGGGACGGGTGTCTGTTAAAGTTGTCCCCTGTAGGTATTACAAATCCGCCTGTGCCGTCAATTTTAAAATATCCAGTGCCTGATTGCGCCAATGTTGTTACACCACCGCTTACATTATTAGTTATCGTATTTGCATTAAAACTAAAGTTTTCTACGTTTACTCCACCACTACCATTAGCAACCAAGTTTAAATTTCCGTTAGTTACGGTAGTTGTAATGGTATCTCCAGTGATTTCAATGTCATCTACACTCAATTTTGGTACATCAAATCTATCTGCTGTTGCTGAAGCAACCAGTGTGCCTCCAGCGTAAAATTTTAATGTATCATCGTCTGTACCTGGAGTTGCTTCTGGTGAAATATATGTATCTTGGTCAAGATCATATAATCCATTTAGTGCAATCCAGTTACCGTCATATCCTTCAAATACATTAGTGTCTGTATTATATCTAACCATACCAACAACAGGCGTTCCTGGTCTTTGTGCAGTTGTGCCTGCTGGTAGTCTTAAACTTCCTGTACTATCAAAATGTACAGTTTGTGAAGCAGGAGTAAGTATTAGATCTCCATTTATATTTCTAATTGTATTTGTGTTGAATCTTAAATCATCAATTACAACATCACCAGTACCATTTGCTCTTAGTTCTAAGTTTGTATTTGAATCAGTTGTGGTGATATAGTTGTCATCAATTGCAATACTATCAACATTTAATCTACCAGTGTATAAGTTTGACCATTGTTTAGTTGACGAACCTAAATTATATATTCCGTCTACACTAGGAACTAGGTCACTTTCTATACCTGCTGTAATTTGTATTGTGTCTGATGCCGCATCACCAATGGTAATGTTACCACCAATTGTTAAATCTCCTGACACATCTAAGTTACCTGTGATGTTTACGTCGTCATTGAAGTTAACCTTGCCAGATGAATCAATAATTAAATCACCAGATAGTGATTCAACTTTGTTAGAACTTAATTTTACGTTTCCTGTTTGAACTTTGGATCCGTCTATTGTTGTTGTACTTGATCCGTCTGTGAATGTAACACCTGTGGTTGTGTCAATATTAAAGTTTGCATTTGTAAAATTAACTGTACCTGTTTGTTGATCAACATGAAATAAGTCACCAACTCTAAAATCACCTTTATGGTCAACTGAGTTGAAATAAACTCTTGCACCATTTAATTCTGTAGTTTCTTGTGACTGTATAACCTGTGTTGGATCATTATCAACTTCTTTACCTAATCCAATGTATGCAAAGTTTGTACCAATTAGGTACATTGTTACACCATTACCGTTACCATATGCTCCATAGTTTCCGTATATACAAGCACTTGCTATTGATCTTATTTCTCCACCAAAGTCTGTATAGTCAACCAAGTCCATAAATTTAGCAGTTGCACCGTTACCACATCTAATATCTTGTTCATACACACCATCATCTGTAAATGTAGTAGATGCATCAGTTTGGTCATTGAATCTTAAAACTAATTTTACATATTCATCGTTGGCAACTTCGGCTGTTGGTGCTGTGAAGTTTGAAGAATATCTATTGATTGAAGAAACTCTTATGTCATCTAAATGACCAATAAAGTCTTCTGTACCATCATGACTTGCACCTATTGTTAATGGTTTGGTTGTTCCATAATTGTTTGTGTCGTTATAGTCACTTCCTAGTTTACTTCCATCTAAAAATAATCTTGTTACACCACTTAATCTTGATATTGCAATGTGATGCCATGTATTCACACTAACAGTACCGCCTGTAATTTGTTGTGTGCCACCTACTAGATAATTTACTGCACCAGATCCATTTATTTCTACTGTTGGTGCTGTGTCTGTATTAGATCCTGCTCTAAAATCAAATATAGTTCTGTTACCTGATATGTTTGTGCAGTAAATCCAACCTTCAACAGCAAAGTCTCCTGTGCCAAATCCAAAGTCATCGTTAGATGCTATTGACAGATAATCGTCTGTGCCATCTAATAAAACTGATCCTTGACCAAACTTTTTAATTGCTGTATCTATTTGAGCATTACCGTTAGCAGTTACAGTCTTACCTACCCTTGCACCTGCTTCTATTAAGTTTGAAATATTGCCTGTTAGATAAACATACGCACCATCTACACTTGCAATAGTGCCTGATGCTCTTAATGTACCACCTTCGAAATATGAAAAACTTTGTCCTGCGGCAAAAGTTCCTGAAACTGTTCTTAGTTTTACTTTAGTTTTACCTGCCCCATATAATCCTGTTGTACCATTTTCTGCTAAAATACCTTTGTCTGCAAAGTAAGTAAATGAATTTAACCATTCTATTCTGGTTCCGTTTTTAATATGCAGTGCGTTTGCGGCCGGAGTAATAAAAGTTACAGCATGAAACAAACAACCTGCTTCTCTACTTGAACTGTTTACTACTGAACCATCTAAAAATGCACCACGTCCAGCATCTCCTTGATCAAATCCTCTTGGATCACTTGCAGATGTTACTGAACCTTTTGTTAATACTGTTAAATTTCTTAGATATGGTGATCTAGAAGTAACAGTCATGTTGTTTGCAAACTTAAATGCGTAACCTGTGTCGTTACTAGAATCATAATAAAAATCTGCAATCGTTAAATCTTCAATAGTTGATTCACCATTTAAGTAAATTGCATCATTTGTATTAGTTCCTGCTGTTGGAGTAATTTTTACTGATCGTAATCCTGTTCCTTTTACGGCAACGCCTGCCGGTATTGTTAAAGGAAATACTTCTTGATATGTTCCTGGATATATGTAAACTGTATCACCAGCAGTTGCTACTGATAATGCTTTTGCAACAGTGGCATAAGGATCTTGTGGGTGATTTCCTGTCTTAGTATCATCACCGCTTGTACCTACATAGTACAAATTACCAGGTGTGCTTACAAGATCAATACCTGAAAGTGTAATACTTGCAGAATTTAATGTTGTAGTGTTAAGGTTATTAATGTAACCATGTTTCCAACGTTTAGTTGATGTACCTATATCGTAGGTATTTGTTACATCTGGTATTAAATCGCCGGCAATATCCGCATTAATAGTAAGTGTATCAGTATCTGCATCACCTATTGTTATGTTTCCATCAGCACTTATATTACCTGTGGCGTGTAAATTACCTGTTATGTTTGTATCACCAAAGAAGTTTACTGTACCAGTACCTTGTGGTCTAAACTCTAGGTTACCATTTACGTTAGTTGCTTGGATTATATTACCATCCAGTGTAATATTATCAACTATAATCTTATTTTGATAGACAACTGCATTAGGTGTACCAATGTTCAAACTATTAGCAGTGGTGCTAATTGTATTAGTTGATCCATTGATTGTGACATTTCCTATTGGTAAGTTAGGAGTTAGAATATCTAAATCTGTAATTCTTGCTGAACCGTTGACGTCTAATGGGTGCTGAGGACTAGTGGTTTTTATACCTACTCGGCTATTACTTACATCTAGATATAATAGGTCTGTCTCAAAAGCCAGATCTACGCCGTTACGCAATAGATTGCTTTTTAAGAGTGGACCCGAAATACGACCAACTGCCACCTTATTCTCCTAACACGGGGATCACTTATGTCCCTCTAACCTGTTTTGACCTTCCCAATCGCTGGTTAACCACGGTTTGTCCTGCAACGGCTTGGTCGGCCATTGTTGCATTACTATTATTTATGTGATTTTGGTAAAGATGTTATGTAAGCACTTCTTTTTAGCCTAGTAAAGTTGCCCACAAAAAGTTGATATCTTCTGCGTATTCTTGCGTCACAGATGCACCACCACCTGCCGCTAAAACCCACTGTGTTCCGTTCCAAGTTTCTAAATATCCTTGGTCTTGATTCCATCTTGTAGTACCTGTTTCAGGTGCACTAGGTCTATTTGCGTTAACACCTGCTGGCACAACAAGTCCATAAGGATTGTCAAACTTTAGATAACTGTAAACATCTGCTAATCCAAACCTAAAAGGAGTGTTTAGTTTATTTGTTACAGTTGTGCCTTTAAATTCTATGTCTTCAAATGGTATTCCTCCTGTACCATTTGCAAAAAAGTTGATATCTGCGTCTGGTGTTGCAGATGTAATAGTATTACCATCTATTTGGAACTTATTATCACTTGTAAATTTAGTTGTTTGTAATATGTGCTGATTCAACAACGTATTTTGCTGTCCATCTGCTACAAATCTGAACTGATTATCATTTAAGTTAATGTAAGTGTCTCTATCACTATCACGCATTGTAGGAAAATAAACAGTTCCTCCATTATTTCCTTCAAATTCACCAAAGGTTGCATTATATCTAAAATCACCTACTTGGTTCTTTCTTTGAACAGTACTTCCTGTTGGTAGTTCTGCTGAACCAGTTGCACTTATTGTAAATTTTGTTGCGTTTAGCCTTATGTCAGCATTGTCAGTACTTCCTATTGTGTTTCCATCAGCCGTAATGTTGTCAAATATTACTTTGCCTGCGCCTTGTGGACGTAATTCTATGTTTGCATTTGTTGATGTTTGTTCTATTACATTATCATATATTCTATAATCATCAATAAGTGCTTGTGATAGGTTACTGTTTAACCAACGTTTGCTTGGACTTCCTAAATTATAAACCATGTGCGTATTAGGTTTAATGTCTTGTGCAAAAGGTGTGTTAAAATCAATAGTATCGCTTGGTTGGTCACCAAATTTAATTAAAGATCCTGCTAAAGTTACATTTCCTCCAGTGGTTATGTTTGGAGCAGTAACACTTGTATTAATATTATGTGTTCCTGTTATACTGTTGAATGTAATATCCCCAGTTGTACTTGTAATTTTATTAGGACTTACAACTCTTATGTTTCCTGTTTGTACTTTTGAACCATCTAATAAAGTTTCTTGCCCGCCTGTGGTGATTTTTAAACTTGTAAGTCCACCTGCAATAGAACTTGTATCAATACTTGTTGTTCCATTTTCAAAATCAATAAAAAAGTCATCACCAACTCTAAAGTTACCGCTTTGATCTACTGTTTGATAATAAACATTTCCGCTGTTTGTTTCAATAACTTCATTAGGTTGATTAATTAAAGTTTTATCATTGGTAACTTCTTTGCCTGCACCAACATAAGCCATGTTATGTTGTATCAAATACATTAAACAATTGGCACCATCTGCCTCAGCACCTATATTTCCATATACACAGGCACTACCTATGGATCTAATTTCTGCACCTTTTACTAAAACTGAATCACTTCTCCATCTACCTGGACCATTTAATGCATAGATCCCCCTGTTTGCAAAATATGTAAAACAGTTTAACCATTCAACCCTGACTCCATTTGTCATTGTTAAAGCATCAACACCTGGAGTAATAAATGTTGCGGCATGGAAAAGCATACTTGCTTCATTAGTATCATGGTCACATACTTCACCATCAACATAAACACCTTTACCTGCATCACCTTGTGCAAACCCTCTTGGGTCACTTGCACTTGTAACACTGCCTTTTGTTATAACAGTGACGTTCATTATGTAAGGCGACCTTGACGTTACCTTTGCACCACTTCTAAATCTAAATGCGTAACCTGTATTATCTGAACTATTATGGTAAAAGTCTTTGATTGTTAAGTCTGTTATTGTTGTTTCTCCATCTAACAAGAAACAATCTTTGTCATTTGTTGCAGTTGTAGGTTTAATAATACAATTTCTTAAATCTCTTCCTTTGATTGTTACTCCTGCCGGAACCTGTAATGGAAATACCTCTTCATATTCTCCTGGTTCTATGTTAATTACTTGGCCTGCTGTTGCAATACTTAATGCTTTTTGAATTGTTCTTACAGGACCTTGTACTGTATCACCTACGTTTGTATCTAATCCATTCGTTGCAACATAAATGTTGCCTACACGTAAAGTTAAATTAATACCTTGATATATTAAGTTTTCTGTAAAAACACTATTAGTTGTAATTTCTTCTGCATACAAACTCATTCGTTTTGCAGTTGTTCCTAATTCATATGTATTATCTACATCAGGAATCAAATTACCAACAATATCTGCATTAATTGTAAAGTTATCTTCATCACCTGTACCAGCAATGATAACACTACCGTCAAATGTAATGTTACCAGTTGCGTGTGTATTACCTTCGACTCTCACAGTCTTACCTGCTGTTACAATTTCATTGGTTCCAATTCCATTTGGTCTAATGTCAATGTTACTATTTGTGTTATAAGTTGAAATGACATTGCCATCTATCTTAATTTGATTTGTACCCAAGCCACCTACTTTAATATCTTGTGCAGAATTTAAAAATATAGATCCTGTTAAACTGTCAATACCGGTTGTACTTACAGTTAAGTTTCCTAAGTTTAGTGAATTATTAATATATAGGTCTGGTTGTCCAGCACTAGAATTTCTAAATTTAGCAGTACCGTCTATAGTGAAATCTCTAGGTCTGGTTACAGTCTTAATACCAATTTTTCCATCAGTATGACCAATGTATAATAGATTAGTTTCTACTGCTAGATCTGATGTTCTCTGTAAATTGCTTTTTAAAAGCGGTCCTGATATTCTTCCCAAAGCCATAGTTAGTACTCCTTAACTATATTTATCGGAAACTACTTCCAGGGTCTACCTGGTGTAAGTGTATCTGTTGTAATTGCTTTTCTTTTTGCTGTTTCGTTATTACCTGCTTGGTATAACGTAGGCATTAAGCCTTTTTTAAGTGTAGATTTTCTACCTGTTGCCGCACGTTTTTCAGCGGCCAGTTTTAATTTTTGTTCTTGGCGTTGTCTTTTGTATGTTAAGTGTGATATACCGTTGCTAGACATTATTTGTCAAAGTTATGTAATACTGTTACAGGCTTTCCTAATGGAACTGCTGTTGTAAACTGTATGTAATAACCTGCGGCTTTTCCTGCCGGGTTCTGTACCAGTGTGTAGTTTGTTGTTGATAATTGAAATACGTTTTCTACCAATACTAAAACGTTCTGTGCCGCACTAGGAACTGGAAAAGCACTATCGCCACTTGCTAATGGTCCAAACACTGTTTCAGATCCATCGCCATTACCTAAACTTTGTTGTGTAATTGTAGTAGGTTCCTGTAATCTAATTGGCTTCCAAACACCTGACTGATAAAATTCTACATAATTTTCTTGAGTATTGTATCTTATCTGTCCAATTTGGGCAGTATTAGGTCTTTGTGCATTATTTCCTCTTGGTATGTTTAAAGAGTTTGTAGACTCCATGCGTACACCTTCATCGGCATCGAAATAAATTCCTTTACCGTGTTGGATACCACGTATATTAGTAGTTTGAGCCTTCAAAAATTTCATCTTATACCTCTAAAAAACTTACAGTTGCTGACAAATTTAATGGAGCCTGTGATACAGCAACAATGGAATCACCTGCACTCAATACCATCTTCTCTGTGTCAAAAGTAAATGTTTCTGCACCAGTAACATTTATTTCTTTACAAACTTGATTCACTGCACCAATACTTTGTCCTTGTGGTACAAAGTGTAAATCAAATTTACTGTCATTTGATCCTGTTGGATCTTCTGCCGCAGTGTTACATACCATTAAAGTCAAAATAGCATACTGTTTCCCAGATGGTACAACTACGAGATTTGTGTTAGTTGAACCAATTAATGAATTTGCTAGTGCCATTTGTCCTCCTTAAAATAACATTCCATAAAGTAGCGATCTATTTCTACTTATTAATTCGTCTCTTTCACTAGTACTATTTACATAATAGATACCAGTATTTCCATTGCCTTCGGCTTTAGCATATATTTTTACACCATCTGTTGGAGCCGCAGGATCCAATATAGAGTCATCTAATCCTGGTGTTGAATTTATGTGTAATGTATCATCAATTCTGATACTTCCAGTTCCTGGAGATTCTAAAACTAAATCACTGTTACTAAGATATGAACTAATTGTAGAACCTTTAAACATTATGTCAAATAATTCTGTTCTTTCCTCAAAGAATGTGCTAGTACGTTGGCCATTAATATCTATCATTGCCTGCGATATAGTACTGTCTTCGCTTATATCAGTTACTTTTACAACTGTGTCACCGCTTGTGATTTGAGGACTTGAAAATCCTAAAAAAGCATTTTTAATTCTATCGACTACAAATTTTCTGTTTGGAATGTCATCATCAAATTGAACTTGATTTTCGTAGTCTGCTGTTCCAGATACATTAATAACACCTGTACCTTGATTGATTAAATTTAAATTTGATCCGCCTGTTGCAATATGTGTAAGAAAAAATCCTACGTTATCATTATTTTCATCTTTAAACTTGAACGCACCTTGTTTAATTGTTTGTGTTACTGGTTCATTGTAAGTAATAGTTTCATCAAATACAATTTGTGCATCTGGTAAAGTTCCTCTGTCTATTCTTATTCCAGAAGTACCTAAGCCTACACCTGCTCCAGTTTCACCTTTGTTTAAAGTTATGATATTGTCTTTGATGTCTATGTTTGTAGAACTTACAAAAGTTGTTGCACCCTGTACTGTAAGATCACCTGTAACAATAAATTGTCCAGATGCAACTCCGGTGTCCATAGTAATGGTACCACCTGGTTGAACAGTTAGTTTATAATTTCCGTTTGCAACATTAACAAATTTTGACATTCTCTAAATCCTTTAGTTACTGTAGGGGATTGCTCCCCTACAATATATACTAATTACGCATTCGCGAAATCGTCATCATCAGTACCTGCCGCGTCGTCGTCACCTGCTTCTTCTACTTGCGCCGCACCGTCATTGGTTGCAGTTGAGAAGTTCCATGCTACTGACGTTCCTGATAAAGCATTTGATCCTGTACCGTCTGGTGCAATTATAGTTGCTTTTCTACCAGCGATTTTAGAAACTTGATATGTTTCTGAATCATCACCTTTAACAGTGATTGCCATTTCAGTACCAGACAATGCTGATGCTAATTTTCCTGTTGTTAAGAAACGATCATATTCAGTGTCGTCAGCACCGATTGTTGCTACTCTGAATTTTTTTGATCCTAATTGCTTAACGATATGTCCTTCCACAACTGCTGAACCGTTGTGAAATTCTACTTTGATTTCGTTGCCACCCGCAGTTGGCTCTCCGAAAAACTTTTTATTAAGTGGTCTACCCATTTTTTTTCTCCTTTTTTAGAAGTCCGATGCAGGTTCTATCTGCTACGGGGTTTTGTCCCCATAAGTCCACCAAAAATTATGTGGCACACTATCATGACAAAAGTATTTATCCAATATGTAATAATGGATTAGGCTTGCGGACTGTTACGTTTATGAACTCACGAATGAAGTTAAAATTACCGCTTAATGCTTCAAAGAGGTCGCTGTGTAGGTGTTTACTGCACATGGTATAACTTGTACTACCTATCTCAACAAAGTAACTTACAGATACCTTATTTTCACAATATTCAGGGAAAACACCTGATAGAAACAGAGCAGTATCTCCTAGTTCTTTTCCTTTCAATCGATGATTTTGGATTTCAAATAATTCTTGTGCGAAAGTTGTTTTTGGTAAAAAATTTGGATTGTCTATTTTGTCAGCAAGGAGCATTACTACATAGGACTCAATTTCTAATGGCAATTGATAACCCGTAGTCTCGGATGCCTCCTTGACAATGTCGAAAAAGGCCGATGTATATTCGTCCTTCATACATATATTTATCTGGAAAAAGAAAGCAACTATAACACTACTTGGGAGGCCTTGCTGTGAACTCACCTCCAACTTTCGATAAGCAGATCACATCTGAATTTTGCAAGGTTTAGATATGATACCTACTTCCAACCACCTCTGCCTAAACCTAGCCACTTGGCCGCGTAAAAGACTTTAGTGTGCATTACCCCCCTGCCGAAGGGTTGTTCTGCCACAAGTGCTAAGAGTTTATAACTCTCTTAGTTTGTGTTAAAGTTAATATTAATATAACATTGTTTGTAGGAAAAAGCAACCGAAAAATACAAAAAGGTTTACCAAAATATCTATTTTGAATAGCCATAAAAAAAGGGCGACATAAAGCCGCCCTTTTAATAAGTTTACAATCTCTTACGAGAATGTTACGTTTGCTACACTAACTCTTGCTAGGTAGTCTGCCGCATTACCTAATGAAGAAGCAGTGTTGTTCAACTCAACATATCCGTATCTAGTCATGAAAGACACAACTGGTTCGAAAGATGATGGGTCAAGTACAACGCCACTTGACATTAATGGAATGTAAGGACAGTAGAACGCCGCCGCATCTGCTTCTGATGTTCCTTTGTACCCTACTAATACATCAGTTGAATCTGATGCATAAGCGTCAACGTAAACTTTCATTGCACCATTTAAAGTACCTACTAATTTAGTATTAGTTGGTGCTTCGAACGTACCTTCAGTTGTTCTTGCGAACGCTGAAGTTGTTGCAGACTGAAGAACTGTTAACGTATGCGGTGATACCACTGCAAAGTTACCAGCACCACGTCTTGTACGTTGTGCAATTTTGTTTGCCGCTCTGTTTATCATAACAGCCAACGCCGCGTGTTCATCACCCACGAATGTTGCTGTACCTGATACTGCGTTTTGATCGTATTGAACGTCTGATTCAGCCGCACCTGCTAAAGTTCTTAATGAGTTAAGAACCTCTTGGTCGATTTCAGCAGTAATTTCTTGGGCTAATGCCGCCATAATTTCTGCTTCGATATCGATACCTTGCTGTGCTTGTGCATCCTGAGCCGCTTCAAAAGTCCAACGAGCACTCAATTTACGAGTTTTCGCTTCAACTGTTTGTTTTAAGATCTGAATGCTTAAACGCTTACCAGCAGTACCTTCTAGGTTTGCTGTCGCGTCTGCTTTATCAGTAGATCCGCCACCTGAGTAACCTAAACCAATTTGGAAAGGTGATAGTGCTTCTTCGCCTGCTGTTACATCATCAAACGAGTCTGCATATCTTACTCTTAGTGTGTGGATTTGTCCAACTGGACCAGTCATTGGTTGTACACCTACGATTTCATTAGCGATAACCGTTGGCATAACACGTCTAATTACTGGAAGGATAACTCTGTTAAGAGTTGCAACGTTACCTGCGCCTGTGGCACCTGCAGTCGCCGCCTCAGCCAAATACTTTCTAGTATTTTCTAAAGTAGCAGACATTACAGACTTTTTATTGCCTGTTAGGCCTTCGAGCAACGCAACTTTGGTATCCTGCCATTTACTTTCTAAAAGTTCTGACATTATTTTCTCCTTAATTTAATCCTGCAAGTCTTCTAATATCTACAACATTATCAACTTTTGCAGAATTACTTGCACTCGAACTATTTTCTTCTTTATCGCCTGTTATTTCTTTTGCCTCGGTAAGTGTTGCCTTCTTTGCTACTGACTTGCCATCGATTACAGCAGGTAGATATTTGTTGAAGTTACCTTCTAATTTATCTGTTGCTACTGATTCTAGTAAGTCTTGCATAATCTCTTTCTGTTCTTTGCTCAAAGGAGCAACTAGTTCAGAAATTGTTTCTTTTCTCTTTGCGGTTTCAACAGCATTTTTAATCTCAGCGTCTTTGCTTTCAACTAATTTTGCTTTTTTCTCAGCATTCGCGTTCGCTTCCGCAAGTTGTTTATCCTTCAACTCAACCACTTTAAGTAGTTTTGCAGTTTCACTTTTCTCATTCATGTAAGAGTTGTTATACTCTTCTGCAAATGTCTCGAAAATTTTACGACCAAAGTCGTTTTTACGTGCAACGTCGATGTCTTCTTTCAATTGGCTAATTTCATTGTTTAATGTTTTAGCAACTGTTTTCTCGACAACTTTAGCACCTTTTTCGATGAAGGACTGTTTTACTTTACTTAAATGTTCTTTGGCTTCACGAATTAATCTAACCTTCGTCTCTGCCAAATCTTTTTTGTCTTCGTGGAACTCAGCAATTTCTTTTGCAAGAGCATCAACTACAAATTCCTCAAGTTTGCCAAATTTACTTGACATTGCTTTTTGGTCTTCATGTAGTTCAGAAACTTCTTTGCCTAACTGTTCCATTACAAAGCCTTTAAGTAGGTCTGCGTTTTCACGCATTGCTACATGGTACTTTGCTCTGGCTTCAGCAAGTTTTTTTCTATCTTCTGCAAACTCTGAAATTTCTTCGTTTAGTTTTTCATCTAACATTTTTTCCACGGCTTCTACCATATTGGCTTTATCGTGTTCGTATTTAGATGCAAATTCTTCACGCAATTCCGCTGTGATTTGCATTTGATTTTCTTTAACTTTGGCATTCCAAGCCTCTTCGATGTCATTCTTGATCTCTTCCGAAATTGCATTCGTTTCAAAAAGTGATTTTAAAGCGTCTAACATCTGGTTCTCCTTATTTCAAACCTTTAATTACTGTCATTAAAGATTCTTTGATGTACTTCTGTGCCTTTTGATCGCCTTGGACCTGTTTAGCCAAATTTAAAGCCTGATACCCACCACGGGCATTTAGTAAATGCTCATATATTGGTGTCGGATAGGCACCAGGAGCACTTGGTTGTGCTACTACATCCACAGTAATGATTTCAAAATCTGAAACCGTATTGCTTCCGTCTTCGCTAACATTCCCTGAACCTCTTGATGAGACCCCTAATTTAACTCCGCTTTCCAGCATTGTTTTAACTAGGACTCCCATCGGTGTAGGTAATATCTTCATCTTTCCGTAGCCATTTGGTCCATCTGTCCACATTTCTGTGATCATATGGCTTACTCTGTCTAGGTTAATATTAAGTCCTTCTGGATGATCAACCTCGCCAAGAACACTGTATCCTCCGCTTATTTGATCGTTGAGAGTGTTGACAGCCCTACTAATCTCGCTTACAGGATACACTCTTTGGTTGGCGTTTCTGACGCCACCTTGAATACAAATACCTTTTAGGTAAAGGTCTTTGCCTCCCTTATCGTTCTCAGTAGTTTCAACGACCATCTTCGCTTGGTCGAATGTCAAGTTCTCACGTAAGTTTAACATCACTATCCGTTCTTAATATTATGAACCAATAATACTTTTCTTATCAGTTCCTGCTTCGCCACTGCCCTTTTTCTCAGCGCCGTGACCTTTGGAGTCTGCCTTCATAGACTTACTTGCTTTACCACCTGGAACATTCACGTTACCTGCTGAATCTTCTTTTGGTGATGCCGCTGATCCGCCTTTTTCTTCTGCAGAACCGCCTGCTATGTTAGAAGCACTTCCACCCATATCGTTTTTACCCGCTACTGGTGATTTTGCTTTGTTGTCTTCGCCTTTTGGCTCAGCAACTTTTTCTACATACTCACGCATTTGTTCTGTTTGAGATTTTGCAGTTTCCTCAACTTCTTTTTCAGTTGATTCTACTGGCATTTCTTCAACTCCAAGTTCGGAAGTTGGAGCAAGTGCTTCATCTTCCTTTTCTTCGTCGCCCATGTCACCCATTGGCTCCTCAGAATCTTCTTCGTCATCGCCTTTTTCTTCCTTGTCGCCCATCATTTTTTCAAATTCAGACTTAAGGTCGTCTAAAGCGTCTTCTAAATCTACGACTCTATCTTCGATATCTTCGTCGTCTTCACCTTTATCTTCGTCATCCTTATCGCCATCCATTGCGTCTTCAACATCATCAATCATGTCATCTGCTGGATCGCCGCCCATTTCTGGTGCTGGTGCTTCAGGTGTGATTTCTTCAATACCTTCTTCTGTTTTTTCTTCTTCATCAGTTGCTTCAGTAGTTTCTTCATCTTTTTCTTCTTTAGATGCTTCGTCTACTTTGTCTTCTGAATCTTCTTTAGACGCTTCGTCAACTTCTTTGTCATCTTCTTTTGATGCTTCGTCAACTTCTTCGTCTTCTTTTTTCGCTTCTTCAACGTCTAATTCCTTGACGTCGTCCGCTAATAAATTTTCATAAATGTTTCTTGATTTTTCTACTACAATCTCGTGAAATAATTCTTCAGCACCTTTACGGTCTTCAGCAACTAGTTTCTCAAGCATTTCTTCGAATTTGTTACGATCTGCCATTTTGATACCTCCTATAAGTGTTTTTTTGGTAAGGCTGTCAGTAATATTTACATATAATAAAGAAAATGTGCTGAAAATAGGCTCAAAATGCGTTATTTTGAAACCTTAATGTGATTCTATGAACTGCTTACAGAAGTCTGTAACAGTCATATGGGTAAAGTTGCTAAACTTTTTAAGACTTTTTGGACAAAAGTCATCACCCTCTTTTACTACTCGTATATATCTCTTTGTGTGATTTCTCTGGGCAATAATGCCAGTTTGACGTTCCCAGTTGCCATAATAAGTAGCCTGTTCGTTTTCGCCTTTGTAATTTAAAGTACCTGCGTATAGGTTATTCACCCTATCCTCATTACCTCCTGTACCAGTAGTTCCTTTGAAATCAAACCCTAGTATATAAAAAGTATCATGCTGATGGTATGTAGCAAGGTCTAGTGCAGTAGGTCCGCTACTCCAACCCTTGCTTGGATTGAAAAAATTAAGTCCTTTGATGTCCTTGAATGTTTTATTAGGATTTGTCCATACAGGAATACGCATTTGATAGTTGGATTGTGCTATTTCTAACACCATTTTGGCATCAACTGCCACTAGATAGTCACAATCGAAATTTCTATAGATTGCATTGCATCCATAAATTTTTCCGTATTGTCTTAATGGTTCTAATGGAATATCTTTACGACTTGTTCCGTTTCCTAGCACGAATGCTACTGACATTTACTACACCTCGGCTGTATTAGCGGCGATTCCGTACATTTGTCTTACGAAATCTAAATCTTTCTCCTGCTCTTCTTTATGTAGTTCTGATGCCAGTCTCGCCTTGTTGATTTGACGTAAAGTAAGGCGTGTCTTTCTTGTGTCGCTTTTCTTCATGATACTGTCATCCATAGAAGCATCATAGGACTTATCTTCTATTGGTTCCAGTGATTCTTTATCAAAATAAAATAACTCTCGCAGTATCATATAATTATTTAGCCTTATTGCTGTGGAGTAGTGCCACCGCCACCACCTAGTGGGGTACCAGTTGCTGTATCTGGTGGAGTCGCTTCACCGCCTGCTACTGGATCTGGCTCTGCCTCTGGATCAACTTCTTCAGTGCCACCTAAGTCGGCAGTTATACCTGCTCCACTTACACCAACGCCACGCATTTCACCTGCGGCGTCTGTTGGAGGAGATTTAAGATTTTCATCATTCTCTTCTCTCCAATAACGTTCGTTCTCTGCTAGTTCTTCTGCTGACATACCTAAGAAACGTTTCATTGCATATCTATTTGAAATGAAAGGAATCGCTTGTATCTGTGTAAATGTTCCAATACGTTGATTGTCTAATTCACTTTGTCTATAACTTGCAAAGTTTTGTGGAGTCTGTAATTCTAAATCAAACATTGCAAAGTCAACGTTTGCACCTTTTTCCATTAAGTAACGTTTGAATTCTTGATCAAACTCTTCTGTTACAAGGTTTTGTAAACGTTCACAATATTTGTTAAATCTTAATTCTTGGATATATGCTGTACCTACTCTACCATCATTAAACTGACTCTGTCCTTCATCCTGTGCCGCACTTGGCAAATAAGAACTAGGAATACGTAAGCCTCTAATTAATTTGTTAGTAAAGTATTTTAGATCATCAATCTCACCTAGGTTAGTACCACCTGGTAATGTTTCTACTTTAGAACCTCTACCTTCTGCTGTTTGCGGAAAGAAGTAGTCTTCATTTGTTGATAATGGATTGTATGCACTGTCAATAACATTTGTTGAACCACCAGCCGCACTAGGAATACGTCTTTGGTGTATTTCTGTTTTTACACGTTCCACAAACTGCATTGCCAAGTGTGATGGCATATTACCTACGTCAATGTAAAACACTCTACGTTCTGGTGCTCTTTGTGTTCTGTAGATTATAATTGCATCTTCTAATAATTCTTTTTGTTTATAAACTTTAAAAATACTTTCTAATAGTGAATTACCAAATGGAAAGTTATTGTCTAATCCTTCACTTAAACTTAGATGTACAATGTGTTCCGCATCAATGGCAACTTCTCTTTGTTCAGTTCCAAATCTACTTCCTGCTTGTGATTGTGCATTACCAACCATTCCTCTTACACCACCTGTTAAGTAACCATCGCCACCGCCGGTAACGTTGCCGTTTGTTGTGTAAGGTGTTGTTGCAACCTGTTCTCTAAAATTAAGATTTACATCTCTTACAATGTATTGTTCTGGTTTCTTGCCTTCTGATTCATTAACAATAATACGTGTTACTTTTGCAGGATCAACATGAAACCACTTTTTAGTCTCTGGATCTCTAATAAAGAAAGCGTCACCAAACTTGAATACGTTTCTTAAAATACGGAACATCTTTGTTCCAAAATCGTTTAATTTACACCATTGCTGTAAGTATTTCTGTAAAACAGTTACTTCTGAATTTGTTGCTTGTTGTTTAAAATTAATCTTAAATGATGTGTTGTTTTGTTCATTCTGTTGAGAACAAAATTCTGCAAGTATATCCAATGCGGCATTTACTTCACTGTCATTGTCCATAACATTATATTGTCCGTATCTTTCAATACGGTTAGGACTTCCAACATACACATCAGGAAGATAAGATGAATAGTTTGACCTTGCAGGTCCTGGTCCTTGCCCACGTCCATTTATAGGACTGTAATTGTTACCAGTTCCTGTGCCCTGTTCAACTGGTGTAAAATATCTTTTCCAACTCATTTTATTCCTTATGCACTCGAATACATATCCGAAGTATTACTCTTTGTAGTTCTTAACAATGCACGTAGCAATTCATTTTGTTCTTGTAGAAGTGCTAATTGCATATTACCGCCTTCAGTATTATTTACCGCCTTATCTGAATCAGCCATTGCCTTATTGGCCTGATCTTTGGTCTTCTTTTGATTTTCTTCAATGATTTTTTGTGCCGCATCGTAGGCATCTGGATTGGATTTCTCCAATGCTTGTAATTGGGATGCCGACATTTTTTCAACGTCTGCTTTGGCTAATTTGATTTTTGGTGCCGCAGGTTCGTAAACTTCTGCCGCTTTTTTATCCTGTTCGTCATCATCTCCACCAAACCAATTTAATGGATTTAGTTTGCTTCCAAAACCTTTTATTGATTCCCATAGACTTCCAAACCAATCTCCTAGCCAACTGAACATACTTTTAATTGGT
>NTLX01000039.1_pt1 | contig 25020 bp, 32 predicted proteins | sample 1251771 | NCBI WGS metagenome assembly NTLX01 (sample SAMN07250028, study PRJNA358725) | marine metagenome | isolation source: viruses from ocean water | place: Pacific Ocean: North Pacific Subtropical Gyre | collected 2015
TGCTGCACTCAAGAAACCAACAGCAGATCAAGTGGGACTCAAGAAGTTACCAACGCCTGTGCGAAACAAGATGGGCTACATGAACAAAGGTGGTGCAGCCAAAAAGAAGAAGAAGTAAGTGCGTAGAAACTACAAAAAAGAATACGCAACCTACGATGGATTACCCAAAAGGAGAGCAGATCGTGCTGGTAGAAACAGGGCGAGAAGAATCCTAATGAAAGAGGGCAGAGTAAAGGTAGGCGATAACAAGCAAGTTGACCACAAGAACATGCGTCCTACCGACAACAGACGTTCTAACCTACGTGTTGTCTCTGCCAAAAAGAATATGTCACGGCAACCTGCGAGGAAACCGAGGAGAAAGTAACGAGTGTCTTATTTACAAAGTAACGTACCCTACTTCAAAGCGTGGGTACGAAGAGAGTATACAACAAATTTTCAACGATATCATGGCGAGTTCTTACACGCTATGGTTGTGGCCGTAACGACAATGCCGAACAGATGTCTCAGCTTTCAAGTGATCTTCACTGGCTACGAAGCTGATGATGACGATGACGAGAATATACACGGTGGTGCAATGTGGGCAAGGATGCCCATTACAGCCTTAGTAGGTGACACACCAGTAGATGAATGGGCAAAAGAGTTACCACCATACATTGCACAGCCTTGGGATTGTATGTCACACGATCACAGTGTCTATGTAATCAACAGAGCAACTCCAGCCCCTTGGATTGCTAAAGTAGACGGAGAGTTTTTTCCTGCCAAGTATTATTTTACTGTAGACTATACTAACAGTGAAATAGCCGATGATCCTGCTCAACACAAACAGAGTCACGTTCTGGAGCTAATGAACGCAGGGGAATATACAGGCAACATTGTTGCGTTGCCTAATAACAGAGTACGAGTAACACACCCTGCGTGGTTTGAGACAGGGAAAGGATCACCAGACTTCTTACCAAGTCAAAGGGTGTTCCATTCTAAACAGGAGTTTGAATACGTCTGGGATACAGGCAGAGTGTTCAACAATCTGTACGCCAAAGAGGAGGATCAAAACGATGGCAATGCATAAGAAAAAAGGTATGGCACGAGGTGGCATGAAGAAAAAAGGCTACGCTAGAGGTGGAGCTACTATGATGAAAAAAAAGGGTATGGCTAAAGGTGGAAAAGCTGGAAGCAAAATGACTCTTGCTAAACTACGAGCAGAAGCTAAAAAGTTAGGCTATAAGCTAGTAAAGATCTAGTCATGGTTAAAACTACAGCAACCAAAGCCAAGGTAAATAAAGTTGTAAAAGGTTTGAAGAAGTCTGCAAAGACCCACTCTAACCAAGCAAAGACTTTATCTGCATTAAAACTGAGCAAAGGTAGCACTGTGAACAAGGCAGGTAACTACACGAAGCCCACAATGCGAAAGAATCTGTTCAACAGAATCAAAGCAGGGTCTAAAGGTGGTAATCCCGGACAGTGGAGTGCTAGAAAAGCTCAGTTATTGGCTTCTGAATACAAGAAAAAGGGTGGGGGCTATAGGTCCTAATGGCTGATCCTAAAAAAGGGACAGGCAAAAAGCCGAAAGGCAGTGATCGGAGACTCTATACGGATGAAAATCCTAAAGATACGGTAAGTATTAAGTTCGCAACGGTAAAAGATGCAAAAGAAACTATTGCAAAAGTTAAAAAAATTAAGAAATCCTTTGCGAGGAAGATACAAATCCTCACCGTTCTTGAACAACGAGCTAGGGTTGCAGGAAAAACTGAGCAAGCTGCCCTTGCAAAGAAGGCAAAAGAGCAATTAAGGAGACAACATGGCACTAAAAGCAAGCCAAAGAAGTCTTAAATCGTGGACAAAACAAAAATGGAGGACAAAAAGTGGTAAACCCAGTGGGAAAACTGGAGAGAGGTATCTTCCAACAGCTGCAATCAAGGCTTTATCACCCTCAGAGTACGCAGCGACAACTAGAGCTAAAAGAAAAGGCAAAGCAGCAGGAAAACAATTCGTTAAACAGCCTAAAGGCATCGCTAAGAAAACGAGAAGTTATAGAAAAGTTACATAATATAGGGTATTTCGACAATGATAGTTAAAGCATGGTTCATAGTAGCCGTAATGTCTGGTGTATATACAGACGGAACAAAAGATATATTTATATTTCAACATCCATTAGAGCATGGACACTTCCATAGCTCAAATATGTGTCAAAAGTTTATAGGAGATCATCCTTTTAAGATAGCCAGAGCTTTAATTAAGCAGTATGGTAGCAGACCACCTGAACAGATTATGTGTGTACCTGAAGATACTGTTAAATTATTCATGGAAGAGGGTGGCAAACGAGGAGAACCAACTTAGTGTTGTACGAACCCACTTGTGACGTTTGTGGGCATCACATTGAAGATGATAAATGTGAGTATTGTCGTAATACAGGTAGCAATGGTGATTGGATAAATAAAGTAATAGAGCAAGCTAAAGATCCACGACACGACCAATCAGCCTTCAAAGACAAGAAGAAAAAGCATGACTCCAGAGACACTTGACAGATGGCGAATACTTCCAAGACTTATGATGCTGGTGATGACAGGAGTTTACATTCGTTGTATAGAATGGGCTTTGAGTCAGCCAGAGTTGACCACACAACAAGCAGGATTAATATCCGTGATTACTGGAGCAATGACAGGCAGTTTCGCCATATGGATGGGAGCAGAGAAATCAGAACCCAAGAGAATGGAGAGAGAAGAACGATGAGAAAGTATTTTAAAAGATTGTGGTGTGCATTGTGGAACAAGAAGTGCCACGATGATTGTGACTGCGTATAATGCTAGGTACAATATTAAGTTCTGTATCTAGTCTAGCATCTTCTTACATAGAGGGTAAGACAGCCATACAAAAGGCTGAAGCTACCATTCGTATGAAAGAAGCAACAGGTGAGATAGATTGGGACTTAGCTGCTATGAGGGCATCACAGTCCTCGTGGAAAGATGAATGGCTGACTTTACTTTTCAGTATTCCTCTAGTACTGAGCTTCTGTGGTGAATGGGGTAGGGCGATAGTAGCAGACGGATTTACTGCTTTGGCAGGTATGCCACAGTGGTATCAGATTGCGTTAGGAGCTATTGTAAGTGCAAGCTTTGCTACACGATCTGCAGGTAAATTTTTTAACATGAGGAAAAAATAATGGGTACAGATCACGGTAAAAAGAAAGTTAAAACACCTTTAAAAAAACCAAAGGTTATAGATAAGATAAAAACGCAAAGTGCAAAGACAACTGTCCCAGACTCTCAGAAAAGAGGACAAACAAAAACTCAGAAGTCATCTAAAAAAACAACAATAACAGATACTCAGAAGAGAGGTCAGGTAGGCACACGATATAATTTACGAGTAGGTAAAAAATCAATCGTACCAAAAAAAGAAACAGGAGGATTTAGAAAAGCTTTTAATGCGTATATTGAAAAAATGAAAATTAAGTTTACGTCAGAGGACTTTGATCGTGCAGCTAAAAAATCTGTTGGAGATAAAATAGTACAGATGATCAAGGATTATGAAAAATAATGAGACTAGGTTGGCTAATAAATAGTATGATGGCTATCCTAGTCTTAATTACATTTGTAGTGGTGATATTATGACAGCTAAATTTTTAGAGCATAAAACTGTAGACAAAACTAAGAAAGCTAAAAAGGGTAAAAAAGTAGCAGGAGTCATCAAGGACGAAATGGTTGATCCTATACGAAAGTTTATTAAAGAAAGAAACTTAGAAAAGTTAAAAAAATCTTTGCAAGAAGAATATATGAAAACAGTAAAGGATAGGAAAAAATATGGCGTTTAAACTTAGTGGTAGGAGTTTAGGAAAACTAGAGGGCGTACACCCTAAATTAGTAGACACAGTAAAAGAAGCCATAAAGATATCACTCGTGGACTTTGGAGTTATTTATGGAGTTCGTTCTCTAGCAGAACAAAAAAGATTATTTGAAGCTGGACGATCACAGACGATGAAATCTAAACACCTCGTACAAGAAGATGGATACTCACATGCTGTCGATTTAATGGCCTACGATGGCAGTGAGCCAAGCTGGGATATAGTGATGTATGATGACATTGCTGATGCCATGATGATGGCTGCCAATCAAACTGGAGCTAAAATTTGTTGGGGAGCTGCGTGGCAAATAAAAGACATCACAACTTGGGACGGAACTATGGAGCAAGCTATGAACGCTTATGTAGACCTACGTAGAAGTGCTGGCCGTAGGCCGTTTATTGATGGGCCGCATTTTCAACTCTCAGAAGGATAACCCAATGGAAAGTGCAAGAAAAGCTAAAGAGTACATCAAACAAAATATAAAAGACAAGGCTGAAAAAGAAAAAGAAGCAAAGAAGAAAAAGTACGGCAAAGATGTTTTTAAACCGTACACTAAAAAAGAACTTGAAGAGCTAAAAAAGATAGATGAAATATATGGTACAGACCTTTATAATGACTACCTGAGAGATCCACAAGGTTTCCGAGAAAAACAGGGAGGTGTTTACAAAGGTGGTGCTATACAAAAGAAAGCCAGAGGTGGCTCAGTAGACTATAGAAAGACAGGAATGTTCTATGGTAGGACGTAACACACCAGCAGGAAGACCTAAAAGAAAACCAACTGGTATGCAGGGTATGTCTGTAAAAAGTGGAGACAAAAGACCTACTGCAGCAGGTGCAGGTATGACTGCAAGAGGTGTTGCAAAATACAGACGCAGAAATCCCGGATCAAAATTACAGACGGCAGTTACGGAAAGCAAACCTAGAAGTAGAGCCAGAGCAGCAAGAAGAAAGTCTTACTGTGCTAGAAGTGCAGGGCAGATGAAGATGTTTCCTAAAGCAGCAAAAAATCCAAACAGTAGACTGCGACAGGCAAGAAGAAGGTGGAAGTGTTAATATGGCTAGACAACTAACAGAGAAACAACAGAAACTATTAAATGTTTTGTTTGATGAAGCAGGTGGGGACATTGTTCTTGCAAAGAAGTTGGCAGGGTATGCTGACGCATCAAGCACAACGGACGTAGTAAAAGGTATCAAAGAAGAAATACTAGAAGCCACACAAGAGTACATGGCGAGAAACGCACCACGAGCTGCTGTTGCGATTGCAGGTGGTTTAGTAGACCCAACAGAGCTAGGTATACGTGACAAACTAGCTGCAGCGAAAGAGTTACTTGATAGAACTGGTTTAGTGAAAACAGAGAAGATGCAGGTAGAAGCAACAGGTGGTGTTATGCTTATGCCACCAAAAGAAAAAGTAGATGAATAGATCAATAGGACGTTGGAAGTTACCACAGCCAACAGACTTAAAAGAAGAACGAGAGTGGGTAGCGATACCACGCATAGCAAGAACGATACCTTTTGGTTACACAGTAGACGAGAACGATCCTGATCTACTACAGCCTGTAAAGTTAGAACTAGACTTGCTAGAGAAAGCACGAGACTACATCAAGCAATATTCCTATAGAGAGGTAGCAAACTGGCTTACAAAAAACAGTGGCAGAGATATATCTCACGTAGGATTGATGAAGCGATTAAAGAATGAACGACAACGTAAGAACAAAGCTACAAGCCTACGCAAGTGGGCAGAGTATGCCGAAAAAGCGATCAACAAAGCCAAAGAGATTGAAGAAAGCCGTACAGGAGCAACCTCCGAAGCCAGAAGTTAAAGAGACAGTAATAGAGTCTCTGCCGATAGAAGAGTCACGGAATGTTGTCTTTAAGCCTAATAAAGGTCCTCAAACAGCTTTTCTTGCAGCAAATGAAAGAGAAGTTCTGTATGGTGGTTCAGCAGGTGGTGGTAAAAGTTATGCAATGCTTGCCGATCCTCTACGTTACATGGGGCATCCTTCTTTCAGTGGCTTACTACTGCGTCACACCACAGAAGAGTTACGAGAACTTATATTTAAAAGTCAAGAACTCTACCCAAAAATATGGAAGGGTATCAAGTGGTCAGAAAGAAAGATGCAGTGGGTTGCTCCATCAGGGGCAAGACTATGGATGTCTTACCTAGATAGAGATGACGATGTACTACGATACCAAGGACTAGCATTTAGCTGGATTGGTTTTGACGAACTTACACAGTGGGGAACACCATTTGCTTGGAACTACATGAGGTCACGTTTACGATCCACATCTCCTGACCTGCCTGTGTATATGAGAGCTACAACAAACCCCGGAGGGCGTGGACACCACTGGGTAAAGAAGATGTTTATTGACCCTTCACCGTATAATATTTCATTCAACGCCACCGATATTGAAACAGGTGAGGAACTCAAATATCCAGCAGGACATCAAAGAGCAGGACAGCCATTATTCAAACGTAGGTTTATACCTGCTCGACTTACAGATAACCCTTACCTCTCGGAGCAGGGCGATTATGAAGCAATGCTTCTATCCCTTCCTGAACAGCAAAGAAGACAACTACTGGAAGGGGATTGGGATATTAAGGAGGGAGCAGCTTTCACCGAGTTTGATCGCAACATACATGTGGTTGAGCCTTTCCGTATACCTAGCAACTGGGTTAAGTTTAGGGCATGTGACTATGGGTATGGAAGTCATTCTGCCGTTGTATGGTTTGCTGTTAGCCCATCAGAACAGCTAGTAGTGTACAGAGAGTTATACGTATCAAAGGTATTAGCTACAGACTTAGCAGATATGATACTAGATGCAGAAGCTGAAGATGGCAATATAAAGTATGGAGTGTTGGACAGTTCTCTCTGGCACAAACGAGGTGACACAGGACCAAGCCTAGCAGAACAAATGATTATGAAAGGCTGTAGGTTTAGACCTTCTGATAGAAGTCGAGGAAGCAGGGTATCAGGTAAAAATGAAATACATAGACGTTTACAAGTTGATGAATTTACAGAAGAGCCACGTTTGGTTTTTTTCAGCACATGTACTAACACTATTTCGCAACTACCTGCGATACCACTTGATAAAAAAAATCCTGAAGATATAGACACAAACTCAGAAGATCACTTGTATGATGCTTTAAGATATGGTATAATGTCAAGACCAAGGTTCAGTATATTTGACTATGATCCTGCAAACAGACAAACAAACAGTATGCCTGTAGCAGACGCAACATTTGGATATTAATATGGCAGAAGATAATATAAACGAAGAAGTTTTCATGGACGATTCTACGATAGCTGTAGAAGATACAGAGGTAGGAAGTGAAGACGATTACAATAGCTCAAACATTATACCCTTCATAATGGATCGCTACAAGAAAGCTGATGACTACAGAGAGCAAGACGAACAGAGATGGTTAAGAGCCTACAGAAACTATAGAGGTTTGTACGGTTCTGATGTACAGTTTACAGAAGCAGAGAAGTCAAGAGTATTTATTAAGGTAACAAAAACTAAAACACTTGCAGCATATGGACAGATAGTTGATGTGCTGTTTGCTAATAATAAGTTTCCACTTACTGTAGATCCAACTGAACTACCAGAGGGTGTAGTAACCGATGTAAGCTTTGATCCAAAAGAGCCAGAAGAGATACGAGAAAGACTAGATGACTTAGAGAGTCCTTATGGCTTTGCAGGGGATGGTAAAGATTTACCTGCAGGAGCTACCAAAGAAAGCTTAATGGAAAAGCTAGGACCTTTAGAAGGTAAGTTTGAAGACGTAGATAACCTACGAGAGGGTGTAGGCAAAACACCAACAGCCATAACATTCAGCCCTGCGATGATTGCTGCAAAGAACATGCAGAAGCAAATACACGATCAGCTAGAAGAGTCTAACGCAAATAAACATTTACGAAGCACAGCGTTTGAGATGGCTCTGTTTGGTACAGGTGTGATGAAAGGACCTTTTGCAATCGACAAAGAATATCCTAACTGGGATGAAGAGGGCGAATACTCACCAATATTTAAAACAGTGCCACAAGTTTCGCATGTATCAGTGTGGAACTTCTTCCCTGATCCAGACGCAAACAACATGGATGAAGCACAGTATGTGATAGAAAGACACAAGATGTCACGATCACAGCTACGTGCGTTGAAGAAAAGACCTCACTTCAGAGGACAGATCATTGACGAAGCTATTGCACTAGGTGAAAACTACAACAAAGAATACTGGGAAGACGATCTATCAGACTATTCTCCTGAACATGCTATTGCACGATACGAAGTGCTAGAGTATTGGGGCATGGTAGATACAGAGATGTTAAAAGAACATGGAGTAGAAATACCTGACGATATAGCAGACCACGATGAGATACAGGCAAACATTTGGATATGCAACAGTAAAGTTCTACGAATGGTGCTTAATCCATTCAAACCTGCAAAGATACCATACATGGCTGCCCCTTACGAACTTAACCCATATAGCTTTTTTGGTGTAGGTATTGCAGAGAACATGGACGATACACAGACGTTGATGAATGGTTTTATGCGAATGGCTGTTGATAATGCTGTAATGTCTGGTAATCTTTTGATAGAGATAGATGAAACAAATTTAGTACCGGGACAAGACCTTTCTGTCTATCCGGGAAAAATATTCAGAAGACAGGGCGGCGCTCCGGGTCAAGCAATCTTTGGTACAAAGTTTCCAAACGTAGCTAACGAGAACATGCAACTGTTTGATAAAGCCAGAGTGCTTGCAGACGAAAGCACAGGACTGCCAAGCTTTGCTCACGGACAAACTGGTGTCATGGGCGTGGGACGTACAGCATCAGGTATATCTATGCTGATGAACGCAGCGAGTGGTGGCATCAAGAATGTTATAAAGAATGTAGACGATTATTTACTTAGACCATTAGGCGAAGGACTGTTTAGATTTAACATGCAGTTTAACTTTGACAATAAAATGTTGAAGGGAGACTTAGAAGTTAAAGCTCGTGGAACAGAAAGCCTGATGGCAAACGAAGTGCGTAGCCAGAGACTTATGCAGTTCTTGCAAGTATCAAGCAATCAAGCACTTGCACCTTTTGCAAAGTTTCAATATGTGATAAGAGAGATTGCCAAGTCGCTTGACTTAGACCCAGAGAAAGTGACGAACAACATGGACGAAGCTGCACTGCAAGCAGAGATCATGAAAAAATTCCAACAGCAACAGCCACAACAGCCGACAGCACCTGCAGGGGCAAATCCCCAAGATCCAACTGGAGCAGGTGGTGCGACTATAGGAACAGGGCAAGTACCGTTGCCACAGGAACAAGGATTTACAGGAAATGAACAACAACCTCAACAGCCAAGCCAACAGCCTACAGGACAAGCTACTCAGCAAGCTCAAGCCCTTGGTGAACAACAAGGACCAATGGGACAGCTTCAGTGATTACGTTAATTATCTTATAGCACAAAATCACGCTATCATGGAACAGACAAGTGATCTTGTTATGCTTCACAGATCGCAGGGTGCTATCATGATGCTTAAAAGATTACGGCAACTTAGGGACTCTGTAAACAATACAGGAAAGTAAAATGGTAAATCCTTTCTTTAAACAGTTGACTAAAGGATCAAAAGTTAAAGTTGATCCTACAGAATTATTAAAGAAAAAATTTGGTAAGCTGGTTAAAGAAGACGAGCTTCCTTTAGAAGCACCTGTTACACCTGTTACAAAAAAAGAAGTTGTCAAAGAGCCACCAACTATTAAACCAGAAACTGAGACTGCTTTTGAAATGGATACCGTTAAAGCAGCAGGTGTAACCGAAGAGGATATACTTAAATTTAGAAAACCAAAGTCAGAAGGTGGTAGAGGTACATCTGAAGAATTTAGAAAAGCATTAAAAGGAAGAAACCCTGAGTTACAAGAATTAGCCAATAAAGTAAAAGAAGGTAAGATTCCTGTACAAGAATATAGAAGTCGTGCAGATGAAATAAGACCTATACGTTTAGTTTCGGAAGTACCTAAACCTGCAACGAATAAAGAAATTGTTAGTGCATTAAATAGCAAACAAAGACAAAATCCCATCATTGGTTTAAATGGCACAATACCAGAGAAAGATATTGTTGAGGTAAGGTTAAATATACCTGCCTATACTGATTATGATGTTTGGATTCCAACTATACGTCATAATGGAAAGGAAAAATATAAAGCTGCTGTAAGAATAAAGAATGTAGAATTTATACAACCTGATTCAAGTGGTTCAAGAAAAGCACTTAGAATTGCTCAAGGTGGTGAAAAAAATCCATTCGCAGTTATGAAAGGTGAATATGTAGATGGTTCTGATGATGAATTATTTAACATGGCAAAGGAAGCTTTTGATAGCAGAATTTGGACACAAGTGGGGTATGACCCAATAAAAAGGGGTTTCTTTTATGCTAGAGAAACTGGAGAACCAATTTTATCAGCAGAAGAAGTTATTCAAGTTGGTCACTTAGTTCTAGCCAAAAAAGCAGTAAAAGGAAATGCAGACGATTTTGACTTTAATCAAGGAGGTCTTGCAGTAAGTGATTTAGAAGAGTTTGCAAGTAAGCTTATAGCTCCTAAAGGGATAAGTTTAATATTAGACGAGAATGTGGGAGAAGATACAGGAGAGGTTACAAAGATAGGCAGACCAAAAAAGAGAACACCTAAAGGTGAAACAGTTTCTGAAAAGTCCACAACAATAGAAATAGATGGGAAGCACTACAATTTACCTACTATATATGGCAACAAAAGATATTCAGATTTTGTTTTGAAGAGAGCTTTGATTGAAGGAATAATAAAAGAAACGAGTGTACATGACTCTAGGGAGGAAGCAGAAGAAGCTGCCGAAAAAAGAAGCAAAGGTTTAAACCAAGGAGGAACGGCTATGAAAGATCAAATGCAAATGGCTTTTATGAATGAAGGTGGCATGAAAGATGATGGTGGCGAAACAGAACCAACATCAGGCAACAAAGTTCCTTCTGGATCACTAAAAGAAGAAGTAGCAGATGATATACCTGCAATGTTAAGCGAGGGAGAGTTTGTGTTTCCTGCAGACGTTGTGCGATACATCGGCCTTGAAACATTGATGAAGATGCGTCAAGATGCCAAGCAAGGTTTGAAGATGATGGAAAAGATGGGACAGCTTGGCAATCCAGAAGAAGCAGAACTACCAGATGATATTCCATTTGGTATGGCAGACCTAGTTGTTGTATCAGGCGAAATGAAAGATAAAGAGAAAAAAGCTGAAGGTGGTGTAGTAGGACTGGCAAACGGTGGTAGTTTATTTGACGATCCAAGATTCCAAACAGCTACTACAGGACAACCAGACCCAACAGTTTACACACCAGAGGAAGAAGGAGACATAAAAGGTGCGTTAGACGAGCCATTGCAACCAACTGACATACAAATAAAAAAGATAATAAATCCTAGCAACCCTGATGACTTCATGATGTGGTCATTTGACAAAGAGGGTAATCCTTTGTATCCACTACCTGAAGGATACGTTGTAGATGATACACCAGTAGAAGATTCATACTCTAATATAATATCAAGAAGAGAGCAACCAACAGAGTCTGATTCTGGCGATTCAGGACGGATGGTTGACCCACGAGACTCAGCAGGGATGACACTGCCTAAAGCTGATGAGTTTATTGATAGTGACCAATACATTGATGCCGATGGCAAAAAAGAATATGGCCTTTTTAGTAGAGGTAGGCCAATACGATTGCAAAAAACTACTCTTGATAATTTAACTATGGAGTATAATAAGCTTAAACAAATACAGCCAAACCTTACATTTGAACAATACTACAATCTACCTACATATGATAAAGTTAGATTTTCTTTAAGATCCTCTTTAGGCAGAGATCCAGACAGAAAAGAAATAGATGCTGCAATTAGACAAGCACAACAAAGTCCAACAGGACTAATAAGCTTCTTAAACCCAGTAGTAGGAGCAATCAAATCGTTCTTGAGTCCTGATGCTTCTGGAGGATTTACTGACAAAGAATACAAAGAGCAAAGAGATAAACGAGATGAAGCTGTTAGAAAGCTTACTAACTTAGCTGATCCTAGAACTAAATCACCTTACAAAACAGATGAAGAAGGTAAAATATCAGACGCTGAATATCAGAAGTACAAAGCCGACATTGCACTAGAATCACAAGCTAAGTTTCCATCGACAGGTAAAGTGGGTAAAGTGGATGATTTCTTGCTAGGAATACGTAGAGATCCTAACAAACCTAATGAGCCACCGAAGATAATGACACCACAGGGTGTGCAAGATCTTACAGCCGATGCTTTAGGTAGAATAGAAAAGAACAGACAAGAACAACAAAACATAAATCAAAGACTAGATGCAGCAGATAGAGACAGACAAGAACGTGGCTTTGGTCCTATGTCTGTGCAAGAGAGAGAAGAAAAACGGCAAGAAGAATTTACAGGATTTGATAGTTCAGGTAATTTTATAGGACCAACAGATCCCGGTACTGCAGCAATGAATAGATTCTACGTAGGAGGTGTACCCACTAAACCTATGAAACCACAAAGACTGAAGAAAGGTGGTATAGCTTCACCCAAAGCTAAACCAAAGAAAATGAAGAAGGGTGGATTGGCTTCATCACGTAAAAAATAAATCCACGATATGTTGGCTACCTAACTCCCCATCAACATGGCATACAGTTAGCCCTAACGAAAGGTAAAGTAAATGGCAGAAGCAAAAGTAATGGTGCAAGATGCAACACCAAAAAAAGTAATGGCATTGGCATCTCGTAAATATTCAAGAGATGATAAAATTAAAAAGGACGAAGAGGAATTAGAACAACTTCTCGCAGAGCAAAAGGGAGAGGTGAAGGAAGAAGCTGAAGAGCAAGAGCCTGAACCAACCTCTGCAGAAGAGAAGACCTTTAAGAAAAGGTACGGTGATCTACGAAGACATGCTCAACAAAAGGAAGCAGACCTTCAATCCCAGATAGATCAGCTACGCACACAGCTTGATGAGTCTACTAAAAAACAAATCAAACTTCCAAAGAGTGACGAGGATATTGAAGCATGGGCAAAAGAATATCCTGATGTTGCTGGCATTGTGGAAACAATAGCTATCAAAAAGTCACGAGAGCAATCAAAAGCTTTGGAGGATAAACTTAAACAGATAGATGAGATGCAGGTATCTGCTACTAAGGAACGAGCCGAAGTGGAGTTACTTAAACTGCATCCTGATTTTGTAGATATCCGTGAAGACGATGACTTTCATAACTGGGCTGAAGAGCAACCTAAATGGGTACAGCAAGCTCTGTATGAAAATGACAACGATGCGAAGTCTGCAGCTAGAGCCATTGACTTATACAAGTCTGATAGAAATATCGGCAAGAAAAAGTCAACATCTAAAGATGCTGCATTTGCAACAAACACTAAATCGTCACGGACTAAACCTCAGACAAACGATGAATCGTCCTATCTGAAAGAGTCTCAAGTACAAAAAATGTCCTCACAGGAATATGAAAAACGAGCCGATGAAGTCATGGAAGCTATCCGAACAGGTAAGTTTGTATATGATGTTTCTGGTTCAGCTAGATAAAAAAGTGTTGACATTTAATAAATTATACATATAACTATGTGTATACTATCAAACATGCACGTATAACCCCTTTATGGACAACTTATAAGTGCATGTTATTCTAGCAAAAAACAATGTGATGAGAATAACCTAGTTTAACTAGCCCAGAATGTACATCTGCACCTAGACTTGAATTAGCCCCTGTATCAGTAATTGTAATTTGCATCTGTGAACCTGAAAAAGTAAGGAGGATTAACTATGGCTTTTTCAACTGCTGCAGGATACGGAAACTTACCCAACGGTAATTTTAGTCCTGTAATCTACTCCAAACAGGTGCAACTTGCGTTTCGTAAGTCATCTGTTGTGGAAGGTATCACAAACTCTGATTATTTCGGTGAGATTGCTCAGATGGGTGATACTGTTAAAATTATCAAAGAGCCAGAAATTACGGTAAAATCGTATGCTCGTGGCACAACAATCACACCTCAGGACTTGGACGATGAGGACTTTTCTTTAGTCGTTGACAAAGCAAACTACTTTGCATTTAAAGTCGATGACATTGAGGAAGCTCATTCACATGTCAACTTCCAATCTTTAGCAACCGACAGGGCTGCTTATAGACTTTCAGATCAGTACGATCAGGAAGTACTAGGCTACCTATCAGGTTACGCACAGACTGCTCTACATGCTAGACCAAGCTCTGTGAATACATCTGTGTCTGGTTCTAAAGCTGTATCAACTGCTGCTTCAAACGAACTACTTGCAACTATGCAGGTAGATGCTGAAGACTTCAACGGTGGTTCTTCAGGCAACTCTATTGTTGTTCAGCCAAGAGGTCAGGGCGATGGTGTTAATACCACTGCTGCTCACGCTACACCTCTAGCTGTTATCAACAGAATGGGGCGAAAGCTTGACCAACAGTTTGTTGATAAAGAGGGAAGATGGCTTGTAATCGACCCAGTCTTTGCTGAATTGCTAAAAGATGAAGACTCCAGAATCATGAATGGTGACTTTGTTTCTACAAAGGACGAACTCAAAAATGGAATGATCTTTAGCAACTTGCATGGCTTCAAAGTGTTTATGTCAAACAACCTACCTGAAGTCGGTAATGGTCCAACAGGAGCTACTTCTACAGGATCAAGCCACTTTGGTGTAATCGTTGCAGGACATAGTTCAGCAGTAGCCACTGCAGAGCAAATCAACAAAACAGAGACATATCGTGACCCTGACAGCTTTGCTGACATCGTCAGAGGTATGCATCTCTATGGACGTAAAATATTACGACCTGAAGCACTTACACGTGCTATATATGTCTCAAAATTCTAAGGGAGGTAAATCATGGCTACAATTACAGCAACTCTTGCAAATACTCATGGTTCTTCTTCTCGTGGAAGACAACCATACTATGTGCAACAAATCGTTGACCTAACAGCTAACAGCATTAATCCTAACGGTGATGTAGTGCAGTGTATTACTGTACCTGCAAATACCAAAATTATTGCTGCAGGTTTTCAGGTAACAACAAGTGCAACGCAAAATACTGGTACTGACGCAACAGCTATTCTTGGAACTGCTGTAGATGATAACGAGTATGTTGCAGCATTTGACATTGATGGTGCATCTGATGGGGCTTATGCTCCATGTGCTACTCCTGCAGGTGAAGTTGTTTTAACTTCTGCAGATACTTTGGACTTAACATTAGCAGGAAGTGGAGCTTCATTTTCTGCAGGTGAGATCAGAGTATACGCTGTCCTACAGGACGTTAGTGACATCGGTGAGATGGAAGCTGACGAAGTAGGTAGAGATCAACTCGCCTAAATTATAATCTAGGGGGCAGGTGAAAGCTTGCCCTCTATTTTGATATAAAGGAATACTAATGGCAGATACAGTCACATCACAAACAATACTAGATACACCTTACAGATTAGTTATGAAGTTTACCAACGTAAGTGACGGCACAGGAGAGAGTGCAGTTCAGAAAGTAGATGTAAGTGCATTTACTGCAGGTGAAAAAGGTGCAACATGCACAGGTGTAACAATAGACAGAATACATTTTGTAAATGACGGAATGAAAGTACAAATACTTTGGGATGCATCTTCAGATGTAGAAGCATACAAACTATTAGATACTGAGGGATACTATGACTTCTCTAGCTTTGGAGGTCTACAAAACAACGCAGGTTCAGGTAAAACAGGTGATATCATGTTTACAACTGTTGGGGCTGCAAACACGGAAACATATAACATCATACTAGATATGACAAAACAATCCTAAGAGGATAAAATGTCTGGAACATATCTATCACTTACAAATAACACACTAGCAAGACTAAACGAAGTACAGCTAACTTCATCTAATTTTAGTGCTGCTAGAGGTATACAAATACAAGCACAAAATGCCGTTAATGAAGCTATACGTTATGTGAATCAAAAAGAATATAACTTTCCATTTAATCACGCAACTGAAACAAAAACATTAACAGCAGGTACAGTTAGATATAGTTTGCCTACATCAACTAAACACGTAGATTATAATACGTTTAGATTAGTTAAAGATGAAGACTTAGCTACCAGTGGTGGTAAGTTGACTATTTTACAGTATAATGATTATATAAATAGTCACATAACACAAGAAGATGAAATAAACACCACAACACTAGATGGTTCACTAACAGACTCAGCAACTACAATAACCGTAGTCAGCACCACAGGATTTGATAGTACAGGCACATTGCATATAGGCAATGAAGAAGTTACTTACACAGGCACTTCATCTACGACCTTCACAGGTGTTTCACGTGGAGCAAATAGCACAACAGCTTCTGCTCATAGTAGTGGAGTACAGGTGGCACAGTTTGACCAAGGAGGAGTTCCAAAAAATGTGGTTAGATCCCCTGACAACAATTATCTTTTACACCCTTATCCTAATAAGTCATATTCTATAAAGTTTGACTATTACACTTTCCCAACAGACCTATCAGCACATAGTGACACAACAAGTATACCTGCACGTTTTGATGCAGTTATAGTGGACGGTGCTACAGCTTTTGTGTATCAGTATAGAGGAGAGACTGCACAGTATCAGCTAAACTTTGCACGATTTGAGCAAGGTATAAAAAATATGCAGTCCTTGTTGGTAAACAAATACGAATATGTAAGATCAACATTTATACCAAGAACACCTAGTCATGTATTAGATTTAAATCCTAGAGTAATGTAGTATGCCTGATTTATCGCAAGCACAACCTTCAGCATTTAACTGTCAAGGAGGGTTAGTTCTAAACCGTTCTACTTTTATGATGCAACCCGGAGAAGCATTAGAACTAGAAAATTTTGAGCCTGATATTGAGGGTGGCTACAGAAGAATAAATGGTTTTAGCAAATATGTAAGTGCAGTCGTACCTCACACAAGTGATACCAGTGAAAAAATATTAATGGTAGCTACATTTGGTGACTTAGTGGTTGCAGCTAGAGGTGAAAAAATATTTACTGCATCTCCTGCAGGATCAAGTTGGACAGAGAGAGATACTGGTAGAACAAGTGCAGGTAAATATAACTTTGAGAGATATAATTTTGATGGCAACAATAAACTAATAGTTGTTGACGGTACAAATGCTCCGACATTTTTTAACACAGCTATGTCAGCAACAGATGTAAGTAATAGTGATGTAGCAGGTTCTAAGTTTGTGACAGCGTTTAAAAGTCACATGTTTTATGCAGGTAAATCTACAACACCACAAACTTTAGTATTTAGTCAACCTTTTGATGAAGATGCGTTTGGTAGTGGTGCAGGAAGCATAAAAGTAGACGATGTTATAACAGGGTTAAAAGTTTTCCGTGATAATTTATTTATCTTTTGTGAAAATAGAATATTTAAACTGAGTGGCAGTAGTTCTAGTGACTTTGCCATATCTGCTGTTACAAGAGACATTGGCTGTATAAACGGAGATACAATACAGGAATTTGCAGGTGACTTAATATTCTTAGGACCTGATGGTCTTAGAACAGTCGCAGGTACAGCAAGAATTGGTGACGTTGAACTTGGTACTATTAGTGCAAACGTGCAATCTTTATTTGACGATAACTTATCTGAAGCAGGTGAATTTGAGAGTTTAGTAATACCAGATAAGACCCAGTATAGAATATTTTTTACAAAAGCTAGTCAGGCAAAGGGATCTACACAGGGTGTTATATGTGTTCTAAAAGGACAGGCTTTTGAGTTTTCTAAAACAAAGGGAATAAAACCATCAGCAACAGATACGTTTGTATCAGCAGGTAATGTTATAGTTTTACATGGTGATTATGCAAATGGATTTATCTACAGACAAGAGCAGGGCAACACATTTGATGGAACGCAAATAAATGGTAAATATAGAAGTCCTGACTTAACATTTGGTGATGTGGGCTTACGTAAACACATGCAACGTGTAATTGTAAACTACGAACCAGAATCATCAATAGATGCAGACTTGTTTGTCAGGTATGACTACGAAGATAAAAATGCTCCAAGACCTGCTGCTTACCCACTTGACTCAGAAGATGTGGCAGCCATATATGGAACAACAACATATGGTTCAGGGTCTACTGTAACAGGCACATACGGTGGAGCATCAAGACCTTTGTTTAGGCAATCTGTAGAGGGATCAGGATTTGCTGTAGCACTAAGAGTAAATGACGGTGGTGAAACAGCACCATACTCATTAAAAGGATTTCAATTAGAATATCAAGTAGGAGCTAGAAGATAAATGGGAGCAACATACACAAGACAATCTTCATATACTGACGGTGATGTTATCACGGCTGCCCACACTAATGACGAGTTTAATCAGTTATTAGCAGCCTTTGCATCCACAACAGGACATACACATGATGGTACATCAGCAGAAGGTGGTCCTATCACAAAGCTGTTGGGTAACACTCTTACCTTTGGTGCAGGAACAGCAGGAACAGACATTACAGTAACCTTTGACGGTGAGTCAAATGACGGTGTACTCAAGTGGATGGAAGACGAAGATTACTTTGAGTTCTCTGACGATATACTTGTAGCATCCACAGAAAAGGTACAGTTTCGTGACACAGCTATATATATCAACTCTAGCACAGACGGACAGCTTGACCTTGTAGCAGATACAGAGATACAACTTGCAGCCACAACTATTGATATAAACGGTGCTGTAGATGTATCAGGTAATCTTACTGTAGGTGGTTCTCTCACATTAGCAAATGACTCTGTAAGTATAGACTCTATAAATGGTGTTACAGCATCAACAGCAGAACTAAACATACTAGACGGTGTAACAGCTACAACAGCAGAGCTAAACATATTAGACGGTGTGACTGCCACAGCTACAGAACTAAATATAATGGACGGTGTCACAGCCACTACTGCTGAATTAAATATCATGGATGGTGTAACATCTACAGCCACAGAACTTAATTTAGTTGATGGCTCAAGTGCAGGAACTGTAGTAAATAGTAAAGCAGTTATATATGGTTCTAGTGGTGAGGTTAATGCTACTACTTTACAGATAGCAGGTACATCAATTACAGCAACTGCTACTGAACTTAATTTACTAGATGGGGTAACAGCAACAACATCAGAGTTAAATATACTTGATGGGGTTACATCAACAGCTTCTGAACTAAACTTAGTGGATGGTATAACTGCAGGAACAGTGTCAGCTTCAAAAGCTGTAATAGCTGATTCTAATAAAGATGTAACTGGTTTTAGAAATCTAAGTATTACAGGTGACTTGACTGTCGCAGGTGATGACATCACAATGGGAACAAACACATCAGGTAATTTACTTGTTGCTGATGGTACAAATTTTAACTCTATAGCTGTAGGAGATTTATCTGAAATATCTACTATTGCTAATGATGATGTGTTCTTAGCAGTAGATACTTCTGGTGGTGGATTAAAGAAAGTAGCTAGAAGCACAGTTGTATCAGGACTAGCTGTGTCAGGTGCTATCTCTAATGTTGTAGAAGACAGCACTCCTCAGTTAGGTGGTGACTTAGATGTCAACAGCAATGGTCTTGTGTCAACATCAAATGGTAACATTGCCTTGACACCAAACGGAACTGGTGTTGTACGAATAGATGGCTCAAACGGTATTGACATGGAGTCAGGAGCTATTTCTATTAAAAATAGTGGTAATGAATCTTACATAAGATTTTATTGTGAGGTTAGCAATGCTCACTATGCACAACTACAAGCACCACAGCACAGTGATTTTGGAGGAAATATAACTATTGTTCTTCCTGCAACTGCTGACACACTTGTAGGTAGAGCCACAACAGATACACTGACAAACAAAACATTAACTTCACCAAAAATAAATGAAAACGTAGCAGTAACAGCCACTGCAACAGAGTTAAATATTATGGATGGAGTGACTGCTACTACTGCAGAGTTGAACATTATGGACGGAGTGACATCAACAGCTGCAGAGTTGAATATACTAGATGGTGCTACGGTGACTGCAACTGAACTTAATATCATGGACGGTGATACATCTGCGTCATCCACCACACTAGTTGATGCAGACAGAGTTGTAACTAACGATAACGGTACAATGAAACAAGTAGCCTTAACAGATGTTAAGACTTACTTATCAAGTGCAGGGTTTAGTACAGACGATCCCACAGCACTAGCCATTGCATTAGGATAAGGAGAAAGACATGGCAAATACATTTAAGGTGGTAACTTTTGCAGCAGAACCAAACTCTGCAGGTACACCATACGTAGTATACACAGCAGGGTCAGGAGTAACTGCCGTTGTATTAGGATTAATACTAACAAATATAAACACTGCTCAAGTAACAGCAGAAGTGGAGTTAGTAAGTGATACAGGCAGTAGAGGTGGCTCAAATGATGTAACCAACGGCACAGCTTTTCTAGCAAAAGATATACCTATACCTGTAGGTAGCTCTGTAGAATTACTCTCAGGAAACAAAGTTGTTTTAGAAACAACAGATCAAATAAGAATAGATTGCTCAGTAGCAGACAAACTGAGTGGTGCATTATCAGTTATGGAAATCACGTAAGGATAAAGAATGGCATATATAGGCAACACACCTGCTAATATATTTACCTCACTTGAAACACAAACTATCACAGGGGATGGTAGCACATCATATACTCTAACTCATGCTGTGTCTTCAGGTAAAGATATACTTGTATATATCAACAACGTAAAACAGGAAGAAGGTTCTAGTAAGTCTTACACGGCTACAGGCAATACTATAACTTTCTCAGACGCAGTGGCAAGCACCGACTCATGTTACTTGCTCTACGTAAACAGAGCAATAGGCACACACACACCTGCAGACGCTAGTGTAGATGCAGATGCAATAGCAGGTGGGGCTGTCAATTCAGGTAAGATTGCTAGTAGTGCTGTAACCACAGCAAAGATTGCAGCAGATGCTGTAACTAACGCTAAGATTGCAGACGATGCGATAGACAGCGAACACTACACAGACGGCTCTATTGACACAGCACATCTTGGTGACTTACAGGTTACAACAGCTAAGATAGCTGCAGATGCCATCACAGGAGCTAAGATTGCAGATGATGCCATAGACAGTGAGCATTACACAGATGGTTCTATAGATACAGCACACATAGCAGATGCACAGATTACAAGTGCAAAGATAGCTAACGCTACTCTCGTGTTACCTAACAAGCTAGACATGAATGGTAACGAACTGATACTAGATGCAGATGCTGATACAAGCATCACATCAGATACAGATGACCAGATAGACATACACATAGCAGGAGCAGATGACTTTAGGTTCACTGCTAACAACATGAATGTATTGTCAGGCTCAACACTTACAATAGACTCAGGTGCTACAATAACAAACTCAGGTACAGCAAGTGGGTTTGGCATTACATGGAACATAGGCAGTGCGTACAATAGTAACTTCAACGCATCTGCAGGTAATGGATACTTTGTTAGTACATCAGGTGGAGCAGTAACAGCTACACTACCTGCGTCACCAAGTGCAGGAGATGAGATTAGATTTATAGACCTAAGTGCTACGTTTGACTCTAACAATCTAACTGTAGGCAGAAACGGTAAACCTATAATGGGGGCAGCATCTGACTTGACTGTAGCTACAGAGAGAGCAGGATTAGGTTTAGTATTCTCAGATGATACTAACGGTTGGTTATTGATAGATAAGTAAGGATAAGGCATGTCAACATACGAAGCATTAAAATACACTTTTACAGGAGCAAACTTAACAAGCATACCTACCTCTGCTATAACTAGTGGTACATTTGCAGATGCAAGAATATCAAGTGGCTCTGTAACTCAACACGTAAGTGCAGTTACCAACACCTCTGGTACATGGACACCCACATTGTATACTTCAAATCAAGACTTTAGTGCTTCTACCTACTCTACTAGTGCAAGATATATTCGTGTTGGAGATTTAGTTTTTTGTTCAGCTATATTTAGAGCAACTAGTGGAAATTCAACTGGTGGAGATAGTACAGACCTAGCATATATGGGAGGACTTCCTATAACCTCTGCAAACATAACTTATCCCGGAGCAGGGGCTTTCAGGAGTGTATGGGGTAGTAATGGGCTTCTTTTAGTTCATGGGGGGCAGACTTATGTCACATTTACATCAGGTTCAAGTAGAGGAGCTGAACCTCCATCAACTAGTGGTGATGCAGCAAAAAGACTTCATATAAATGACCAGTATGCTTCAACTAAGAATTACTACAGTGTATTTTTTACATACAGAGTTTAATAGGAGAAATAAATGCCTAGAAGTACAATAAGTGGAACAGCGATAGACCTTGATGGCAAGGAGATGATTCTTGACGCTGACCAAGATACAACTATTACGGCAGATACTGACGATACCATTGACTTCAAGATAGCAGGTGTAGAGCATATCTCTCTGTCTAATTCATCAGGTAGCACAGTAATAAAGCCAAGAGTAGATGCAAAGGATGTTATCTTCCAACAGTTTGACGGTAACGAGGTTGCACGTATATCTGATGGACGTAAGCTCAAGTTCTTTGATGATGGTGGTGAAAGCATAACATCAGATGGCTCTAATCTCAAGCTAGAGTCAGGTGGCACAACATTCACTGTACCTGCATCAGATGGTAGCAACGGACAGTTCTTGCAGACAAACGGCAGTGGTGTGTTGTCTTTCTCCACTGTGAACACAACAACCAACTTAGATGATATAGCGACAGGAGATGCTGCAACTACACTCGCAACTTCTGCAGGTAACATCACAATAGACGCACAAGGCAATGACACTGATATTATCTTCAAAGGCACTGATAATAACTCTGACACAACATTCTTAACACTAGATGGTAGCGAAGCAGGGGCTGCATCATTTAATGGAGTAGTTACGGCTAACGCAGGTGTGGTTGTAGATAATATAACCATAGACGGAACAGAGATAGACTTATCTAGTGGTGACTTAACTATTGATGTAGCAGGGGATATAATTCTTGACGCTGATGGTGGGGACATACGTTTAAAAGACGCAGGTACTGAGTTTGGTAATATTGAAAACTCTAGCTCTGACCTTCAAATCAAAGCTAGTGTCCAAGACAAAGATATAATATTTAGAGGTGATGATGGTGGTTCTGGTATAAACGCCTTAGTTCTTGATATGTCAGACGCAGGAACAGCCATATTCAACTCAGGTGCTACATTTGGTGGCTCTGTACTACCTGCATCAGATGATGCTGTTGACTTAGGCTCATCATCAAAGCAGTGGAGAGACATATATACAGGTGACATAAATTTAAACAATACTAAGACAAGAGATAACGAAGTAGACGGAACAAGAGGTTCTTGGACTATACAGGAAGGTAAGGACGATTTGTATATACTAAATAGATTAAACGGTAAGAAGTATAGATTTAAATTAGAGGAGATGAAGTAATGGCATTAATCGTAGGTGGCACAACAGTTACAGGCACACAGGTGTTAGATGCTACAAAGCTGTCAGGTAACTTACCTGCATTGAATGGTTCATCATTAACAAATCTGTCTACCTCATCTACTACAGGTGACGTTACTCTTGGACACAGCCATGTTACTTTGAGTATGACTTCTGCTAAATATATAAAAATAGGTCGAATTTGCACAGTTCATTTTTATGGACAAAATACAAATACAGCAGGTAGTGGTGGAGATGTTGTAACATACTTTACTGGCTTACCTTTTACGTCATGGAACTCTGGTAGTGTTGTAGGTGGAGGTAATATGTCTTATAGACACAGATTTGGTTCTGTTGGAGGTTGGAATTTAATTGTAACTAATAACAGCACTAACATGTATGTACGATATGATGGTGGGGAAGATGATATAAGCACTGGTGATTCTACTGAAATGCAGAAATTAGAAGATTGGGGTTCAGCCAATAAATACTTTGTTGGCACATGTACTTATATCACAGCTAGTTAACAGGAGAAATAAATGAGTAAATATACAGTAACAAAACATGAGCATTCACTAGATGTCATGCGAACATCTGATAATCACGCATGTGGTTTTATGTGTTCTAACGTGTGGGAAGATATGGGTGAATATACATACTACACAGCAGATGACGATGAAGTAAAGTCAGGTGCTAAAAAAGAAGGTGATGTTAAAGCAGAGGTGCGAAAGCCTGAAGGTTGGAAACAAGAAGATTGGAACTGGGATGAAGAATTACAAAGAGTATTTGGTGAAGTTGATGCTGACCTCAAAAAAGAACTTACAGACTACTTTACTTCTGACATGAAAGCAAAGTACCTAGCATGGATGAAAGGTGAATAAATGCCCTACATAGGAACAAGCCCAACACAAGGTGTTCGTGTAAGATACATCTACACAGCCACATCTAGTCAGACTGCATTTAGTGGTGCTGACGCTAATGGTGTCACATTGAGATATCAAGATGAGGAGTACGTTGATGTATACAAAAATGGCTTGATTCTCAAGACAGGAACAGACTACTCGCTATCTAACAACACAACAATGACACTAGCATCTGGTGCATCTAACGGTGACAAGATAGCCATCATTGTGTATGACGTATTTAACGTAACTGTAGATGACGCATATACCAAGTCAACAGCAGACAGCAGGTTTCTAAACGTAGCAGGTGACACAATGTCAGGTGCGTTAGACCTGAATGGTGTAGAGCTTGTGCTAGACGCTGATGCAGATACATCTATAACTGCTGACACGGATGACCAAATAGATATTAAGATTGCAGGTGCTGATGACTTTCAGTTTACAGCTAACACATTTACTGCACAGTCAGGTAGTAGCATAGTCGTACCTGATGGAGGGTTGACTTTTGGTAGCACAGCAATTACCTCTACAGGTGCAGAACTTAACATCTTAGATGGAGTTACTTCTACAACTGCTGAACTTAATATATTAGATGGAGTCACCTCTACAACTGCAGAACTTAACATACTAGACGGAGTTACTTCTACAGCTACAGAGTTAAACATAGTTGATGGCAACACTTCTGCAACCTCTACTACACTAGCAGATGCTGATAGAGTTGTAGTAAATGACAATGGCACTATGGTTCAGGTTGCTGTTACCGACCTTGCTGCCTACTTTGATGAT
>NTLX01000041.1_pt1 | contig 24277 bp, 34 predicted proteins | sample 1251771 | NCBI WGS metagenome assembly NTLX01 (sample SAMN07250028, study PRJNA358725) | marine metagenome | isolation source: viruses from ocean water | place: Pacific Ocean: North Pacific Subtropical Gyre | collected 2015
ACATTGCAGCTGGATCAGTCAGATTTATTTTTGATTGATTGTGGTTGGATTTTAAAAAACATTGTTGCGTTTTCCCCCCTCATAACAGAGGCAAACACACATTGCTTTGCGCGGCATTGCTTGCTGTACGGGGGCATTGCAAAACGCCGGCACACCCAAAACAAACCGCGCCATACAATGTACATTAAATACTACATTTACACCCACAGTCTGAATGACTATGTTAAGGCATGGCAAAGCTTACAAAGACAAGGATTGATGACTTAGTTGGCATGATTATGGAAGGTCATAGTCTTGCTAGGTCATGTGCTGAGTTGAGTATAAGTAGGCGTAACATTTACAGCCGTATGGGTAAGGATGCTGAGTTAGAGCGTCGGATCAGAACGGCCCAGCAGCAGAGTGCTGAGAAGGCTGTTGAGGAGTTGGATGAGTTATACCAGCAGCGTTTGAGGGGTGAGAAGGATTATGACCCTAATGTGCTGAGAGATTATGCTACCCATGTAAGGTGGAAGGTTGGGAAGTTATTACCTGACAGGTATGGTGAGCAGAAGAACAGGGCTGGTGTTGAGATAGGTGATGGCACTGTTCGAATAGTCTGGGAAACTGATGCAGGTTAAGATACCTTACAAGCCTAGAGTATTACAGGCTGAGATGCATGAGAGTTTGAAGCGTTGGAATGTGCTTGTGATGCACAGGCGTTTCGGCAAGACGGTCTGGGCTGTAAATCATTTAATAAGACATTGTTTGACTTGCGAGTTACCAAGGCCAAGGGTTGCTTTTGTAGCTCCTACCTTTACACAGGCTAAGAGAATAGCTTGGGATTATGTAAAGTATTATGCCAGTGTTATACCAGGTGTTACTTTCAATGAGACAGAACTGCGTGTGGACTTTCCGAATGGGGGGCGGTTAATGCTGTTGTCGGCTGAAAATCCTGATAGCTTGCGTGGTATTTATCTAGACCTGTGTGTATTTGATGAGTTTGGGATGCAGAACCCTAGAGTATGGGGGGAGGTGGTGAGGCCAGCCCTGTCAGATAGAGAGGGTGCGGCTGTATTTTTAGGAACGCCGGCAGGACATAATCATTTTTATGATTTGTTGGAGACTGCCAAAACTGAAACACAGAATGGCTCTGACCAGTGGTACTGGAAGATCGTAAAGGCATCTGAAAGCAATCTTGTCAAAGAAGAAGAGTTGGAAGCTGCCAGCAATCAAATGACGCTGGAGCAGTATGAGCAAGAGTATGAGTGTTCGTTTACAGCAGCTATCATAGGTGCATACTATGGACGGTTGCTGACAGAGGCAGAAGATAACGGCAGAGTAACAAGAGTGCCGTATGATCCTGCATACCCTGTACATACCGCATGGGATCTGGGTATAAATGATAGTACAGCTATTTGGTTTGCACAGATATTTAGAAGTGGAGCAGTAAATGTCATTGATTATTACGAAAGCTCTGGAATGGGCCTCGAACACTACGCAGAGATTTTGCGGCAAAAAGACTACCACTGGGGAGACCATCTCGCCCCCCACGACATCGAAGTTAGGGAACTCGGCACGGGCAAAAGCCGCCTCGAAACGGCGTTCAGCCTCGGCATCAGGTTCAAAGTCATCCCGAAAATGAAAGTTGCTGACGGTATCAATGCGGCACGTTTATTGATACCCAAGTGTCATTTTGACCGTGACAGATGCGCTGAAGGCGTAGAAATGCTCAAGCAATATAGGCAAGAGTGGGATGAACGTAAAAAAATATTTAGGGATCATCCAAGGCATGATTTCACAAGCCATGCTGCGGATGCGTTTAGGTATCTGGCTGTTGGGTTGGAAAATAGACAAAGTTATATTAAGCCCCCTCAACAAGTCGCAGTTAATGAGTATAATCCGTTTACTTTGTAAAAAGTTGAAAAGATGATAGTATGGCATCAAACAAGGAGAATAGTCGATGACATTCCTAAAACAGTCACACCGCCCCCACCACCACCACCACCGCCGCCCCCTATGCAGATGCAAGAGGAAGATACGGTTCGTGCAGAAGCTATGGCTGATGAGGCAGTAAGAACACAGCGTAGAAAAAGAGGCCGCAGGTCAACTATCGTTGCTGGCGGTTTGGTAGAAGGTGACGGATCTCCTTCATACGGTGGCACTCCAACCATACTGGGATAGGTTATGGACAAAAACTTTACCAAGGCTCTTGTTAGCAGATACGAACACGTCAAAACGCAAAGAGACAACTGGAATAGCCACTATCAGGAGTTGGCTGATTATATGCTTCCCAGAAAAGCTGATGTTGTTAAAAGTCGTTCCAAGGGCGATAAGCGCATGGAACTTATCTTTGACAGCACAGCTTTACAAGCCGTAGACCTGTTGTCATCTAGCTTGCACGGTATGTTGACCAGTGGGGCTATGCCTTGGTTTCACCTTGACCTTAAAGAAGAAAACTTAGGCAGGGATGATGATGTAAAAGAATGGCTGCAAGATACCAGTATGCGTATGATGAGAGCCTTCAATCAGTCAAACTTTGGTACTGAAGTGCATGAGATGTATGTTGACCTTGTTGTGTTTGGCACAGGTTGTATGTTTGTTGAGATGGAAGAAAATGCTTTACGTTTTAGCACAAGACACATCTCAGAGTTTTATGTGCAGGAAAACCAGTTTGGCATAGTTGATACAGTATTCAGATCATACAAAAGCCCAGCACGACAGGTTGTGCAAAGGTTTGGGCAAGAGAATGTTACTGAATACATTATGAAGAAGTTTCAAGACAAACCAGATGAAGACATTGAGTTGCTTCATATTGTTATGCCTAGAGAGGATAGAGATTCAGAAAAGATAGACAATAAGAATATGCCTTTCGCATCTATTTATATAGATATGAAATCATCTTCTATGTTGTCAGAGAGTGGCTTCCAAGAGTTCCCTTACATTGTCCCACGGTTTCTAAAGGCAACAGGTGAGATAATGGGGCGTTCCCCTGCTATGGTGGCGTTGCCTGACGTAAAGATGTTAAATCTTATGTCTAAGACTATCATACAAGCTGCTCAGAAACAAATAGATCCCCCTCTACTTGTGCCTGATGACGGATTCCTCCTCCCGATCCGAACACAGCCAGGGGGATTGAACTTCTTTAGAAGTGGTACAAGAGATACCATTACACCGCTGAACACAGGCGCAAACATCCCTATCGGTTTGAATATGGAGCAACAGCGCAGAGAAGCAATCAGGTCAGCGTTTTATGTAGACCAGCTTCTTACAGGCGGTGGGCCAAACATGACTGCAACAGAAGTAGTGCAACGTCAGCAAGAACAGATGAGAGTGATAGGCCCAGCCTTAGACCGCCTCAAGAATGAAATGCTACGTCCACTTATAGACCGTGTGTTCTCGCTCATGCTGAGAGCAGATATGTTGCAGCAAGCACCAGAGATATTACAGGGGCGTGATGTAGATATAGAATATGTATCACCACTGGCTCGCGCACAGAAGTCTAGCGGTCTGAACAGTACAATGAAGGCATTAGAAATACTTATGCCACTGGCGCAAGCACTTCCTGTTGGCGATCACATAGACCCAGACGGATTAGTAAGGCATGTTACAGAATCTCTTGGCGTTCCAAAAACTACACTGAGGTCAGAGGCAGAAATACAACAGACAAGACAGGCAAGAGCAGAAGAGCAGGCAAGACAGGCAGAAGCCATGCAAGATTCTGAAGATGTGCAAAATGTAGCACAGCTTGCACAGGCCAGCAGAATGATAAGCAAGTGAACCAACAGATAGACAAACTAAAAGACCTGTATAAACAAACATTTAATACAGACAGCGGAAGTAAAGTCTTAGCTGATCTGGAAGCTAGGTGTAATTTTAGAACGCCTAGTTATGTTGCTGGCGATGCCAATGCAACAGCTTATGAAGAGGGCAAAAGAGCGGTCATTCTTCACGTTTACAACATGATGAGAGAGGAGCAATAATGTCATTAGAAAACGCCGAACAGGTAGCCCAGCCAGAGGCAACCCCTGCACCAGCGGTAGAAACGCCAGCAGAGGTAGCGTCAGGGGGGTCTGGTAACGAGTTTTTGAACATGATACCAGAGGACTTGCGAGAGCATCCAAGTCTTTCACCTATTAAAGATGTACCAAACTTAGCGAGGTCATACGTCAATCAATCCAAGTTGCTGGGGGCAGACAAGTTGCCACTGCCAGCTAATCCTACAGATGAAGACTTGGACAGGATTGCTGACAGACTTGGCAGACCAGAGGCAGCAACAGGATACGAAATACCTGTGGATGGTCAGATAGTTACAGAAGATGTAGCAAAAGAGTTTTCAGAGATAGCCCACAAAAATCGTCTGACCCCATCTGCTGCTAATGCCATTCTTGAATATTACAAGGGTGCTGTTGAGAAATCTGTGCAAGCAGATGCAGATGTAAAGCATCAGGCGCAAGTAGATTCTGTTGCAGCACTAAAAGCTGAGTGGGGTTCTGCTTATGATCAGAATGTGGAGAGAGCAAAAGCTGTAGCCAAAGAGTTTTCTGACGTTGAATCTATTACAAATATTGTTTTGGCAGATGGCACAAACTTGGGAGATCACCCAGAGTTTATCAAGACATTTGCAAAGTTTGCAGAGTTCAAACAATCTGTGACAAGTGAAGACACAGTTAAAGAAAGCTCACAGGTAAATCACATGACAAAGCAAACAGCGCAAGCTGAAGTAGATGCAATCATGCGAGGCCCAGATTATACCAGCAGAGATGCTATTGCCAGAGACAGGGCGGTTAATCGGGTGCAAGAGTTGATGGAAATCATACATGGATGAAGGTTTAACAAAAAAAGAAATTAGGTTGGAGTGTTTAAGACTTGCTGTTGAAAATGGTAAAAGTCGTGATATACTCCAACCACACCTACTTGCAGACTTGTACTATGAGTGGGTGATGCAGGGTAGCGATGATAGTCGTCCTGCTGACAATCGGAAAGACGAAGGCCACAAGAAGGCCAAAAATTCTAGGAGTGTCCGAGCTATCGGGTAGCAATCTGCAAAATCAAATGTAACTTGGTAAAAGGAGATAGAGATGTCTATCGAAGTAACCACGGCATTTGTCCAGCAATACTCTGCAAACGTGCAGATGCTATCACAGCAAAAAGGTTCTCTTTTGCGTGATGCTGTGCGTGTAGAAAGTATGCAGGGCAAAAATGCTTTCTTTGATCAGGTGGGCAAGGCAACAGCGCAGAAGCGTACAACAAGACACGCCGACACTCCCCAGATCGACACACCCCATGCAAGGCGTCGTGTGACCCTTGTGGACTACGAATATGCTGATCTTATTGATGAGCAGGATAAAGTTCGTATGTTGATTGACCCGACATCGGCTTATGCACAGGCGGCTGCTTTTGCATTGGGAAGGGCCATGGACGATGAAATCATCTCAGCAGCTTTAGGCACAGCATTTACTGGTGAGACAGGCAGCACATCAACTGCGCTTCCTGCTGGTCAGCAGATTGCTGATGGTAGTGCTGACTTGACTGTTGCAAAACTAAGGACTGCAAAAAAGACCTTGGATCTTGCGTCAGTTGATCCGTCAATACCACGCTATATTGCTGTTGGCCCAGATCAGATTGAAGCACTGTTAGGTGATACAAATGTCACAAGCAGCGACTTCAACACGGTCAAAGCGTTAGTCCAAGGTGAGGTAAACCAGTTCATGGGCTTTACCTTTATCGTATCAAATCGTTTGTCAAAAACTGGCAACATCCGTTCATGCTTTGCATGGGCAGAGGATGGTCTTGCTCTGGCGATTGGTAAAGATGTAATGGCAAGAATAGACGAGCGTTCCGACAAAGGTTACGCAACACAAGTCTACTATTGCATGAGCATCGGATCTACTCGCATGGAAGAAGAAAAAGTTGTCCAGATTGACTGTGACGAATCAGCGTAAGGAGTGGTAAATTATGACTACGAAAAATTCAGATCTTGTAGCTAATTTTGAAGCCTCTCCACAGATTGCCAATGACAGCCAAGAGCTTCACGGTGTTTTGCGTGTTGCTCAAGGAACTGTGGCGTTAGCTGCTGGTGATAGCACAGACAATGATATTGTCATGTTAGCACCTATCCCAAGTAACGCATCTATTACAGCCATACAGGTTGCAGCAGATGCTTTGGGTGGTAGCTGTACGTTTAATATTGGCATCTATCAGACAGACGGCACTGTTGTTGACGAAGACTTCTTTGCAACATCAGTGGCAGACGGCACAACAGCCGTAGCTGATCTGAGGACAGAGGCAGCAGACATCAACACGATTGGTGCGAAACTGTACACAAATGCAGGAGCGTCAACTGATCCAGGTGGGTATTACTACATAGCCGCAACATTCAATGCCACTGGTGGCACTGGCGGTGATATGTCGTTCATTATTCACTACGTTGTGAACTAAACAGTAAGAGAGGGCAGCGTAAGCTGCCTTCTCCCATTTAGGAGTTTGCTATGGCATCAGTTGTTGACTTGTGCAACAGAGCTTTGGATTTGTTAGGTGCTGCTAACATTACATCTCTTACAGAAAACTCAAAAGAAGCCAGACTATGTAACGGCAACTTTGATGATGTAAGAGATGCTGTTTTACGCTCACACCCTTGGAATATAGCAATCACTAGAAGAGCTTTAGCAAAAGATACAGACACACCAGCTTTTGGCTTTTCATTTCAATATTCCTTGCCTACAGATCCTTTCTGTTTGCGTGTGCTGTCCTTTTGGAATAGCAATGTAAACAATGATGTTGCAGCTTATGACAGCAATGTAATGTTTAAGATAGAGGGTCGTAAGGTTTTATCTAACGAAGGCACTTGTAATATCATTTACATAGGCCGTGTAACAGACACAGAACAGTATGACAGCCTTCTAAATAAGGCCATATCAGCAAGGTTGGCAGCAGAGATAGCCTACAACATCACAGGTAGTAACAGCGTGTCTCAAGGTATGATAGCAATCTACGAAGACCGCTTGAAAGAGGCAAAGGGTGTTGACAGTATGGAAGGCTTCCCAGAGCAGCCACAAGCAGATGACTTTACGAACATCAGGTTGTAAGCATGGCAAGAGTTTCTACCATCATCACCAACTTTCGGGCTGGGGAGATATCGCCTAAACTTGAAGGCAGGATAGACCTTCAGAAATATAACGAGGCAGCACAAACAGTAAATAATATGATGGGCTTCCCTTCTGGTGGTGTGACTAGAAGGCCAGGTTCTTTCTTTGCTGGACGCTCAAAAGACGGTGGTAAAGTAAGGCTCATCAACTTTGAGTTTAGCGATGAGCAAGCTTATGTGCTTGAGTTTGGCGCAACCTACATAAGATTCTACAAAGATGGTGGCATACTTACAGAAGCAACCACCAACATAACTGCAATCACAAAAGCAAATCCAGCAGTGGTCACTGCAAACTCACATGGTTTGAGTGATGGTGACAGAGTGTTCATCAAGTCTGTTGCTGGCATGACAGAAGTAAACAATTTTGAGTTTACTGTAGCAAACAAAACAACAAACACTTTTGAGTTGTCAGGCATCAACAGCAGTGCGTTTACGACATACGCAAGTGGCGGTACAGTTGGCAAGATAGTTGAAGTAACAACCACTTACAGTGTCACAGATATATTTGAAATCACTCATGCTCAATCAGCAGATGTTTTGTTTCTTGCGCACAAAAGCCATGAGCCAGCAAAGCTTACAAGAACAACTGCAACAAGTTTTACGCTTGCTGACATAGATTTTACAGATGGCCCATACCTTGATGAAAACATAACTGACACAACTTTGTTTTCTTCTGCAAACACTGGCAGTGTAACTATCACAGCATCAGCAGATTTGTTTTCTGCGTCAGATGTAGGAAGACTTATACGCTTCAGAGAGGTTATCGAGGTGCAGCATAACGCATGGGCTGCAAGCACAACGTATGCACAAAATGGCTTTATACGTCATGGGGATAATGTTTACAAGAAAACCAATTCTGGATCACAATCGAGTGGCACTAGCCCACCTGTACATTTATCTGGTTCAGAAACTTATGGCTCAATCACATGGGAGTTTCAGCATAGTGGGTCAGGGTTTGTAAAAATCACTGGGTTTACAAGCGCAACTGTTGTTACGGCACTGTTTAAAAACGAAGATGGTGTGTTGCCAGCAAGCGTGGTAGGCAGCAGCAACACGACAACAAAGTGGTCATTAGGTGCTTTTGGCGGAGATCAAGGGTTTCCAAAGGCAGTTGGTTTCTACGAGCAACGTCTATACTTTGCTGGCACTACAGGACAGCCACAGACAATATTTGGCTCAGTAAGTGCTGACTTTGAAAACCATACCCCAGGCACACTAGATGATTCGGCAGTAAACTTTACGATTGCATCTGACAAAGTAAATGTCATAAGGCATTTATTGCCAGCAAGATTTCTACAGATACTTACCACAAGTTCAGAGTTTACCTTGTCCGGTGGCACAGGCTCAACGCCTGTTTCGCCTACGAACGTCAATGTGTTGCGAGAAACAACATTTGGCTGTTCTGAGGTGCGTCCTGTAAGGGCTGGCAACAGCACAATACTTATACAAAAGGGTCAGGAGAAAGTAAAAGAGATTACCTTCAATCTTGATACAGATGGATTGCTTGGCATAGATCTGACGATTCTTGCAGAACACATAACAAAGGGCGGCTTGACTGACATGGTGTGGCAGCAAGAACCAGAGCTAATACTTTGGTTTGTTCACACAGATGGACGTTTGATTGGTCTTACATACGACAGGGCTAACAATGCTGTGGGCTGGCATGACCACACTATAGGGGGAACAAGCGCACACGCAACTGTTACTGTAAGTGATTTTGCTAATATAGCTGTAGGCACAACGCTTACATTTACCAAGAGTGATGGTACAACTGTTACATTTACATCAGAGGCCGCTGGGAGTTCAGCACCATCTTCATCACTTGGATTTAGACCAAACACGTCAAACGATGTTACAGCAGACAATATTTTTACGGCTATTAATGCACATTCAGACTTTACAGTAGAAAACCCAGCAGCAGCAGTTGTGACAATCAAAGAAACATCTCCTACGGCTGGTGGGCTTTTGTCTGTAAAAAGCTCCGACACCAGTAGGCTTACAACAACGAATCAAGCAGCGGCAATCGTTGAGAGCATAAGTGCAATACCTAGCGGCTCAGAAGACCAAGTGTATATGTCTGTCAAAAGAGAAATTAATGGAAGCACTGTGAGGCACATAGAGTTTCTCAAGCCAATAGAGTTTGGAGAGGATGTTGCAGATGCTTTTTTCTTGGACAGTGGTTTGACTTACGACAGTACAGCAACAACATCAATAACAAGTCTCAATCATCTAGAAGGAGAGATTGTATCTATTTTAGCCGATGGTTCAACACATCCAGATAAAACAGTAACAAACGGAGCGATTACACTGGATAGGTCTTCTTCAAAGGTTCACATTGGGTTTGGTTATAGATCAACAATAGAAACACTAAGGCTAGAAGCTGGTGCAGAAGATGGTGTGGCGCAAGGTAAAATAAAGCGCATACATGGTGTTACAGCGAGGTTCTTCAACACGGTAGGAGCAGAGCTTGGGCCATCAGTAACAGAGTTAGATAGACTGCCTTTCAGAGACAGCAGCATGGCTATGGATGAAGCTGTACCGTTGTTCAATGGTGACAAAGAAATAAGTTTCCCATCGGGCTATGATAATGATGCAAAGGTGGTCATAAGACAATCACAGCCTTTGCCAATGACAGTGTTAGCAATAATGAGAAGGTCAAATACTTTTGATGCCTAAGATAATACCATTCAAGAAAGAACACCTGTACAAGATCAACCTTCTGTTTGATATGACAAGCAGTGGCAAGGAATCTTTGGGTGCAAGTAAAGATGTAATTGGTTATACAGGCATGGATGGTGATGTAGTGTTGGCTACAGGCGGTGTACATCCAATGTGGGAAGGCGTAGGGGAAGCATGGTTGTTAGTAGGAAAAGAGGGCTACAACAAGCCTAAGACTGTTGCTAGATATACTGATATGCTGTTTCAGCACATACAGGAAGAGCATAAGTTGTTTAGAATACAAGCAAGCGTGTCTGTGCTAGACCTTACAGCAAATAGATATGCACAGTGGCTTGGATTTCAAAAAGAGGGTATTATGAAAAAGTATGGGCCAGATGGCACAGACTATGTTCGTTATGCGAGGTTAATGTAATGGCTGATGCAGTAGCAGCAGGAGCATCTGTAGTATCAGGAATAATGGGCTTCAAGGGCAATATGGCTGCGGCCAAAAATGCTGAAGCTGTTGCCGAATACAATGCTCAAGTTGAGAAAAATGAACTTGTTTTGCGGCAAAGAGAAAAGGCTAATCAAGATGCAAGATTACGACAACAATCGGATAGACTTGCTGGAACGCAAAGGGTTGCTACTGCAAAATCAGGTATTCAAATGTCTGGAAGTGCATTGCAAGCATTAGCAGATACTTATTTTAATACAGAAATAGATGCTCTTAGAATTCAATATTCATCCGATATCGATCAAACAAGAACTGAAGCTTCTGCTGCATTGACAAGGGCAGAGGGCAAAGCAAGGGGTTCAGCTTTAAGAACAAAAGCTTATCAATCTCTTTTAGAAGGTGGCAGTCAAGCTTATTCAGCAGGAGGGTTTGGTGAGTAATTATGCCTAGAATACCTTTATATAATCAAGGCCAAGGGTCAGCAACAAGACTTGCAACAGGTCAACTCTCAAGACGAGCAGATACAGGTGCTTTTGCAGCACTTGGTCAAGCTTCTGCGTCATTTGCACGATCTGCTGGAAAGGTTGTAACAGATTTTGCTTTGGCTGAAAGAAACAGGAAAGACAAAATTTTACTTGAGGATGTTCAAAACAAAGCAATAGAATATGCAAAAATTAAGGCAAAAGAAGATGAGGGAATTGTTGATGATACAACTACATCTAAAAGTAATTTTGCAAGTTATAAAAGCAATTTTTTACAAGACAATGTAGAAAATCCAACTCTCAAATATAACACGAGACAAAAAAAATTTTTAACAAGGGCTGTTAATAACATTTTTGCAAATGTGTCTTTAGGCGCACAAATGACTGCATTTGATTTAGGGACTTCTAACGCAACAAAGGCTGATAACAAATCATTAGAAAATAATTTAGAATTACTTGCAACAAGTAGCCCAGATTTACCTGCCTATCAAAAGGCTTTCAAAGATAGCACTGAGATAATAAATTTAGCTACTTCTGAAGGCAGAACTCTAAAGATACCTGATGAAGAAACATTACAAAAACAAATCAAAGAAAAACGATTTGATAATTCAATGTTAAGCGCATCTTCTGTTGAAGAAGCCCAAATGGCTTATAGAACTTTAAGCGAAGATGAATCTGTTTCGCTTGGAACGAAAACTCAAGCATCAAAAATTTTAAAAAACACTGTCAAAAATATTCAAGATCAAACATATAAATCAACATTAGAAATGTTTGAAGAGACTTCTTTAACGGCAGATGATTATTCTCAAATTAGTCAAATAGTTAAATCTGGAGAAAATGCTATTTATGTAACAAGCTCTGGTCAGCGTATGGTTTTAAATGTAGCTGACATAGGCATAAACGATAGAATAAAATTAAGAAAAATTTCAACAGATGGCATAGCAAATTTTAATGACGAAAGGCAAAACTTTGTTGCAGAAGAAATTATTAATTTAGGGTTTGCAAAAGGTGGAGCAGAGGGAGCAGTTTCATTAGCAGAGGCAAATTACGCATCGGAGCAAGATAAAGAAAATGCTGAAAAAGGAATATTAGCTTCAACAGATTACTTTATTTCGCAGGCCAGAGAACAAATTGCATTAAGTAATTTTGATGAAGCTCAAAATTATGTTCAAGCAGCGCAATCATTACTAACAACTTCTTATAGCGGAAGAGATTCTTTTATAAAAATGGCTGGAACAACAGGCCAAACATCAAGAAACTATTTTGATGATTTGTCTCGCATAAAACAAACAATTGAAGAAACAAGCATTAAAAATCAAAGAGTTGTTGATGTTGCATCCCACATAAGCAGTTTTAGTTTATCAAGTGTTCGCCATAATTATACGTCAGATGAAATTAATGCTGGACTAAATATGGTGTTATCACAGCAAACAAGTATTCCAAAAGCTCTCAATGTTTTGCAAAAAAATAGTCTTGAGTCTGAGGTCATAACTAATAGGCTCAATGGAGCTTATGATGTAGCTGATGGCCCAAGTCCAGATTTTACAGATAGAGAGATATTGCAATCTTATGAATTGTATAAGCAAATTAATTTGTTTGGCAGCAATATGATTGCTCGCCACACAAACGAAAAAACACGTTTATTTTTTAACGCAGCTATGGTTTTTGAAATGAACGCAGGAAAAGAGCCAGCTGATGCTTTAAAATTTGCAATACAAGCAAGTCAAAAAAATTATACTGCTGACGATACAAGAGAATTTAGGCGTGTGTTTTCAAGCACATTAAATGACGTTATTAACGAGTTTGAGGGTGGTTTTGCTGGTTGGTTTGGAAGACCTGTAAAAAATGAAGCTCAGGTAAGAACAGCATTGCAAGAGCTTTCTGTAAATTATATAAAATTTGGTTTAAATGCAAAAGACGCTGTAAAACTCTCTAAAGAAGACCTTTTGTCCACAAGCATGAATGTAAATGGATTTATTATGCCGAAGGACAAAACACTCAGTAAATATCCTATTGAAAAACTTTTGGAATATGCTGCCATTGATTTTGCTGAAAAAAACAAAGAAGAAGAGTTAAACATTGAAGATATAACGATTGTCCCTGTTGAAAATCGAGTTGATGAATTTCAAGTGTTTATTGGTGGCCCAATGCTTTTAGCAGCCAGTGATATGAAAAATACAACTTATACCTTAACAGAGTTAATTGAATTAGGTGTAGGGGGCAACTTTGATAGATTAAAAGAAGTTGCAGAAAATCATCGTCAAAAACGAATGAAAACAGACCAAACGCTTCAAGATTTTAATTTTCTTTCTCCGGATGATATGCTCTTGGGAAATTATCACAAACCTTTCTTAGTTAATCAAAACTCAATAACATCTAATCCAGCTTTAGAGTTAAGTGCATCAGATGTATTTGGAGATTACCCTTGAGAGATCCAGATACTTTTCAAGTTGTAAGACCATTCAGTTTGCGAGAAATTGAAGATGCAGAGCGTCAATATCAGGAAAAAATTGATGATTTTTCTCTTTTTGATGCTGTAAGCGGTGCATTTAGAGAACAAAATACATTAGCAACAGTTTTTAATAATACTGTTGGATACGAGCCAGATGAAACTTTTGAGTTAGAAAATTATTTTTCTGAACTTACGCAAGATTTACCAGAAGATCGTTGGGATATTTATGAGGAAGCAGCAAGCTTAGAACACGCTAGAAAATTAAAAGAGCGAGTTCAACAGTCAATCAAAGATAGAGAAGTTTTGAGCAGCTACGGCTGGACAGGTACTATGCTTGAGTTAGGTTCTGCTGTTGTAGATTTGCCAGCTATAGCAGCAACTATTGCAACAGAGGGTGCGCTAGGGCCTGCTATCTGGGGTGCAAAAGCAACAAGGTTAGGTCGAGCATTTAGGACTGCATCAACGGCTGGTGTAGCTTCAGCCGGTATTGAGGCTTATCTTGTGGCACAAAATCCAAACAAAGATCCGTATGACATTCTTTACGCAATGGGTGGGGGATTTTTGTTAGGTGGGGCAGTAGGTGCAACAAGATTAGGTATAAGAAAAGAAGATGTAGCTATGATTGAAGCAAGCAAAAAACTACAGCGTGACGCTCATAACGCTCAAGTTTCAGAAGTTGCATCTCAAATGAAGTCACAGGGCTTAGACCCAGAAATAGATATTCCACAAAATCCCTTTGATGATACTGGAAACTTTACCTTATCAAGAGATGCAAGTGTTCTTGCAGAAGAATATGAGGGTAAGGCTATGGCTGATTTTGGCTTTGTTAGGCTAGACAGCGCAGGAATATTAAAAAAATCAGAGTCAAATATTATTCGGATGTTTGCAGATATCGGTCTTGAAGATGCTGTTAATCCAGGGGCTTTTACAGCGGATCTTGAGGCAAGAGTAATAAAAGAAGGATCTGTTGGTAAGTTTCAAAAAAACTATCCAAAACACTTTTCAAGTTGGGCAAAGAAAAATGGCTTTGGTGCATTGCAAAGAAATTTTTTTCCAGAAAAAGCAAGGCGTGCTTTTGGAACAGAAGTATCAAGGCACATAGAATTAAGCAACTCAACAGTGAAAGAGGTTGTGGACGCAGCAACAACTTCTCGTCAAATACTTTCTAGTCTTTTAAAGCAAGCAAAAGATGCAAATGTTAAGGGTTTTGAGTATGTTCCAGAGGATTTAACTTACTTTACTCACATTTGGAATGGTCATAAATTCAGAGCTATGGGTGAGGAAATAGCTCAAGAAGTTTTAACAAAAAGTATTCTATCTGCAAATAGGGGATTAGAAGAAGATTTAGCCAAAAAAATCTCTAAAGGGATGGTTAGAAAAATTATAGATCGTGAAATGGGTATAGATGTTGACCTTGCTAGAATATTTTCTACAAGTAATAAAAATGTTTTACGAGAGATGCTTTTAAATGAATTAGATGAATCTGGTTTAACAACAAAAGACATTGATAGAATTATTAACCAGCTTGATTTTGATAGAGAGGGTGTGCCAGCAAGAGCAAAAAGGCGCATGAAAGTAGATATATCTACAAAAATAGAAAAGGATGGTAAGGTTTATAGTATTGAAGATTTAATGGAGCGTGACGCTGAGTTAGTTATTGGGTCATACATAAATCAAATGGCAGGAAGAATTGCTTTTGCCAAAAGGGGGATTACCTCTGATGCAGATTTTAAAGCCCTGATGAGTAATGCTTTAAAAGAGGCACGAGACAAGGGGTTGGATGTTGATAAAGTAAAAAAAGAAACAGAACTTGCTGAAATATTTTACACTTTAATAACAGGAAGACCCAGAAGAGATGTTGCTGATCCAGCAAGCACTCAAATGAGATTGTTGAGAGCTTTTATGGATTACAACTTTGTAAGATATATGGGCCAAGTTGGTCTTGCTCAGTTAGCAGAATTTGGCAACGCTGTTTCGATAGATGGGTTTTCTGGTTTTCTAAGAGCCATGCCAGATTTCAAAAAAATTATGAAAAGAGGAGCTGATGGGGAGCTTGAAGATTCAGTTCAAAGGGATCTTGAGCAGTTTTCTTCAATCGGCCTCGATGCAGTTGTGCAAAGGCATTTAGACAGACTTTCATACGAGGATGATTTTGTTGTTGGCCCTGGTCAAAATGTAGTTCAGAAAAGCATTGAAACAGCAAGGGGTGTGATTGCACCATTAAGAAATTTTACAGCAAACGCCTCTGGTTTAGTTCCAATTACAGTTTTTCTTGAACGAACGGCTGCAAGGATAGCTTTGCAAACAATAGTAGATTTGGCAACTGGCGTTAAAAAAAGAGGTCTTAGAAGGGTTATTACAAAAGGCACTTATGAAGATGATGTTCGCAGAAGATTAAATATGCTTGGTTTAGATGATGATATGACCAAAAGAGTATTTAATCAGATTAATAAAAAAGCTGTATTAGTTGATTCTTTTTTTGGCCCAAAAAGAAAGATTAAAGCAATTAACATGACAAAATGGGATGATCAAGACGCTGCAGAAGCACTTGGTTTGGCTATTGCTAGATGGACTAGACAATCAATTCAAAAAAATGACTATGGAAACTTGCATCCTTTTATGACCCGTCCTTTAGGTCAGCTTCTTTTACAATTTAGAAGTTTTATGATTGTTTCACACGCAAAACAATTTTTACACAACATAAAAAGAAATGATTTCATGGCATATCAAGCTATGGCAACAAGCATTATGTTTGGAACTATGGGTTACATGATGCAAACTTATATAAACAGTGTTGGTCGCAGAGATAGAAAAGAATTTTTAGCAGAAAGGTTATTAACAGAAGATGGTGATTTGGACATAGCAAAGATTGCTTCACAAGGATTTGCTCGTTCAAGTTGGTCTGCGTTCTTTCCTGGTGCAATAGATACAACACTTTTAATAGGTCAGTACGATCCTGTCTTTGGCTATAGTCGTTCCTCTGGTTTGGCTTCAGATTTTATAAAAGGAACTATACCTGTTTCAACTGTTGATGACACAATAAAAGCTTTGCAAGGTGTAGCCACCCTAACTGGGATTTCAAATTCTGATTATCAATTTTCTCAAAGTCACGCAAAGGCAATAAAAAGTTTAGCTCCGTTGCATAATGCATACGGAATAAGAAATGTTTTTGATGCTCTTGTAGAAAAAGCACCGGAAACTTCCAAAATAAGATAGTTTGGTTTATAGTATTTGCAGGAGACAAAAGCATGACAGTAAGTAGCGCAACAACCAGAAACAGTTATGGCGGTGATGGCAGCACCGATGTCTTTGGTTATGATTTCAAAATCTTTAATGATGATGATATCACTGTAATCATAAGAACTGACTCAACTGGCGCAGAGGTAGCTAAATCTAAAAACACTCACTACACAGTCTCAGGTGTTGGTAACTCTAGTGGTGGCAACGTAACCTTTACATCAGGCAATATACCAGCAAGCGGTGAGACAGTGGTGTTGCTACGCACAACTGCAAGAACACAACTTACAGACTATGTGCCTAACGATCCATTTCCAGCAGCTACACATGAAGATGCGCTAGACAAGCTGACTTTCATAGCGCAAGAGTTAGAAGAAGAAATTGGAAGATCACTAAAAGTATCTCAAGCTAATGTTATTGCTACATCTGAGTTTACCGCTGATGCAACAGCCAGAGCAAATAAAATTTTAGGGTTTGATAGTTCTGGCAACATTTCAATAGTTCAAGAAATAGGTCAGTTCAAAGGTACTGATGCTACAGTCACAACAGTAGCCTATAATGCAAGAGACATTGTAAAATCAACAACATCTGCACAATTAAACAATGTTTACATTTGTGTAGCTGATTCTGTAGTAGGTGATTCGCTTACTGATACAGATCACTTTGCTTTGCTTGTAGACGCTGTTTCTGCGGCAACATCTGCTACCAATGCTGCATCAAGTGCAACTGCTGCGGCAAGTTCCGCAACCACAGCAAGCACGCAAGCGTCAAATGCATCTACCTCTGCAAGCACAGCAAGCACACAGGCAACTAACGCAGCAAATAGCGCAACAGCAGCGGCAGCAAGTGCAGCGGCAGCAGCGGCAAGCGCAGATAATTTTGATGACGTTTATTTAGGCGCAAAGTCTAGTGAGCCATCTGTAGATAATGACGGTGATACACTAAATGCTGGTGATCTTTTCTTTGATACAACTGCTGAAACACTAAAAGTTTACACTGGCTCTGCTTGGCAAGTAGTGTCACAAGCATCATTAACATCTGTAGCGGCTGACACAACACCACAACTGGGCGGCAATCTTGACACAAACAGTCATAACATTCTTATTGATGATGCACACTTTATTGGCGATGAGAACAGCAATGAGCAAATTATATTTAAGACCACAAGTTCTGCTGTAAATCAATTTGACATTACAAACGCTGCCACAGGCAACCCACCAAAGATATCTGCAACAGGTGATGATTCAAATATTGATTTGGATTTAGAGGCCAAAGGCACAGGTCATGTAACTGTGCGAGGCAACACTAACTCAGGCGCAATACAATTTAACTGTGAGGCCAACACACATGGTCAGATTGTAAAAGCGCAACCACATTCAGCAGGCGTAACAAATGCTTTGACATTGCCAGCAGGAAGTGACCAAGAAATTGTTGGCACCTCTGCAACCCAAACTTTAACAAACAAAAGCATCGCAGCGTCACAACTTACTGGTGCTTTGCCAGCGATAAGCGGAGCTAGTCTGACTGCGTTGCCAGCAACCCTACCAGCATCATCTGCTGCAAACCTGACTAATATTCCAGCGGCAAACATAACTGGCACGTTGCCAGCTATTGATGGCTCAAACCTCACAGGCATAGCGGCTGGTGGCGGTGCTACAGGCGGTGGCTCAGACGAGGTTTTTTATGAAAACGGTCAAACTGTCACAACAAACTACACGATAACAAATGGCAAGAACGCCATGTCTGCTGGCCCTATTACAATCAACAGCGGTGTGACAGTCACGGTTGGCAGCGGTGAAACTTATACGGTGGTTTAGATGAGTACATTAAAAGCAGATACAATCGTTGCATCAGACGGCACTAGCCCTGTCACGCTGACGAAGCAACAGGCCGCTAAACATTGGGTTAACTATGATGCTGTCAACCAAACAACAGATGGGTCGTTCAATCAGAGCAGTTTGACTGATAATTCGGAAGGTGATTATACTAGCATTTATACTAACGGATTATCTAGTGCTAGTGATAAGTGTATTATGACTTGTTCTTTTAACACCGTAGATGACGGTAGTAATGACAATTCAGGAACTACTAGAGGTGGTAGTAATTCAGACCAAGCAGGGGATAGTCCTCAGTCTGCATCTTCAATTAACTTTCACACTTATTACGGGTCTAATGCTAGTTCACATGGGGCTTTGGAAGATCACAATGGCTCGTATTGCATGACTGTAGGAGATTTAGCATGAGTACGGTCAAGGTAAACACGCTCACTGGCGTTAGCACAGCTGGGTCTATTGCGGTCACAGGTGAAGGTAATAGCACAACAACTAATTTACAAAATGGTTTGTGTAAAGGGTATGTAGCAAGAGCAACCGATAGTTCACAAAGTGTAAATGGAGAAACATTCAACGTGAGTGGATTTACAGACATTGGGTCTGGAAACAGCAACCACACAATAACTAACCCTATGTCTTCTGCATCTGATTTTGTTGTATTAATGACTTCAGCAGGTAATTATCCATATCAAGGAACAGTTGTTTCAGCGAGTAGTTTTAAATTAAGGGTAGTTAATAGTAGTGGCAATTCAGCGGATGGCACTAAACATGGTGCAGTATTTGGAGACTTAGCATAATGGCTGGAAAAATTGTAGCAGACCAACTAGAACACAGCACTGCAGGGTCTATTGCCACGAACTTTGTTGTTGAGGGTGTGGCAAAAGCATATTCATCCGTTAATCAAAGTGGCACACTGTCAGTTTATGACAGTTTTAATAAAAGCAGCCACACCGATAGAGGTTCAGGAAGTTTTTACCATCATTTTTCTTCAAATTATAGCTCTGTAAATTACAACACATTTGGAAGTTCTAGTCCACAGTCTATCGGGTCAATGAGTGCCACTAATAACAACAGAGCAACTATTACTTCCCCAGACACTACTAGCAGAAAATCATGCAATAATTATTATCCAAGTGGGCCAGCGGTAACTGATGACCCATATGTATCCGTAATTTCTTTTGGAGATTTAGCGTAATGCAGACACCAAAATTTCAAGGCACACACTTATGGGATAGGTTATGCTGGGCTAAAGAAAACCTTGCGCCGTATCAGTCCGAGTACCGCGTAGTCTATGAGGACAGCGTTGACGAGTGCGCTAAGATACTTGTTCCAGACCCCAACTGGATGGCGGCGGCTATGCAGGGCGGCATTCTACCGCCAGTGTGGGTGTATTGGGAACTGGCAAAGGATGAAGCACAGCCAGACTTCAAGAAGCATACCAGAGGCTATCTATTGCATGACACTGAGCCAATGCCAGCCATGACAGAAGAACAGGCGATTGAGTGTCTTATTCAAAAAGACATACCACAATCTGTTTGGCGTTCGTGGGATGAGGGTAACAGCCCAAAGATGCTTATCTGTAGAAAAGACCAGTTACCAAAAACTCGTGTCTGGCGAAACGCTTGGCGCATATCAAAGGCAGCGTGAAGGAGAAAGACATGGCTGTAACAACCTACATAGTAGACAAGGATGGTAATCAGATAGATAGCGCAGAAGCTACATCAATTCCAAAAAACCGTGATTTCAGAGACGCATGGTCGCTTTCTGGCAAGGTCATTTCAGAGGACATGACTAAGGCAAAAGAGTTATTCAAAGATAAAATTCGTGAAGTGCGTCAGCCTTTGCTTGAAGCAGAAGACGTGGTGTATATGAAAGCACTTGAAGCTGGCGATAGTTCAGCACAGACCGCTTCTGCTGAGAAGAAAAAGAGCTTGCGTGATGCGCCAGCAGCATCAGCTATTGACAGTGCCACAACAATAGCAAAGCTCAAAGCTGCTTGGGATAAAACTTTGCTAGGCGATAGTCCTTACTCATAGGATAAAAAATGTTAGCCGAACTAGCGGCTGCTAATGCTGCCTTTGCAATAATAAAAAAGACTATCCAAAATACAGGTGACTTAACAAGGTGCGGCAAAGCAATATCTGACCTGATTATCGCTAAAGAAGAACTCAAAAGAAAAGGTAATAAAAAAAGAAGGGGTAGCATTAGAAAGGGTGATCTAGAAGAGTTTATTGCCCTTGAGAAACTTAGACAGCAAGAGAATGACTTGCGTAGTTGGATGCAGCTTTATGGTCGTGCTGGTCTATACAGAGATTGGCAAGAGTTTCAAGCCAAAGCTCGTAAAGAACGCAGAGTGCAAGAGGAGCTTGCTAGACGCAGACGAGAAGAAATCATGGAGATGTTAGGGCTTGGGTTTCTTGTTGTAGTTATAGCCGGTATGATTGGCGGCTTGGTTGCTTGGGTTGCTTGGCTGAAGGGATGGTTTGAATGAGTGCGGAAGAAGTTGCTAGAAAGCTGTTAGAGTTAAAAATACTGCCACGATTTATGATGCTGTGCATGACAGGTGTGTACATAAGGTGCATTGAATGGGCATTGTCACAGCCTGATCTTACGACACAACAAGCAAGTCTTATATCTGTTGTCACAGGTGCTATGACAGGCAGTCTTGCAGTTTGGCTTAACTCCGAGAAGTAAATGCCAAGAGTAAGCGAGAACACAGAAGTTGCGCTACCTCTAAGAAACATTATTAGTATGCTAGGGGCTGTAGCAGTAGCTACCTGGGCATACTTTACGTTGACCTCAGAAATCAACAGGCTCAACACGTCTATCACGATAATGAAGACTGACTTGGAAAAGAACACCGAGTTTAGAATCAAGTGGCCCAGAGGAGAGATGGGTAGCTTGCCAGCCGATTCGGAGCAGTTCATGCTTATAGAGCATCTTGCCTTAGAGTTTGAGAAGTTGCAGTCTCAGGTTGAAGATGGCAAAGCACCTTACGACCAGCAGCAAAAGCTTACGCTAGAGTTTTATGAGAAACGAATCACAACCATAGAAGAAAACATAGAGAAGTTGCGTAACGGAGATGGTTGAGCTTACATTTGTATTGTTGTTAGTTATGAATGGCGAAAAGGTAGAATACACCCCACATGATTCGCTGTCTGAGTGTTTGGCGATTAGACGTAAGATCAAACGTAATGTAGGGCATACCAACAACTTTGATCAGAAGTGGTCATGCAAACAGTTCAAAGTAATGATGCTAAACGGTGAGATATTGGAGTTTATAGAAGAATGATACAAGCATTGATAGGCCCGATAGCTTCACTGGCTGGGTCATGGATGGAGTCCAAGGTAGAGCAGACAAAGGCCAAAGGTGCTGTTGCCAAGGCAAAGGCAGAGGCAGAAGCGGAAGTGATGAAGGTTGCTGCTACGCATGAAGCTGGCTGGGAAAAGATTATGGCACAGGCCAGTGACAATAGCTGGAAAGACGAAGCGTGGACAATTTTGTTTATTATTATCATAGCTATGTGCTTCATTCCGTTTACACAGCCTTATGTAGAACAGGGGTTTGCAGCTTTAGAAAACACCCCACAGTGGTTTCAATGGGCTATGTATGCTAGTATTGGAGCAAGCTTTGGTATACGAGGCATAAAGGGTTTTAAGAAATGAGCAGAAGAAAGTTTCCAAAAGTACCCAAGACCAAGGGCGGTGTGCCAAAGAAATATGTGCGTGGCGCAAAAAACCCAAAGAAGCGTGAGGCAGAAATAAAGCGTACTGCCAAGCTCTACAAACAGGGCAAGCTCACACCAGCTATGATGGATCGAATAAGCAAGCAAAGGAGTAGGGGATGAGCAAAGCTGCTGTAATAGCAAAATATTCTAAGTCTTCTGGAATATCCAAATCTACTCTAAGCAAAGTTTATTCAAGGGGATTAGGCGCATACTACGGCTCTGGATCTAGGCCGAAGGTTTCAGCGCATCAGTGGGCCGCTGGTCGTGTCCGGTCTTTTGCCACTGGCAAGGGTGGAGCTAGACGTGCTGATGCAGATTTACTTAGGGGCGGCAAGAAGAAAAAGAAGCCAGCAACAAAGAAAACAACTAAGCGCAGAAAAGCATGAACAAAGATAGATTACGAGAAGAGATAGCCGAAGACGAAGGCTGTAAGTACGAGATATACCTAGATCATTTGGGAATCTGTACAACAGGCGTGGGTCATATGATTACTGAAGTAGACGAAGAATATGGCAAGCCTGTAGGCACAGTTGTTGAACAAGAGCGTGTGCGCCAGTTGTTTGCTCTTGATATAGCTGTAACACTCGATGAGTGTAAAGCTCTGTATTCAGACTTTGATGACTTACCAGAAGAGTGCCAACATATCATTGCAAACATGATGTTTAACATGGGCCGTCCTCGATTAAGTAAATTCAAGGGCATGAAGGCTGGCGTTGATGCTAGAGATTGGAATAAGGCCGCAGACGAAATGGTTGACTCAAAGTGGTACACACAAGTTCCCAACAGGGCCAGACGTTTAGTTGACCGTATGAGGGCGTTGGCAGATGGTAGCTAAAAGATTTCAAAATCCGAAGGGTGGACTGAACAAGGCTGGCAGGGCTTTTTTTAGACGCACTACAGGATCTAATTTAAAACCACCTGTAAAAAAGGGTGACAACCCACGCAGAGCAAGTTTTCTTGCCAGAATGGGCAACATGAAAGGCCCAGAGTACAAGAATGGTAAGCCAACCAGATTGCTTCTATCCCTGAGGGCATGGGGTGCAAGCAGTAAAGCTGATGCAAGAAAAAAGGCAGCAGCTATATCCAAGCGCAACAAAGCGAAGAAGAGGAAAGCATAATGCCTGGTCATAAAAAGAAGGGTATGAAAAAGAACGGCAACGGTATGCTTACGGCAAAACAAAAGACTTTGCCAGCAGCATTACAGAAGAAAATCATTGCAGCAAAGAAGAGGAAGAAGTAAATGCCTGGACATTACGGTGGTAAAAAAGGTGGCATGAAATCTGCCAAGATGAAGAAGCAAGCAGCTACGGCTATTGCTATGAAAAAAGCTGGTAAGAAGCCAAAGAAAAAACGGTAGAACAAAGGGGGCTGTTACGCCCCCTTTTCTTAGATTACAAACTCTCCACCGTTGTAGAGATACTGGGTGAGTTGGTCTATCATGTACTCTTCAGTCCAGATACCCCCAGCCATTGTGCCATCTGGCAGCATCCCTTTTCCTTTGGGATAGTAAGGCTCAATCCCATGAGCCTCACCAATTCGATACATACCCCAACCAGAGACAACAAGGAAGCGATAGTACGCATCAGCGTGATCCCTCGCCTGATTCCATTTCTCTGTCTTTACGGTACTTAGTGAAACAACAGCCATCAGAAACCCCATTGTGACATAGAGGGATCTGGTTTCCGTTGTACACCCACTCCCCAGACATCACGTTGTGGGTCTTGCCACAAAACGCGCATTGCACAGTCCTTGCAGAAGTAACCATGCTTGACTTGTTTTGCTGCTTCTTTTTCGCAGTCATCACAGATTGTCTTGTCCATACAATTCTACCAGAGCTTTGCGTGGTATCAACCAAGTACCACCAACTCGCTCTGCCTCTAGCTTTCCTGACTTTAACATCCTGTACATCAGGTTAAGCTTTGTTTTATCGTCTGTGCCGAACAGGATCAAACACGCCTCTTTTGCTGTGTATAACAGCTTGCCATCAGCACTTTTAAAATGGGATGTCATCATCGTCTGTTTCCTTGGCTGCTGGCTTATATTTCTGATTGATGGCATCACCGACAGGTTTGAGACCGCCCTGCGATATACCGTCAGCGATGTTGTCTTTTGATTCGTAATCTCTCACCTCAGAGATTGCTATGGACAAACTGTTGTCATCGTTTTCAAAGACTGCAACAGAATATCTTGAATCACCTCGCAAGTGTATGTCTGCTGGCGATCCATCTACAAACGGTTTCCAGTTACCATTGCCATGCGTTCCACGTTTATGGTCATCATTTGGAAACACTTTGATTGTAGTAACTTTGAT
>NTLX01000042.1_pt1 | contig 24121 bp, 40 predicted proteins | sample 1251771 | NCBI WGS metagenome assembly NTLX01 (sample SAMN07250028, study PRJNA358725) | marine metagenome | isolation source: viruses from ocean water | place: Pacific Ocean: North Pacific Subtropical Gyre | collected 2015
TTAATTTTAATATTTCAGTAGGAGTGCTTTGAAATATTAGGGGTAAAGCTAACAATATTAATAAAGGTATTATAATTTTTTTCATATTAATCACTTTGTTTAATAGTTATAACTGAATCACCACCACCATTAATTTTTACCGTGTTTGAGATACCGTCTTGTATAAAGATAACTGTATAACTACCTTCAACGTTTAAATCTACTCTAGCACTTTCGCTTACCGTTCTACGTAAGCTAATAACTTGACCAGTAACTAAAGTAGTAATTTGTGTATTAGCATCCTGACCTATTAAAGTTCCGGTTATATTTATGCCTGTTGCTAAAGCTAATTGATCCTCGTCTTCTTTTACAGCTAAAACATCAAGTATATCTAATAAATCCTCTAAAAAATTAACATCAAGATAATTTATATCGAGCTCAGTAAACTCTAAACTATTATCTTCTAAAAAATCCTCAGCTAAATAGTCTATATCTAAATCATTAAAATCTAAAAAGTTATTAGCTTTTACTACGTTAGATTCTTCTGTTAATACCTGTTCTTCTTTAGGGGGAGTGACTATTAACATATTATCTATAATATCTAACGTTAAATCTAAAATTACTGGCTTAGTAGGAGCTGACTCAAAAACATCAACTGTGGTAGCTTGATAAGGTTTATTTAATAGAACAGTACCCATAGCTGTTACTACTTCTATCTCTCCGCTTGATAAACCTAAAGCATCTGGTAGAAGTATAATTAAACTACGACCGAGCTCATCAACAGTAGCTGTGAAGTCTGTACCACGTATGGCTATATTCGCTGTGGGAGTTTTTAAAACTATGTTTTGTTTGTCGATACGGTTTAAATTACCCGTGATAAATCTAGCTGTGCCTAACCCAAAAGTTAGTGCCATTTTAGTTTTGCTAGGGTCGGGGTCGTATATGTACTCGTCTATAAGTAATTGACTATGCTCAGTTAATCTTACTATTGACTCATCTAAAAAAGTAATAGCCATGCGACCATTAGTGGTGATAGCTTCATCATTACTTTGTATAGGAAACTTTAAATCAGCTACGTAAGGTTTATCCCTAACTATACGAGCATTACCGTTTAGTTCTGATACGTCACCGATATCAACAGCTTGTGCTTGTACCTTGATCGTTTTGAATGACGCAAACAGTACCGTTATTACCATTACTAATAATTTTGAGCCAGTCATTATCTTGTGTACTTAGTTGTGAAATATTAAACGTTCTGCTATTACCAGTTTGATCAAGATAGAAGTAACCCCCAGCGTAACCTGAACCTGTAAAGTTAAGTGTGTTACTATCACCATCAACGTCTACATAAGAAGTACCACCATCATAATTTATGTCAAAATCAAATGTGTTACCGTCACCTTGTATAATCCAATCTAAATCAAGAGTTGCTGCTAAAGCACTAGTACCGTGATCTAATGTGAATGTATTAGTGCTACCTGTAACATTGACATTGTAGTTTGAATTATTTATACCATAAGTGTTAGTAGGATCACCTTGTATAGTAAAAGTATTACTATCGCCATCAAACTCAAAAAAGCCTGTTATGTTATCACCTAATATATCTCCTAAGAACTTATTAGTGTCACCTAGTTGATTTATATCTAATGTTAAACTTACCCCATCTAAATCTAATGCGGTCAAAGTTCCTGCTACTGAGTTTAGTCCACCTATTATATTTCCAGAACCTAATTGTTCTAAATCTATATTAGCTGTTGCTCCACTTTGATCAACATATATTTCGTTGTCAGCTGCAAAAACTAAACTTGAAGTTAATAATATACTAATTAGTTTTTTCATTTTTTTCCTCCCAGAAACCTTTATCATAACCTATTTTTATAATTTCTAAAACTCCCGTCTCTATAGCCCTTAATAAAGCTAATGTAGTAATTTCATTTTGTGTATCACCCATCTCTATCTCTACTAATTCTGTACCCGCTTCTATAAACCTAAATACATCTTGAGACTGACCATAACTATATATTTCTTTACTGATAAGCACATCTATCAATACCTCGCCCGTGGCTACACTTACCATACGCAATGATATAGTGATGTTATCTATTCTATATAACTTACTACTACCTATGCCTAAGTACCTAGCTCCAATACCACCGCTTTTAGTATTAGTATCATAACCTATGACAGCTCCTTCCATCAAAACTCCAGCAAATAATAGAGGCATCAATGGTTTATTACCGTCTTTATCCTCGTTCTGTTCTCTAGCCGAACGTATAAGTTGTCTTTCTTTAGTTAGATTATCTAAACCAACTCTTTCAGCTACTCTAAAAAACTTACCGTTAGAGGCATTTTTTAATGAACGTATTAATAAATGATTAGGTGCCTGTGTTAAAGCTGTACTAAATAAAGCGAACTCACTATTACTTTTACGTTGACCTGTTTGATCAGTAAAACTATTAGGGTACACGGCTACTACTATAGGTGTTTTGGGCTGTGGCGCCTCAAATAATTCAATAGATTGTGTTTGTAGTATGCTTGGTAAAGTTTCTGCTGTAGTAAGGTCTCTATCTATAGGGTTTATGCTACAACTAGAAAGTAAAATTACCAATGGGCAGAGATATAGTCGTAACATTGCCATCACTATCAGTTATCGTTAAAGTTATTATTCCGTCCACCACACTATACTCAATAGTGTTACCCTCTAAGGTTAAAGTACCGCTATCGCTAGGGGTCTCACCAAATAAATTTTCTACTAGTTGTCTGCTCAGTTGTGCGTAGATACGACTCTCTAAGTTCCTAATGAAACGAGCTAGAGTAGTGTTTTCTTTATCTCTTTCAATCTCATCTTGTAAAGCTTTTATCTCTGCTTTGAGTGCTTCTTTACGGTTGAACTCTTGGTTCTCTATCGTTAAATAGTGAGAACTAGTATTTATGCCACTAAAACTAGGGTTTTTAAACTTAAAAGTTACCGTATCAGAATTTAAGTTTATGGCTATGATTCCTGTAAATAATATCAATCCTATCAATAATAAACCTGCCATAATTCTAGCTTTTTCTACTTCGTAAGGATCAATCTTTTCTTTGGTCATCTCTATCCGCCTTAGCAATTTTATTGCTATCTATTAACTGAGGTACGCCTAATATAGTCTTAATAAGTGTATCCTGTCTAATAATTTCATTATCTAAACTACGCACTCTATCTATTAAAGCTACTAATATACCGTGTTGAGAGTCTAATTTAGTTCCTAGTCTCTCTTCTATAGCGTTTATCTGTTCCGCTACTTTTTCATCAACGATATCTAGTTTAGTTTCCATACCGTCGACTATACGTATAACTAGTTTATAGATAAACCAACCTAATCCTATGGCAGCTGCGATAGGGAAACCCACCTCTTGTATAAGAGTTACAGCACTATCCATGCTGGTTATTTAACTTTACTTTTTTTAACTCTTTTAATAGTGTAGGCTTCATTAACATTAGGTGTAGATTTATCATCAGCTACATAATGTCCTTTTTTATTTCTAGCTCTTACTTTAATCTCTTCAGTACCTGTGAGATTATTCCAGAATCTTTTTAAAAAACTCATATTATTTATCCTTAGCTTTTAAAACATTTAATGCGCACCAGTCTATAACTTTATAAAGTTTAGCTAACCACCAGTCACCTTTAGGTGTAGGTGTTACTGCAGCTACGAAAGAAGCTATAGCTATGATAGTGCATATCCATGTAAATACATTTAACCAAATCATTTACTTCTCCTGTTTTTCTTCTTCTTCTTCTTCTTGAAGTTCATTAGTTTGTGCGTCAACTTCATCTACAACATTATCTACTATATTTTCAGTAGATTCTGCTACAGTATCAACAACAGCTGCTACATCTTCTAAAGCTGAATTAGTTATATTACCAGCTGTTTTAACAGTAGAATCAATAACGCTAGTTGTTAAATCTTTACCGCCATCAATAACAGCACCCACAGTTGCGCATGATGTTATAAATACAGCACCTATTAATATTATTATATGTTTCATATATCTCCTTAGTTTTCTAGGGTTTTGGTTTCTGTTTTTAAAACTTCATCTGCTTGCTCTTTAGTTGAGTCAATAAATGTTTTTTCAAAAACGCTTAAACTAGCATCTACCTGATCTAGTTGAAATTGTATCCGTGATTTTTGATTCCTTAAATCTAAAATCTGCGAGTGAAGATATTGTTGTTGGGGTGTAAAGTCAGAAACTTTTAATTCTTTATTATCTAACATTACTATAGGTTCTTTATTTTCTTTAGTCATTTTTACTCACTCAAAGTTTTTAAAACACTTGTTGGTGATACTTTTTCAGCTATCTGTTCGTCTAATGCTGTTTTCATAGCAGTAACTGTATCTGAACCCATAGCTGTTTCTACCCAACCTTGTACGTCACTAGATTTTAAACTTGACCAGTTAATAAAACTAGACAAATCATCTGTGCTAACGGCTTGTGTTCCGTACACTGTAGATGTCCAGTAATTACCTTCGCTATCTTTATTAGTATCGTCTGTTGCAGTAAGCCTCCAATGCACGTTATGCACTACATTAGATTTACCGCCTTTAGAGGGATATGTATCACATGTTTTACAATCCCAAGTATATCCTATTGCCATATTATTCTCCTTTTAAAGTTTTAATTTCAGATTGTAAGGCATCAATCTGCTCTTGTTGTTCTTGTATAGCTTTTATGAGTGGGGTTACTAATTTTATGTAATCCATAGAGTAGACATCACTTTCTTCATTATATGTAACAGCATTTGGCAAAATAGGTTCTACTTCTTGTGCTATTAAACCATCTTGTTTTATACCAGATTTTTTCCACTCAAAGTGAACTGGGTTTAATTTATTTATAATTTCTAAACCTTTTGCTTCACCTAGCACATTTTTAAGTCTTGCATCTGAAGATGTTGTATATGAAACAGAGTTAGTACTACCATTACAAGTTATTTGACCACAAAATTCAGCTCCTCCATCCCTAAAGACAGCCACACCTACATTTGCATTTGCAGTACTACCTGATAAGACAGTTAAAACATCAGCAGTAGTATTTCCTTGTATTGTAAATGATGTAGATGCTGATGTAGTGTTGTGCATAAACTCACCTGAAGCACCAAGACGCATTCTTTCAAAATTGTTAGAAACAAATCTTAAACCATTATTACTAACTGAACCGAATAAAGTGTCGTTATCAGTTCCAGGATTATTAACAGAAAGTTTTGCATAAACTGTACCAGAACTATGAGATAAGAATAGACCATCATCTGCTGTAGACCCAGATTCTATTTGAAGAGTTTTTGAGGGTGCGTTTATACCTATGCCTACTTTGCCTCCATTAGCATTTAACAATAATGATTTACTTGTAAAAGATCCATCTAATGCTACTGATTGTATATATGCTGAATCAATACCATCTTCAACACCCATATACATAGATGTAAAGTTTGTGTTACCTGTTGAATGTATAGCTATACCATGTGTTGAGTGTGCATCATGGTCTCCAGCTTGTAGTATTTCTAATTTAGCATTAGCAGGTGCTGACTCTCCGATTCCTACTTTTCCATCACTAGCTATACGCATCTTTTCAGATAATGTGACTGCTGCTCCTGCACTACCACTAGCTTGTGTAAAAAATTGGTGAATACCAGCTTCTTGTCTGTAAGCTGAAGACTCATTAGCTTCGATATACGCAAAAGCACCTGTATCAGAATCAACATACATATTATCTGTAACAAAAGTACCATCAAGACCATGAACTCCTGTAGCATTTTCACTTATTACTGAACCTTTTTGACCTATAAAAAGTTGTGTCCAACCAGTATGTGTATCTGTGGGCGGAGTAGTCCCCATACCTATTGCACCAGTGCTTGCTATAGTCATTTTATCAGAAGTATTAGTTCTAAAACTCATGGAGTTATTACTATTATTGTAAAGAATATGTCCTATATCATCATCATCTGTATCACCCATAACCATACCAGCAAGGCTAGATGTTCCTGAAACTACTGCTATAATTGAGTGATCTCCTGATTTTTGAACTTTTAATTCTCTGTCAGTAGTTGTAGTACCTATAGAAACAAGACCTGAACTATTAATACGCATCCTTTCTGTATCACTTGTTCCAAAAGCTAAAGTACCTGTACTTGGTGTAAGTAGTGCTACTGCTGAAGCAGTTTTAAATTGAAAATCTGCATCTGATGCATTAGTGAAGTTGGCTAGAGTTCCATCTGCTGCTGAAACACTAAAAGGTGAGCTAGGTGCTGCACCCACTCCTACTCGATTATTACCACCATCAACAAATAACATATTAGCATTGCCATTTGATTCAACTCTAAAATCTACGTCTGCACTATCTTCATTAAATACAGCACCACCATCTTGCGTTAAAGCTCCGTCTATATCTACTACATCTAGGTTAGTAGTACCGTCTACGTCTATGTCGCCAGAAATATCTAGGGCTGTACCAATTAAAGTTTGTGAAAAAGTTACTTGTCCGTTTGAAGCAATAGTCATAGCATCTACATCTGAAGCAGAACCTATTGTCTTACCATCGCCTATAATTAAATCGTCTGTAAGAGTAACTATTCCTGTAACTCCTAAAGTACCGCCTATGGTAGCGTTACCGCTTGCACTTAAAACATCTATTGTGGTAGTACCAGCTAAGTTTAAATCAGTAAACGCATCAGCCATGGCAGCACCAGAACCTGCTCCGTCTGAATAAATAGCTTTTACATGACCAGCAGGTATGGTTACATTAGCACCACTACCTTGTGAAATAATTATGTTTTGTGAACCGCTAGTGCCATTTTCTATAAACCAAAGTTTAGATACTGTGTTTGGACCGATAGTAATAGTACAAGCTGAATCTAGTGTACCTGTGTATTTAAGATAAATTGATCTACCTGGATCTGTTGATCCGTCTGCTATCGTAGTGGTGTGTGTGTCTGCGTTAGTAGTTATTGCCTCTGTACCAAAGCTAAATGCTTCAGCTATTAATTCTAAATTAGTGTTAGTGCTAGTACCCCATGTTCCAGCTTCATCACCTGTGGCTATTTCTTTTAGCCTTAAATCATTTACGTATGTTGCCATATATCACCTATGCTGCTATCTCTTCCCAATTAGTAGTTTGACTGTCATCTACACTAGTCCAATTAGGTGTTTGACTGTCACTTACGTTACTCCAATTAGGAGTTTGACTATCGTCAACTAAACCCCAAACAGTTACGTTAGGAGACCCTGCTGTTGCTACTAAACTATTAGGAACAACAACACTCTTACCAATTATACCTATTTCTCCGAGAGAAGAAACTCCTTCTACTCCTGATATAGAAACTACGTTTTGTGTCCTAACACTGGCACTACCTAAACTTGAGGTTGAAGCTGATAAAGTTGGAGAAACATTAGCGTCAGCTACAGTGGTAGTTGTACCTAAACTACTTGTACCCGCTAAACCTGTAGTTAATATAACGCTACAATCACCCGATATACTTACTGAAACGTTACCTAAAGTGGCTGCAACTGCTGGACATGCAACGTTAGCTGTTCCTTTAGCTATTATGGTGCCTAACGCAGTAGTTCCTGTTTGTCCGGTAGGTATGACGTTAGCTTTAGCTACGGTGCTTACGCTACCTACAGCTGAAGTAGAGCTTACCCCTGTTATTGAGAAGTTAGCGTCACCAGTTAAGGCAGGAGTGCCTACTGCTGTGGTACCTGCTTGACCGCTAGGTATTACATTAGCCTCACCAGTTACGGTTAATGAGCCTATAGCTGAAGTTGAGCTTAAACCTGATACAGTAACATCAGCTTTAGCTATGATAGTGGGTGTGCCTAAAGCACTAGTAGAACTTAAACCAGATAAGGTAAGATTAGCATCAGCTACTACACCTACAGAACCTAAAGCTGAAGTTGTATTTAAACCAGTTAAAGTTACTGGTATGGGCTGACTCCAAGCTCCTTCGCCCCAAGTGCCTCGACCCCAGCCGTTTATTATAGCCATAAATTAGGCTATACGTATAATCGCTGTGCTTGCTGCTGCTGCGGGAAACTGTATTGTAAAGTCACCAGCTGTTGATGTTTTATCTCCACCAAAGTCAATTGATGCTACTGCTTTATTACTTTGTGAGCTGTTATAAATTAAACAACCTCTAGCTGTAATAGTAGCAGTACCAAAAGTTAAATCAGAAAAATCTGTAAAGCCTGTTGTACCACTTGATGTTGGAGTCACAGCTGTTAAATTACTACCACCCGAAGTGTAATTAGTACCACTTGCTTGTCCTGTAGTAGTAAAAGCTGTAGTGGTAGCACCTAATGTAGCTGAGCTAGTGTAGAGTGCTAATTTAAAAGTATGACCAGAACTGGCAGTAAAGTTATGTGTTGCAGTCAATAACTCTTTTTTAAAACTGGTTACTAATGTTGATGATATTGCCATTTATTTAAACTCCTTTAAAATATTAGCTAAATCTTCGTTACCTTGTTTGATTAACATATTTCTCACTGTACAGCGTTCACTGTTAATCGCCTGTTTAATATGATATAGTATTGTTTCATAAATAGCAAGTCTATAAGCTTCAGCTTGTTGCCTGATGTGTGGTGCTGCATTTTCTGATATACCACATATTCTGGCTGTAGCTCTTTCTGCCCAGTGCTCAGGTGTGTGACCTCTTTCATTTTCAGTGATTACGTCTATTAAACCTAATCCGCTTTCTGAATTATCTAACATTAGTATCTTTTAGCCTCTGGTGGTCCGTCTATAACGCTTCTAATTTCAGTGATATTTTTTAATTGTTCTTCTCTAAGTTTTTCATTATACCAAGATAACTTAACTTGTCTGTAAGTGCCCTCGCTGTCTACCACTAAAATATCTGGGTCATCAAGTCTGTGATAACCGTAAAGTCTTTCTTCTATAGGGGAGTTAGTATCTAATAAACCTGAACGTGGTGCTACATTGATAATCATACCAGCTTCAATACATTTAGCTAACCAAAACTCACAACAGCCTTTACCCGCTTCAGCAAAGTGCACGTTACCTTTATAACTAAAATCTATACCAAATAAATTTAGTGCTTTAACTTTATTATACAAAGCGAAAGCAAAAGCATAAGGTACAGTATTATTAAAATAAGCACTATCAGTAGCCTGTGCTACTTCTTCTAATGGATATAATATAGCTGAGGGTACTCTTTCATCAAGTGTACAGGTGTAGATAGGTACTTTATTTTCCGGTAACCATCTGCGCATAATACCAGTTTGTGTACCAGCATCGTCTGTGTCTAAAAACCTGCTAGGTGGGTCAAGCATAAAGACTCTATCACACTTAGTGATAGCTCCCATGCAATTTATTCCCCAAACTTCATCGTAAACGTTTGAGTGTATTAAACTTAGGTGAAAGTCTAGCTGACTCTCGCCCATAGCGACTATGGCAATACTTTTGCCCTCTAAATTTTTTTCTATCATGACTGGGGTGTTCTCCGTACTTCATCGTATCTGTTTTGGTCTCGGGTAGATTTACCCTCACCAAGATTTTTAAGTGAAGCTAAAGCCTCTTGAAACCTAGCCTCATAAACTGGTGTGGTCTCGTAACTTTTTAAGTAAGTATTAGCTTCTACTAAACTGCCGTATAACATAGCGTTTACTGCATTAGTAGAGAGCCAAGTAGTACCTGTGGCTGTAGCGGTTAGAGAAGTTGGTCTGTAAAAGTAATGTAACTCAAAATTATAATTTGAGTTAGGAGTAGGTGCTAGTATAAAACTTGACTCATCAAACTCAGCGTAATATTTAGGTTGCGCAGTAGTGCCCTCTGCTGGGGTAAAATCACGTATAAAAGAAACGTGTTTTAATTTTAAAAGATGATAGTTATTACTAGAATCTATTACTGCTAAACTAAATGGGGCTAAAAAATCAGTAGGCATAGCTAGGTAAGTGTTACTAGCTGTGCCTGCACCTGTTACGTTTTTTCTAAAAACATCTAACTGTACATTTTTTAAAATACGCTCCTCAGCAGTTTTTATAAAATCAGGTAAGTGTGTAACAAAACTTGACTCTGTGCTTTCAGCGTAATCTTGTATAGCTGTTTTTAATGATGTTAAAGTCCAACTCATGATATTATGTTACTATAGTTACGTTTCCTAGACTAGCCTCTAAAGTTTGAAGATCAAAACTAGAACCTATAGGGTCATTATGGTTTATATTCATAGATAGACCTGTTACACCATTTACATCTTTAGTATTTTCAGTTTTTACTATACCATAACCTGTAGTGGGTGCGACCTGTGCTGGTCTTGGATCACGTAAAGCTTCTGGATCTGTTCTATGGTGGGGTGGTTCTAGTTGAGGATGTTTAGGGTCAAACATATCTGGTCCAACTAACAAACCGTTCCATGTTTTTTTCATAGTATTTAATTTATACCTAAACCCACTTATATCACATATACCGTATGCGTGTTTACCTTTAGCGTATGCCATTATTTTTTCTTCCTACTTTTACGTATAGCTTCTTTACCTTTTTTAAAAATACTAGCTACAAAAGTTTTACCCATTACTTTAGCTCTTTGTTCGCCTACAGTAAGTATCTGTATCTTGCGAGCAAAAGGCTTTTTAATTTTTTTAACTTTAGCTACTGTTTTTCTAGCGTCCTCCGGAGTGGCAAATTTTATACTGACTGTATCTTTAGGATTTTCATCAGTGTAAAGTCTTCTGCCACTACCTTTAGGTTTTTTACCTGTACCTACTTTAGGGTCTCTACCTTTTTTTCTTGGCACTTCTCTTTGACCCTTTTTTAGCAGCACTCATTTGAGCTTTAGTAGGTGCACCCTTAGCACCTTTTTTACGCATACGCTCACCTGAACCTGCTTTTATTCTTTTGCGTTTAGCATGTATATTAGCCCACAAACCTTTTCTGTGTCCAGGCATTAATAAGTGTTCCTAGCTGGTGTGAGCATTAATGAAACTCTAGGTGAGTCCTCATCTGCTGCTAATTTAAAATCTTGTTCGTATTGCTGTTTTAACAACCCTACTCTTTCAGGGTTCTTTTTCATAGCAATATAATATGCTAAACCACTAGTTAAGCAAGGCATAAACCTTGAGGGTATCTCAGGGTCTTCAGCTGAACTACTTACGTCATCTATACGTTGTACGTTATACGTAACTAACTTATAAGTAGCTGTATCATCAGGTGTTGGCCACAAGTTGACTACCGGAGATATTTGTCTGTCAACAAAATATTGACTAGGTCTACCTTTTGACTGCTTATTAGGTATACTTAGATATTCACTTCTTCCTATACGCTCAATCTGTAAATCAGTTTGATTATTACTAGAATCAGTTTGCCTTATAACTGCAGTTAATATATCTAAGTCATAACTATTAAAAGTATAACTAGCTGTGCCTGCAGTTATGTTAGTAGTAACTTGTTCTATAGTCCAAAGGTTTACCCCTCTGTTAGACCAGTCGGCGAACATTATATTTAATGAACGCCGAGCTGTTTCTGCGTCGTATCCAGTTCTAAGTTCTATACCTGCTAGTTCAAAAGCTTCTTCTATAGCATCACCTATGCTTAGTGAAAAAGTTTTAGTACCAGAGGTAGCCATTACTCATAATCCTTTATACAATGTAGGACAATTAAATAAGTATCGCCTGAACTATGCCCAGTAGTTGTAAGTAGTAAGTCTCCATTTTTACCAGAGCCTGCTGTATTTTGTAAACCACCAAAGGGTCCAAAATCTAAAATACCGTCGGCACTAGGGTTTAACTCCATACATAAAGTGTTACTAGTAGCATTCCAGAATAAACCTATTTTAGTAAAGCCTAGTATTGAATAATAAACTTTATTTAGTTTTACTCCTGTACATGCTGCTCCGTCACTTTTACGTGCTGTTAAACCACTTACATCTACTTTAGCGACGGCACTTTCACCAGTACCGTCACTTACATTAGTCAGCTGAACTATAAAATCTTTATCACCATCTAAAATGGTTGTTGATGTTACTGCATCAGCCATGGTTTACCTCCCTTACGCGTCAGCGAATGGTGTTACTATGGTGCCTGAAGCTATAACTATACCTTCTACTGCATATTTAGCTGAACCCATAGCAGTTACTTTTATTATGCTTCCTGCTACACCGCCTTTAGTAGAACCGTTTAACGTGATAACATCATTACTAGCACCTGATATAAAAGTTTTACCTGTAGCATCACTTTTACCTAAATATAGTGCTCCTACAAACTTATCAGTGCCATCAGTTTTGATATCTAAATCAGTAGCTGCAGTTTCAACTATAAAAGTAAAAGTAGCACCTAAGTTATTTAACTGATTAGGGTCATCATTTCTACCAGGATCGGTAGCTACTATACTAGGTAAAGTAAACTTACCGTCAGCGTCATTACATGTAAGCACCTTACCTGCATGAGCATCTACTGTTAGTGTGGTGTCTGCAGTTAAACTAACTACGTTAGCATTACCTGCCGAAATAAAACCAGCCAAAGATTTAACTGGTCCTGAGAATGTCGATCTTGCCATATTAAGTCTCCTTAATTATCTATCGTCTTGGCTTGTCTGCTAGGTCAGTCGATAGATTGTTAATATTTCCTAGAATTAAATTCTAACTTAATTACCCTCAAAAAGAAAGGGAGCCGAAGCTCCCTTACTTAACGTTTAATAAAAAACGCTTACCCCAGATTATTATGCTCCTGGTGAACCGAAAATGCCTCTCCAATCACTAAATCCGAAAGAATATCTTTCTCTAGCTTTGTATCGTACATTTCCTGTTTCAAAGTCTCCTTCCATGCCTGTTTGCATTGGAGATCTAACGAAGTGTTTAAGTCCGTTAGGTGCATCTGTTTTGATGAAGAAAGCATCAGTATCTGTAAGATAATGGTTTACAACGTAACCTTCTGGGAACATACCCATGTTTTTCATTGCGTTGATGTCATTATCAGAAGTGTTTACTCTTCCTGGAGAATTTAATATTCTGTCAGCTACAAACTGTAACTGTGGAGGAATAATTAATTTTCTCGCTTGTACATTTACTTTAAGTCCTCTTTCATCCTTAAACGCTGAAATATCAATTAGAGCATTCTCTAATGAAGTTTCATTTAAGTCAGCTGCAGTACTTGGCTCATTAGCCTGATCTCCACCTGTTAAAGATGGGTGGTCAGTGGTCATGAGTGGTTTGCCGTCTCCTCCTGGGAAGGAAGTTGAGAAACCATTATTAAGTACATTTGCTGCTTTCACTTGCTTAGTATTAGCCATTGATCTAGCTAAAGCTCTTGTGTATCTTGAAGAAAGACTATCATAAAGATTATCTTCAATAGCCTCTTCTGTTAACGCAAACGCTAAAGCTACAGTCTCATGGCTGTATCTAGCTGTGAAAGTTTCTTGAGCTGTGTCATAAGATACCGCAGCACCCTCACCTTTTACAGGAGCTTGCCCGAAACCTGATAACATAACTTCTTCCTCAAACGCTCTGTCTGAATTTTCTGTATCAAAAATTTCAGCGTGTTCGTTTTCGTATCTATCGTACTCAAGACCAAAAAGTGCGTTTAGTCCTGGTTCGAGTTCTTTTACTAATTGAGCTCTATTAATTGCCATTCTATATCACCTTTTAGTCGTTACCGAAAGTAGAAGCTGGGAATATAAAGTAACCTCTAGCGTATTGACCAATAGAGTTTCCTGGAGTATCCACGAAAGCAACCTGTTTAGCAATACCACTATTAGTTGTAGTAGTCACACCTTCTTTTGAACGGTTATTGTTAGTATCACCTGCAGTTGTAGAGATTGTATGTACTTTACCTATATCAGCTTGAGTTGGAGTACCAGTGTACTGTGCCTCATAAACAATATTAGGGTCAGCATATACAAAAGCTTTAGCGTCTGCAGAACCTAGCGTAGTTGTGGTGCTTGGCCATTTTCTTGAGAAAATGATTTCACCATCTGTCGCTGTATATTCTACACCATAAAATACGCCTAGCGGTGCGTCTGTTGCTCCAGCTTGTAATACATATCCACTAGCTAGTTTCACTACATCTCCTGAAAAAATATCACCTGTAGCTCCACTTTGGATAGCAAACTCACTAGGTCTAATAGTACCGCCTGACATATGATACGCTGGTGTAAAACCATTTGGATCATTGACATTAGCCATAATTAATCACCTTTTATTATAAGTTTAAATACAGCAGATTTAATTTCCATCAAATCCACTACCTTTTCCAAAGGTAACTTGCGTTGATCTATTAGGTTTACTAATAGGCATCGCGTCGTTACTCTCTCGCATTAAATTATTGTCAACTGCCTGCATCTGAGCATTAGCCAAGTCGGCATAATAATCTCTTCTTTCTTGGACAGTTTCCATGGGCATTTTAGCGAGAATTAAGCCACCAACTCCTATGACTCCAGCGTGTTTACCGTCGTCTACTGTAGGTGCTTCAAACTCAGGATGATCTTCAGCTCTCACTGGTTCCCATCCTTCACGAATACGTTTTGACATATTCGCTGGGTCTGCTTGACCTACCATAGATTCACGTATCCATCTGTATACATATCCCTCTGGTGGGTTAGGTGCGTCTAATAATGACGGTGGGCTCCATGGTTTTCTACGAGTTTCATTTTCTCGAGTAGATGCAGATCTAGGAGTTCGATCTGATTGAGTAGTTTTAGTTTCTTCTACCATTTTTTTCTCCTTTACTTGATATGCTTAGCATATTCTTCTAGTGGCACACCTAATCTTTTTGCTATCGCTACTTGACTCGGTGTGAGTTTAACTTTTTTACGTGACCTAGCTCTAGTGGTATTAGCACCTCTGCTTGAACCAGTTACAACTTCGTTCACGTTACCTTGGGACTCGTTACCTAATTTATGAGGAAACGCCTCCTTTAACCTTTTATCTACTTCTGCGTAATATTCATCAGAAGTAGGATCGTAGCCTTCATTCTCAACTAACTGTCTATGAAAAGCAAAAGCTGAAGTAGTCATAGCTAGGTCGTTACCGAACCATTCATTACGACTAGCCCATTCCTGTGCTTTAGGGTCTGGTTGTTGTGGTATAGGTTCTGGTTCGTTTGAAGGTTGTAAATTACCTTGCTGAACTGGTTCCTGTACCTCACCTTGTCCCTCAGTTTCATCAGTACGTTGAGCCTGTACTCTAGAAAGAGACTCCTGTTCAACAACATATTTAGCAACTTCTTTTTGAGCTTGTAACATGGCGTCTGTATCGCCTGTTTCGTAAGCTTTTTTGTAGTCGGCTTCTGCTGCCTTCAACTGAGTTTCTACTCTAGCTGAGTATTCATCATAAAGGTTTTTATCTGTTTTTGAAAGGGTATTTTTAGTTTTATTTAATTCTTCTTGTATACCCTTAGCATATTCGACTGCTGCTTGCTCTCGTCTTTCTGCCTCTCGTACCTTATAGGTGAGTTTATTGATACGCTTTTTAACGCCTTCACTATACTCCTCTATCTCTTCTTCGGGTGTTGTTTCTTGTTCAGTTTTTTCGTTGGTTACTTCTTCTACTATCTCTTCTTCGGTTTCCTCAGTTTCAGCCTCGGGGATCTCAACTTCAGTTACCTCTTCATTCTCTTCTACTTGTTGCATAGCTTCTTCTGCCATGTTATTTCTCCTTATGTGCGTGATTTATATTAAGCTGATTGAATATCTTCAGGATTATCAATAACAGCTAATATTTCATCATCGTTTAATAAACGCAGTTCACCACCCTCTATTTTGAGTCTAGCTCCTGCGTACCTGCCAAATATCACCCAATCTCTAGGCTTACACCAAGCTCCATCAGGAAACTTAGATTCATCTTTATAAGCGTCGGGACCAAGTGAAACTACAAAACCAACATTAGTAGCTATACGCTCTTTTTCTAAGGTTGACTCTGCTAATAAAATACCGCCCTTAGTTTTAGCTTTACGGCTAAAAGGTAAGATTAGCATTCTATAACCTGTGGGTTTAGGGAGTTTACTTTGTAACTCCTCATCACTGTGTATATCTTCGGGGCTAAATGTTTTTTCTTCTACTTGAGCTTCTAGTTTTACATCAGCAAACCTATCCACTGTATTAGGTATAGGCTGACCGCCTTTACCAAAACTTGCGACTTCTTTAGTCATATTCTTCTTCCTTTTTGTGCAGGTCTCTTATACTATGTATCGCAAACGACAGACCTGTTATTTCGCCTACGATTTTTTGATAACTTTCAAAGTTCTGTATACCACCACTAGCTAAAGATTCTTTTAATTGTTCTTGTCGTTCCTCTAGCTCTTTTAATAATTTGTCTAACATACACTAAGCCCAAACTTTAGTTTTAGCTCCGCCCCAGTACTCTACTGCGTGACCCTCTTTTATTAACATCTGGCAAATATCTTTACCTTCTATGGTGTGTGGAACTCCTAATATCCTACCGTATTTACCTTTACCTAATGATTTAACTTGCAGTTTAGTACCACAAAGTTCTTTTAAACGCTCTTTAGCTTTTAAACCTAGTGCTTTTTCTGCTAAATTACGTGTTCTACTTTCTGGTGTATCTATGCCAGCTAACCTAACTCTTTGTTTAGTTAAGGTTACACTAAAGCCTAAATCAATATCAACGTCTATAGTATCTCCGTCTATGACCCTAACTAGTGTGCAGTTATAGTAATAGGGGTCGCTCATTAACAGCCCCAGTCTCTACGTGCCCAGTAATTAGCTTTCATTCTATCATTACCTAGCCTTTCACTTCTTTTACAATAAGATCTTTTACGTTTAGGGTCGTTTTTATGCATACCTAATTTAGCATCACCAAAAGTTATTTTTTTAATATTACCTGTGCTAGGGTTTTTAACAAAAACTACTTTACGTTTTTTACCGTACCCCGTCTCACCTTTACGTAAAGGTCTAGGAGTATTTAGTTTTACTGTTTTACCCTGATACTTAGCCATTAAAAAAACTTAGTTACTTTACGTTTATTTTCCATTACAGCACCACAGCCTCTGCCTATAGCTTTTTTGACTCTACCGCCGTTTTTCATAAAGCCCATGTTATTTCTAACCGTAGTAGGTAACATAGATAAGCCTTTACCCTTTTTACCCTTAGGCACTGGTTTTAAATTTTTAGTTTTTCTTTTTTGACTTACATCATTCATACTAACATCGCCTCCGCTAAATTTTTTAGTTCTTTTTTTCTTCTTACCTTTACCTAAAAGGTCAGCGTCAGCTTTACGTGCACCACCTTTACCAGTAGCGAAACTTCTAACTCTACCACAGCCCCATGAGTGTGAGCTCTGTCCGGGTCTTGACCCTGAGCTAAAGTAAGCTCCTTGACCTCTTTTATAAACTTTATTTAAAGTAGAAACAGATTTACCACTGCTCTTAGCGTATTTTTTTACACATGCTGGTGTTGCCATTATCTTCTCCTTCTTTTTACTTTACGTTTAGGTCTATCCTTAGCCCTTGAACGTTCAACCGCCTCATAATCTTTTTTAGTCATTTTACCTGACTTATATTTTTTACGAGTGCGTAAAATCTCACGCTCTCTAGCTTTAGGGTTTTTAGCCCCTTTTAAATAAGCTTTAGGTACACCTTTACGGCTTTTACTAACTTTAGGAAACTTACGCTTACGTTTTACCGCAGGCATTACTCCTTACCGCTAGGACAGATATTATAATCTAATCCTTTAGTAGCAGCACCGCCTCCTTTAGCTTTACCTTTACCCATACCGAAGACTTTTTTAAATAAAATTTCTCCTGTAGTAACGGGCTTAGTTCTATCGATCCTATTAGCTTTAGGTATGTTTACTTCTTTCATAGTAGCTCCTTACTATTTTTTCTTTTTCTTTTTACCACGGTTCATCTTCTTTTTCATCATAGATTTACCGCCTCTTTTAAGCTTCATCATGCTTCCACGATTTTTCTTATTCATTCTTCCTGGCATTTTTACTCTCCTTTTGTTGTTGTGTCAGATGATCTGACGTCTTTTAATATATCATAAAACTCTTTACGAACGTTACCCTCTTCTTTCATTTCTGCTGCTTCACGTTGTTGGGCTATTTTCATTTCAGCTATAGACTCTTGTGATTGTATTCTTTGTGAGTCCACTTGAGCTCTGATTAAATCGCTTTGAGCTCTCTGTTGTATTTCTTGTTCTTTTAATTTTACTATAGGATCCACTTGTTCCATCTCCTGTGCTCTAGCCATAGCTTCTGCTTGACCCGTTACTACTTGTGTAGCTTGAGCTGCAGCAGTGGCTATCTGGTTCATTACTTCGGGTGGCATCGGTCCAGCCTGCATATCTGGTAAAGGTTGACCTAATACCTGTTCTATCTGTTGTTTATACAGCATAGCTTGATGTTCTTGTATGTTAGCTTGTATTGATATCATAGCCCCTTGGTTCTGTGACATCTGTGGGTTCTGTAAAAAGGCACTATGGGCGGTAATATAAGCTTCGTGGTTTTGAAACTCAAACGCTTTTATAGGTTGATTAGTTAATGCTGCTTGTTGTTCACTTATAGGGTCACGGGGCGGTACTTCGCTAGGGGGCGGTAGTATTAATTCTATATTTTTTACTTCTAACGCCTCATACATACGTTTATATGCCTCTCTTAGGTCATGTATGTCCGGTGCTGCCTGTGCCATCTGTAGTTCTTGCTGTGCTAACATGACTCTTTGTGCCATACTGAAGATATTAGGGTCACTTACGGGTAAAATATCTATTTTATTATCAAAATCAGTAGCTTTTATCTCTCTAGTCGCTCCTGGCACGTCATAAGGGTAAACTGGCGGTAAACTTTTACTAAAAATACCCGCTAATAGGTTAAATTCCTTCTTTTGTGCGTAATGTAAGCGTTTATGTATGGCTGACATGACTTTAGTACCCCTTTCTAGCATAGCTACGGTAGTTCCTACGGGTAATTGTTGACTTCCTATGTCACCTATCTGCATATCAGCGATAGAAGCGAACCTTCTACCTGAATCTATTAGTAAACCTAGTAATTGACTCAGTACATTACTCGGTTCTTTGTACGGTAAGGGCATTAACGCGTCTCTAATGACTCCACCTGGGACATCAACGTCCCTAAATTCACCTGGACGGAGTGGTTCGTCCTCACCTTGTACTCTCATACCCCTAGCTTTGAAGCCTGCGGGTAAATTACTAAGAGTTCCGGCGTCTACTAACTGACGTAATATAGAAGTAGCTGACTTAGTTAGCCCTCCAATCATGTGAATTAGCCCGAAACCGTAAAAACCTAGTCCTGGGAGGAACTTATAGTGTACAAAATATTCTTTTTTACGGAATAAAGTGTCATTTTCATCCCAGTTACGCCTGATTGAGAGTATTTTACCCTCATCTTCTAGTATAGTTACCACGTAAGGCACGCCAAAACCATAGTCATCTATGCCTTCTAGCTCTAAATCTACATGAAACTCTAAAACGCTATACTCATCATAGTCATTTATAGAAGGAGACATACCTTGTAGCTCATCTATTTTTTCTTTAGCCTCGTTATAGTCTATATCAGCACTAGGTTCATTAATTTCTATGTTTAAATAAGTACCGTTTAGCTGTGATTTTTTTAAATCGTTACCCGTAATACTAATGACGTGGGTAAAACGTGGGCTACTTTCTAAATCAGTAGTCTCGTATGACACTACCATATCTTCAGCTTTGACTAAACGGCTAGTAGGTCTGCCTAATAAATTGTCGTAATAAACTTTTTTAAATGCACTACCCGCTAACGGTAGGTAAAATAATAAACTATCCATCTCTGGGTCATACTCTTTCATGACTTCAGTTATTTGATAGTTCATAAATTCTTTTACCCGTTGGTTCTGTGCCATAACTGGCGGTGTTTCATTACCCATGATTCTAGTTTTTACTGGTCCACCAGGAGGTAATAATTCTTTATAGGCTTGTGCTTGAAACTGGGTGACGGCTTCACTTAATAATGGATGGTGTACGCCAGTGGCACCTGGGAATGGTTCTTCTCTTTCTTCAGTTTTAATACCTAGTAAATCTAAACCTTTAGTAAAAGTATTTAACCAATCACTACGTGACTCTTTATCATTTTCATAGGCGGAAAGTAGTTCACTACTTAGAGTATTTAAAACATCTTCTTCAATTATTTCTGCTAAGTTGGCTTGGTGTTCTGTCATTACCATGGACATCTCTTCGCCCATAGTGTTGATTGTGCCGTCGGGTGCTATCTCAAAACTAGTAGTCATGTCACCCTGGATATTCATCTCTTCGGGTAGTTCTACTTCAACGCCGAGCTCTTCTAAAATCTCTTCTGGTTGAGTATCCTCAGTTATTTCTAATTCAATCTCTGAGTTTTGAGCATTGTTTTCAATAGCCATGATTTAATAATAACTTATTTTTCGTTTATAGTATATGTCATCTTCTTCGTAGTCGCTAGGTAATTTAACAAAGCCACCTTGTCTAAATCTTAATAAAGCTTGTGTAGTTGAGTCTACTAGGTCATCATGATCACCCGCAGGAAAAGCAGCACACTCTTCAATAAGTTCGTAAGCGTATTTAGTATCTGGTGCCCAGACCATGCCCGACTCAAATAAAGGCGTACTAGCATTGACTCTAGCTATTTTATCATTACCTTTACTAGGGGTGAAGTTTTGTACGGGTATACCTAAGTTACGTAGTTCTTGAGTCAAAGGTATACCAGTAGCTTTACTTTCTATAATTACTACGTCGGGTGACCAGTCATTATATTGTTCGTAAGCTATAGCTTTTAATTCAGGAAAGCTATACCTACCTTTAACACAGTCTAGTAAAATTATGTGTGGTACGTTACCGTCATAAAAATCTTCACCTATTTTACCTTCAGGGTAAAACACACCCCAAGTAGTTATAGCTGAGTAGTCCGCCATTGAACTTTTTAAAAAAGCGGTATCGTAACTTTGTATTAAATATTCACAGGCGGGTGGTCTTTCTTTTGGCCACTTCATCCACCACTCACGTTTTATAAGTGCACCTTCTTCTGACGTAGGGTTCTGCATGTATTGAGCATGCCACTTTGGTCCGCCCCTTAAACTAGCCTTTACGCTTTCTAGTTCTTCTAGTTTCCAGTACTCTGGCCACAAAGCTTTACCGCTAGGTAATATGGCTGGTAGTTCTATAACTTCCCACTGATCAGCTTTAGGGTCACGGGCAGCATCTTTGAGTAACCTACCCGTAAGGTCGTTCACGTTCCACCGAGTCATAACTATTACTATGGCTCCTCCTGGTTGTAAACGTTGACGCGGTCCAGATGTATACCACTCATACGTGTCGTCCATGCTTTTAGGGTTCATGGCGTCTTGTTCACTGTGAGGGTCGTCAATAATAAATAGATCAGCACCCCTACCCGCTAGAGCACCGCCCACACCAGCAGCATAATATTCACCTTTTAGTTTAGGATTAGCTTTATCTTGAGTTTCCCATTTACCTGCTGCTTTTGAGTCTGGGTTTATTAATACATCGGGGAAGACCCTTTGAAAGTCTTCAGTTAACATTAAGTCCCTAATTTTACGCCCGAACTTTACCGCCAAGTCTGCGGTGTGTGTAGCTTGTAGTATTTTTAAACTAGGGTTACGCCCCACTAGGTAAGCGGGAAAGTAATGACTAGCGAACTCACTTTTAGTATGACGCGGAGGCATATTAATAATAAGCCGTTTTATTTTACCTTTAGCTATACGGTCAAAAGCTTCCGCCATCTTTTTGTGATGATTACCGCTAATAAATCCTGGCCACTGGCTTTTGACAAAATTTAAAAAATTATCTTTACTAGCCTCTACGTTTTCTATTTCTTTTAAACGTTCGGTTAGTTCTAGGTGTTCTTTTAGTACGTCTTCGGGTAGGTCGCTTAGATCATATTTCATATTTTAGGGGCATCATATCTACTTTACCCCCACCTAGCATACCTTTAGGGTCGCCTAGACTTTTTACAAAGTCATCAAACAGATTATAAGCGTCTCTGTTTTTACTTAAAGTTAGTTCTACAGATGTACTAGCGTTGGGGTTATTTAATATATCGTTATTGAATATATCATCTATTTTAGTTTTATCTCTAGCTATTTTAGGTTTTATTAATTCTATGGCTTTTTCTTTTTCACCTTTACCTAGCCCCCTAAGTATATTTACTATTTTTTGTAATTGAGGAAAAGCTTCTACCGTATCTAAGTTTTTAGGGAATAATTTTATAATACCTTCAACTGTTCCTTTAAATTTTCCTGGTCCTACCGCCATACTGGCTAAACCCATTAACGGTCCACGGTCCATAGAAGATAGTATCTCGTCCCTAGCTAAAGATTTATTTAAACGTTGTAACGCTTCTTTTTCTCTTTCTTCTAATAATGATTCTAAAAAGTTCTCAGCCATTTTTATTTTGTTTACTAAAAAACTCCTTACGAGCTTTTTTCAAGTTTACTTTATTCTGCATGATAATACTAGGTTTAGGTGTACTATGATCTTTATCTTTAGGATGTGACCAGAACCACTTGGCTCGTGGACGCTCGTCGTGTAAATCTTCAAGCACGTCTATTAGTGTGTCGCGAGACGTCGAGGGGTGACACTCAAACATAATAGCATCATAGTCATCTATAACGTGGTAATACTCTTCTACTAACTTAGGGTCATAATCTAATACTAAGAGTTTACCGTTTTTATATGAAGGGGCTGAGTAAGGACAAACTTCTTTGATTGATTCAAAATAATTTACTAAGCGTTTTGACATCTCAATATTATAAAAAAATTTTGCAAAAAATTTTAGTATAGGACGTTTTGTTCAAAACATAATTTTTACGGTAAACGAGCGTGAAAATCTTAGTATAGCCTACCTATATACCGTTAGCCGTATAAGGGGGGTGGGGGGTGTCTGTGTCGCAGCTCTGCTGCGACCTCGCTGGAAGGACTGTAAATCCTCGTCAGCGGTCTGAGTGTCTTCTTCCAAAAGTAAATGCAAAGTAAACCTGCGTCCTCTCTGCGTGCCGTAGGCACGCTCCATGGTATGTGGTCCAGCTCTGCTGGACGCTGTGTGTCGCGCAGCGACGCCTGGATGACGAGCTCTGCTCGCGTCTCAGCGATAGTAAGTACTTACTTACGCCAGAGAGGACTAACAGCGAGGGTTTACAGGTTAGTAAGTACTTACTTACGCCAGGAAGGACTAACCACGAGGGTTTAAAAAAAGTACACTTTTTTTAAGAAAAAGCTTTACTTTTAGTATACTTTGACTTAATATAATAGGGTATTAATTAATAAACCTAAAGGAGGTAAATATGAAAACTAATACTAAAACTAAAACTACTACTAGCGTTAAACCCGCTACTAACCCAGCCGTAATTACGGTTGATACTAGTAAAGCTAGGGTTGAGGGGGTAAACCTTAACCAAACTAGATTAGCTAAAAGCGTTAAGGCTAAAACCTTAAATGATTTAGTTGAAATATATAGCGGTTTATTTGGTAGTAATAATTACCGTAGCCATTTAAACTACGATATTAAAAAGGGGGCTATAGTACTAGAAAGCTAGTACTACCCTAACGGGGGGCTAACGCCCCCTATTTTTTTACCACCCACCCAGAACAAGATTACGAAAGACCACGGTCCATGAACAAGATGTCTTTGTCTTTGTGTCTTTGTCTTTGTGTCTTTGATCATGATCACGATGAGCAACGGACCATGGTTCTTGGTTTTTATGCTATTGGCTGTTGTCTTTGGATCATGATCATGATGTCTCTGTCCTTGTCTCATGGTCAATGGTTAGTGGTTCATATATTTTGGTTCGTTGTCCGTGTCCCGAGGTTTTCTCACTTGTCTCTATATATAGAGTAGATATTCAGTTAATTCAATTACCAAACCTGTCACATGTTTTACTTTAGTTGGTACCAATAATTACCCAACTAAGTACTATTGTCTTCAAACAAGTAATAGGTCGGTAATAGGGTAGCCAATAACCACCGTTAAAGGAGTAAGAACGAGCTTTTAAGCTCAGTGGCTATTGGCTTATTGGCTAAATAGAAAACTTTTACAGTTTTAGAAAAACTTTTTTCCACAGCCAATATATAGGGAACAGCTTTACTTAGGTTTTTCTCCTGGGTCAGCATTAAAATATATATGGTCTTCATCGGCAGGGTCAACTTGGTCAGGATATTGACTCATCATATTAAGA
>NTLX01000043.1_pt1 | contig 24068 bp, 22 predicted proteins | sample 1251771 | NCBI WGS metagenome assembly NTLX01 (sample SAMN07250028, study PRJNA358725) | marine metagenome | isolation source: viruses from ocean water | place: Pacific Ocean: North Pacific Subtropical Gyre | collected 2015
ATGATGAGTGATGACAGATGTTGTTGAAAAAGCTATTTCAGCTAGAAAAAAAGAGTATAAAGAAAAACAAGGAGAAACTGTAAGTAAAGAAGATTATAATTCTTATAAAGAAAAGTTTTCTTCTGAAAGTATGTCAAAACCTCTATCTTTTAATGACTACAAAGATATTGCTAGTTTTTATGGTAAAAGATTAGCTGACGATGCAGACTTATCAATTATTGCAAAAGCTGGAATTGACGTAGATAAATATCGTAAACAAAAAACAGCAAGTGGAAAACAAGATTTCCGTAAAGGTGGTATGGTTTTATCTACAGTGGACAACCGTAGAAACAAATGACACGCAGCATAGGCAAGTGGAAGTTACCACAGCCAACAGACATCAAAGAAGAAAACGAGTGGATATCTATTCCACGTATTGCACGTACAGTACCATTCGGATATAAACAGGATGATGAAGACCCCGACATTCTTCAACCTATACCAATTGAATTGGATTTGCTAGAGAAAGCTAGGTCACACGTAAATCAATACAGCTATCGTGAAGTAGCAAACTGGTTGAGTACGCAGACTGGCAGATACATCTCGCATGTAGGTTTGAGGAAACGGTTAAACAATGAGCGAAGACGTAAGAATCAAGCTGCAAGCCTCCGCAAGTGGGCAGAGTATGCGGAAAAGGCAATCGCCAAAGCGGAAGAAATCAGTAGCCAAAGAACAGGTTCCAGAGCCAGCAGCTAAAGTAAAAGAAGTTTCATATGAAACACAAAGCATAGAAGAACATGCTAATGTGTTGTTCAAACCAAACGCCGGACCCCAGACGGAGTTCTTGGCTGCAAGTGAACGAGAGGTTTTGTATGGTGGTTCTGCAGGTGGCGGCAAAAGTTATGCCATGCTTGCAGACCCTTTGCGATACATGGGGCATCCACAGTTTAGTGGGCTTCTGCTGCGACACACCACAGAGGAGTTGCGCGAACTTATATTTAAGTCGCAGGAGTTGTACCCAAAAATCTGGCCCGGTATAAAGTGGTCAGAGAGAAAGATGCAGTGGACTGCGCCATCTGGTGCAAGGTTGTGGATGTCTTACCTAGATAGGGATGAAGATGTCTTGCGCTATCAGGGTCTGGCTTTTAGCTGGATAGGCTTTGACGAGTTGACACAATGGGCCACACCGTATGCATGGAACTACATGCGGTCACGTCTACGGTCCACTGCAAGCGACTTGCCAATTTTTATGAGGGCTACGACCAACCCCGGCGGCAGAGGTCATCAGTGGGTTAAGAAAATGTTCATTGACCCTGCAGCGTATAATAGAGCTTTTGATGCAACCGATATTGAAACAACCGAAGTCCTACGGTATCCAGCAGGACATAGCAAGGCAGGAAAACCTTTATTTAAAAGACGGTTTATTCCAGCGAGACTTTCTGATAACCCATACCTTGCGCAAGCAGGTGATTACGAAGCCATGCTTCTCTCTCTACCAGAGCAACAAAGAAGGCAACTTCTTGAAGGTGATTGGGATATTAAAGAAGGAGCAGCGTTTACTGAGTTTGATAGGCGGGTTCATGTTGTTGAACCTTATCGTATACCTAGTAACTGGGTTAAGTTTCGTGCTTGCGACTATGGCTACGGCAGCTATAGTGGTGTTGTTTGGTTTGCCGTTGCGCCTTCTGAGCAACTTGTGGTATATAGAGAACTGTACGTTTCTAAAGTCCTTGCCACAGACTTGGCAGATATGATTTTGGATGTGGAAGCAGAAGATGGTAATATTAAGTACGGTGTTTTGGATAGCTCTCTGTGGCATAAACGTGGCGATACTGGTCCTTCTTTGGCAGAACAAATGATTAGTAAGGGTTGCCGTTGGCGTCCGTCAGATAGAAGTAGAGGCAGCCGGGTAGCTGGTAAAAACGAAATACATAGGCGTTTACAAATAGACGAATTTACAGAGGAACCTAGACTTGTTTTCTTTAATACTTGCTCACATGTCATATCCCAATTACCCGCCATACCGTTGGACAAGAAAAACCCGGAAGACGTGGATACAAAGAGTGAAGACCACTTGTATGATGCGCTAAGATATGGTATAATGTCTAGACCAAGATTTAGTATATTTGACTACGATCCTATGGGCAGACCCAGTGTGGGTATGCAGGTAGCCGATTCTACATTCGGATATTAATAAGTAAAGGAAGTATAATGGCTGAAGATGAAATTATGATTGAAGACGATGCTATTGCATTAGATGATACAGATGAGTCAGAAGTTGAAGATAATAATGTATCCAGTATTATTCCATTTATTGTAGAACGGTATAATCGTGCAGAAGACTATAGGTATCAGGATGAATCAAGATGGCTAAGAGCCTACCGTAACTATCGTGGGTTGTATAGTCCAGATGTGCAATTTACAGAAGCGGAGAAGTCTCGTGTATTTATCAAAGTTACTAAAACCAAAACATTGGCTGCATACAGTCAAATCGTGGATGTCCTTTTTGCTAACAACAAGTTCCCTTTGTCTATTGAACCCACTGAGCTTCCTGAAGGAGTTGTGGAAGACGTTCACTTTGATCCTAAAGAACCTGAAGAACTACGTGGTGATACCGATTTGGAATCGCCTTATGGCTTTGCAGATGATGGTAAAGAGTTTCCTAAAGGGGCTACGGAAAGATCACTCCAAGAAAAGTTAGGTGTATTCCAGAATAAACTAGAAGGTGTATCTGATAAACTCAAAGCTGGCCCCGGTAAAACACCAACAGCTATTGAGTTTAGCCCAGCTATGGTTGCGGCTAAGAAGATGCAAAAGAAAATACATGATCAGCTAGAGGAGTCAGGTGCTACTAAAAATTTAAGAAGTAGTGCGTTTGAACTGGCTTTATTTGGCACAGGTATTATGAAGGGGCCATTTGCCACAGATAAGGAGTATCCTAACTGGGGAGATGATGGTCAATATGATCCTATGTTTAAAACAGTGCCACAGGTATCCCATGTGTCATGCTGGAACTTTTATCCAGATCCAGATGCCAACAACATGGATGAGGCACAGTTTGCAATTGAAAGACATAAGATGTCAAGGTCACAACTACGTGGTCTAAAAAAGCGTCCATACTTCCGCGACACTGTAATTGATGAGTGTATCGCAATGGGAGAAAACTATAACAAAAAATACTGGGAAGATGATTTAACAGACTATGCACCAGAGCATGGTATAGAGCGTTTTGAAGTTCTTGAGTATTGGGGAATGGTAGATACCGACATGCTGGAAGAGCAGGGTGTTGAGATACCAGATGAACTAAAAGACTTTGATGAGCTACAGGCAAATGTATGGATATGTAATGGTAAGCTGTTACGCATGGTTCTTAACCCATTTAAGCCAGCTAAGATACCATACTGTGCTGCACCATACGAACTAAACCCATACTCATTCTTTGGCATTGGTATCGCAGAAAACATGGACGATACACAAACGCTAATGAATGGCTTCATGCGTATGGCTGTAGACAACGCTGTGCTATCAGGCAATCTACTCATAGAAGTGGATGAGACTAACCTAGTGCCGGGTCAGGACATGTCTATCTATCCGGGTAAAGTGTTCCGTAGACAATCTGGCGCACCGGGTCAAGCTATATTTGGCACTAAGTTTCCAAACGTATCTGCAGAAAATATGCAGCTATTTGACAAAGCTAGACAGCTTGCTGATGAAAGCACTGGACTACCTAGCTTTGCTCATGGGCAGACAGGTATTACAGGTGTAGGACGTACAGCCTCTGGTATATCTATGTTAATGGGTGCCGCTAGTGGGCATATTAAAACAGTTATTAAGAATGTTGACGATTACCTTCTCCGTCCACTTGGAGAGGGTTTCTTTCGTTTCAATATGCAGTTTGATTTTGACAAAGAAATAAAAGGTGACTTAGAAGTTAAGGCACGTGGCACAGAAAGCCTTATGAAGAATGAAGTGCGTAGTCAACGCTTGATGCAGTTCTTACAAATAGCAAGTAGCCCTGCACTAGCACCCTTTGCTAAATTCCAGTATATCATTCGTGAGATTGCTAAGTCAATGGATTTAGATCCCGACAAAGTTACCAACAATATGAGTGAAGCCGCCCTGCAAGCAGAACTGATGAAACAGTTCCAAGGTGATCAGCCACAACCGGGCGCACCTGCTGGTGCAGATGCTATGGACCCAACTGGTGCTGGCGGCGGTAACATAGGTATGGGACAGGCTCCTGTACCGGGTGAACAAGGATTTAGTGGAAATGCACAACAACCTCAACCACAAGCAGGTACTCAGCAGCCTCAAGCCGCTGGTGAACAACAAGCAGCAATGGGAAGCGTTCAATAGTTATATTGACCTTCTTATAGAACAACAACAACGTGCGTTAGAGCAATCAGATAACGCTATTATAATGCATAGATCACAGGGTGCTGTGGCAGCTTTACGTAGACTTAAAATGATACGAGATGAAATAAATGGCTAATCCCCGAAGAAGAACTAAAGGCGGTGAAAGACAAAGGACAGAGGGTAGTGTTGCTTTAAAAGACATGGCTCAGTTTGGAGCAGAATCTATACCGGGAGTTGGTGAGGTACTAGCTGCAAAAAGAGTTGGTGATGCCATAGAAGAAAAAGACTATGTAGGTGCTGGCATAGAAGCTGCTGCAGGTCTAGTGGGTCTTGTTCCGGGTGTGGGAGACTTAGCTGCTAGAGGCATTAGAAAGTTTCGTAAAACACGTAAAGCATACAAGTTATTTGTAAAGGGTGAGGATGGAGAACTATATCCTTTATTTGTTGACGCAAACCAACCTGTAAAAAAAGGAGAGTTTTTAGAAGCTAACTTTCCAGATGTAGCATTTAAAGGAAAACGTACTGCTAAATCAGAGGAAAGTTTTTATGTACCAACTAAGGGTGCAGAAAGAAAACCAACAAAATATTTTTTAGATGATAAAGAAATAACTAAAAGAGAATATAATAATTTAGGTCCAAATGCTAAACCTTTTGCAAGAGTTGAGCCGGGAGAAAAAGCAAAAGGTACAGGCGATTCTATAATGATACCAGATGAGGAAACTCGTCAAAAATTAATTGATGCTGGTTTTATAACAAATAGAACAAAAAGAACAAAAGAAGCTCCCTTTGGAAAAGTAACAGCAGTAGCGGCTCGTCCGGGTTGGCACTCAAGTCAGTCTCCTGTAGCCACACATCTGGGACCACAAGATTTAAAAGTATCAAAAAAAGAAGTAGATAAACTTTTAAAAGCGGGAGTGACTAAAGAAGCTATAAAAAAAAGAGGCAATCAGTTTTATGTAAAAAGAAGAGCAGAAGACCAAGTATTTGCTGAAGTAGAAATGGCTGATGATGTTGATTATCAATCAATGTTGGCAGCAGAAGGTAAAACAGATATTAACGATAGAGTGCCTAAAGGTGGTAGCTATCGTTATTCAGATGGACAGGCTGATAGCGACCAATGGGTTGTCGGCGGTGACATGAAAGTAAATAGAGAGCTTAGTAGAGAAGAAGCTAGAAAAATACAAGAAGAATTAGGTGTTAAAGATTTACCGTATAGAGATGAAGTAGAAGCTATATTAGGCAGACAATTTGAATTTAACGAGGGTGGTTTAGCCATGTTGCAAGGTGTAGATGACTATATGCTGTCACAGACAGAACCAGAAAAAATGATGAAGCCTAAAGAGTTGATGATGGACAAGGGCGGCATGGCAAAACAAATGGAACTTTTTAATGAAGGTGGGCTTTCTAAAAAAGATGAGGCTATTGAAGAGCTAGAGGAAGCAGGTGCAGAAAAGTTACAGGATAGGCAAGCCAAGTTTGATGAGTTAACTGAAATGCTTACTTCTGGCGAAGTAGAAAAAATGTCAGATGAAAAGAAAGCTGATTTTATAAAGCTATACAAGATGATGCGTAGCCAAGGTTTTAGCACTAAAGATACACAAGCAGGTTTAAACGAGGGTGGCCTACTAGATGAAGGCGGTATGATTGATGAAGAGTCCGGCAACGATGTACCACCCGGCTCACTGCGAGAAGAAGTACGTGATGACATCCCTGCCCAACTTAGTGAAGGTGAGTTTGTATTCCCTGCAGATGTAGTACGTTATATCGGTCTTGAAAATTTAATGCGTATGCGCCAAGAAGCAAAGCAAGGTCTTGCACAAATGGAAGCTATGGGTCAGATGGGTAATAGTGAAGAGGCTACTATGCCAGATGACTTGCCATTTGATATGTATGATTTAGACATTGAAGATGATGGTTTAAAAATGCAAGCTGGTGGTTTTGTAAATCCACAGACTGGCACGTTTACTATGCAACAACCTAGCACATTTAATGTCCAGTCTCAAGTTCCTACATATACACCACCAGCTATATCGGGAGTACCCCCTACTACGCCTAACGTGCCAACATTCCCAACATTCCCGACATTCCCGACATTCCCGACATTCCCACCTATATCTACTCCAACTACTACTGATACAAATTTTATTGATCAGATAGGAACAACCACTCCGGGTAGATATGATGAATTAAAAACATATTCAAATGAAGCAGGTCAAACTTTACAGATACCATTCATAGGTGGTAATCCTATTTATCCCATACCACCCGGATATACAGAAGGAGAGCCAACGGCTGCCGTAGAAACAACTCAAACTACAACACAGCCTACATTCCAGCCGCAGCAACCAGATCGTGATGGCAGAGAAGGTTTTGATCCCATGACAGGTGGAGCTAAAAGCACAACGGGTGGATTTAGTTTAGGTAGCATAGGTTCTAGCATTAATACTAACGTAAATGATTTTATAGAAACGATTACAGGCTCAAGACCTGACGTAATGAAAGATCCAAGTGATGCAACTAATATTACAAATGATGCTCTAGCTGCAATAGATGTTCCCGGTCTAAAAGGACCACAAGGTAATATTTATGAGAGTGCTGGTGTTACAAATGACTTCTTTGGGGGGGCTAGTAATATTACCCCTAGCAGTGAATTAGGAAAAGCAACATCATTATTGGGATTGTTTCAAGGTCTTAGTATATCGCCAACAGGTGCAGCCGCCGTAGGACTAGGTAATAAAATTAATGAAATGCTTGGAACTGACCTTCCCGTAGACAAAATAGATTTTAGGTCTGCCTCTACAGCAGGTAACAAAGCTAGAGATACTGCATTGAATACTTTAGGTCTGGTTAGCATGAGTCAATTAGATGCCATAGATAATCCTGAAGTAAATGATGTAATAGGTCAAGCTATGAGAGCAGGTATGAAAGCATCAAGAGAGGGAAAAAATGCAGCAGAGGCCGTAAATGCTGTTTTAAGTGGTGGAAAAGTAGAGGCACTAAAAGAAAGCATATATAATGATATAAAGTCCAACTACAACGCAGCTAAAAATCCGGGTATGTTAGGATTAGGCACTTATACAAATGCTGAATATTCAAGAGATTTGTCTGCTGACATAGCTAATATTGATGTTGCCCTAGATACTATTGGAGGTGATTTTTTTGATTCTGACAATATGTCACCAGAGGCAATAGAAGCAGCGTTAGATAACGAATTTAGAGAATCATTTAGATCTAGAAATCCAGTTACAGGAAAGTTTGAACATGGTTTAACGGCAGCAGGTAATAAAGCTAAAAGACAACTTGAGGCAGTTAAAGCTAACAAAATAGAACAGAATAAAATAGCTAAAGAAAAAGCTGAACAGGAAGCTAGGGAAGCTGAACAAAGAGCAGCCCAAGAGAGAGCGCGACTCGGAAGCAAAGCTATGTTTCAAGACTACAGTAGCCAAGATGCGGAAAGAGAAGCTGCAGGTAAAGCAACAGCGAGTCAAAGGGAAGGGTTTTCTAGAGAGGGTGGTCCCGGCGGTGATTTTTCTGATTTTAAACAAGGCGGTCTAGCCAAACAGATGAAGCGAAGTGGATTAGCTTCTAAAAAATAATCCACAATATGTTGGCTACCTAATCCCCCACCCCGTGGCTACGGTTGGCCCCAACGAAAGGAAGTACAATGGCTGAAGAAGCTACAATCATGGCTGAAGAAATGAAGCCGCAAAGAAAAGTTGCGTTTGCAAATCGTAAGTATACTAACGAAGAAAAACGCAAGATGGAAGAAGAAGAACTAGAACAGTTGATAAAGGAACAGAAGGGAGAGGTAGAACAAGAAGCTGCTAAACCCGAAGAAGCTGAACCTACTAGTGCAGAAGAGAAAACATTTAAAAAGCGTTACTCTGATCTGCGCAGACATCAACAACAGCAAGCTGAAGATTTTAAGAAAGAAATTGAAAGTCTTAAAAGTCAACTAAGTCAAGCTGCACAGAAAGAAATGAAACTGCCTAAGTCTGATGAGGACATTGAACAGTGGGCAGCAGACTACCCAGATGTAGCAGCGATAGTTGAGACAATTGCCATGAAGAAAGCTAAAGAGCAATCTACTGCTCTTGAAGAACGCATGAAGGCAATTGATGAGCTACAGACTACTGCGACAAAAGAAAAAGCAGAAGCAGAACTAATGCGTATGCACCCTGACTTTGGTGAGATACGTGACAGTGACGAGTTTCACAACTGGGCAGAAGAACAGCCTAAGTGGGTACAAGATGCACTGTACGACAATGACAACGATGCACGTTCTGCTGCTAGAGCTATTGATTTGTACAAAGCTGACATGGGCATCAAAGAAAAGCCTAAGTCAGACAAAGCAGCAGCTAAATCCGTAGCTACTAAAAACACGCGTAGTAAGCCACAACAGGACGAAACGACTAATTACTTAAAAGAGTCAGACGTTCAAAAGATGTCACCGCAACAATATGAAAAAGAAGCGGATAACATTATGGAAGCAATACGTAGTGGCAAATTTATTTACGACATTTCAGGATCAGCAAGATGAGTATCATCTTTACTCCTGAAAAAGACACGCAGTTATTTGCACCCTTTGGGCCTACGATGGGATATTATCGTATGCCAGATGAGTTGGTAGATAAACTAAATGATAAAATGTCTGCCAGACTAGAGGATTACTCTGATCAACTTGTAGGTAAAGTTTCTGAAGAGTTAGCTTTTGATGACGAGATTATACGTATTGCTCAAGAAGGTTTAGGGCAGTTTGTAGGCAAATATCAAAACTATACAGAGTATAGAAACTCTATGGGTGCAAAAACTTTAGATACAGAGAATAACAACTATGGATTACAAATAGCTTCAGGTTGGTTTGTACGTCAGTTTGAAAATGAATATAATCCATTACATATTCACACAGGTGCTAGATTATCTTGTGTGGGTTACTTAAAACTTCCTGATGGAATAGAAGAAGAATGGGAAGAAGATTACAAAGATCATCATCCTGCTAACGGACACATACAGTTTGCATACGGAACAGCTTCAGGCTATACCTGTACAAACTTTATAATAAAACCACAAGTAGGTGACTTCTACGTATTTCCATCACAATTATTTCACTGCGTTTATCCTTTTTATACAAAGGGTGAGCGTAGGTCTTTCAGCATGAATATGAACTTTATTGAAGTGCCGAAAGAGAAAAGTGTTGACAAATAGTTATTTATCAGTATAACTATAGTCACAAAGATAGTGTAACTTTATTGCGCACCTAGTTACACTTTATTAGCAAACCGCAAAGTCTTACGGATCACCTGATTGACAAGGCCCGTTGTATAGTAGGGCGGCCACCTTATTATAGAACGCACCCAAGTAAATCAGCCTCTAAAAGTCTCGTGAGTTTGCATCTGTCAAAATGCTAATTAGGAGAATTTGAAATGGCATTTACTACCGCATCGGGATATGGTAATCTTCCCAACGGTAATTTCTCCCCTATTATCTACAGCAAACAGGTGCAACTTGCTTTCCGCAAGAGTGCTGTTGCTGAAGCTATCACCAATAATGACTACTTTGGTGAGATTGCACAAATGGGAGATTCCGTTAAGATTATCAAGGAACCCGAAATCACCGTTAAGGCGTATGCACGTGGTACGACTATTACCCCGCAAGACCTTGACGATGAAGATTTCAACCTAACAATTGACAAAGCTAACTACTTTGCATTTAAGGTTGATGACATTGAAGAGGCGCACTCACACGTGAACTTCCAAGCTCTGGCAAGTGACCGTGCTGCGTATCGCCTAGCCGACCAGTTTGACCAAGACGTTCTTGGCTATATGTGCGGCTTTAAGCAATCATCTCTTCACAGTGTTGCTGACACAGCAAATACTACTGTGAATGGATCAAAGGCAATTTCTACAGCAGGGACTAACGAACTGCTGGCTGAAATGCAAGTTGACGCCAATGACTTTGGTGGATCAGCAGACAATGGTATTGGTATTCAGCCACGCCTACCGGGTGCTTCTGCAGTACCGGGTTCAGGTAACGCTAACCCAACCATGATTATTGCTCGTATGGCTCGTAAGCTAGACCAGCAAAATGTTGATACGCAAGGCCGCTGGCTCGTTGTTAACCCAGTCTTCTTGGAGATCTTGAAGGACGAAGATTCAAAACTTCTGAACCAAGACTACGGTGAGTCTGGTGGACTTCGTAACGGACTTGTTGTTAATAATCTGCACGGCTTCCAAGTGTATGTTTCAAACAACCTGCCAGAAATTGGAACAGGCTCTGCTACCACAGGTGGCACGAACTCTTCTAACTTCGGTGTGATTGTTGGTGGACATTCATCTGCTGTTGCTACTGCAGAGCAAATCAACAAGACTGAGACATATCGTGACCCTGACAGCTTCGCTGATATTGTTCGTGGTATGCATTTGTATGGGCGCAAGATTCTCCGACCAGAGGCTCTTGTTAATGCCCGGTTCTGCTTAGTGTAAGGGAGGATTGAGTTATGGCTCTAGGTGATAATACTACTTCCGTAGCACGTGGCAATGACGCACGTGGTCGTAAGCCTTACTTGCTTTCAGCAGAGTTGAACTTTGCAACTGCTGCAAGCGATAAGGGTACAGCCCTCGCTGCTAACGATGTTATTCCGGGTTTGACTATCCCTGCGAATACCCTCATCATGTGTGCTGGTTTTGAAGTAACGTCTGCTCATACAGGCACTTCAACCGATACAGATTTTGACTTTGGTATCACAGGTGGTGACTTGGACAACTTCGTTGACGGTTTTGATTTTGATGGCGCATCAGTAGGCGATTACGCTTTTAAGGCAGGTCAGACTCCTGTTCTTATCGGTGGCACTTCTGATACCATTGACGTTGAAATTCAAGCAATGACAGGTACAACAACAGGCGGTAAAATCCGCATGTTTGCTGTCTGCTTGGACGTGGACGATCCGGGCGACATGACTGCTCAAGAGGTAGACCGCGATCAACTCGCGTAATCTTATGTGAAGGGGCAGGGCAACTTGCCCCCTCACTACATCTGATTTAAGAGAAACAAACACATGGCTGAATCATTTCTAACAATAACAAATAAAGTTCTGGCACGTTTAAATGAAGTAGAGTTAACATCTTCTACGTTTGCCACATCTCGTGGTATACAGACACAAGCAAAAAACGCAGTCAATGAATCTATAAGATATATTAATCAAAGAGAATTTAACTATCCGTTTAATCACTCTACTCAATCAGATACATTAACTGCTGGGGTGGTTCGCTATAGCATACCCACTACAGCAAAGACAGTTGACTATAATACATTTAGAATTGTAAAAGATCAAGCTGCTGGTATTGTAGGTGGTCGTTTACGTAAACTAGACTACAATGAATATCTTAATTTATATAGTGAGCAAGAAGATGATATTGTCTCTACAACATTAAATGGCTCACACTCTGCAGGTGTGACAACTTTAACGCTTACATCTACAACGGGACTAGATACTACAGGTAAAGTTCATATAGGGAGTGAGATAATAACATATACAGGAATATTGGGTAACGATATAACTGGCTGTACTAGAGGGGCTGAAAGCACTACTGCTGCAGCACACGCTGATGGAACCACGGTTACTCAATTTGAAGAGGGTAGTAGACCAGATTTTATTGTTAGGACGTTAGACAACAATTATTTATTACACCCGTACCCAGACAAAGCATATACACTAAAGTATGACTTCTTTACTTTTCCTAGTGACATGTCGGCACATGGAGACACTACAACCATACCCGATAGATTTGCACCCGTAATTGTAGACGGTGCTTGTGCCTTTGTATATCAGTACAGGGGAGAGGCGCAACAGTATGGAATAAACTTTGCTAGGTTTGAACAAGGCATTAAAAATATGCAAACACTCTTAGTAAATAAATTTGAATATGTACGCTCAACTTATATACCACACACTGGTAATACACGAGGTGCCACAAACGTAAGGGCTGAATAATGGCAGACATAGTACCTTTCGCTTTCAACTGTGAAGGTGGTCTAGTATTAAACCGTTCTACATTTATCATGGAACCCGGTCAAGCACTAGAGCTTACAAACTTTGAGCCTGACGTTGAGGGTGGTTACAGAAGAATAAATGGTTTTACAAAACACGTAAACCAACAAGTACCAGAAGATGCAGATCCAACTGAAAGCGTCACTATGGTTGCACTGTTTAATAACTTTGTACTAGCAGCTAGGGGCAGATTAATATATAGCTCTGCATCCACTATATTATCTTTAAAAATAGAGTCTGGCACTAGTATGACTGGTTCAGGCACAATTAATGCAGAAGATACTACCTCTTTTAGTTCAAGTGGAACAATACAAATAAACTCTGAGATATTTACTTATACGGGTAAGTCGGCTACTCAGTTTACTGGTGTGACTAGAGCAACAAGTAGCACTACAGCAGCAAATCATGCCGCTACAGATGTAATATCAGAGTCTTGGACTACAAGAGATAACGGTAGAACAGGTGCTTTAAAATATCAGTTTGAAAGATTTAACTTTGACGGAACTGATAAAATCATAGTTGTTGACCAAGTTAATGCGCCTACCGTGTTTAACGCTTCTCTGGCTGCAACAGATGTAAGTGAAAGTAGTGTAGCTGGCTCTAAGTTTGTGGCTTCTTTTAAGAACCACATGTTTTATGCAGGTAAGTCAAGCACACCACAAGAAATAGTTTTTAGTGTGCCATTTGATGAAGATAACTTTTCATCTGGTAGTGGTGCAGGTAGTTTAAAAGTTGACGATACTATTACAGGTCTTAAAGTTTTCCGAGATGACTTGTTTGTATTTTGTGAAAACAGAATATTTAAATTATCTGGAACGTCTAGTTCAGACTTTGCTGTTACGGCAGTTACTCGTGATATTGGCTGCATCAACGGATTTACTATACAAGAATTTGCGGGTGACTTAATATTCTTGGGGCCAGACGGTTTGAGAACAATTGCTGGTACTGCAAGAATTGGTGACGTTGAACTTGGTACTATTAGTGGTTCTGTGCAGTCTATCTTCAGAGAAAACTTAGAAGACGCAGATAATTTTGACTCATTAGTTATACCCGACAAAACACAGTATAGAATATTCTTTAGTAAGGATAGCACAGAAGCAGCGACTAAAGGTGTAATATGTGTTATGAAAAGCACAGGCTTTGAGTTCGCTGAGTTAAAAGGTATTAAACCTTCAGCTACGGATAGCGTTGTTGAAAATGGAGAAGTAATACCTGTGCATGGTGGGTTTGATGGATTTGTTTATAGACAAGACAAGGGTAACACATTTGATGGTGCTTTAATATTAGCTAAGTATAGAAGTCCTGACATAACTTTCGGAGATCCGGGTATTAGGAAATATATGCAACGAGTTAATATTAACTACGCTCCTGAGTCCACGATAGATGCAGACATGTTTGTTCGTTATGATTATGAATCTGCTCAGTCATCTAGACCAGCAGCGTATCCATTAGACAGTTTAAATGTTGGTGGTATATACGGATCATCAACGTATGGAACTACATCATACGGTGGACCTTCACAACCAATTGTGCGTAAAGCAGTAGAAGGTTCTGGTTTTGCTGTAGCTTTACGAGTAGAAGATGGGGCTACAAGCACAGCACCATATTCATTAAAAGGATTTCAAATGGAATATCAATTAGGGGCTAGAAGATAATGGGTGCAACTTATACAAGACAATCCACGTATTCAGATGGCGATACTATTACCGCCGCACACACCAATGATGAATTTGACCAGCTAGTTGCTGCTTTTGCAGCCAGCACAGGACATACTCACGATGGAACTACTGGTGAGGGTGGACCTATCACTGCGCTTGCGACAAACTCAATTACGTTTGGTACAGGTGCAGACACAGACATTGCTATAACATTTGATGCAAATACTAGTGATGGTGTGTTGACGTGGATGGAAGATGAGGACTACTTTGAGTTTTCTGATGACATACTAATGTCCACTACAGAAAAGTTACAATTTAGAGACACAGCATTATATATTAACTCTAGCACAGACGGACAACTAGATATTGTAGCAGATACAGAAGTACAGATAGCAGCTACAACAATTGACATAAATGGTAACGTAGACATATCTGGAACTTTGACAATTGGTAGTGCGGGTATATCTGAAGCTGAGTTAGAGATATTAGATGGCGCAACTGTTACCACTACAGAATTAAATATTTTAGATGGTAATACTAGCATAGGAACAACTGCTGTATCTGACGGACACGGTATTGTAATGAATCATGGCGGCACTATGGCACAAACCACAGTGCAAACTCTTGCTGCTTATTTAGATGATGAAATTACAGCAATGCCTAACCTAACATCTGTAGGCACTTTAACAACGCTAACTGTTGACAATATTATCATCAACGGAACTAATATAGGTCACACATCAGATACAGACGCCATAGCCATTGCCTCTGACGGAGATGTTACATTTTCTCAGGACGTAGTTATTACAGGGGATTTGACTGTCTCTGGTGATGATATAACTATGGGTACTAACACTGCTGGCAATTTGCTTATTGCAGATGGTACTAACTTTAATTCTGTAGCAGTAGGAAGTTTATCAGAAATATCAACTGTAGCAAACGATGATGTATTTATAGCCGTAGATACTTCTGGTGGTGGTTTAAAGAAAATAACACGTAGTGCTATAGTGTCTGGATTAGCTGCTTCAGGAGCGATATCAAATGTAGCAGATGATAGTACACCGCAACTTGGTGGCGATTTGGACATGAATGGTCAAGATATCGTGACTACATCAAATGCTGATATTGAACTTGCACCAAATGGCACAGGTCATGTTACTATTAAGGGTAACACTAATCAAGGTACGCTTCAACTTAACTGCGAAAATAATTCTCACGGGCAGCAAATTAAAGCAGCACCACATTCAGAGAGTGCTAGTAATGTTTTAACCCTTCCTAGCACTGGTGGTGATGCTAGATTAGTATCAACAGCTTCAACTGCTACACTAACTAATAAAACTTTAACAACACCAGTTATTGCAGAGATAGATTCAGGTGCAGATATTACTTTAGACGCTACAGCAGATATTATTTTAGATGCAGGTGGAGCAGATGTCACACTTAAAGATGATGGCACAACTTTTGGTAGTTTAACAAATTCTAGTGGTGAGCTAGTAATTAAATCAGGTTCTACACCTACAACTGCTATGACATTTAGTGGTGCTAATGTAACTTTTGCAGGAACAGTAACTATTGGATCTGCAGGTATATCAGAGGCAGAACTAGAGATATTAGATGGTGCGACAGTTACGACAGCTGAATTAAATATTTTAGATGGAGTTACATCTACAGCTGCAGAGTTAAATATTTTAGATGGTGTTACATCTACAGCTAGTGAAATAAATATAATAGATGGAGATACATCAGCTAGTTCCACAACTTTAGTAGATGCAGATAGATTAGTTGCAAATGATGCTGGTACTATGAAACAGGTGGCATTAACAGATGTTAAGACATATCTATCTAGTGCAGGATTTAGTACAGATGATCCAACAGCTTTAGCTATAGCTCTTGGATAATAATCATTGACTTTTAAAAAAATAGCTATATAATATATAAGTAAATAGGAGAAAATAAATGGCAAATACTTTTAAGGTAGTAACATTTGCAGCAGAACCAAACTCAGCAGGTACACCCTACAAAATGTATACTTGTGCTTCAGGTACAACTACAGTTGTTCTTGGACTAATCCTTACTAATATTAATACTTCAGCAGTAACTGCAGAGGTAGAATTAGTTAGTGATACAGGTAACAGAGGTGGTGCTAATGACGTTGCAAACGGCACATCATTTCTTGTTAAGGATGTTAATATTCCTGCAGGAAGTTCACTTGAATTATTATCAGGTGGTAAGGTTGTATTAGAAGCAACAGATGAAATCAAGATAGATTGCTCTGTAGCAGATAAACTATCAGGAACACTTTCCATAATGGAGATAACGTAAGATGTCTTATATTGGGCAAGAACCAAATACAAAAGCATTAACAGCTTCAGATATAGCTGACGATTTAATTACGTCTGCTAAATTAAATTATAGTGAAGCTACACTTACAGACCAAGCAACAGTTACTTGGGATGCTTCAACACAAGATGTATGTAAATTAACTTTAGGTGGTAATAGAACATTAGCTGCTCCTACTAATAGTACTACTGGTCAGTTTATATCAATACTTGTGATACAAGATGGAACAGGTTCAAGAACTCTATCATTTAATGCTGTATATGAATTTGCCTCAGATACAGCCCCAACATTAACAACAACAGCTAATCTAGGTGATGTATTTGTATTTAGATATAATGGATCTAAGTGGATTGAAGTTGGTAGAAATCAAGCATTAACATTATCATAGGAGAATTATGTACGCATTAGTAGAATCAGGATCTATTACAAAAATATTTACTAGTCCTAAAGGATTTGTATTAAACAATAATCAATACCCACAAGATATATTTTACAAATGGACTAAAGATGAGAAAGAAGCTATAGGTATTTATGAAATTGAAACTGATAGTACAAATTATAAAGATGGTAAATGGTATGTTAATACTGACGAATCATATACATTTGATAGTGGTAAAGTAACTAGATCATGGGGTACAGCTACAGCTAAACCACATGCTGATAGTTTATATACTGATCAAGATAAAACAGATAATAAAATACCAGAAGGTAAAGATGTAGGTGATGTAAAAGTTGAAGGTTTAAAAACAAAATTAATTAGAACAATAAAACAACAAGCTGCAGGAATATTAAAAGATACAGATTGGTATGTAATTAGAAAAGCAGATGCAGGTACAGCAGTACCATCAGCAATTACAACCCATAGAGCAGCAGTAAGAACTAAATGTGCTGAGATGGAAACAGCTATCACAAATGCTGCAGATACACCAGCGTTAGAGACTTTATACACATACACAAAACAAGAGGATGGATCTACAACAAGACCATTAGGTGAACTTCCAGTATTGGAGGCTTAATGCCAATAAATAGTTTTTTATATCCAGCACCAAGCACACCAAGTTTTGGTTATGATGTAGCTAACTCTGTAAGAACAAATAAAGCTGACCAACCAAAAGGTGAAGTAACACAAGGCACCCCTACTAATGTTGATAAATATACTTTTTCAGTTTGGGTTAAAAGAGCAGATATAGGTGCAAGTAATTCTAAAATATTTAGTGTAAGTTCAGGCTCAACTTATGGAGAAGAAAAATTAGAATTTAATCAAGACGATTTAATTTGGAGACAGACTCGAGCATCTGATGGAGAAACAGTTTGGCAAAGAGTAACTGATAGAAAGTTTCGTGATCCTTCTGCTTGGTATCATATTGTAGTTGCTTATGATAGTTCACAAGGAACAGCTGCAAATAGATGTAAGATGTATATCAATGGTGTAGAAGAAACAAGTTTTTCTGGTTCTAGTAATCCATCATCAGGATTAGATAGTTACACTAATACAAGTGGAAGAGCTTTTAAATTTTTTACTTACCTCGAAGACTCTAATGTTACTCAAGATGCTACTGCTTATTTTGCAGAAATGGTTTATATTGATGGACAACAACTAGATCAAACTTCATTCGGAGAATTTGATTCTGATAGCCCTAATGTATGGAAACCAATAGATGTATCAGGATTGACATTTGGTAATAATGGATTTTATTTAGACTTTGAAGATAGTTCAGATTTAGGTGCTGATGTATCTGGCAACAATAATGATATGAACCTTACTAATATTGCTGCAGTAAATCAATCTACTGATACTTGTACAAATAATTTTGCAACATTAAATAGTTTAGTTAAAGGTAATGCATCTATAACTTTATCAGAAGGAAATCTAAAAGGTGTATTTCCTGGATCTTGGACAGCAATTCCAGCTACTTTTGGATTAACAAAAGGTAAATGGTATTTTGAAGCAAAAAATGAAACTTCTGGTCAAAATGCTTTTATAGGTGTTGTAACTGAAAATCAAGATTGGGATGATAGCACACCTTATGATGAAACTACTGGTGTTGTTTTATACGGGCCTGGTGGCAGAAAAACTGTTGATGGTACAGATACAGATGGATTTTTTGCAACTTTATCAAGTGGTCAAATTGTAGGTGTAGCATTAGATTTAGATAGTAGCACTAAAACTATACAATTTTCTGTAAATGGAACTGATACACCAAACTCTACACCAGTTGATTTACCAAGCACTTTTGATGATGTTTTTATATTTCCATATTTTTCAGGTAATAGTTCAAGTGCAACTTCAAATTGGCAAGTAAATTTTGGCTCACCATCTTATTCAATTTCATCAGGCAACTCAGATGCTAATGGCTATGGAAACTTTGAATATTCCGTACCCAGCGGATTTTATAGTATTAACACAAAAAACCTAGCGGAGTTTGGATAATGGCTTATACAACTATAGACGATCCAACAATTTATTTTAATACATTAGTATATACTGGTAATGGAAGTTCTGGAAGAAGTGTAACAGGTGTGGGATTCCAGCCTGACTGGGTGTGGATAAAAAATCGAAGTGATGGCGATCCTCATAAAATATTTGATTCTGTAAGGGGAGTTAGTAAATCATTAAAATCAAATTCTACTGATGTAGAAGCTAGTACAGAAGAAAATGGTTATGTATCAGCTTTTAATAGTGATGGATTTACACTTACACAGGGAAGTAGTAGTCAAGACGATGTTAATAAAAGTAGTGAAAATTATGTAGCATGGAATTGGTTAGCTGGTGGCTCTGCATCATCAAACTCAAATGGAACAGAAACCTCAAATGTAAGTGCTAATACTACTGCTGGATTTAGTATTATTACCTATTCAGGAACAACTGCTGTAGATACTTATGGACACGGGTTATCCCAAAAACCTGAAATGATGATTCTTAGAACAAGAGCTGGTGCAAATAGGAATTGGGTTGTTTATCATAAAGACGTTGGTGCAACAAAACATTTACATCTAAATTCAACTGCTGCAGAAGCTACAGATCAGTATATGTTTAATAATACAGAACCAACAACTTCTGTTATTACATTAAGTGATGAGGGAGAAGTAAATAAATCAGGAAGCACTTATGTTGGATATATATTTCATGGTGTCAAAGGCTACTCAAAATTTGGAAAATATACAGGAAATGGAAATGCTGATGGAACATTTGTTTATACAGGATTTAAACCAGCTTTTGTTATGATAAAAAAAAGTAGTGCTACTCAAAATTGGGTTATAGTTGATAATAAAAGAGCAATTAGTAATCCAATAGGAGAAAGATTAAACCCAAATTTAAGTAATGCAGAAAGCACAGATGGAGAAAGAATAAATTTTTTATCTAATGGATTTAAAGTTACAACAACTGCTGAGTTATTTAATGGTTCTGGTGGAACATACATCTACATGGCTTTCGCAGAATCACCCTTTACAAATTCTAATGGTATACCAAACAATGCAAGATAAAATTAATTAAGGAGAATAAATGGCATATATAGGAAAACAACCAGTAGTCGGAAACTTTCAAGTTTGTGATGCTATATCCGTGGTAAACGGACAGGCAGCATATACTATGCAAGTTAATTCTACTAATGTGGAGCCAGAGAACGCTAATCACATGCTGGTTAGTTTAAATGGTATTCTACAAAAACCAGGTAGTTCTTTTACTATCTCTGGTGCAACAATTACTTTTGCTAGTAACTTAGTTACAAATGATGTAATTGATTTTATAATATTATTAGGTGATACTTTAAATGTGGGTACGCCCTCAGATGATTCTGTAGGTGCTGCACAGATTAAGAATGACCTAATATCAGGATTAACAGAACTAAGCACTGCACCAGCAGATACCGATGAATTTTTAGTTAGTGATGCTGGTACTCTTAAAAGAGTAGATGCTAGTTTAGTTGGTGGTGGTGGAATAACAAATGCACAAGAATTTTTATTAACATCTAATAAGTCTGGAACAAACTCAACAGATGATTTTATCACCTCAAATATTTCAGAGAATGCAACTGCTTCTTATGGTGCTATTGGATCAAATGTTTCTCAATCAAGTGGTGTATTTTCTTTTAGTGCAACAGGAATTTATTTAGTAACTTTTGAAATTACAGGTGCAACATCCTCAACAGATGATTTTGATGCTTCTATAGACATCACAACAGATAACTCAACTTTTGAAAATAGAGCAAGAAAATGGTTTAATCCTAGAACTTCTGAACCAGATAAATTTCAAGGTACAGTACAAACGATAGTTGATGTTTCAAATACAACAAATGTAAAAATAAAATTTAATATTGGGCCAACTAATCCTCCTTCAAGTAATGTAACTTTTTATGGTAGTTCAACTGAAATTATGACAGGATTTAGATTTATTAGATTAGGTGATACGTAGGAGTAACGCATGGCACTCAAGTTTGCTAACAATAACTCCCTATCGGCAATCACAAGTACACCCAGTGGTGTAGGTGGTGGGGCATTAAATCTTATCTCTACTTCAACTGCTAGTAGTTCAAGTACAATAGATTTTACTTCTGGAATAGACTCTACTTATAAAGAATATATTTTTAAATTTATAAATATTCATCCAGCAACTAATCAAACTGATTTTACTTTTCAAGCTGATACAGGAACAAACACTAATTATAATCAAACTGTAACTAATGTTTATTTTCAAGCATACAATGCTGAGTCTGATTCTGCTTCATTAGATCAATTGACCTCATTAGATCAAGGAAATGGAACAAGTTTTATAGATGTTGCTCACTATGTAGGGAATGAAAATGATGAGTCTTGCTCTGGAACTTTACATTTATTTGAGCCAAGTTCTACAGATTTTACAAAACATTTTATGTGTAGAATTAATAGTTATAATGGAAATGATTATACTTCAGATTACTTTGCTGCAGGATATTTTAATACCACAACTGCAATAACAAGAATTAGATTTAAAATGTCAAGTGGCAACATAGATTCAGGAACAATTAAATTATATGGCGTTAGTTAAATATAACAATAATAGCTTAAGTAGTGTAACAAGTGCTGCTAGTTTTCCTGCAGGTGCTATGACACTTATTAAAAGTATTACAGCTAGTTCTGATTCTACAATATCTTTTGTTAATGGAAGTTCAGATGTTGTTTTTGATAACACATATCCTGTGTATTTATTTAAATTTATAGCTTGTCACCCATCAGGAAGTGGAGACTCAGCAGCAGAGTTTCAATTTAATTTTAGTGCTGATACTGGTAGTAATTATAATGTAACTAAAACATCAACTTGTTTTGAATGTAGACTTTCTGAAGGTGGAGGTAGTGCTGCTTTAACATATAATACAGGTAGAGACTTAGCACAAGGTACAGGATTTCAACTTTTATCAGATAGATTTGATAGTCTTCAAAATGATTATAATTTAAGTGGAGATTTATTTGTATTTAATCCATCATCAACGACATTTGTAAAACATTTTATGGCAAGAACAAATTTTATGAATAGTAATATAAATTATTTCTTTCATGTAGCTGGTTATGGAAATACCACATCTGCAGTAGATGCTGTTCAATTCAAATTTAGTCCAAGTAATATAGATGCTGGTACAATAAAACTCTATGGAATTAAGGATAGTTAATGAGCATAGTTAAACTAAATAATAATGGAGTAAAGAATGCAACTGCATTTGGTAGTGTTACTAGTGGTGCTATGACTTTTATAAAAAAACTAACAGCCTCTAGTTCTGGTACATTAAGTTTTGTTGATGGAAGTAGTGATGTAGTTCTGGATAATACCTATAAAGAATATATATTTACATTTAAAAATATACATCCATCTGCTGCTAGTGAACTTCAAGTTAATTTTTCAGCAGATACAGGCTCTAATTATAATGTGACTAAAACTACAACTGTTTTTTATGCTTATCATAAAGAAAATGGTGCTTCTACAACACTTACTCATTCTGATAATGAAGATTTATCACAATCAACAGCATTTCAAAATTTAACTGTTGCATCTCAAATTGGACTTGACGCTGATGAATGTGGAAGTGGACAAATGCATTTATTTAATCCAAGTTCTACTACATTTGTAAAACATTTTATATCAAGTACAAATTATGTGAGTAATGATGGTGATCCATTTTGTATATCATGTCATGTTGCTGGTTATTGTAATACAACTTCAGCAATAGATGCAGTACAATTTAAAATGAGTTCTGGCAACATAGACGCTGGAGATATTTGCTTATACGGAATTAATTAGTAATAATAAGGAGAAACAATGCCAAGATATCATAATATAAATGGTGAGAGGGTACAGTTCACAGCTGAAGAAGAAGCTGCTAGAGATGCTGAAGAACAAGCATGGGCAGATGGTGCCCTGGGCAGAGCACAGGCTACTCTTAGATCTAGAAGAAATCAACTGTTAGCTGAGACTGACTTCTATGCTTTATCTGATGTTACTATGTCAGATGACATGAAAACATACAGACAAGAATTAAGAGATTTACCTGAAGGTAAAGATACTGTTGACAAATGTAATAATGTTACATGGCCAACTAAACCATAATGGCTAAAAAGTTTAAGTCATTTGAAGAGAGACCTAAACCTAGGAAGCGACCAAGAAGACATAAAAAAAATTTAAACAAACAAGAAAAAAGAATGCAAAAAAAATATAATCGACAGGGGAGATAATGGCAACACCAGATGAAGTAAAACTACAAAAGGGTACTATAGCACCTGCTCAAGCAGAGCAAACAGGAAGTGCTAAAGCCGTAAGTTTAATAGAAAGTTTGGCTGCTGGTACACCTAGTTTACCTAAAGGTACAACTATTAATCCACAGTTACAACAAGCGTCAGCACCAGAGTTATTAGGACAACCTGGTCAAGCTGCAGTAACAGTATCTGGACAAACACCAGGCACAGGTTTAGCAGCATCAATACCTACAACTTCAGCAGCACCAACTATAGCTGCACCAGGTGCATTAACAGCTGCAACAACTGCAACACCAACTGCACAAGCTGCTCAAACTATGACTGCTGCAACTGTTGGTTCAAATATTCCTACAGTGACTGCTGCAACTGGTACTGTATCTCAACCTATGACTGCTGCACAGGGTACTATCACATCTGATGCTACAGTAAAAGGTCAATTAGAAAGTTTACAAAATGAAGTATCAACAGCTTTAGCATCTGGTAATCCTTTACCAGTATGGGCTAGAGGTGCTGCAAAAGCTACTGAAGCTGCAATGGCCAATAGAGGTCTAAGTGCAAGTTCAATGGCTGCTGAAGCACTAGCAGAAGGTATCATGCAATCTGCTATACCAATAGCTGCAGCTGATGCTGCTACATATAAGCAGATGATATTTCAAAACTTGTCTAATAATCAACAAGCAAATATCACTAATGCACAAGCATATCTTAAAATGGATATGGCTAACTTGTCTAATAAACAACAAGCTAATTTAGCAAACCTACAAACAAGACAAACATTTTTATTATCAGATCAAGCAGCTGCAAATGCTGCATTTCAATTTAATGCATCTAGTCAAAATCAAGTCAATCAATTTTATGACAAGCTAAGTGCAACTATATCTGAACAAAATTCTGCTAGATTAGATGCGATGAATAAATTTGCAGAAGCAGAGACAAGTAAAATTAATGCATTGAATGCACAGAAT
>NTLX01000044.1_pt1 | contig 23999 bp, 31 predicted proteins | sample 1251771 | NCBI WGS metagenome assembly NTLX01 (sample SAMN07250028, study PRJNA358725) | marine metagenome | isolation source: viruses from ocean water | place: Pacific Ocean: North Pacific Subtropical Gyre | collected 2015
TAACCTAAACATTATTGAATTAATTAAAAAATTAACTATTGTAATTAACAAAAAAATATGTTATAATCTTTATAAGTATTATAAATTATAATTATTATTATAATAAATATATTATAAAGTTTTATAACACTATAATAAATATGAGATAAAAATATGGATAGAATATATGATGAAATAGTAGACGAATATTATGACAATGCTCCAGTAGTAGACACTAATGTTGAGAGTGATGAGGTTTACGAACATGGCAGTTAAACGACAAGTTACTAGCATTAAACATGTTAAGAAATCTACTTCGCAGGGTGAAGCAGGTCGTGGTAGAAGAGTTAAAAAATCTACTAAACATTTAAATAAACATAAACGCAGACAACAAAAACTTAAATATAGAGGACAAGGAAAATGAATGAGATACTTTTTAGTATTGGATTAGTACTAGTAATAATCGTAGCGACTGGCACTTTTGTTTTATTTGGTTTAGCCGGTGGATTTTCAAACTTATTTAAAACAAAAAAGAAATCAGATAAAGATAGAGGAGCATGGTAATGAAAAATATTTTTAAAGTATTGTGGTCAAATCCTGATAAAGGAATATGGGAAGACCCAGACCCAGAAGATTTAAACATAGACAACGCATATAAAACTCGTTGGATATGGTATCATACGATTCTTGGAATTGAGTTAGCTCTGACAAATATTTTGTTAATAGCTATTTTAGTTTTGTTAGGAGTAAAATTATAATGGCACAAATGCAAGAAATGATTTTTATGAAGATGACTAATGGCGAATATATTTATGGAACTAATTTAGATATTGGTAAGTATAGTGTGGAACATGACTGCGAATGTGAGTTTGAGTTTGACCATGTGCCGCCAATGAAACTAGAAGGACAAGGTGGCTACTCTGAGGGGTCGAGAGCATTTAAGTATGTTGGTAAAGACCACGACCCTATGCAAGTATCAAGACCACCGAGACAAAAAATTAAATTGGCAAATGGAGAAGAAATACATACCGGTGGTTGGGATTATAAAACTGGCGAGTATGTCCACATAGAAAAATGGTAGAGGTGAATTATGTATGATGGTTATTTATTAATGTTTTGTATAGTTACATTTACTTTTGCAATCGCATTAGTATTTATTTTACAACCTAAAGAAACTAAAAAGTTTGACAAACAAGGTATGGTACAGTACCGAGACAATGATTATTGAGGTAGCACAATGAACATATTTTATTTCTATGATAAAGACGAAGCTGATAGTTTTAAAAAATCAGCACAAGCACAGCCGGATAAGATGCTAGTAAAGATGCCATTGGAAACTGCACAGATGTTGTGTACTGCTCATAGAGAGCTTGATGGTGATGACTATGCAGATGCAAATGGACTTTACAAACGAGCATACTGGAATCATCCTTGTACGATTTGGGCTAGAACCACTAGTGATAATTATTTTTGGTTGTATGAACACTTTTTAGCTTTAGGTGAGGAGTATAAATATAGATATGGTAGAGAACATGCAAGTATAGTTAAACTTGCAAAACCTTTAGTATGTAGACCTGAGAATATCAAAATAGATGCAATGACATTACCGGCACAAGCTATGCCTGATGAATACAAGCATGAAGACCCCGTTGTTGCCTATCGTAGGTATGTCATTAATGAAAAGCATTATGCTAAATGGGAGAAGGGCAGAGATAAACCTGAGTGGTGGCACAAAGATTATGCAGAAGCACTTGCAATTTAATTATAGTTATGGTATAATATGGGTCTTATGTGTAATACAGTTGCCCTCATTTTAACCTTCATAACTGTATAACTTGATTGCAATAATCAAACAAGTTTGAGGTCTTGTACACTAAAACCTCACAGAATTTTAGTGGTGGAGTATTGGTCAAGTAGCTACTCTAACGACTTAATGAGGACTAAAGCGGTTGAGCACCATGTCCTCGCCACAAAATTTTGGTAGCTAGGAGTGAGCCTTTGTAAAATCCAATCGAAGTAAGAATTACAAAAACGCTATAGTAAGTATTTGTAATAGAAAGGTTAAGGATAAAACATGAATGAGAACTAAACCACCACATGACTAGCTATCATTTTAAACGAGGTATATGAAAAAACAAAAAGAAAAAATAGATTATGGTATGTATGCTGAAGATATAAATGGAGTGCTGTACTACAATGCTCCGGACTATCAGTTTACTTTAGCTGATGAGAAGTATCATAACTACGCTACTCTAGTGATTGGCAGTAATCATTTAAGGATAACTAAAAATGATACTGGATTATCTACTAAAGATTTAAAAGAACATATCATCAATGAGTGGTTTGCCGAAGAGAACGAAATGACTAGGCAAAAAAATAATGCAAAGCGAAAAGAAAAAAGACTTGCAAAATAAATTTACTTGTGGTATAATATACCAAGTTTTAAACAACAAGAACATTTGCAAAGACAGAGGTTGTGTACAAAAAATCGGTTTGGAAGAAGTACACATAACATTATTCTTCTTGAGTATTTAGCGATACTTGATAAAACAAGAACCTCGACTTGCAACTAATACATTACAGAGAGGAAATATTATGTATGAATATATAGAAGGAAAGGCGATGTGGGCTAATGTTAGTACCCCTAACACTAGATTCGGAGACCCTAAATATCAGATAACAGTTTTGACTGACTCTGATACCGCTTCTAAATTAGAAGCACAAGGACTATCTCAAGTCAGAGATAGAACTGGACAACCTAAATATGATGAACCTGCTTTTTCATTTAGTAGAAAAGTACAAGTAGGTACACGTATTAATGAAGCACCTAAGTTAGTTGATGCAGACAACAAACCATTAGATGTATTGGTAGGTAATGGTTCATTAGTTAAGGTTAAAATTAAACCATACCAAAATAACTATGGTACATTTGCTGAATTAATAGCGGTAAAAGTAAATGAGTTAGTTGAGTATTCAGAACCTGATTCTGAGAATGAGGAGTTTTAATAATGATTATTTCAATTAAGAATGAAGAAGGCGAAGTATCTTATGATATTAATAATATAAAAGATACAGCCAGACAAGGAGAAGCTAGAGTTATCATTCAAAAGGTAGGAACTTTAGAAGTGATTAACGAAGCTTTAAGTTTTACTATTGCTACACACAGAGCAAACTTAGAAAAACTTTTACTTGATTCCGAAGAAGCTAAAATAATTCCAGAGGAATCTGAAGAAAAAGATATTAAAGAATAACAAAAACGTGAGGGCAAACATGACAACTACTTGGGATAAAGTGCATCAGCCCTGTCCTTTATGTGGCAGTAGCGATGCAGTAGGTGTAAATGAAGATGGTTCAGCTAAATGTTTTAGTTGCGATTCTTTCATGCCCAACTATAATGAATTATGTGAGGGAAAAAATATGGAGGCAAAACCGCAAACAACTAAACAGCCAGATAATATTGAGGTAGGTTCTTTTTCTGCTTTAACAGACAGAAAAATAAGTAAGGACACTGCTCAAAAATATGGAGTAAAAGTTGTTCACGACTTGCAAGGTAATGTTATTAAACACATGTATCCGTTTTATAACGGACATGAGATTTCAGCTACCAAGACTAGAAATGTTAGAGAGAAACAATTTTTCTGGCAAGGAACTAAATCTGATACCGGATTGTTTGGTCAACAACTTTTTAAAAGTGGGAAATACATTACCATTACCGAAGGTGAATGTGATGCCATGTCTGCCTATGAGTTACTTGGTAGCAAGTGGGCAGTAGTATCTATTAAAAGTGGAGCAGCCGGTGCAGTTAAAGATGTAAAAGAAAATTTAGATTTCTTTGACGACTTTGATAATGTTATCATTGCTTTTGACAATGACAAAGCCGGTAAGGAAGCTTCAAAGAAAGTAGCTAGACTATTTAAACCTAGTAAAGCTAAGATACTAACACTACCTAATGGTTGGAAAGACCCTAACGATATGCTTAGAAATAATAAGCATAAAGAGTTTGTTGAATCTTGGTGGGCATCGAAAGTTTATACTCCGTCTGGAGTTATAAATGTTTCTGAACAAAGGGATAAATTTCACAATAGAGAAAAGAAAGAGAGTATTCCTTTTCCTTGGGAAGGTTTGAATGATAAGTTATACGGACTAAGACAAGGCGAGTTAGTTACTTTAACAGGTGGTACAGGACTTGGTAAGTCTTCAGTGACTAGAGAACTTGAGCATCATCTTATAAAAAGCACTACAGACAATGTAGGAGTAATTGCACTTGAGGAAGATTGGCGAAGAACGATTGATGGTATTTTATCTATTGAAGCTAATGCTAGACTTTACATAGACCAAGAACGAGAGAAGTTTAGTAAAGAAGAGTTAGATAAATTCTTTGATATACTTTATGATGGCGAAAATAAAAATAGAGTATGGGTTCATGCTCATTTTGGAACGAATGACATAGACGATATATTTTCTAAGTTAAGGTATATGATTATTGGTTGTGAATGTAAATGGGTAGTTGTAGACCACTTGCACATGTTGGTTAGTGCTGTATCGGAAGGTGATGAAAGACGAGCCATAGATACTATCATGACTAGGCTAAGAAGTTTAGTAGAAGAAACTGGTGCAGGAATAGTACTTGTGTCACACTTGAGAAGAGTTGACGGTAACAAAGGACATGAGAATGGTGTTGAAGTATCACTCTCACATCTAAGAGGTTCAAATAGTATTGGACAACTATCTGATTGTGTGATAGCATTAGAAAGAAATCAACAGTCAGATGACATAGATGAAGCTAGAACTACTAGGGTACGAGTATTAAAATCTAGATACACTGGAGATGTAGGACTAGCAACTCATTTATTATATGATGGTGAGACTGGTAGATTATCAGAGATAGATACTTCTGATATTAAAGTTGATTTAAATGACGAAGGATTTTAAAAATGGATTTAGTATTTGACATAGAGACAGATGATTTAAAAGCCACAAAAGTTTGGTGTATTGTTGCTCAAGATGTAGATACTCAAGAAATATTTAAATATCCACCAGATAAGTTAGACGAAGGAGTAAAACTTTTACAGTCTGCTAATAAATTAATTGGTCATAATATTATTGGTTTTGATATTCCTATGATACAAAAGTTTTTTGATGTTAATTTATTTAAGGACAAAGAAATATTAGATACTTTAGTATTATCAAGGTTGCTTAATCCTACTCGTGAAGGCGGACATTCGTTAGAAAAGTGGGGATTTAAATTAGGTTTTAACAAGATTGACTTTGAAGAATACGAAAACTATTCTGTAGATATGTTGAACTACTGTGTCAGAGATGTACAGTTAAATACTAAAGTTTTTTACCAACTTAAAAAAGAAGCTAAAGGATTCTCAAAAGAATCAGTTCAGTTAGAACATGATGTAGCTCATGTTGTAAAACAACAAGAAATAAATGGATTTAAGTTTGATATAAAATCTGCACAATTATTATTGGCAGAGTTGAGAGAAAAGAAACAAAGTATTGAAGACGAAGTTCATACTACATTTAAACCTAAATGGGTTGATGATAAGTTAGTCAAGCCTTACGTTAAAAAGGATGGAACTTTATCTAAAAGAGGACTTACTGATGATGAGTATCAAAGATGTTTAGATAGTTCTGACTATCGACCATTTATGAGACAGACTTTACAGGAGTTTAATCTTGGTAGTAGAAAGCAGATTGGCGAATATCTTACGGACTTTGGTTGGAAACCTGATAGGTTTACTCCAACCGGACAACCTATTGTAGATGAAAAAACATTATCTGAAATAACTCACATTCATGAAGCAAACTTGATTGCTAAGTTCCTTTTACTACAAAAAAGAATTGCTCAAGTTGAATCATGGGTTGATGCAGTTGAGGAGGATGAACGAGTACATGGTTTTGTCATACCTAACGGTGCAATCACTGGTCGTATGACTCACAGAAATCCTAACATGGCACAAGTACCTAGTGTTAATAGTGAATATGGTAGCGAGTGTCGTGCTTGTTGGACAGTAGAGGATGGCTATAAGCTAGTAGGTGTCGATGCTAGTGGACTAGAAATTAGAATGTTGGCACACTATATGAATGACGAGGAATTTATAAATGAAATCATTAACGGAGACATACACACCTTTAATCAAAAACTTGCACGACTTGAATCTAGAAATCAGGCAAAGACTTTCATCTATGCCCTCATGTACGGAGCAGGAGATGAAAAACTTGGGAAAGTGGTTGGCGGAAATAGTGCAGATGGAAAAAGAGCTAGACAACATTTCTTTAGTAATAAGCCATCATTTAAATCTCTTACAACAAGAGTACAAAGAGCAGCTAATAAAAAATTCCTTAAAGGATTAGACGGAAGAAAATTATATATTAGAAATAATCATGCTGCTTTAAATACCTTGTTACAAGGAGCCGGTGCTATTATAATGAAAAAAGCATTGACAGATTTAGATACTAAATATAAACTAAATGCTATTAATTATAAATTTGTAGCAAACATACACGATGAATGGCAGATTGAAGTTATAGAAAAACAATCAGAGTGTGCAGGAATGATGGCAGTAGAAGCAATACAGAAAGCTGGAGAGCATTTTAATCTTCGTTGTCCTTTAGATGGCGAATACAAAATTGGAGGTAACTGGAGTGAAACCCACTAAAAAAGATAGAAAAAAGTTTGACATAGATTTAAAATATGGTACAATACGAGAAGAAAAAATAGCAGAGATGCTAACTAATAAAAAGATAGAAGTAAAATCTGAAAGGGATATGTGGATGAAGACTGGTAATATTTGTATTGAATATGAAAGTTGGAACAAACCTTCTGGAATAAAAGCTACTGAATCTGATTATTGGTTTCATAATCTATGCATTGGGGATAACGAGTATTGTACTTTAGTTTTTAAAACAGATGTATTAAGAACTATAGTAAATAATCTTGATTATTTTAAAACAGTTTCAGGTGGAGATAACAAAGCTAGTAAGATGTACTTAGTTAACTTGCAAAAGTTATTTTCAAAAGATGTAATTAAAGCGTTTAAAGAATATGATAAAAAATCTAAATGACCAGTACAGTAAATTTAAATCAGAGTCTGGTCACTGGTATACTCAAGAAGGCGAACCAATGTATACTATCATTGGTGCTAATGGTAAAGAAAGAAATACAACTTTACGAGATGCTAAAAATTTGGGTTTAGTTCCATCAGTTACAACTATACTAGGAATGATAGCTAAACCATCTTTAGAAAATTGGAAGATAGACCAAGCTATAAATTCTGCTTTAATTTTAACTAAAGACGATTTAGAATCTACAGAAGAATTTCTTTATAGATGTAAAGAACATTCAAAAGAGATTGGTAAGAATGCTGCTAAAAAAGGAACTGAAATACATGCTAAAATAGAAAAAGGATTTTTAGGAAAATCTAAAAATAAAATTTATAAGAAAATAAAAGATTACTTAGATGAAACATTTCCTAACGAAGAATGGATTGCTGAAGATTCTTTCTGTGCTGAACTGGGGTATGGTGGTAAAATAGATTTGTATTCTAAGTCAGGTATTTTTATAGACTTTAAAACTAAAGATAATTTAAAAGGCAAAGACCCTGCAAGATTAGTTTATGATGAACATGGTATGCAACTGTCAGCTTATGCTCAAGGTTGTAATTATAAAAATCCAGAAAGAGTTTCTATATTTGTAGATAGAAAAAATCCAGAACTAATATCTTGTCATATATGGGAAAAAGAATCACATAAAAAACATATTAATATGTTTAACAGTATTCTAACTTATTGGAAGTTAGTTAAAAATTATGACCCTTCTTTATTTGAGTAAAGTATTATGAACGGAAAAAAAGCTAAGAAACTTAGAAAAAAATCTAAACAGCTAATGGTTGAGTGGTTAAGAAGTATGACCCCAGAGGGAGAAGATAGAGATAAAATAAATATAAAAAACTTACATGAATTTTTACCAGACCAAACACACATATTTGCTAACAATAAATTTATGATTAGTGCCTATACTTTACGTTGGTTTTATAAACATGTAAAGAAAAATCCTGATATTAAACTAGAGGAGTTAATAAATGAAATATAGAACAGTAGGAGACCTTATAAATAATCCAGAACATTATAATCAAGGAGATATAGAATGCATTGATGCTATCAAAGCTATGTTAGACCATGATGAATTTGTTGGGTACTTACGAGGTAACTCGCTTAAATATCGTTGGCGATTTAAATATAAGAATGGTATTGAAGATTTACAAAAAGCTGAGTGGTATGAAAAAAAATTATTGCAAGTATTAGTAACAGAACAATTTAAAGAGATTGACTAATGGAAGATAAAATAGGTAAGAAACCTTATTTAGGTATTGTTATAGATTATGATAAAGAAAAAAATCTAGATAAGTTTAGTTTAGATACATTAAAAGATAGATATTTTTGGGAGGATGAAACACATGCACAAGAATCTTTTGCTAGGGCTGCAGTTTTTGCAGCTACTTACAAACAAACTACTGACTTCGAACTTGCTCAAAGGCTTTATAACTACTGTTCCGATGGTTGGTTCATGTTTAGCACTCCTATACTTAGTAACGGGGGAACCACTCGTGGGCTACCTATTAGCTGTTTCCTCAATTACGTACCTGACAGTCGCACTGGTTTATCTGCTCACTATGACGAGAATATATGGTTGGCAAGTTCTGGTGGAGGCATTGGTGGATATTGGGGAGATATTAGGAGTAACGGTATTTCTACTTCTTCAGGCAGTCGTTCTACTGGTACAATTCCATTCATCCATGTAGTAGATTCACAAATGTTAGCCTTTAATCAAGGTGTAACTAGACGAGGTAGCTATGCTGCTTATATGGATATATCACATCCGGAGATTGAAGAGTTTATAAACATGAGAAAAGAATCAGGTGGAGATATAAATAGAAAGAATTTAAATTTACATAATGGTATAAACATTACTAATGATTTTCTAAATGCAGTAAAAGAAGATGCTGACTTTAGATTGATAGACCCTAAAACAAATGAAGCTTGTAAAACAGTCAATGCTCGTTCTTTATGGTGGCAGATATTAAATGCTAGAGCTGAGACAGGTGAACCTTACATGATTAATATAGACACTTGTAATGAAGCATTACCACAAGGACAAAAAGATTTAGGATTAAAAATTAAACAAAGTAATCTTTGTTCCGAAATAACTCTAGTAACTAATGAAGAACGTACCGCTGTATGTTGTTTATCTAGTGTTAATCTAGAACACTATGATATATGGTCAGAGGAACCATTATTTATTTCTGATTTGATAACTATGTTAGATAATGTTTTACAACATTTTATTGACAATGCTATTGACACAGAACAACTTGGAGAGTATAATGCTAATTATAAGAGATTTAAAGGATATGTTAAAGATGGTAAAGAAGGATTTACAAAAGCTGCTTACTCAGCTTATAGAGAAAGGTCTCTTGGCTTGGGAGCAATGGGATTTCATGCTTATCTTCAAGCAAATAATATCCCGTTTGAAGGCATTCAAGCTACCGGATTTAATTATCAAGCATTTAAATATATTAAAAAGAAAGCTACTAAAGCTAGTGAGGAACTTGCTGATATTCGTGGTGAAGCACCTGATGTATCTGGTTCTGGGATGCGTAATGCTCATCTCCTTGCCGTTGCTCCTAATGCTAGTAGCAGCATTATATGTTCTGGCACATCTCCCTCAGTAGAACCTTATAGGGCAAATGTTTTTACTCATAAAACTTTATCAGGCAGTTATCAAGTAAAAAATAAATACTTGGAAAAAGTTTTAAGAAGTAAAGGATTAAAAGGAGAGGAACTTGATAAGATTTGGAAAGACATTGCTAGTAATGAAGGTTCAGTAAAGAACATAGATATTTTAAATGAAGAAGAAAAAGAATTATTTAAAACAGCAAACGAAATAAATCAGATTTGGGTAGTGGAACATGCTTATAAAAGACAAGAGTTTATTTGTCAAGCTCAGTCAGTAAATTTATTTTTCACTTTACCAAGTGCTACCGAGAGCCAAGAAGTACATGATACTTACATGCAATACGTTAGTGATGTTCATTGGTATGGTATGCACAAACTTAAATCTCTATATTATTTTAGAACAAATGCAGCTAGAAATGTAGAGAATGTTAACACTAAAATTCCACGAATTAATTTAGAAGATGTGGAATGTATCTCATGCGAGGGATGATATGAAAGAAATAATTTTTCCAATATTACTTGGAATTGTAGGAATTATAGCTATAATTGCATTTGCTTATGAATCAACACCATACAAAGGTTATGATGATGTTCATTCTTGTTTTGGTGAATGTTACGAAGAGTATACATTAAAACATGGAACATTCTTAGAGCAACTAGAAATGAAACGAGTAGCTATGTTAGAAGCTGACCCAGCTGAAATGGGTAGTAAAGTTTATGTGAATTGTGCTATGTGTCACGGTCAAGCTGGAGAAGGAGGTATTGGACCAAAGCTTGTTGGCAGTACTTCTATTGTAGAAATGCTAATGCAATATAAAAACGGAGAGACTAGAGGTGAGCAGTCTGCCTTGATGTGGGGTCAGGCTGCTAATCTTTCTACTGAAGACATGGAAAATTTACAAGCTTACATCAATACTTTTAAATAACAGGAGAAAAACATTATGACTAAATATTCGGGAGCTTTATTGTTCAAAGCTTTAGAAACAAAATATACTGCTGACAAGGCAGAAGCAAAAGCTAATCTTGAAATATATTTTAGTAATAGAGTTGGAGTCGCTGAACATCCAAATGTTGTGGAGTCAATGGACAAACTTATGGAACAGTATGTTACCGCTGATGAAAAGTTAACTATGTTAAAAGAGGATTTTTAAATGAGCTTATTAAAAACTAGAGACCACTACAAACCATTTGATTACCCATGGATGTATGATTATTATAAGTTACAAAACCAAATGCACTGGATGCCGGAGTCCGTGCCTTTACATACAGATGTTAAAGACTGGCAAGATGTATCAGAAAAAGAAAGACATTTACTAACTCAGATATTTAGATTGTTTACTCAATCAGATGTAGATGTTGGTGCAGGATATATAGATAAGTACATGCCTATCTTTAAAAAACCAGAGGCACGAATGATGATGTCTTCGTTTGCTAATATGGAATCAATCCATCAAGATGCTTATAGTTTATTGTTAGATACGGTAGGTATGCCTGAGATTGAATACAAAGCTTTTGCTGAGTATGAAGAGATGTCTGATAAACATGATTATGTTGGAGACTTTAAACCTAAAAAATCTAATAAGAAAACTATAGCTAAAACTTTGGCAGTCTATTCAGCTTTTACTGAAGGACTACAACTGTTTAGTAGTTTTGCAATTTTGTTAAACTTTCCAAGGTTCGGTAAAATGAAAGGCATGGGTCAGATAGTTACCTATTCTATCAGAGACGAATCAATGCACGTTGAAGCAATGACTAAATTATTTAGAGAGTTTATTCAAGAAAACTTAGATATTTGGACAGACGATTTTAAAAAGGAACTGTATGATATTTGTAGAGAAATGGTTGAACTTGAAGATAAGTTTTTAGATTTAGTATTTAGTATGGGAGACATACAAGGTTTAACTAAAAAAGATATGTATGCTTACAACAGATACATAGCAGATAGAAGATTGTTACAGTTAGGATTAAAAACTAACTTTGACCAAAGAGAAAACCCTTTACCTTGGTTAGATGAGGTCATGGGAGTAGAACACCAAAACTTTTTTGAAGGTCGTGCTACTTCTTATATGAAGGCAGGATTAAGAGGAAGACAAGACCAAGTACAATTTGCATCACTGGAGGATGAAAGTGTCTAAAAAAAAAGAAGCAAACTTAATAAGTTTTAAAGTAGTGTTGACAAGTAACAATCAAATTGTTACGGAGTTTAGTATGTTGCCTGAAAAAGACATTGATAAAGTTTTTAAGGTACATCATGAGAATGAAACAGTTAGAACTATCCTAAAGGCAGGGCGAAAAAAACTCGCCACCTTGCATGATTATTTTCAGAGTGAGCTAAATATTAAATAGCTATATTGCAGTAATACCAACATAAACAATACTAGCTGTTACCCAAAACAGCACACATAATACACACACTTCTCCTTTTCGCACTAACTACCTCCATAGTTTTATTTAAATCATAATTGATTAAATTCATTTTATTTTTCTCTTGATACTTGTCTAACTTTTTCTAGAGTTCTCATTCCACCAAGACCTAATAAACCTAGTAAAATAGTTAACAGACTATTCATATCAAAGTCTGGTAAAACTATTTCAATACCTCCAACTGATATAGCAAATACTAATATTGGTTGTAGTATAAAATGATAGGCAAGAGCTGATGCACATACCCAACCAACAAAAGGTCGCCATCCTGCAACAAACATAGATTTATGAGCTGCTTCAACTTTATTAACTTCAAGTTGAGCCATGTTTGCTCTATGCAATTCTGTTTTTAATTCGTGTTCTAGTTTAGCTCTTAAATCTTTATCAGCTACAAATTTACCTAAAACTTTATCAGCAACTCCAAGTACTGATTCTGTTAGTGAATTAACCATAATTATTTCTCCGGTTCAAAATGTAAACTTTCGTTTAATATATTTTTAAGTGAATCTATTAATGATTCAGGTATTTCTTCAACCTCTAACAGTTGACGAGGACTTAACTGTATCATATATAAGTCCATTAAATCTTCATAGATAGTTCTAAATTCTTCTCGTTTTACCCAAGGCATATTATTACGAGTACGTGCTTTACAGTCTATCCTGTAAGCTTCATCTAAATCTTTTTCTCTATACAATATCATTAATAACTCCAGATACGAGGGGATGGTCTAGAAATATCCATGTCTAAATGAATAAATCTAGAATTGTAATCTCCTTTTTGTGCAACTCCAATGCGATAAATTCCTTCTTCTAAAGCTATTCTTACAAGAGTCATAGCTTGTTCACCATTAATAAGAATGTCCATAGCTTTGCCACTAGCGTGAGCACCCGGACTTTTTTTAGCTGCTTCAATAGGATGTTCTGGAGAACGATAAGCACTACTTACTTTGAAAGGAAATCCGCAGCGTTCTCTAACTCTTTCGATGGTCTGCATAAATGCCCAGTCCATATTACATTGACCAGTGTGTTTGCATTTAAGTTCATCTTCAGTAAAATATTTCCAATTACTCATTTATTTTACTTTGTTGTGCATTTCTTCTATCAACTAATCTTTGAGTTAGACTACCTCTAATAGAACTTTTAACTGGTACTGAACGAAATATGGCAACTACATCTTGACTAACATCGACCCCATCAAAACCTTCTCGTTCTAAAAATTTTCTTTGCACTGGAGTTATTCTACTAATATAACCAGAACCAAAAGGTTTAATTAAAGTTTCTAAATCAATTATTTCTTTTCTAGCTCTAGCTAATTTATTTCGGTTTACTCTTTCAGTCTTAGCTTTAGTTATAAAAGCTTGTCGCATTGATATTTCTTTCATTACTTTATCTTTTAATTCATCTGAAACATCTCTAGGATTGTAAAGTTTTTTAACAACTTCATCAAACTGTTTCTTTCCAATAACATTTACATAACCTGCACCTCTTGCATAGAAGTTAGCTAACTCTAAACCTCCTTCAGTTGGCTTACCTATATAACTTGCTTGTTGAAATAAATCTTTTACATCAGGAGCTGTAGCTCTGTCACCCATAGGAGTAACTTCTTTTAATTTTAAATTACTGCCATGATAATAATTTATAGGTTTAGGTTTCTTTATAGATTCTTTGGCTAGAGTAGTAATTAAATCATAACCTGTTTTACCAACACCATATATAATTTTAGGTACACCGGCAACTAAAAGTTCTATAACTGGTGCAGTTTGTTTTAGAGGTGGGTCTAACTTCATCAACTCCTGTGCTTGAAGAGTTAATCTTTCTCTTTCTTTTTCAGACAAACCATTTTTCTCTTCAGGAGGACCACCCTCGTTAAATGTTTGCCTAGTGTCTATATTAAAAAATGGTAAATCGTCTAACAATAAACCATAGTAGGGTTCACCAGTATAAGGGTTGATTCTTTGAGCTGGATTTTCTTTAGTGTTTGGTACTTCGTATTCTCCTTTTATAAGACCGCCAGTAGTGTATGTAGCTCTAAATGATTGTTCTTTATCTGCAAATTCTGCTGCATCTTTTAAAGATTCATCAAGTCCAAAAATTTCTCCTATTACCTTTCTCCGAGTTAAATCTTTTCCAAAAGGAACTACAGCTTCTGCAAGTTTAACTAATGTTGAAAACGGTTTTCCCTCACTTACTCCTGCTACTTTTCCAAGAGCCGGAATTGCATCTGGAGCTACAGCAAAAAAATCATTTACTAACCCAACAGCAGGATAAAGAGTTTCTATAGCATCTCTTTTATTATACTTAGCAAAGTTTACAGCTTTATCAATATACCATGGAATTACTTGACCAGAAAACACTACAGTTTCTGCTAAAAACTTTTTTAATTCTTTTTCATCTTCAAAAGGATTAGGAAAATCTTCTCGGACACTTTCAACAGGATTCAAAGAAACTTGAAGTTGTCTTACAGCACCATATAAAGACATTGAGGCTAACATCATAACTGCTAATTTACCATCCCCGTCTTCTATTCTTCTAACTAAAGAATTAGTTTGAGTAGATTTTGCTTGTGCCCAAGATAAAAAACTACCTAGAAATTTTATAAAAGGGTCTTTAGATTGAGCAAAAAGTCTTCTATTACCTATCTGTGGTATTAAAGCATCTCTGTTAGCAGCTTTTCTTCCTGCTATATCTATTATTTCTTTACCTATTGGGTCAGCGTAAGCTTCATCCATGCTTTTAAATTTACTTAAATATTTTGCATTATCTACTGACATTCCTAGACTATTTAATTCTCTAATATTTTTCTTAGGAAATTTTCCTTTACCAGCTAATTGACCTAAATCAAAAGCTCTAAAAGCACCGGCATCATAGGCAAATTCTCTAGCAAATCTAGTCATTCTACCTAATTGAACTGCTTCAAAAAATTTTTGTTGGAAGTTAACTAAGAATTTTTGATAGTTATTAGTAGCTTGTAAACTAAAATCACTAAGTTCTCTCTGTAGAGTTCCGTTATAAGTTCTATTACTCCATTGTCTGCCTAATATTCCTTCTTTAATACTAGCATTACGTTGGGCTAACATAGCCGAAGGATTTTTAGAAGTGCTTCTTAATTGTCGTAATGCTGAATTTGCAGCAGCAGAAAACCCACTATTGTTAATAGTTTGAACTAAATCACCTAAAGAAGGAATAATAACTTTGGTTAGTTTAGTAGTAGATAATAAAGTTTGTAAAGTTAATGCAACACTTCTCGCAAAATCATTTTGATTTAAATAAGAACCCGCCCTGTAAACTCCAAAATAAGCATTAACTGTATCTTCGACAGCTTTAATATCTCTGTTAACAAGTTTTTGTAAAGAACGATTTACATTAATATCTCCAAAACTACTATAAAATTTTCTAATATCTTTTATAACTTCAGATATACCTTGTCCTTGTGCACCAAATCTTCTAGCAAACTCTGCAACAGGAACAGTATTTTCTATAAGTCTTAACGTAGTAAATTCAGGGTCTTGAACAAATAACTGTTTAGCAAAAGCTCTAGCTTCTGGGTCTACTAAAACTCTTTTATTTTGAATAAATCTTGCTGATTGCATTAAAGTTTTATTTTCCTTGAGAACATTTTCTTTTGCAGTATCTAATAATTGTAAAACTTTTTTTTCAACATCTTTTCCTTCTACTTTTAGAATCTCAACTCTCCTAACATCATCAGAATTATTTAAATAACTTGCAGCTCTTTGCATAGCATTTTTATCTGTTAGTTCTTCTGTATCTATTCCTTTTTTAATATTATTACGATTTTGTATTTGAAAAGCTTTAGCAATAATTTTTTGAGCTTTTTCAAAGGTTATTTTATCTACTTGAATGTTATCTAAAATTTGTGTTAAACCATAATTGTCTAATTCAGTAAATTCTAAACCTGCTTTTTTAGCATAAGTAGCAATACTTTTATTAAGTTTTAATATTTTGTTAGCTGCCTCTACAGCTTTTAAATTATTTAAATCAGACTGTGTAGCAAAATTGTATTTAATTTTATTTTTAATACCACTTTGCTGAACAATTCTACCAGCAGCTAATAAAGTTTCATCGTCTAATTCACCAGTAATATCATATAATTGTTTTCTAAAATAATCTAATACAGTATCTTTATATTCTTCTATAGAGTTTGTTAAAGGTTTTCCAAAATCAAAAGCATTTCCTCTGTTTCCTATTAAATCTTCTCCAAATTTATTAAGAACTGGATTAGCTTCCGATGTTAATTTAGCAGCATGAGTACCTGCTAAAGTTGTTTTAGCCCAAGTCCTAAAACTTCTTTTAAATATTTTTTGTGATTCTTGGACTACTGCGTTTCTTAATCTTAAAGGAATTTTAGTAACAATTTGAGATTTATAATTTTCTAATCTTTTATTAAAAATTCCAAGAGCTATTCCTGCCATAAGTCCTGCAGTTAAAGGAGCATCGGAGTCTTCATCTGAAGCATATAAACCTATTGCACCTCCACCAATTCCTCCAAAAATAGGTCTAACCATTTCGTGAACAAAAGCTCTAGTTAAATTTTCTCCAACAGAACCTTTTAATAAACCTCGTTCATATGCTTTTTTAAAAGAATTAAAACCAATAATAGCTATTTGTTCTGGCTGTTGTGAAAATAAAATATCATTTATTTCTTTTTGATTTTTAGTACGAGCAGTTTGTAATTTTTTTAATTCTAAATCTAATTTAGTTGGTTCTGTAACAAAATCAAATTTTTCTTGTTTACTATTTTTTGTAGCAACATCTATAGCTTTTCTTTGTTTTTTAATTTTATCAATTAGTGCATTTAATTTATCTCGTTTAGCATACTTAACACCTAAACTTTCTAAATTACTAGTAAACTTATCAATATAAGGTTGTGATATTGTAAAAGATTCATCAGATATTTCTTCTAATGCTTTTTGAACATTTTTTGATAAGTTAACAGGACCGACTGAATCTACGTTAGCAGTTTCAATAACTACTGGATTACCTTTTTTATCAACAGTTACAACTTTATCTTTAGGTTTTCCGTTTCTAATTTTTCTGGCTATTACATCACTAATACCAGTACTAGCTCCACCTAATACTGCAGATAAAGCAACTATGCCGCCGTCTATATCCCCATATAAAGTTTTTTCTCTTAGTGCAGTTTCTCCAGCAGAAATACCTGCACCTACAGCCATCGTACCTATTCTACCAGCTTTAGCTATCTTTACCCATGGCACAAAAAAAGTAACTGGGTCAGCTAGTGCCATTCCCATACGACCACTTAAAACAGTTAAGTCTTCTTTTTTACCATAAAACTCTGGAAACTCTTCAAATATTTTTCTTTGTCTTTCTCTTTCTATTTCTCTTGCAGCTTCATTAAAAGTTTTATCTGAAAATACAGAAGTAACTCCAGCTTTACCTAATCTAAAAAGACTACCAGCTATTGTAGGTTCTTGTGCTGTACCAAATTTAAATTTTCTAGCTGCTGATATATTTTCATCTAAAATATTAGAAGTTTCTTTTTCTTTTTGTTTTTCTATTCTATCAAATAGTTTCTTGTATATATTATCTTCTACAGAATTTTCTAAATCTTCACCAGTTATTTCAACATTTTTAAAAGAATCTTGTATTTCTTCTAAAGAATTATCTTTTTCTTCTAAATTATCTTTAATATCAGCTACATCTAAGTTTGTTAACTTATTATAAAGGTTATTATAAATGGTTTCTTTATCTAGTGACATTATTATTTTGTATTATCTTCTGCTATCTTTTCTTGTTTTTCTTTTAGAAGTGACAAAACTATTTATTACAACATTTAAAAAGTCTTCATGTTCTGGCTTACCTTCTAATTGACTCTGTATCTCTCCGATAAGTATTCTCATTTCTTCGGCTGCTACCAAATCTTCATTTTTTACTTTAAAAAGTTCTTGTAATGTATCAAATAGTTTTCCTTGCGTAACATTAGTTATATCACCATCTAAATTAAAATCAGTTATTTCTATGTCTGGATTAAATAACCCCGTTGCATTAGTATTTAAATTATTTTTAAAAGTATCTTCTAAGAAAGTTTCACGTATAGCTTCTTCTAAAAAATATTCTGCACTGAATACATTTCCTTCTACATTTTGTTTATCTGCTCTTTCTTTTAAAATTCTAGAATACTTATAAACTCTATTTTGAAAACTAAGTTTTTCTTCGCCTGTTAACGAGTTATAGTGTTTAAAAACAGTTCCAGTTGTTCCATCATATTCAAACTCTATTGTATTTAATACAGACTCTTTTCTTTTAGCCGGGTTTAAAGCAGTATTTAAAGCTGATACATGTGCTGCTATTGGTGTTGTATCTTTAGATTTTCGTAAATCAAATTTAATTAAATCTTCTGCTTTTACTATATCAGAAGTAGTCACAGGTGCAGAAGTACCAAATTGAGAATTAATCTCAGAAATGTTTTTTAATTCATCTTTATAGATAGCACTAATGGGAACTCTATTATCGTCAGTTTTCTTTTGAAAAATATTATAAAATATTTTCCTAATAGCACCTTGTAACTCAGGGTCATCTTTAACTCTTTCTAAAGAATTTTTGTAAGCTTGTACAGCATCTCTATTAAAATCAACAAAAGTAGGAGTAATTATTTCTGGAACTTGCAATTTTTTATAATATTCTTCAGCTTGTACTTTAAACTCATCAAGCTCTTTTGATAACTCCTCCAACTGTTCTTTATTGCCTGTTTCTTCACTTACCTTATAAATTTTACTATAAGGAGTTTCCGCAGTGCCCAAAGCAACAGGAATTTCTCCAGTGTATGCTGCATTAAACATCTCTAAAGCTTTTTCATTAATTGCTCGTTGTTTAGTGTCTTCATTTTGATACAGCTGATACATTTCTCTTTGTTTTTTAATATTAGTATTATTATATAATTCTTGATTTCTAGCAGTTTCTAATTTAAAATCAACATCAATATTAGCAATAGCACTAGCTAACTCTTCTTGTTGATTTTGATTTTCTTTATTTATTCCAGCTAAAATTGCACTTAAAATTAAAGCTTCATTACGGTCTCTGTTTTTAATTCTCTTTTTTCTGGCTAATAAACTACCAGCTACCATACCAAAATCTGAAGTGTCTAAATAATTACTCATATTATACCTCCTCTCTTTTACTTAATAAACCTTTTATTTCAGAGCCTGTTTCTTTTACTTGAGCTAATAAACTAGCTGGGATAACGTCTTCTCTAATATTCATTCGTAAAGTTTCTTTGTCAGACTGACCACTACTTATTTTGTTTACTGCATTTTTAAACTCTTTTAATTTACCTTGTGATTCTTCAACGTCTTCTTCAACTGGTTCATCTAAATCATTTGGTTCAATATTGTATTCAACTCCAGCTTCTGAGCCTAAAGACATCACAGTATAAAGAATAGGTTCAATGAGTAGTAACATAGTATCAGGATTTATTTCACCGTTAAAAAATTTAGCAAACAATATTGTGGTTGTAATATCTGTTGCTGCCATCCCTTCAACTAAACTATTGACAATATTAAGTGCTGTTTCTTTTTGTAATAGCTCGGTTGTAATTACTGTTAAAGCTTCTCTAGGATTAGAATACTTAGCAGGTCTCTCCCAAGGATAAGTATTGTTAGGGTCATTTGTTAAAGATTGACCCGGAATAGATTTACCTTTGTTAACTTGCTCAACTAATTCATTTAAAGTTTCTTGACTGTAACTAGATTCAGCTCTAATAGTTGGTTCTTTTTCTATAGCAGAAACTAATTCAGATATATCTACGCCTGAGTCAACTGCATCTTGTACACTTCGTTCTATAGATTCTGATAAATTTCTACTTACAAATTTTCTAATTGGTTTTTGTTTTGCCATTATACTATCCTAAGAGTTTCTTGTCTAAATAATTCATTTTGAATTGCATTAACATCACCACTGCCGTAAGTCATATTCCTATAAGCATCGTTTATGTTAATACCAGCTTCTTGATAAGCAATTTGAAATTGTTCTAATAAACTAGGTCCAATAGTTTCTGGTCTAGCACCATAAGCACCTACATTTTCCTCTCCTTGCATTCTTTGTGCTATAGCTGTTTTAGCTACTCCCATTAATAAATTACCACCAGCTGATACAACATTTTCTGGGGAAAAACTATCTTTTACAGCTTGTCCTGCTCTCTGTAAATAAGATGGTTCTGGTTTCACTATAGGTGCAGCTTCAGGTTTTATTATTAAATCTGAAGAAGCTACACTAACACCAGAAGAATAATCAACTGGAGTTGATGAAACAGGTTTTCCATAAACTACCATTTCTTCTACTACTCCCGTAGAAGCTGCAGTATCTGTTACTGTTGAACTTATATCTGCTGACACCTCTAATGGTGAAGCAACTTGACTACTCACAATATCTTCTGAAGCTCCTAAAACTATATCCTCACTAGCTCCTAAATTTATAGCATCACTAGCTCCGACAGCTACATCACCAGTAGCAGCTTCTACAGTTGTAGTACTAGCATCAACAGCAGGTTGAGCTCCTAGTTTACTTACTTTATTAGCTATACCTCTAAAAGCAGCACCAGTCGCTGAACCAAAAGCTGCACCTTTTATTACATCTTTTAAATCTCCTCCAGCTAGTAATGCACTACCACCGCCCATGATAGCACCAGTCACTGCAGCGTTTGCTAAAGTTCCTGTTGCGAATGCTGGACCTATAGCAGCTATTGCTCCGGGTAACATTACTGCAGCTGTTATCATTAAAGCTGCCCGTACTAGTTTATTCTTGGCAAGTTTTCTTACCCCTCTTCCTACGTTTCTTACAACTTTAGCAACACCTTTGACAACTTTTTTAACACCTTTAGCAACACCCTTAACAACTTTTTTAACTGCTCCGGTTACTTTTTTAAATACTTTTTTTACTGCTTTAAATGGATTCCATCCCATAATATTTCTCCTATGTTACGTCTGTTATTATTCCAGCGATTAAATTTTTTAATGATGTAGTATTTTTAAAACTTTCAGGGTCACTAGCTAAAGCTGTGTTAACAATAGATGCAATCCTATCTTTTTCGCTTTCTGTCTGTCTAAAAATAAAATCAGCTTCATCTCTTAATTCTTGCCAGATAAATGCTTGAGCTGCATTAGTTAAATTAAAAGCATTCTGAGCATTTTGTAAATTAACTGCATTTTGTGCAGCAGTGTTAGCAGTATTAGTTTGTCTTCGCCACTGCACATTAGAAGCTTCTACTGCTGCAACATTTTGAGCATTCCATTGATTTCTAGCAAAATCTTGATTAGCATTAAATTGGTCTATCTGAGTTTGTAACTGAGCATTTAATCTATTTACATCAGCAGTTCGTTGAGCATTCCTAGCAGCAGCAGCGTTTGCTTGAGTAGCATTGAACTGGGCAGTTGCATTTCTTTGATTCGCATTAAACTGAGACATTTGTGCTGCTAAGTTAGCCATGAATTGATTTATTTGATTTTCACTAGTAGCATTAAACTGAGCTGCTGCGTTGGCTGCTGCTTGATTAGATAACATTCTTTGTTGTTCTTGCTGTGCTTTTAATACATTTACTTGTTGAGCATTATTTAAATTTGATAAATCTGTTTGTAAAAAAGCTTGAGCATTTTGTAAAGCTAGTTTAGTATTTATATCTGCTTCAGCTAAATTAATTTGAGCTAAAATAGCTGCATTCTGAATTATTGCTTGTTGTTCATTAGTAGTATCTGTCAAAGTAGTTGTTTGTAAAAATTTACTATTTGATAATGCTGTTTGTTGGTCAGCACTAAACTGAGCTAAATCTAATTGAAACACATTACTAGCATTTTGTAAAGCTGTTTGTTGTCTTAGTTGTGTATTTGCTAATGCTTCTTGAGCTATTAAGTTTTTTTCTTGAGCTACTGATTGTTGTATAGCTTGAGCATTTGCTTGAGCTATTGGAATAGCTGATTGAATAATAGCATTAACTAAATTATCTCTACCAACACTAGAAGCTTCCAAACCTCGTTGAGCTAACATTTGTTCTACTGCAGCTACAGCAGGACTTGCCCAAGTTGGTATTTCTCCATTCTCTATACCTTTTAATAAACTATCTACTTGATTACTTACTAAAGCTTCTTCAGGTAAACCTTCTATAATTCCTCGTTGTACTTCACTAAAATCTGTAAGTCTATCTTCTAAAGCTTCAGGATTTTCTCCTAGTGCAGTAATAGCTGCTTCATCTAGTCCAATATTTCTTAATTGTTTTTTAGCTCTAGTTACTCTAGCGAGTGTAGTACCACTAGATTGAGCAGCATTTGCTATTGCTTCTGGACTTAGTACACCAGCAACTCTGTTAGTTAAATCTCCTTCTTTTATTTTTACTTTAGCAGCTTCAATAGTCGGTACATCTTGTACTCCAGCTGTAGTAGCTATAGCTTGGTCATCAACTTGAGTTTGGGCAGCAGTTACTGTTGGAGCTTCAGCAACTTGACTAGCTTCTACAGTACTCGTAGGACTCACCGTAGGAGCTTGTCCAGTTTGAGTAGTACCTACAGTGTAAAATTGTTCGTCAGGGGTTTGTGCTACTTGAGTTTGACCAACTGTAGTTGGACTAGCCATAGTAGTAGTTTCTTGAGAAATAGTATCATCTGTTTTTTGAACATCAGGAATTTGAGCTTCTACCGGAACTTGACCAGCTAAAGCTTCATTTAGCTTATCTCTATTTTTTCCTTTTTGTACTACTCCTTTTAATTTTGATAACATTGCTTCTTCCTCTTCTTTTTTTCTTTTTGCTTCTTCAGCTTGTTTTTGTAATTCAGGACTTACATTAAAAATATTTTCTCCAATTAATTTTCCATATTCTTGAGATAAACCAAAAACATTTGGTAAACCTTCAAGTACGTTAAAATTAAAACTTGGCTCACCTCCAAAATAAAAATTTTGCCTTGGACCTTCTTTAGAAACTAAACCACCAGAACGATAGTCTTGACGAATTGAGCTAATTCCAGCTCTTAAACCTTTTCTCTTCTCCATATATTTTACCTGATTTCAAAGAGTCTGTCAAGTTTTTCATCAAGTTTTTCTAGTCTGTCCATGACATTTTTCATATCATCTTTGAGTTCGTCTTTAGTAACATATTCTCTAGCTATTTCTTCTCTAGTTTTATTTAATAAAATATCTAGTCTTTTAGCTTCACTAGCGTTCTGTCTAATACTATAAAGTATTGGTCCTAGAACTAATGTTATTATTGCGTTCCAAATAATGTATGATGAAAGTTCCATATTATTCTGCCTCCGGTGTTTCTAGAACTTCTATTCTTGATTTTAAATCTTCTATTAGTTTTTGTTGTTCTTGGATTGCTTTGGTTAATAAAGGTGTCAATTTTGCATAATCCATACTTTGCATATCTTCACCATCCTTTTCTCCATTTACTAAATATGGCAAAACTTCTTGGACTTCGTGAGCAATAAATCCTGTCACAGTTTCACTTTGATTATCCTTAAAATTAAATTTACTTGGTTTTAATTGCTTGAGTAAAGTAGTTGCATCCCAGTCTGTTATTACATTTTCTTTTAATCTGTAATCAGAGCCAGAAGTATAAGATACTGAACTGGTAGTTCCTGTAATAGCACCTATTTGTGCAGCACCACCAGAAACTTTAACAAATTGTAGATGTGTAACAGTACCAGAACTTGAAGATTCGCTACGCATAACTTGACCGCTTAATTCTTGAACAGTAAAAGCACCAGTTGGGGCAGTAGTATTTATTCCAACACCACCACCTGAAGTAATTCGCATAGCTTCTGTAAAAGAACCATCTCTTGTACAGCTAAATGTTAAAGTACCATCTTCGCTGCCATCACTTATGTCAGTAGC
>NTLX01000046.1_pt1 | contig 23707 bp, 50 predicted proteins | sample 1251771 | NCBI WGS metagenome assembly NTLX01 (sample SAMN07250028, study PRJNA358725) | marine metagenome | isolation source: viruses from ocean water | place: Pacific Ocean: North Pacific Subtropical Gyre | collected 2015
GATACATCTCGCAATATCCCATTTCGTACCATATGGTTTTCTTTTGTAAACCTAGATTAATAGGAATCAATCGGTGGTTTAGTGTCCAAAGGGAAACAAACCGACCAGAGGAGTGAAAAAACCATGAAAAGAGAACATCAAATCATCAGGCTTGAAAACGCCATCTCAAAAGGGATGGTAAGGAACGAAAATGTGGAGCAGGCACTACAACTCACTATGCACCTTTATCACAACGCTACGCCCGAAACCCAAGATATGTATTGGACGGCAATTCGCAACATCGTGAGACACCACGATTTTGACCTTGACCGCTACATGAAGGGCAGAATCCCATTCAGCGTGAAAAACAAAATCCACGAAATCGCCCGTGTTGCCCGTGAAGAATTGTATCAAGCATACATCAACATTCAAAACGACCTCGGCTTTTTGCCCATCAAGGTGGACACCGAGGAATTGGGCCAAACACACGCAATTGCCCACGATGCGTCCATGAAGGTCTTCCGCTCAATCAAGCGAAGGCTGACAATGGCCTACAAAGCGGGCGGTTGGGATGGAAGCGTGGAAAGTGCGCCAAATCACTTCGGACAGCGTTCTTTGGACGCTCCCGATTTTACGGGGGTTTTTGAGTAGGTTTGACCCCCTCCCTTTGGACACCGGCTTTTAGCCCCAAAACCCGATTCAGCCCGTAAAACGGCTGTTTCGGGTGGCGGGGTTCTTCATTATATTTTTTTACTAAAGTAGCAACGAACCATATGGTATGGTGAATTGATGCCTTTAAGCGCAGGTCGTCCTAATATCAATACCCTTTCTGCAACATAATGTGGTGGTAATAAAACCTACACCGGAATAGATACGTTTTGTATGGGTGTAATTCAATTGACCATATACCAATATGAATAACAATATTATATTATATGTAAAGTCGCAGAATCTTTGTCAAGTTATTGTCATAGGTGTGGTAAATATCCAAAGAGTTATGAGAGGGTTATGAGCCATAAGTATATTGTTTTAATATTATTATCATTTTAACATTATTAACATACCATACCATACCATCCATCCATCCATCTATATACCCCCTTATTTCTTGCGGGTTATAACCACCTCATTTTTTCAGAGGATATACCCCTCACCCCCTTTGATAATTTGAAAATGATGTTAAACATGACAAAAATGACAAACATAGTGTTTTGGCTGTGGTTGTGTATCATAACCCCCCTCAAAACTTCTTACCATCAATGATAAACTTCCGGTAATTTATCAACAGCGACAACCACGATAGTTTTCACGATTCTATTTTGATGTTAAAGATGTTAAAGATTGAAAGTTAAGGCCCATAGTGGTGCATATAACCATACAATTATCCTTTGGTTATAGGCCATATGTTTTCAAGCATCAAGAGGGTTAAGATTAATTTCAATCATTGTTGTGCCTTATATACCCATAACTTGTGGGGAGTTTGCCTACGGGCAGGATTGAGAAACATGGATAATGTAAAATGGGAAAGTCTCGTTATCGAGATTAACGAATACCTTGAAGCCGATGACAGTTTGGACGGTGCTTTGAAGCAAGTTGTGGAATTGCACCTCCAAGTTGGACAAGAGAACGAAAATGAGCGAGAAGCCGCCGCTAACGCATTAAAGGCTCTTTTGCGAGGTCGTGATGGAACCCCGTTCCGTCGTGGTCAGAAATCTGCCGTCCCTGCGTCGGTTAGAGTCGCAATTGACCGCATTTGTGGTGTTGTTGAAGAAGCCGCCTCTGGTTTCTACAACCACGACCCAATTATGGGGCAAATTCTCTTCAAGCACAACAAATCGGGCGGTGGCCTTTACGAAGATGATTCGGAATACGCCGCTTCTGTTGTGAAGAGAATGCGAAACTCGCTCTCCAAGTCGTTCAAGGACGGTTCTTGGGATGGTAGCGTGAATTCGCTTCTTTCCACAGAAGAGTGATTTTTTCTTAATTGAAAAAACGCACCTTTAGAATAAACAGTTTTCTTCCCCATTGGTGGCCTTTTCGGAGGTTCACCAATGGGGCTTTTTTTATTTTTAATTTTGCATTGGTCATTTGACTTTGAAATTTTCAGGGGAGGGGCCACGGTCAGGGACGGCTTATAGCCACAGGCCGACCCCCTCTATGCCGGTGGCAATTGTTCATCTATTGCTCCGGCACACAGTATTTTTCATCCTTTGAAAAATATTGAATTAAATGCTAAGGTGGCGGAGCATGGTTAAACGCGCAGGGCTTAAACTCCTGTCCTAATGGTTCGCAGGTTCAAATCCTGCCCTTAGCACCTATTCACGGTCGGGTTGAGACAAGGGGGCAAAAACAGCAAAATGACCTCTTCGGAGGTTTTGTCTCCCCGACCTCCTATTCACACACACAGGAGAAATAAAAATGATAACAGGAACAAAACAACAAGAAAAAATATGGAAAGAAATGGAAGAAGGAGATAGCCACATGGTTATTGAAGCAGGTGCAGGTGTAGGAAAAACCTTTACAATCGTAGAAGGTTCTAATCGCATCAATTCTTCAAAGATTGGATTTTTGTGCTTTAACAAGTCCATCCAGAAGGAATTATCCGACCGACTTCCCGAAAATGTAGAGGCAAAGACCTTTCACGCACTTGGTTTTGCGGCCATTCGTGCGGCAGGTATTCGCACAAAAGTGAACAATTACAAGACAAAGAACATCATTGATGATTACCACGGTAAAGACTTCAACTCTTTTCCATTGGCAAAACTAATCGGTTTGATGAAGGGCTCAATGGTTGATGCTCACGATTTGCGAAGCATTCGATTACTCATTGATAAGTATAACATTGAGTTTGAATCGACGAGGGAAGAAGATATGGCAATTGATTCCATTCCAGATATTATGGATGAATGCCTCAAGCAAACGCATGTCATTGACTTTGATGACATGATTTGGCTTCCTCTCAAAAAGAATTTGCCTTTCCCATCGTTTGATGTATTGTTTGTTGATGAGGCTCAAGACTTCAATGAAATGCAACGAGAACTTATTTTCCGTTGTGTCAAGAACGGTCGTTGTATTGTTGTTGGAGACCCAAATCAAGCCATTTATGGTTTTCGAGGTGCTGACAGCAATTCTATGAATATCTTCAAGGAACAATTGCTGAAAACTAACCGAGGTGTTTCTGAGTTTCCCTTGAGCCTGACTTGGCGGTGTCCGAAATCGGTTGTTGCAGAAGCCAACCGATATGTGAAGGATTTCAATTGCTTGGAAACCGCAGAACAGGGAGCCGTAAAAGTCAATGCACCGTTTAAGCCCGTTGAGGGCGACATGGTTCTTTGCCGATACAATGCGCCTTTGGTTGGTGCTTTCTACGACTTGATTCTTCAAGGAAAGTCGGCTTATGTTCTTGGTCGGGATATGACAAAGGGGCTTGTGAATTATGTGAACAAGATTACCCGCAACAAAAACATGGGAACGAAAGAATTTGTGCAGTTGCTTGAAAATGACTTCAATGTGTCTTACAACCGTTTGATGAAGGCAGATAAAATCAATCAAGCAAATACTCTTGAGGATAAATATAACTGCGTAAAGATTTTTGCCGCAAGAGCCGATACTGTAGGTGGAATCCTTAACGAAATCAAGCGTGTGTTTGATAACAACGAAAAGGGTGAAATTATGCTATCCACGGTTCACAAGGCAAAAGGACTTGAAGCAGATAATGTTTATATCCTTGCCACGGAAAGAATGCCACACCCAAAGGCAACAAATCCACGGGAGGAACGAAACATCTGTTATGTGGCCATTACCAGAGCAAAAAAGAATTTGTTCTATTGTGGCCCAAAGCCGGGAAATTAATACTCCAAGCATCCTGTGTTGAAGGTAAGTATGACTTCAGGAGAAATTGATACTCAAATGGGTGCGAAGCCCTAAACAAAAAACAGGAGAATAAAAAATGTTGATAACAAAAGAATTTGAAATTGAAATTAAAAGCGAATATGCACACGCAGAAGAAGAGATTCTTTCTGAACCGGAAAAAAAACTTCATGTGATGGCACTTTGTATGAGAGATGCACTCAAAGAATACAAAAACGGAAACTACCGTAGAGCCTTCCTCGAAATGCTGTGTGTTGATTCTTGGGCAAAGCAAGTCAAAGAAATGTTTGAGAAACTTTCGGAGGAAGAAGAATGAAATACAAAAAATTTAGTGATATTACGGAATATTGGTCAGATAACGATGTAGTGTGTTTTTTGATGGAATATCCTGATTGGAATGCCAGTGTTCTTGAACACATTATGAAAGAGTGGTCGGATTTAATTCCAATTGAAATTGAAGAAATTATTTGGTTTGCCAAGGAAAATGGCATTCTAAAATATACGAAATTGCCGGAGGAAGACGAATGAATTGCCAACACGATGATTATGAATTGACAGCAGAAGATTTGGTAGAAGTTGAAAATGGTTTTAATGTTATTCACCAACATTTCATTTGTTTGGAATGTGGCGCAATTGGAGAGAGAATCTTTCGAATACCTGTTGAAATCACTTGGAATGGAACCCAACAAAAATTACCATTAGAGGAATAAAAATGAATATTGAAATTGAAGCACGAAGAGAATTGGGAACCGGTCATTGGGACAGGAAACTGATGAAAAATTTGGTTGAATTGTCTGTTGCAGATGATTACAACGAAGCAAAAGATGAATGGATTGCCACCGGAAATATTTGGTGGGAAGGAATGGGTGGTGCAGAACCAGAATGGCTGAAACATGCTGGAAAATGCCTTTGTGGACATGTCATCAAATATCATTTCCATATTCTAAACACTGAAAATGGAAATGAAGATGTTGTCGGTAGCGACCACATCAACACCTACATGATTCGTCGTGAGATTTCTATTTCTACCGGCATTGACGAAGAACACATTACCGAAGAACAAATCAAGGAATGGATGAATATTCGGATTGAATCCATGAAAGCCGCCTCTTGGTGGAAAACAAACGGAGAATGGTTTACGAAGCAATTTGATGAAATTCGTGAGTATGACCTTCGTTTGAATGTTCGTGAGAAGAATATCGTTTGGAATCATGCGGAAGGAAAATACGTTTTTGACACCGTTCTTCGCAAGAAAGGTTCTGGTGAACCAATGGATGCTGATTATGAAATGGCTTCTATCGTTTGGCGTTGGAATCATCCAGACAATTCTCGCAATCAGCGAGACGGGCGAGGCTATCCAAACGAAAAACTTCAAATGGATTTGGCAATCTTTTGGGCAAAGGTTCAGATGATGAAAGAAGAATTGTTGGCCGAGGACAGAAAGTTGGAGGAAATGACTCAAAAGGTTCTTGAACAACAATCCACAACCTTCCAAGAAAAGCAACAGACAACCTTCGAGGAACGCTGTGCTTATTTTGGAATCCCTGCCTTTGATTCGTCTTGGGGCTACAACGATTGGTCAAGGACATTCCTTGCCGATATAAAGCGTTTAATGACGGCTGGAAGGAAATTAACGCAACCTCAACAGAGCAATTTGTTGAAGATTATTCGGGGCAACCAAGCCACCGAAAAGCAGATGGCGTATTTGCGAGATTTGGGCTATGATGGTGTTCAGCACCTTTCAAAGTCAGAAGCGTCTAATCTTATCAGCAAGTATTTGTTGGAGGAATAAACTCAAATAGCGGTACTTTCGTACATTGGCCGCTTTTGGGAAGTAGGTTTAAAAAATAAAAAGTGTCTTTTTCAACTCGTTTTTTGAGATGCTTTTCCTACAACGGGGTTTGTGTAGTAAAAAGAAAAAATGGTGTTCATCACGCACGGGGCTTTTTTGTGTAGTCCTTTTCTTTTTGGGATTTTCAGCGTGACATGAAAGCCCATCCCCACCCTTTGAGGTGATACTATGTTTAAATGGTTAAAAAAATATAAAGTAAAAGAGAAAAAAATAATTCGCTGTGAAGTTTGTTGGCTAAGGGCTGACTATCACATGCAAATTAGGTTTCAGCCTTTTGGCGAAAAGCCACTAAATGACAAAATAATAATAAAAATATGTAGTGATTGCTATGAAGAAGTATATGAAAGATATAATCCGCAAAGACTCCCTGCACCTGTTCAAACCGGAGTATTTGAAAAGACCGATTGAACATGAAATGCGACGGAGAGAAATTTATAAAAAACTACGGGCAAACGGTATGCGCCCGTATAAAGCATACCAAATATCAATAAAAAGAATGGTGATAAAATGAAAAGTATTGACGAAATTTTTGAAAAGTTGGAAGAAAAATACGGGCCTATCAATATGCCCGTAAATATGGATAATAACGAAGTGAGGCTTTTAAAATTAGAAGCACACAATAATTTGGCAAGGGATTATATGCTTTTTCGTAAGCGACCCTCTCCGGAAAATTGGCATAAATTGACGGGCTCTATGGCTATTTACCAATATTGGTTCCACAAGCCTATTCTTGATGAGGTGGAAGAATGAATAAAAGAGTTTTACTTGGGATTTTTCCAATGTGTTGCGGTCATATTCTCTTTGACTATACTGTTGAGGATAATTTAATTAAAGCAAATTGTCTTGATTGTGGCCCCGTTTGTTTTGAGGTGAGAGAATAATGCCAAAATTCAGAACAAAGCCATCTAAAACTTACAAATGGAAAGTTTTGCACATTGATGATGGAGAAGAAGAAGCCCGATATTTCCAATCAAAGGGTGATGCTATTTACGATATTCAATTGCGAAGCGGCTATATACTTCTAGAGGTGAAAAAATGAATATCTTTGCACTATCACGAAGTCCGATTGATTCAGCACAACAAATGATTGATAAACATATTGTCAAAATGCCGACAGAAACCTGTCAAATGCTACATACAAATCAATTGTTTTTCGACTACCTTTTTATTCACGGAGAAGAGCCGTCTTTGAAAGATTTAAAAAGGTTTCATTATGAAATCAATTCTCATTTAATGAAACCTGCTATGCTAAATCACCCTTCTACTATTTGGGCAAGAAAAAGCATGCATAACACTAAATGGTTGTATGAACACGGATTAGCCTTATGTGAAGAATTTACACATAGATACGGCAAAATACACGGTAGTGAGGCAAGAATTAAAGATTTAGATGATTTTTACATCGAATCCGCTTCTTGGGATAAAGCAACGCCTGTTGATATTGCTATGTTTGACAAATACCGCATTCCAAACGATATGGAGGTCCATAATTGGGATTATGTGATTCGCTCTTACCGACACTATTATCTTGAAGGTAAGTGGCGTTTTGCCTCTTGGCGTAAAAATCGCCGTCCCGAATGGTATCCTGAAAATTGGTATGCTGTTCAATTCAACAAAGAGGTTCGAGGTTTTAATGAAAGAAACGGTGGAAATCTAAAACTAATGGAGGAATAAATATGGTAGACTTAAATGAAGAAATGATTGAAGAAATATATGCAATACTTAAGGATGGTTGTAGTCAAACTGAAACTTGGTCAGTTGACAATAGAGTTAAACTGTATAGGCTACATTTTATCAAGATATATGTTGATAAAATGATTTATGGCACTTCTAATGAAGAAGTAGAGAATATGTTTGCGGAATGGAATATCCCCAGACTGATTCATGAAGAAAAACCAGACGGATGGGAGGAATAAATATGAAAATACCAAAAGAAAATGAAAATATGATAAAAAGGAAAAAAGAGTTTACACTAAACAGTATAAGCAGAATTCATGCTAAATTGGCTTTTGAGGGAAAGACTATTCTTGATTTTGATGAATATCTTCTCGCTCTTGCCATGATTCCTCTTAGTTTTGAGGAACAAGCAAATATGAGAGGACTCAAAGGTATGGAAGAATTAATGGCACTAATTGCTACGTATTTAGAGTCGTTTCCCGTCAAGGAGGAATATAAATGATTGAATGTAGTAAATGTAATAGTTTAGTTTTGGCCGCAACAGTCCATATTGGACTGCATAAATGTTATTGTAGCAAATGCGATTATGAATTTTACTATCAAGAATATATGGAGGAATGAAAATGGAATGTGCAAAATGTAATGGAACAGGATATGTAAATAAAGAAGATTACACTCACGATGTGATTATCCGAGAAAGGTGTATTGATTGCATGTTGGTAGAAAAAGAAAAGCAAGAATTGCTTTCAAGGATGGAAATGCTTTTGGCCTCCATCAGCCCACAGATGCTTGCTCGGTATGTCTCTATCGCAATCATTCACGCCGCCTATCAAAAGCATAGTGCGGATGCGTTGGAAGAACAAATTCAATCGAAGAATAAACTCGGGCTTTTGACTTGGATTTCAACGCTGGAGTGATAAGATGGGAAAAAGCCACATATCTATGATTGAGGACGCTTTCAAAAAGTTAGGCAATCGTTTAACGCTAAATCAAATTCACACTTTTGTTAACAAAAATTGGCAGAAAACGCCACACAAAAACAAAATAAAAAGTCTTTTAGCAAAGCGCCCACAATTTGTTTCGGTGGAAACTACAAAGGTGTTAAGTCAAACGGGGCAAACTTTTGACGCAAACGTTTGGGAAATGATTTAAGGGTATATGGTGTAATGGATAGCATTCTGGCCTTCTAAGCCGGAGATTCGGGTTCGATTCCTGATATGCCCGCCAATTCAAAAAAGCGTATAGGTTGCTTTTCAAATGACCTACGAAAAGGTGCAAAGCCCAAGGAGAAATAAATATGCAATTTTTAGCAGAAAAGAAAAAACCAGTAGAATTCAGGATAGTGGATGATGAAGAATTACCGCCCATTATCTTTACACAGAACGAAAATGACGAAGTAAAGGTTGTGATTAACACATATCACAAGATTTGGATTTGTCTGCACCGAAGAACAATCTTGGGTGCTTTGGATGCTTTGGGAGAAAAGATTGATACTATCTTAACTTCTCATCTATCTGACCAAAGAATGTTTGAAAAGCAAGACAGGGAGATGATTTAAATGTTTAAGAGTTTGTTTAAGTTTATTGCAATCATTAGTATTTTTGGGCCATTGTTTTTCCTGATTCATGGAGGTGAGGATGAATGGTGATTAGAAAATGTTTTTGTGGCGCAGTTGGACAAATGACGAATTGCGATGCTTGTGGCAAACCGATGTGTCGAAAGTGTGCAAAGCATGAAATTGTAAGGGAAACTCTCTACATCAAACATGATGTTTGTTTGACCAAGGGACGAAAGAGGTGAATACCTATGAATAAAACAGAAATGAAAAGAAAGACGAATGATGATGCCCTTTATATGGGTGAAGAACATGGACAGAACAAGGAGGAAGCAGTATGATTAAAATGCGGATTTTGAATGAGACAGGACACACCGAATTGACTTTGGAATCATCCGAAGTCATTGAACAGATTGAAACCCACCCTACCCATTGGGTTTTCGTTGACGGTGAATTGATGGCAAGAGAATCAATCCAAGAGATTGATTGGAACGCTGTTCAGTCTGTTGATTTGACGCCAGCGATTGTCGGTGGACAGTAAATCAGCATTTGCTGACTCTTAGGGGGAGGGAAACCTCCCCCGTCTTGGGAGGGGAAAGAATGGATTTGAAAAATTTTATTTCAATAGGTGCTTTGCACTTGATGTTTTCACTTAACGGTTGGAAACACCCCAACATAAAGGAAATACAACAGGTTGCTGTGTTTAAGCCAGATTTTTATGAAACAGGCCATGTGATTGCTAAAACAGATAAAGCAATCATTCAGGCAAAAGGCTATACAGTTGTAAACTATAAAGGCAAAAAGTATGATGATGTTCATATTCTTTTAAAAGAGCACGGAATGTCTGCAATAAATGATTTTGACAATTGGGCTTTTGAAATAGAAAAGGAATGGGTCATTTTCAAAGGTGGAGAATGGCAAACATCTTTTACTACTTTAGATAAACTGCCAAAGAAAACTAAATACCGTTGTTGATACCATGCTATCTTACAATGATATGAAATTAGTCTGTATGTCATATATGGACGATTTTTCTAGAATTAATCAGAATAGACTAATTCGCACGGTTGAAATGTGTGATTTAATGGAAGACGAAAAAGAAAAAAAGTTTACATTAAATAGCACGTTAAACATTATCCTTTGGGATTTTGAGGAAGCGATTCAAATGGGCTTTCATAAATTTGTAAAAACTAAATTTTTAGAAAGATATGAAGCAATCCAATACCATGAAGCCAACAAAAAAGATTGTCCCGGCTGTAAAATTTGTAAAATTGGAGGACTTTTAGCATGAAAGAAAAAGACCCGGAATATCAAAAAAGCCGACGGTCTTACAAAAATAGAGTTGCCACCCGTTGTAGGATATGTGGCGGTCAATTACTTTTGCCCGAAGAATGCAGGGCTGAAATGCACGAGAAATGTAAAAATAACATTAAAGACAATACATATATGATGTGAGAATATGAATATGATTACAAACAGACTTTTAGAATTTAGAATTAGAAAACCAAACGATAGTGGTGAAAGTTGGGAAGTTAAAGGAGAAATTCAATCCATCGGAAATGATAATTCCTTACTTCTCAAAGTTGGAAGAACGAGATATACTGCTTCTCCTAACAGGGTGGCTAAAGACCCTATTTTGGGTGGAATAACTGAAATGTTTCGTCAAATGCTTCAAGTTAGGCGAAGGAGAAGGCGTTCATACAGAACAGAACCAAACCAATTTAAAGGCATCTTGAAAATCAAAGACCTGCCTATTATGTTGTCAAAGACGGATATTCGCTACGAATTGAATGGGAAACCACACTCTTTGGAAACCATTTGTAATGTTTTAGCGAGAGTTTTGTTTAAGGCAACGACAACAGACGACACGAATGTTTTGATGAAGGCACTTTATTCTTATTTAGATATGCCTGAACAGGTTAGATATGCAATTGAAAATAAAGTGCCATATCATTTCTTTCACGAATTTGATAAGCATGAGGTTCGTTTAAATATCCAGCAAATTGATAATGACGAATATGCGCTTGAGGTAAGTGATGGGATTTGGGGGACAATGACCACAAAAGATTTGGTGGTATTTGTGAACACCTATCTTCATGGTTATAAACGAGGAAACTGGTATCAAATTTCACCACAAATGCTTTACGAAAGAACCGTTGGTAAAAGACCATCCGAGTCGGATATTAAAGTCATGCGGGAATTTTTGAAGCAGAACAGAACCTCTGAAATTGTGGAAAAGCGGGCAAGAGATTTGGTGAAAGAAATGGAAATCCAATACGGGGATAAAATTGAAGTCCGTTGGGATAAAAACGAAATGCCTGAAAAAATCTTTGTTCGTGGAAAGGAGTATGATTGGTTGCTTACTTCAAGAGGCTACAAACGGAATTATCAAATGGTTTCAACCTTTATCTGGCAACCAAAAAGTGCTAAGAAGAGGAACGGCGATACCGAAGAAGATTTAATACCTCGGTGGCAGGGGCCAATTTGTATTGATAATATGAACAGCGACTCTTCTCTTGGCGACCAATTTGCCGCAAGAGTCCTTGCTTTTATCAATGACGATATGACAAGAAAAATTGTAAATACTATCAGTAATAGAATAGCAACAGAACCAAATGAATGTAGAGTGGATAAAAATGATGTGTCAAGAATGTGGAATGAGGGAATTTAGATTTAATGAGGCTCTTGGAGAAACAGAATGCCTTTCGTGCGGGCTTATCGTTCATACTGAACCGTTTGAACAGCGTGTCAGCATTGTGAACAATGGTGTTTTAAAGCACAGTAAAGATAAGAAGAACAAATTGGGTTCTATTATCACAGGTAAAGGTTCGTATAAATACACAAAAAGAGGAAACAATACTGCAATCCCAACCCACATTACAAAGGCATTAACGCTTTGTAAAATGGTTTTGGCTTCTGTTGCAGAAAACAGTCCTCTTTCAGATAGAGTAGAAGAAGTGTATTTAGAACTGCAAAAGAAAAATATTTTCGGGAATCAAACTCTTGAAAATAGAGCAACGGCTGTTGTTCATTACGTTTTGCGAGAAAATAAAACGCCTTTGCCTTTAAAAGATATTACGAAGGAATTCAACTGCAATCAAAAGTCAGTTAAAAAATTAGTAAGAAAGATTGGCGCGTTCTACAAAAACAGAACAATTTATGTTCAAGCAGACCCACATTTCTTACTATCACAGACTGTTGTTAAAATTACAGACGACCCGCTATTTTTGAGTCTCTGTGAAGAAACGATGAAAGCCCTTGAGCCAATCTTAGAAAAGGCAGACTATAATAAAACACCGAGTTATTACGCTTGCGTTGCTTGGATTACCAAGAACATAAATCTGTATTCTTCAATCACCGTGTCCAAGATTTCAAAGGCCACTGAAATCCACAGGGCGACCATTTTTAAGAATACAAAGAACATCATCGCTCTTTTGGGCTATACAGATGTAAAACAAATGAAAGGGAGAAAAATTAAGGAGGAATAAATATGGAAAACAAATTTACAGCAACAAGTCAAAGAGATGAAGTGATTGAAAAACTATTGAAAATGGGACTATCCCCTTTAGACCTAAGATGGTTGGCAGAAGGACTTATTGAAAGAGCAATTGAAATGGAGGAATATGAATGATTGAAATTAAAGTGCCATGTGAAATACATGGATTAGAAATATACCATAGTGAAGGCGGTAAGGATTATTGCGAAGAATGTATGGTTGAAAGAATTGAAAGAAACATTGAAGGCTATTCTACAAAAACTATCGCTAGATGGATTCACAAAAATGCTGGTTTAGATGCTAATTGGTGGACTATTTTCAAATATGCCCAGTCTTATTACATTGAAGAACTTGACGGGATTATTTTAAATCCTGAATTTTATTCAAAGTTTTTGAAAAGCAAGCAAAAAAGGTTTAATAGATTAAACAAAGGAGAATTTCTTGCAGAGGAAATTGATAAGGAGGAATATTAATGAGAAAAGTATTAGTTATTGGAGCAGGTGGAATTGGGAGTTTCTTGATTCCTATTTTGGATAAGGTCGGTCTTTACCGAATTAGCGTGGCAGACCCCGATGTTGTGGAGGTGAAAAATCTTCCATATCAAAACTTTAAAAAGGGTCATGTTGGGCAGAACAAGGCGGGTGTTATGATGGACTTATGCGAATCGGTGGCTACCTTTAGCAAATTTCCAGTCTTAACTGAAAAACAAATGTCAGGATATGACCTTGTAATTTGTTGTGTAGATAATTTAAGCGTAAGACGCACACTTTACAATTCAAGCGTAAAGTGGTTGGATTTGCGAGCGCAAGGAAGAAATGCGGCTTTGGTCAGTTTTTTGGCTGATGCGAAAATGTATGATACTTTGCTCGCAGGAAAAGACGGCTCGTTCAGTTGTCAGGGAGATTCTTGGGATGGCTCAAATAAAGGAGTCCATTTCATGCAAGTCGCTATTGCTGGCTTGGGCGCTCAATGGGCGCAAAGGTTCTTCAACCAAGAAGAAGTAAAACAATATATGGTATTAAACGCATAAGGAGAAATAATTATGAAAAGAAACAAACAATATAAGTGGACCGAAGAACAGATTGAGTTTATCCTGTCTAAACCAGACGGGGTAAGTTGGGAAAAGTATACGGGTATTATGAATACGACTTTCAACGTAAAGAGAAATTCAAAATCTGTTTATCAAAAGTTTCACATGCTTACACGAAAGAAATCTATTTCTAAGAAAACAGAAGATGGAAAATTGGAAACACCTCCGGTTATAAAGGAATCAAATCCTGAGCCGTATGAGCCACGATTTTCACGGACTCGTAAGCGGTGGACACCCCAAGAAGAATTGGAAGTTTTGGTGAACTTCTACTCTCTTTCCGTTGATGAAGCGAGAGAGAAGTGGGAAAGGCCATATACTGCGATTGCTGGCCGATTGGAGAGCATTTGCGATATGACAGAACCTCACCATGAATCGCTACTTATGGAGGCTTCTAAGATTGTCAAGCAGGCGGAAGCCATGAAGCGTAAGCCGTCCCGAAAGGAGCGAAGAATGGCGAAGAGAGCCGCTAAAATTGCCAAAAAGCAAGAACGCCTCGCCGCCAAAATCCGACGGATGAGAGGGGAATGAAAATGACAGATGAAATGATAAATAAGAGATTTGAAGCCTGCCGTCATGTTGAAGATGTTTGGACACAATGTTTGTTAAATAGCGCAAATATTGTTAAAAACAGAGATTTTAGTCATGTTGAGGATTCGGAACACATGGTTCCTTTACACGATGCAATTTGGTATGCTTCTACTGAAATCTTGCCAAACCTTGAAGTGCAGGCAATTATTGATGCAAAGAATGATATCTATGTTTCCACTGGAACTGCTGGATATGTTGATTATTTGACAATTGACCCGAATCTTTTAACGGGAATGAAATTGCCGATTAAGTGCTGGATTCACACTCATCCATTTGGTGCGGCATATTTCAGTGCAACCGACTGGCGCACGATTAAAATTTGGAAAGATAACTTGGGTTGTGCTTATGTTCTTGGTGGAAAAATGTCCACTGATGCACATTATGGTTTCTGGAAACATAACCGCCCAAATGAACTTGAAATTTATGTTGATGGAGAACATGCAAGGACACAAAATGTTCATTCTTGGGAATCAATACTGGGGGAAGAGGAGTGAATAGAATAGAATGGCTAAAATTGTCTGCCGAGGAGCAGGAAGAGATTTTGGAAGATTTAAAAGAGAATTGGCCTTCGTTTAAAAATAACCATCCCCGAGCCAAGGGCTATGGGCGTTGGCATGACATGAATTTGAATGATTTCGTGGCGGCGATGAATATGCCCCTTTATCTTTCTTGGCTTGATTATCAAAACGAATATAATCGTCTGCGTCGTGAAGAACGCCAAAAAAGCATGGAGGGATTTTTGGAATATTATTCTAAAAAGCAACCCTTGGCGGCTAAAATGATTGAAGACATTTATGCTTCTAAGCGAGACTATCAAACTGTCAGAAAAATGGCAAGAATGGTCTTAGATTTTTTCCCGCCGGAAAACTGGCCTATTAGACGAGGTGAAGAAGAATGAGAAAAATGATTAAAACAGGACAAACATACAAAAAGATTAAAAGTGGACTTAGCACGGCTTCTAAATATCCAGATAGGCCGATGAAAGAATATGAATTTATTTCGGTTTTGGATAGGCAAAAGCGACATCAAGCAAATCACCCAAACGATAAAGGTGAACCACGAAAGAACAAGGGAATTACTTTTGGAAAGAAAACCCAGAGAGATAAAGACCTTGAAGAATTTCATAAGAACCATGTTTGGACTTTCATCAACCATGAAATGAAAAAGGGTTGGGTGTTCATTGGAAACAAGGAGGAAGAAGAATGACTTGGCAAGCAATTGGAGAATGGGTAGTTATTGAAAAGACAATTTCATCTGGCATGGGCAAAATTGTTCAAATGGCTGACAATCAAGGAGAGGTCATTTCTTGCGAATGCAATCCAGAAATTATCGGAAAGACGGTTATTTTTGATAAATTTAGTCGCATTAACTCGGAAAGCAAGTATGTTCTCGTTAAGTATCAAGATGTTATGGCGGTGAAAGAATGACGAAGAAAACAAAGACAATCAAAAACATGACGGAAGAAGAGAAAAAGATGTGGAAGAAAAAGATTGAACAAATAAAAGCAAACTTAGACCATTTGACAGGTGTTTGAAATGATTATTACTGGAGAAGAAGTAAAGGAAAAACTTTTAGCAGGCATTGATTTGGTAGCAAACACTGTTCAGCCTACTCTCGGACCCCAAGCAAAAACGGTTATCTTGCAGGGAGAGCCACCAATTATTATCAATGATGGCGTCACGATTGCTAAATACGTTTCAGATAAAGACCCTTATGTTCAAATGGGAGTGCAAATGGTTCAGAATCTTTCGTCCAAAGCCCAAGAATTGAATGGTGATGGGACAACTACTTCCTGTATTATTGCCAGAGCATTGTGTAAAGCAATCCATAAGCAAGAAATTTACAATTTGCACACTCTCCGTAGAGAAATTGAAGAAGCACAGGAATGTGTTTTAGAGGCTCTCGAAGAATTAGCAAAGCCTGTAAATGATGATAATATTTTTGATATTGCTACTATTGCTGCAAATAACGATGCTTATCTTGGAAAGTTGATTTGGCAGGCTTTGAATGCCGTTGGTCGTGATGGAATCATTACCGTCGAAGAGTCGCCAAATTACAAAACGAATCTTATTGTTCGTGAGGGTTTAGAAATTGATGAGGGTTTCCTTAGCCATTTAATGGCAAATGGTGAGGATGGGAAGGCCACCTACACCAATCCTTTGATTTTCACATCAAACCTCAACATTAGAAACTTTAATATGATTTTACCAATGCTTGAATATGCTTCATCCGAAAACCGCCCTTTGATTATTTTTTGTAAGGGAATGGAGGGTTCAGCCATGAATAATGTGGTTATGAACCTAATACAAAAAACTGTTCAGGTCTGTGTGATTACTGCGCCTAATTTCGGTGATGCTCAAATTGATGAATTAGGAGATATTGTGGCTACTGTTGGTGGTCGCTTATTTACAGATGAAAGCAACGATGAGCCAGAAAGAATCATGCCCACAGAGTTTGGAACCTGTGATAGAATTATTGTGTCAAAAGAAAAAACTACAATTGTCGGGGGAACGGGGGATGTTTCGGAGAGAATCGCCATGCTTAAGCAAACTTTTGAAGATACCGAAGATAACTACGTAAAGTCTCGTTTAAAGAAACGTATTTCAATATTGAACGGTGGTGTTGCTACAATCCAAATCGGTGCATCTTCACAGATTCAAATGCGAGAAACAAAAGAAAGACTTGATGATGCCCTAAATGCTACAAAAGCGGCTTTAGCGGAAGGTGTCATTGTTGGTGGTGGCCTTGGGCTATTGCTTGCCAGAAAGCACCTCAAATTAGAGAAGACGGGACATAGCATTGTTTTTGATGCTTTGGATGAACCTGTTCGAGCATTACTTTCAAATAGCGGGTTAAACCCGTGCGAAGAAACATTAAAATACACGGATGAAATAGGATTCAACGCGCTTACAGGTAGATTCTCAAATCTTCTTGAAGGTGGCGTGATTGACCCTGTTAAGGTTGTTAAGGGCAGTTTTAATTGTGCGATTTCGATTGCGCTATTGTTCTTAACTACCGATGTCGCAGTATTGGTGGAGGAATAAATATGAGTGTCGGTGGATATTGTTTATTGGTTGGAATTTTTGTAGGTCTATATTGGCTTGGATTAAAAATTAATCCGCCTATTCACCGAACAATTATTCCCGAACCAAACAATTTATTGCGGAGCGATGAAGAATGAAAAAGGCCATTAGTGTTGTTTTACCAGCACCACATAAGGCTCAAATCAAGTGTCCGATTTGTGAAGGAAATAAGTGCAAAGTCTGTAATATGACAGGCACATTAAAAATTGATGTAGCACCTAAAATTCCAATACAAAGGGCACATATCATTAAATACGTTGTTGATAACATTCACGATGTAGCCGGTGAAATTACAAGAATGTATAATTTAGTTCCTGAGATTGGAACAAAAGAAGTCATTCAAGGAAATTCATCTCAATATGAGGTTGTTCAAATATCAAGTCTTGGTGGGGCATGTTGGGTGGTAAATCGTTTAGATGATTTAGAAATCCCAAGATACTTTACATCAAGAAAAAAATTGGCTAAATTTAGGGAGGATATACAGAATGAGTGAATTATATGCAATTGGCCATATCGTTAGAAACGAAACGGATGAAGTGATTGTTAAAAAAGGTAAATATTGGAATGTCGAAGTCTTGGACATTCGGTGGTATGCTAAAGACAGACCATCAAGAAAAGGTATTCGTTTGAATATGGAAGAAGCAAAAAAACTATTGGAAATACTAAGGAGAGAATTAGATGACAAAAATTAGTGAATTACAAGCAAAGAAGGCTTTGAGAAATGCAAATCCAAAACGGCAATATGGCTATGGTGCAGTTTCAAAGTTTAAAATAAATGCAGGAAAAATGGTTGATTTAATGGCTATTTATATTGAACAGCGAATGCCACTTCCACCGAATAGTGGAAAAGGTTGTCGTGTTCAACCACACCATGTTGAATCATATTTTGCCGAGATTGAAAATGCAATTATGAAATTATTTTTGCCAAAGATTGAGGAGGAAGAATAATGGGAATTGAAATTAACGGAATGGATTTTATGGAATGGATGGTTGCATTTGAAAAGCAAAGGAACCATATGCACCAAGTTATTGCAGAAAGTCTTGGTGAAAGTGTTGAAAAAGTCAAGAATGATATAGATAATATGACTCATATTGCTCGTTTATATCAAGAAGGCAAAATTTCAGATGAAGAATTTACCCGTTTAATGACTCAAGAGTTTCCTGAATTAATGGAGGAAGAATAATGATTCTTGGGGATACTATGTCTCATTTGGCTAAAGCCACTACAGATGATAAACTTTTCAATAAGTGGGTGTTGGAGAAAAAAGCGTGTTTAGATAAAGACTATCTTCCACGTTTCTCTAAAGAATTATCATCCGTCAAAAAATTGAGAAAAGAGGCAAAGAAAGAAAAGCAAGACAATGGTTTTAGCGAACATATGATTCTTGTTTTTCTTTTCTATTGGGAAATGAGAGACGATATGCGAGTCGAAACTTATGGACTAATAATGGCCCATAGCGTAATAATGCTGATGCAAGAGACTTCAGCGTTTATGCCCGAAGAATTAGGAGAAACCCTAAGAAATTTCGATTTCTTAAGAATCTTCATGCATTGGGAAAATTCGGTTTTTGGTATTGCAGAAATGGAAAAAATAAATGGAAGTGAAAATAATGATAATGATGTGGAAAACAGTAGCAAATTTGCTTGAAGCGACAGATGGAAAAACTCCTACGGTTCAAGGTAAGATGATTTGTAGTGCAGTTGAAAATTACAGAGATGAGGGAAACTATCACCAAATGGGAATATTTTGGAAAATCCTTGCTCTTGACTTTGAATCAAATGATATTGCAGAAAAGAAAGCAATCAAGTGGATGGAAGATATTTTTGGTGTTCACGAAGAGGAAATGGAAACTGCCGTCTATGTGCATGATGATTTAGCAGAAGCAGTTTATTATTTAGATACCGGCGCAGAATCAAAAGGAATAACTCTTGCTTCTGTAAATCGGTTTTTGAGCCTTAAATGTGGAAATCGAGATAACTTTGAAATCATATCAGATGCAATCCATAAAATGGATGCAATAGAAAGAAAATGGTTTATTCGCTATTGGTTGCGAAAGCCACGAAATGGTATCTCAAGAGGTAATGTTCTTAAATTTATGGCTAAATACTATGCAAAGAAGTTATCTGAAGTTAAGAAAGATGCTAACCATAACGCTATCTACCCTCTAAATTGCTACTATCAGACCAATACTACCCCAAATAGAGACTTACGCTACGGTAAGTTTATTAAACCAATGTTGGCAAAAGAAGCACCTAAGAGCAAATGGCCCAGAAGGTATATTGTGGACTACAAATATGATGGAAACCGTTATCAAATTCATAAAGCAGGACTTAATATTATGATTTACAATAGAAAAGGAAAAATCGTTACCGACCAATTTCCTGATGTTGTAGAAATAGTTAAGCAATATTCTGTTGATGAAGCAATTTTTGACGGTGAAATTTATCCTATCAATCCAGACGGGTCGCCAGCAGAACACAAAAAGATGGGAACGAGAGTCCATTCAAAAGATGTCCAAAAGGCCATTGAGCGTGTCCCTGTGGCTTGGGTGATGTTTGATTGCCTCAAGTGGGAGAAAGAGACTTTGATGGAAATGCCGTTCTCACAACGCTTGAAATTCTTTGAACATCTGCCTAACCAAGCACACCGTATGCCTATCCAAAGTTGGAATAATATTTTGAATGATGCTGACGCAATCATGCTTTTCTATGACGAAGCAATCCGTAATGGTTTTGAGGGAATCATCATCAAAGATGCTGATTTGATTTACGAAGCAGGGAAGCGAAGCAAAGGATGGGTCAAATACAAGCCACCAACCGTTGAATTAGATGTCGTCGTTCTTTCAGTTTCCTATGGAACAGGAAACCGGCAGAATGTTTTCGGAACCTATGAAATTGGTGTTAAATCAGAAGATGGATTTACCAGCATCGGGAAAGTCGGAACTGGATTTAGCGATACAGATTTGGTTTATCTAACGGATAAACTTCAAAAGCAAATCGTTGGCCGCAAAGATGGGGTTTACGCGGTTAATCCCGTTGTAATCTTAGAAGTAAAGTCGGACTTGGTTAGCCAAGACGCAAAGGGAAATATAGGGTTGAGGTTCCCAAGAATGAATAGAATCCGTGAAGATAAATTTGTGGAAGATATTGATACCCTCGAAACAGTAATGGAGAAATTAAAATGACATGGAAACCACATTATTATGCAGATGATTCAGGAAAGGTTAGAAAAATTTCAGATATGGGTAAAATTCAAGTATCGCGGGCTATTGCTCGCATTTATGCGGAATTTAAGTGTAGGCACAAACAATTATTTGGCTTACATGAAAGGCTTTATCAAATAAGAAAGAAAGAGGATAAAGATGTCCGTTTAACTGACACCAATAAAAAGATTCTTGAAAATTTTAAATTTAAAGAAACTCAAACACCATTCATAGAAATGAAAAACGAAAATGAACGGCTTAAGACTATTCTGGGGCTGGCTCTTGAAAATATTTCAAACGAGAACCTTTTGATGGTAGAAAACATTTTGAAGAATGCATTCGTAGGAGAGGAAGAAGATGATTGAAGTAGGACAATTGACTGTTATTGATTTTATCACATATACTTGCTTAAAGATTGAGGATGGCAAGGCTCACCTGAAAGATATAACTTCTACTCAAGGACGACCTAAAGTTATGGATGTGAGGTATGTTCCGTATTTTACAGATGATGGTTTGGTTGTTCCTGAAAAGCCAGAATTAAAGGTGGTGAGGATTCCCTCCAAGTTGAACATTCGTAAAATTCTTAAGGAGGAAACCGAAATGCCTTTCACGAATGATGTTGTTCGTTTTGTTGTAGAATGGGCAGAAACAGCGATTGCTTCAATGGTTTCTTGGGCAGAAGAAAATGCAGAGAGGGAAGGACATTCCAAAATTAGAGCAGGACACTTTTATTGGTGGAGTCTTCACCCAAATCAAGAAACGACTGGATATTGGCCTGAACAAAACGGATATGCAAGTAGGGATATTTATGAGCAAAGTGAGTAAATTTGTTTCCAAATATGGTCCATCAACCATGTTTTCTTTTAAAGTGTTCACGAAGCCAAAGACTATGGACTTAAATGTTATTAAGACCGGTATATCCCTTTATGTTCGTATGCTATGTGAAAGCGATGGTCTTCTTTGTATCGTTGAAGAAGTGGATGAAGAAATGGCCGAACTTATTCAGGACTATCGTGGATATATCTTAAATATTGTTATTCCTGTAAAAGACGAAGATTTGATTGAGAGATTTTTGAATGAAATTTCATATTCTTTGAATCATTTGAAATTGAAACATGAGGTTTTAGGATTCAAGGAAGTGGTTGATAATGTATAATAAAGACATGCTTATTGGTATTCTTCTCTCCCTTGGAAGAACGGATGTTCTTATCGAAAGAGTAAATAATTCTTCTATTGGTTATAGAACTAGAATAAGAATCGCTATTCGGGGGAGTCTTGAATTTCTTGGGGCAATCGAAAGAAGTCTCGCTCAACACGAAATTAAATCAAGAGTGTATGAAATGGAATCCGCAGGTCGCCCACGCCCTATTCTAAGAATTAGTGGAAACATCAATTTATTTAAATTGATGGCACTTATACCAGAATATCTACCAGATAGCAAAGGAGAATTAGAAATGTTTAGAGAAATTGTAAATATTGTAGCAAACAAAGAACACTTGACCTTGGATGGATTTAATCGTATCTTAGAACTCAAGGGGATGATTTGATGGGATTTACTAATCTCAAAAAAATTAGACCTATTCTTTTGACAGGAAAAGCAGGAACAGGAAAATCAACAAAGGCTAAGACCTTTCCGAATCTTCTTAATCCTGTAGTCGTTTATGCGAATGAAATGGATATTGACGATTGGAGGTCTATTCCTATTGATAGAGGAATTATCATTGAAGATGTTCACTACAAGCCAAAGAAAGATTCTATTCTTACGATTCTTAGGAGGTATCGGGGTCAAGTAGTATTGACATCAATCAATGAGAAAAGTGTTCCCAAGGAAATCAAATCAATGTGTCAAATTAAGAGAGCAGGTTCAAAACAATGGTCGCAAATTCATATCAAAGAATTAGCCCCTCGTTGTGAAGAACCGTTAAATATTGATGTGGACACTTATTCTTTGGTAATGAAATACCTAAAAGAGACAGACCGTGATTTGATTATGGAATTGTTGAAGGTGAATAAACCTTCCGATACACAAATCTTAACTTGGCTTGTTGAAAATATGCACCCGAACAAATTGATTTTTGTTGATGGTGTCGTCAAGAGAAGATGGGGCCAAGATTATTTCTATGAAATGTTAGCCTATGCACATTCTGGAAATACTTATGGCAGGTTGAATATGCCAAAGAGAGGAACGTATTCTAAGATACCTTCTTTATTAAGGAGACTTGGAATTAAGAATGCAGACCTTCGTATCTTCAAACAAATGAAAAAAGACGAAGAGTTTGTAAAATATGCTAAGACCAAATTGAACAATGCAGATTGTAGAATTCTTGGACTTGGTGAAAAGAAAAGACGAAAAAAGACTGACCCTATTCGGGTTCAGCAAAATTCTTTGGAGGATTTTCTATGACGAACAGAGGAACGAGGGGATTTAATATGGCGATGAATGAAATTGTCAGAATCTTAACAGAAGAGGGGCCGAAGTCAACAAATGAATTGAAATATATTCTTGAAAAAATGCCCCATTTGAAAAATACTTGTATTACATCTAATCGTATCGCACAGCATATGCGAAGAAAACCCTTTGTGGTAGTGGATATGAACCCAAATAAAACAAAAATATACGCAGTGAGGAATAAAAATGCTATGGACAGAAAAATATAGACCAGAAAAATTAAGCGAAATTGTAGGGCAAGAACATTTTACAATGGATGCAGAAACTTGGATTGAAGAAAACAATATGCCTAATGTGCTAATGTATGGAAATGCGGGGCTTGGTAAAACAGCCGCCGCAGTCGCTTTAGCAAAATCATTATTAGGTGATAATTTTAAAGATAACTTTTACGAGTTAAATGCTTCGGATGATAGGAGACTTGAAACGGTAAGAACCACAATCAAGGAAGTTGCTCAAAGTAAAACATTGGGTGGTAGTGCTTTTCGTATTCTCCTTCTTGATGAGATGGGCGGAATGACAAAAGATGCTCAAAACTCATTGAAGAGAATTATGGAAAGATACGCAGACAATATTCGTTTTATTATCACCTGCAACGATAGAAATAAAATCATCTATCCTCTTCAAAGCCGATGTGCAAACTACCGTTTCAGGCCTCTCTCTAATGAAGCCATGATTGAAGTATTACAATCAATCATTCAAAGAGAAGGTTTGAGGTCATTTAGTGATGATGAATTGTTGTCCTTTATATACGACTTAAATGGTGATATGCGTAGGGCAATCACTGAATTGCAGGCGGCTAAAGCCAGCAATTACACACTGTCTAAGCAAATTGAAGAATCAAATAAAGAATATACAAATATTATGC
>NTLX01000048.1_pt1 | contig 23468 bp, 28 predicted proteins | sample 1251771 | NCBI WGS metagenome assembly NTLX01 (sample SAMN07250028, study PRJNA358725) | marine metagenome | isolation source: viruses from ocean water | place: Pacific Ocean: North Pacific Subtropical Gyre | collected 2015
ATTTGGAAGGGGAACGAAAAACAAAAGAAGCAATACAAATATTTGAAAAGTTTTTTATAGAAGGACAAGACGTAGATAACTATATAATAGAAGGAATACTTTGATAAAAATTTACAACCAAGACTGTATTGAAGCAATGAAAGAAATACCTGATTATAGTGTTGATGCTATTATAACAGACCCACCTTATGGCACTACTGCTTGTAAATGGGACAGTGTTATTGATTTTGATTTGATGTGGGAGCAGTTGAATAGAATAATAAAAACAAAAGGTGCTATAGTTTTGTTTGGCTCTGAACCTTTTAGCAGTGCTTTAAGGATGTCGAATATTAAAAATTTTAAGTATGATTGGATATGGAAAAAAAACAGAGGTTCAAACTTTGCGACTTTAAAACATCAACCATTTAAAGAACACGAAATAATAAGTGTATTTAATAACCATAATTACTACCCTATAAAAGAAGAAAGGAGTAGTGGGGGGAAAGCAAGAGCAAAATATAAAATAAATGCGTCTAATACTGGCAAAAGAGATGTACTTAACGGTCTCAAATCTATTGATTCAGGGTTTATCGACAAAAATTTAAGATACCCAAGTAGTGTGCAGAAATTTAACACAGAAGTAGGTAAACATCCGACCCAAAAACCAACGGCTCTGATGGAATATCTAATAAAAACATACACAAAAGAAAATGAAACAGTCTTAGATTTTACAATGGGAAGTGGAACTACTGGTGTTGCTTGTATAAATACAAATAGAAAATTTATAGGAATTGAAAATAATAAAGAATACTTCAAAGTTGCCCAGAAACGAATAAACAATCATAAAAGACAATTAAGAATATTATGAGTAAAGCAGATAAGATAGCAAAAGAAATAAACAAAATAGCAAAGGTAGATGTATTCCAGAATACAAGAAAAAGAGAAGTAGTAGAAGCAAGATCATTACTATCATTTATCCTATACAAATACGAAAAGATGACACTACAAGAAATAGGCAATTTATTCAAAGAGAAAGGTAGATCAGGCAATCATACAACAGTATTACACTCTATAAAGAGCTTTGAAAAAAACAACAAATACAATAACAGAATACAACGTTGGTTACTTAAGATTACAAGACAACTTAGAGATATAGATGCAAAGAGAGAGTTTATAAAACACAAAGTAAACTTTCTAAAAAATAAAGATGTAGATAAGATTGCAAAGCAAGTAGATAAAATGACACAAAATAAATAGTCAGCAAAAATTAATTAAATTTAACGATATAAATGATCAAGGAAAAATATTTTGTAAAATCAATTAAAAAACAATTATGTAAAGAATGGTTGTTACATAAACATTATGCAAAAAGAGTTCCTTTAATAAAATTTAGTTTTGGTTTATATACAAAAGAAAATTTATTTGGTATATGCACGTACGGATCACCTTGTAGAATGTTAAATATGGGATATTCAATATTTGCAGGTGAATATGAGATGGAAACTTTAGAATTAAATAGATTAATCGTAAATGATAATTTAGAAAAAAATGTTTTAAGTTTTTTTGTTGCACAAACATTTAAATTATTACCTAAACCATTAGTATTGATAAGTTACGCTGATATAAATAATGGACATCACGGCTATATTTATCAAGCTACTAATTGGATTTACACTGGCTTGACATCAAAGAGAAAAAAAATAATTGATATGCAAGGGAAAGAAATACACGAAAGAACTATTAATTCAAAGTTAGGTACATCAAATAAAAAAAAATTACTAGAACAAAATTATATTGTTGATGAACAAGAAGGTAAATTTAGATATGTAAAGTTCTTGGGTTCAAAAAAACAAATAAAAAAAATGAAAGAAAAAATGTCATACAAAACTTACAAATATCCTAAAGGAGAAAACAGAAAATATGATGCAAGTTATAAAATTAGTGTGCAAAAAGAATTGTTTTAAAAATTAATTAAATTTTACGATATATAGATATACAAAAGATTAATTAATTAATTTAAATTAATTCTATGGATGGTAGAAAAAACAATGGTGGACACTCTACAAAAGGCAGAGCAGGTAGAAAACCTAAAACAGAAGAACTACAACTTATAGAAAAACTTAAACCACTAGAGCCACTAGCTTACGAAGCATTAAAAGAAGGTTTGAAGAAAAAAGATTACAAGTATGTTCAGCTCTACTATAATTATTATGTAGGCAGACCGAAAGAAACAAAAGACATACACATCAACGAGGATGTGCCATTATTTATTGATTGATGTTTACACAAACACAGGCAGTCAAAAGATTACGTAAATTAGACAAAAGAATAAAGATTATTAGAGGTGGTAGTTCAGCAGGAAAGACTATTGCAATACTTATGATCCTTATAGACTATGCAATCAAAAATCCATACAAAGAAATAAGCATAGTAGCAGAGAGCATCCCACACTTGCGTAGAGGTGCTTTAAAGGACTTTTTAAATATTATGAAGGGTACTTATAGGTACGATGAAAGAAAGTTCAATAGAAGCACCCTAAAATACGAATTTAGTACAGGTAGTTATATAGAATTCTTTTCCACAGACCAACCTGACAAGTTGAGAGGTGCAAGGAGAACAGATTTATTTTTAAATGAGTGTAACAATATAGACTTTGAAAGCTATCAACAATTAGCAGTTAGAACTTCTGGAGATATATGGCTTGACTATAATCCTACAAATTTGTTTTGGGTAGATAAAGAATTGATAGGACAAGAGGATACAGACTTTATCACACTTACTTACAAAGACAATGAGAGCTTGTCCGATACGATAGTAAAAGAAATAGAGAAAGCAAAACTAAAATCAAAGACATCTACATACTGGGCAAACTGGTGGAAGGTATATGGACTTGGAGAGATAGGAAGTTTAGAGGGTGCTTGTATTCCAGATTGGAAATCAATAGACAATATACCTAGTGATGCTAGACTTCTTTGTGCAGGTCTTGATTTTGGATATTCTGTTGATCCATCTACATTCATAAGACTATACAAATGGAACAATGCCTATATATTTGATGAACTGCTTTACAGAAAAGGTATGCTTAACAGAGATATTAGCCACTTCTTAAAAGACAAACAAATCAACGAGAATATATACGCTGATAGTGCAGAACCAAAGTCAATAAGTGAGATCAGAAGTTATGGACATAAAATATTCCCTGTAACAAAAGGTAGAGATTCTGTAATATATGGTATCAACCTAATAAACCAAAACGAAATATACATAACATCAACATCTAAGAATCTCATAAGAGAACTACAAGGATACGTATGGGATAAAGATAAAGAGGGTAACAATATCCAGAAACCAACAGGCATACATCCTGACTGTATTGATGCAGCTAGATATGCTTTGATGATGCAACTAGAGAATCCGAATCGTGGTAAATATGCAATAAGATGAAAACAGTTAATAGTATTAGTGGTGGTAAAACAAGTGCATACATAGCAGCACATTATCCATCAGATTATAATGTTTTTTCTCTAGTTAGAACAGATGACACTAATTGCAAATTTAAAGATGAAAAAATTAGACAGATTGTATCAGATAGACTTGGTGTTGAATTTATAGGTACACTTGAAGAAGATGTTATTATTTACACAATATTAGACCTAGAACAATATATAGGTAAAAAGATTGATTGGGTAACAGGTATTTCTTTTGACCAAGTTGTAAAAACAAAAGGTGGATGGTTGCCAAACAAACTACATAGATATTGTACTACTAATATGAAGTTGATACCTATATTTGAATGGTGGCAAAAAACAATAAATGAACCTGCTGAATTTCGAATAGGTTTCAGAGCAAATGAACAAGCTAGAGCAAAAAGAATGCTTGAAAAAACTAATCATAATGGATTGTTAGAACAAAAAACTATCGTTGGAAAAAGAGGATCCAGAAACAAGTGGGGTATGATAGAGTGGGAAAAACCAACATTTCCTTTGATAACAGATCGAGTATATAAAGATAATATAGAAAAGTATTGGAAAGACAAACCTGTTAGATTTGCATATATGAATAATTGCGTTGGTTGTTTTCATCGTAATAAATTATTATTAAAGAAAATGTATCAGAAACATCCAAACAAAATGAATTGGTTTGAGAAACAAGAATTAAACAGAGATAAAAGGGATGGATGGATTAATGGTGTTAGATATAAACAAATAAAAAATTGGAATACACAAGTAGAATTATTTGATGATGATTTCAATGATTGTGATAGTGGGTACTGTGGTTTGTAAAAAAAAGTTATTAAATTTTGTCAGTTATTCAAAAAAGACTATATTTGAGTATAATTAAAAACAAAACAAATGGAAAAAAAATATTTACATCCAGTATTAAATAAAGAAGTTGATAAAGAAATTTATTTTAAATTTATATTAAGTAAGGACTTTCCAAAAAGTCCGTATAGCGAGAAGATGAAGTAGATTTTTAATTTTTAGTTAGTTGTTTTAGGAGGGTTTAATCGCCCTCCTTTTTTTTTGTCAAAAATCAATCTTCAATTTCGATATATATATATGAAGATTAAATTAATTGTCCCTACAGAACTTTCAGAAATAAGACTTTCACAATATCAAAAGTATTACAAGATCCAAGAAGAAAACAAAGATGAGAGCTTTCTAGCAACTAAAATGATTGAGATATTTTGTGGCATACCACATAAAGATTCTTTTAGAATGAAATTAAGGGATGTTACAAAAGTTACAAACATACTTGGTGATCTGTTCAACAAGAAACCAAAACTCAAACAAAGATTTATGATGAATGGAGTAGAGTATGGTTTTATACCAAACTTAGATGATATGAGTTTAGGAGAGTATGTTGATCTAGATACTTACATCTCAAGTTGGGATGATATGCACAAAGCTATGGCAGTTCTATACAGACCAATAGATACATCATTTAGTGGTAAATACACTATACAAAAATATTCTGGAGAAGGACAAGAGCTGATGAAAGATATGCCACTTGATGTCGTGTTTGGCAGTATGCTTTTTTTTTATCGTTTAGGGATAGACTTATCGAGAGTTATGATGTCTTATTTTCAGGACAAGAAGCAGATGCCATCTCGGCAGTTGGAAACTTTAATGGAAAATATGGATGGATTGGACAAATTTACTTCCTCTGTCAATACGATATTACAAGAGTTGAAAATATCACTAAACTAGGTTTACACGAATGTTTGTTAATGTTAACATTTATGAAAGAGAAAAACGAGTTAGAAGCAAGAGAATTAAAAAGAAAATATAAATGAGCAATCAGGGAATAAGAGGTTTTTACCAACTGACAGATACAATCAAAACAAATTTGTTGCTTGATCCAAATGTCAATACAGTTACAACTGGAGATATTACAGAAATAGATTTATCTAAACAGACTATATTCCCTCTTGCACATATTATTGTAAACACAGTAACGGCACAAGAACAAGCTCTTGTATTTAACATTACATTGATGGCTATGGATGTTGTCAATGAATACAAAGATGAAACAACAGATATTTTTGTAGGTAATGATAACGAACAAGATGTACTCAATACACAACTAGCAGTCATAAACAAAATTATACACTTACTGCGTAGAGGATCATTATATACATCCAAATACCAATTATCTGGCGATCCAGTATGTGAGCCATTTTATGAAAGGTTTGAAAATAGATTAGGTGGGTGGGCTTGTACTATGGATATACTAATTGAAAACGATATAAGTATTTGCTAATGGAATTACAAGAAACAAAAAAGGTATTGAATGATTTTGCAAAGTATGTGATAAAACAATCACGAGCAAATCTGACTAGAGGTAATAAAAACGTAAGTAAAAGACTATACGAATCATTGGACTATAATATACTTTCTGACAATACAGGTTTTATATTACAATTCATAATGGAAGAATATGGAAGTTATCAGGATCAAGGAGTTAGTGGTACAAAGAAAAAATATGATACACCTTTCAAATACACAAACAAAAGACCACCTAGTTCAGCTTTTGATAAATGGACTGTTAGAAAAGGTATAGCACCTAGAGGAGAGGGTGGTAGGTTTACAAAAAGAAAAGGTCTAAATTATATAATAGCAAGATCAATATTTGAACAAGGTATTAAACCCAGTTTGTTTTTTACAAAACCTTTTGAGAAAAGATTTGAGACATTACCCACAGAATTAATAGCAACATTTGTAAATGACTTTGAAAAAGAATTATAATGGCAATAGAAAAAATAAATATAAATAGTCCTGTTTATCTTAAAATAGAAAATTCAGCAGGTTTAACAAGTTGTAATTTAACACTAGCAATATATAGTGGTGCTTTTCAATCAAGTCCTTCTACGACTTATGAGTTAGTAAAAAACGAGGTTGCAAATAACAACTATGTTATATTTGAGATTGGAGAACTCATTAAAGACTATATCGCATACAGTTTTAGTGGTACGTTTGGTAGTAATGGTGTAAATGTCTGGGTACAAACAACTGCAACACCAAAAGAGGGTTCAACATCAAGACCTGCAATAAGTTCTATCTATTTGGCTTTTGATGGTGTTGGATATTTTGAAGAAGGGTTTGATATAACAAGTTCTTCGAATAGTACAACAACACAAACACTTACAAGACATAAAGGAAGTGTAACAAAGCTGATGTCTAATACAAAGATATTTAGAGAAGCACAAGAGGTGTTATACATACCTGTACTTGCAAACTTGAGTGTAAACTCTGGAAGTGATACATTGACAGGTGCAACTACTGTAAACTTTAAAAATGGTGGTACAACTGTATCAAGTGTAACAGTATCTACAGGAGTGTCAAACTCAAATAGTGCAATAGAATATGCAACAAGTACAACTGCAACACTTACAAGTGTAGATATAGTTACAGGTGGATCGACAGAAACAATAGAAATAGAAGAACAACCTTGTAATAGATTCACAAACCTACCAATAGTGTTTGTAAACAAATCAGGTGCATTACAAAAGGTAAACTTTTTTCTAAAATCTATTGAAAGTGTAAACGTACAAAAAGATGAATTTAAAAGCAGTACACTTACAACAGGTGCGACATATTCTATAAACAATCATCAATATAGAAACAGAAACATAAATAGTAGAGAAACAATCATACTGAATACAGGATATGTAGATGATAGTTACAACCAGGTAATTGAACAAATACTTACAAGTAAAAGATGTTGGATATTCCAGAATAATCAATATTTACCTGTAATACCACAAGATCAAAATGTTACATTCAAGACATCACTAAATGACAGACTTGCAAACTATACAATGACATTTAAGTATGCTTTTGATAAAATAAATACAATAAGATAATGAATGAAGTAAGTCTATTAATACCAGACATAGTAATAGACAATCCACAACCTGATCCAGACTTGTGGAATCTAACCACAACTAATTGGGAAAATACATTTAGAAAGTGGAATGAGATAAATCTTATTACAGACATTGACTATCAAAGACTTGACTTTTTTGAAGATGAACAAATCAGTCTTACACAGACCATACAAGACATCAGAGATATTGAAAAAGTATTTACAGATTTTAGTAAGTCATTTAGTTTACCTGCAAGTAGTAAAAACAATTTATTATTCAGACATTATTACAGATCAGACATCGTAGAAGATAGGGTTGCAGATTCTATATTCAATGCAAACTCTAAATTAAGAGCAATACTAGAGCTAAATTACAAAAGATTCAAAAGTGGGTACATAGTTCTCAATGGTGTAAAGCTCAAGAACAATCAACCTGATAGTTACAATATTACATTCTTTGGAGAAACAGTAACACTCAAAGACAAACTAAAAGATAGAAGATTATCTAGTTTAGACTTTTCACAGTTTGATCACGCATACGATGTATCAAACGTAAGGCAAGGAGTACAAACATTTGTAACGAATTTATCAGCAGGTACGACTAGCACAGCTCACGTTATATATCCAATCATATCACACACACAAAGATTCATCTACAATAGTGGTGCAGGTGGTGTATTGACAAGTCAAGAAAGATCAAGCACAACAAGAAACTTATATGCAAGTGGAAGTCAAACAACAAGTGGTTCAGGAACAACCGAAAGACTTGGAAGTACAATGGGTTTTGTATTTACAGATTTAAAACCTGCATTAAGAGTTATAGATATTGTAAGAGTTATAGAGCAAGATCCCTTTATACAATTACAATTTAGTGATGACTTTTTTAAAGAAACAGGATTATTTGCTGACTTGTATATGTGGTTACATAGAAACAAAGGAGAAATAGGTATAACAGAAAGTAACGAGAGTGATGTTACAAAACTTATTATAAATAAAATACAGAGCTTTACAGGAGATACTACAAATTTCTTTAGTGATGGTCAGTTTGATTTTGTGCCTGTTTTTGATGGTGGTGTATTTAGATTTGTTGTAGGTACAGGATTAAACAGTCTGATACAACAAGAAACTATGCAGATAATATGGACTATCACACCTTCTGTATCTTCAAAGAAGTTTACTGCAAAATTAAGAAAAGCAGACACAGGAGAAATAGTAGCAGAACAACCATATACACAAACAGGAAGTGTTACACTTAACAGAGTTTTTGAACAAGGTTTTAATGGTAGTTTTGAACAACAAAACATACAATTCTTGATAGAGACTACAGAGACAAGTTTGAATTTAACTTATTCTTTACAATTTGTTAGAGTATCCGAATCAGAAGATTCAAGCGAAGATTTCTCTGCAACAATCACGGCAGGTATTGTAGAACCTGATAGTTTAGTGGAAACAATCAATGTTCAAGACAATATACCTGATATAGGAATATTAGAGTTCTTGACAGGTATATTTAAAATGTTCAATTTAACGGCATTTATTGAAGATGATCCGAGTAATGATGATTTTGGTAAAGTTGTTGTAAAAACATTAGACAGTTTTTATGCAGGTGGTACAAGCAGAGACATCACAGAGTTTGTAGATACAAGTCAAGGAGAAAGCAACTTTAGTGTGCCATTCAATGACATACAATTCAAATTTGCTGATCCAAAGACATTTGGTGCTTTCTTTTTTGAGAAACTGCACAATAGACAATTAGGAAGTGTAAAAGCAAGTTCAACATCAGGTAGTGGTCGTGATCCTAGATTAAACAGAGGACAAGACTATAGGGTACAATTACCATTTGAAAAAATGTTTTTCGAAAAACTTACAGATGGTAACGACAATAGTCAAACAACTATAGGATTTGGATATTTTGTAGATGACAACCAAGCACCTGTTATAAGTAAACCTCTTATGTTTTTCAGAGCAAACACAACAGGTACAGGAATACAGATGCAAGATGGAGGGGGAACAGGAACACCATTGAGTATCACTCAATACAATAGAGCAAGTAATTTTAGAGTAGGTACACAAAGTGTTGTTATTGCAGTCAGCTCTGGAGAATCGAGTGCAGTAAGTTTTGAATATGTTGTACCTACAACTTTTGCAACTGCAACAGTATCGGTAAGTCCAAACAGTTCGACAACAGTCAATCCATTGGTTACAGGAAGTCTCTTGAGAACATCTACAGTATCAAGTGAATCAAATGTTACAACTACATTCACAACACTTACAACAGGCAACACTTTAAATTTCAGTACAGAGATCAATCCTTTTGTAGCGACAGTAGAGGACAACAATACACTATTCTTAAATTTTTATAGCAAGTATATCAGGGATGTATTCAGTTACAATAGGAGACTAGTGAAAGTCAATGCAATACTACCACAAAAGTTTTTATTAAGGTATAAATTAAGTGATACAATAGTAGTTGGCAATACAGAGTTTTATATAAACAAAATCACAACAAACCTACAAACAGGCAAGAGTAGTTTAGAATTATTAACAAAAGTAAACACAATATCGTAATGATACAGGGAATATTACAATTATTAGAATATGCAAATGGCGAAACTGAAAACATTAAGATTGCACAAGGTAAATATCAATTACCAACAACTTTTAAAAAAGGTATTGAACAAATAAAAAATGAAATAAAATGGCAAAAGAAGTTATAGTAGATGTAAAAGTAAAAGTTGCAAACGCAAAAGGTCAACTTGATGAATTAAATAAGTCATTAAGTGCATCGGAAGATTTAATCTCGGATTTAGAACAAGAATTAGAAAAGCTGAATGATGAATTAGAAAATTCAAATGGTGTTACTAATGAACAAATAAATGCACAAATTAAACTTGCAAAACAAATAGAAAACACGAAATCTAAAATAGACCGAGAAAAAAAGGCAGTAGTTGACATTAATAATAAACGAAAAGAGCAAAATAAAATTATAAAAGATTCTACAAAATCAACTGCTGATTATTCAGGTGTTATTGGTATAGTAGATAGACAAACTGGTGGACTTATTTCTGGAGTTACAGGACTTACAGGAAGTATTGGAAAAGCTACAGGTGGTTTTAAATTATTAAGAACTGCAATAGTAGCAACAGGACTGGGTGCATTAGTTTTAGCAATAACATCAGTAGCAACTGCTTTTACTAATTCAGAATCAGGACAAAACAAATTTAGAAAGTTAATGACACAAATAGGTGTCGTTGTAGGTAATGTTACAGACATTTTAGGAGATTTAGGTAGTGTTATCTTAAATGTTTTTACAGGAAATTTCAAAGAAGCAGGTAAGGCACTTTCTGATGTTACAGATGGGATAAAAAACTTTGGAGAAGAAACAAGAAAAGAAATTGCAATAGCAGGAGAACTAGCAGACAGAAGGGCAAAGGCAGATTTATTAGAAAGAAAATTAATAATAGAAAGAGCAGAAGCAACAAGAAAATTTAATGAGTTAAGAGAGAAAGCAGCAGATAAAGAAAATGTAAGTATAGAGGATAGAATCGCAGCTCTTAAAGAAGCAGGTAGGATTGAGGAAGAAATAACCTTGAAAGAAATAGAAGCAGCAAGAATAAGGTTTGAAACAAAAAAACAACAGAACGAATTGAGTGCATCTACAAAAGAGGATCTTGATGAACAGGCAAGACTTGAAGCAAGATTGATTGAACTTGAAGCACAAAGATTAAAAAGACAAAAAACATTGACTGCTGAAATAACAACAAACTTACGAGAAGCAGAATCGGAAAGAAAAAGAATTGAAGCAGAAGCAGAAGCAGAAAGAAAAAGATTAGAAAGTGAACAAGCAGCAAAAGACAAGGAAGCAAGGGATGCTGAATTAGCAGGAGAGAAACAACTTGCAGAACTTAAAAAACAAATCAGGGATGCAGAAGCAGTAAGTGAGGATGAAAAGAGAGCATTAGAAATTGAAAAGGTAACTGCACACTATGACAACTTAATTGCACTTGCTAGAAAGAATGGTTTAGATATAACAAAACTTGAAGAAGCCAAAAATAATAAAATCACATCTTTAAATAAAGAATCAAATGATGAGGAGATTAAAGATGATAAAATGACAACAGAGAAAAAGGTTGAACTTACATTAGTAGGTTTAGGTGGCATTGCTCAACTTGTAGGTCAAAGTAGTGGTTTTGGTAAGGCAGTAGCAGTTGCTCAAGCGATACAAGATACTTACGCAGGTGCAAACAAAGCAATAGCACAAGGTGGTATATTTGGTGGTATAGCAGCAGCAGGAATTATTGCAGCAGGTCTAGCAAATGTCAAAAAAATTACATCAACAAAGACACCACAACCACCTGCGTTATTAGGTGCAAGTACAGGTGGTGGTGTAGCGACACCATCTCCACAAGCACCATCATTTAATATTGTAGGTTCTGATCCACAAACACAACTTGCAGATGCGATAGGTCAACAAACACAAAAACCTGTCAAAGCATTTGTAGTTGCAGGTGATGTATCTACTGCTCAAAGTCTTGACAGAAACATTATACAAGAAAGTTCATTGGGATAGACAAAACCAATTAAATAATACGATATATAATTATGAAGATAGTTGAATTGATCCTAGATGACAACGAAGATTTAACAGGTATCGAAGCAATAAGTATAGTAGAAAATCCTGCAATAGAAGAAGATTTTATTGCACTCAAAGGAGAGATACTCACACTCAAAGAAGTAGATAAAGAAAAGAAAATATTATTAGGTGCTTTACTTGTGCCTAACAAACCTATCTACAGAAAAAATGGAGATGAAGAATACTATATTTATTTTTCAAGAGAAACTGTAAGAAAAGCATCACAAATATATTTACAAAAAGGCAATCAGAATAACTCTACATTAGAACACCAACATACTATTAAGGGTCTTTCTTTGGTAGAAAGTTGGATCGTAGAGGACACAAAAAAAGACAAGACTGCATTATATGGTCTTGAATATCCTGTAGGTACTTGGGTAGGTGCAGTAAAAGTAAACAATGATCAGATTTGGGAAGAATTTGTAAAGACAGGCAAAGTAAAAGGATTTAGTATAGAAGGTTACTTTGCTGACAAAGCAGAAAGACCAAAGGATCAAACAATAAAAGACCTCGCAAAGATAGAGGAAGAAGAAGCACAAGAATTACTATCACAAGTAAAAGGCATTATCAGAAACGACAAAAGATACAAAGCAGGTAAAAGATTAATATTTGAAAGTTTTAGTGATTATCCAGATGCAGTAAAGAACAATGCAAAAAGAGGTATTGATTTAAACAAAAAAGTAAATAACAAATGTGCAACTGATGTGGGCAAAATAAGAGCTCAACAATTAGCACAGGGTAAAGCAATAAGCGAACAGACAGTAAGTCGTATGTATTCTTTCTTGTCAAGAGCAGAGGAATATTACAAACCAGAGGACAAAGAAGCGTGTGGTACAATCTCATATTTACTTTGGGGTGGTCTTGCAGGTAAGAGATATGCAGAGAAAAAATTAAAAGAGTTAGGCAAACTTGATCTGTATAGTCAAAAGGTCAATGATGACTTTGCAATCATTATGGACAGACTTGCTTATTCATCTAAAGAGATGGCAGAAAAGATTGCTAAAGATATTGGTTGTGATGGCATACACGAACACGAGTTTGAAGATATGACTTGGTATATGCCTTGCGAACAACACGCACTCACAGAAGAAGAATTTAAAAAATACAAATGTCCAGAGGGATATAGAAAAGATTATCAGAAACACAAGTGCGTAAAGATGGCAGAGATAGGTCCTAGAGGTGGTATTAGGAAAAGTCCAAAAGCACCAAAGTCAGGCACACCGAATCCAAGACCAAAAGGTAAAGGCACGGCAAAGGGGGATGCTTCAACAAGTAGAGGTGCAAAAGTGAGCAAGAAAGATGAAGCGACATTACAGAAAAAGTCTGATGATTTTAACAAAAGATACAAAGACAAACTAGGATATGGTGTAACAGTCGGACAATTAAAGGCAGTATTCCAAAGAGGATTAGGCGCGTTCAATGTATCACATAGTCCTAGAATACAATCGCCAACTGCGTGGGCACAAGCGAGAGTAAATGCGTATTTATATTTAGTAAGAAACGGCAGACCACAAAACCCTAAATACACAGGAGACTTTGATCTGTTACCAAAAGGACATCCAAAGAGTAAGAAAAAATGAAACTACCAAGTTACACAAGTCCAAAAGGTGGTAGGAGAGCTTGTCTTTGCAAAGATGGACTAACTTACAAAATAGAATGTTGCACAGGAGAATTACACGCACAGGGCATTGGTGCGTTAAAAGGTGGTAGTAATGCTAGTATAAATGGTGTATCACGAACAGGATAAAAATACAAAATAAATTATTAAAATCGATATATAGTTATGAAAGCGACAGAAGTATTAAAACAAGTGAAAAACATTCTTGGAGTTGAGTTATCTGATATTCAATTAGCAGAACTCAAGTTAGAGAATGGAACTGTTTTGGAAGCAGAAGTTTTCGAATCAGGCAAAGAAGTTTTTATTAAAACGGAAGATGAAAAAGTTGCTCTACCTGTAGGAGAGTACGAACTTGAAGATGCTAGAGTTCTTGTTGTTGAGGAAGAAGGTATGATTAAAGAAATCAAGAATGCAGAACACGAGGAAGATGAAAAAGAAGATGAAGAAAAAGTGGATGCAAGATATGTAACAAGAGAGGAGTTCAGAAAAGAAATGGATGAATTGAAAGAGCATATCAATAAGATGATGGATCATAAAGACAAAGAAAAGATGTCAAGTGATTTTGAAGAAAAGGTATCTTTAGCAGTAACGGAAGTTTTGAATAGCGAAGCAGAAGAAAAAGAAGCTCTTAAACAAGAGTTGTCTAAACCTGCTGCTGAGCCACTCAAACACAGTCCTGAACAAGAAAAGTCTAGTAGAGGTTTCAAGTTTGCACAAAACAGAAGAATGTCCACATTAGATAGAGTAATGGAACAAATAACAAATAAATAAATATAATAATTATGGCAGTTTTAACGCACGTAAATAACGATGTTGTAAGAATTAAAAATGATGTTGATGCAGTATCAGCAGCAGTTACTCTTACATCAGCAGATAGTGGTAAATGGTACGAACTCGCTGCATCGGCAGGGGTTACGGTAACATTACCAGCAGTAGAATCTGGACTAAATTTTAGATTTGTTGTAGCAAACGCATTTGATACATCAAATTATATCATTGATAGTGCAGAAGGAGATAATATAGATGGAATTTTAGTAGTAAATGGTGCATCTGTAGCAGCTTCAGGAGAGGACCAAATTAACTTTGTAGCATCAGCAGAATCAGTAGGAGATTTTATCGACATCTGGTCAGATGGTAATAAGTGGTATGTTTGGGGTATCGGAAATGCATCAGGTTCAATTACAGCTACTGATCCAAGTTAATAAATAAATAAATAAATAAAAGAGATATGGCTACTACAACAAGTATAACAACTTCATACGCAGGAGAGTTTGCAGGGGAATATATTGCTGCTGCTCTATTGAGTGGAGTTACATTATCACAGGGTGGTGTTAGTATAAAACCTAACATCAAATTCAAAGAGGTTATCAAAAAATTAGCATTAGATAGTATTCTAAAAGATGCTAGTTGTGATTTTGATCCGACTTCTAACGTAACATTAACAGAAAGAATCTTACAACCAGAGGAATTTCAAGTAAACCTACAACTTTGTAAAAAAGATTTCAGACAAGATTGGGAAAGTGCATCTATGGGATTTAGTCAATATGACAACTTACCAAGAAGATTTAGTGATTTCTTAATTGCACAAGTTGCAGCAAAAGTTGCAGAAAAAGTAGAACAAAACATTTGGCAAGGTGCTACTGCAAATGCAGGAGAGTTTAACGGCTTTCAAGCATTGTTATTAGCAGATAGTGATGTTGTTGATGTTTCTGGTACTACACTTTCAGCATCTAACATTATTGCAGAGCTAGGCAAAGTAGTTGATGCGATTCCAAGTGGAGTTTACAATAAAGAGGATTTAAAGATTTATATTCCTACAAGTGCAGCAAAGTTTTATATTCAAGCACAAGCAGCATTGGGTTATAGAGAATTGTATCACGTTGGTAAAACAGATATGAACTTTCAAGGGATTCCATTATTTACAGCTCCAGGCTTAGGTGCTGACAAAATGGTCGCAGCAGAATCATCTAACTTATTCTTCGGTACAGGTCTATTGAACGACTGGCAAGAAGTCAAGTTGATTGATATGGCAGACATTGATGGATCACAAAACGTGAGAGTTGTTTTAAGAGGAAGTGCAGGAGTACAACACGGCATCGGTTCTGATATTGTATTGTATTCTTAATATTGTTTAACATAATAAAGTTGGGTAGAGTAGAGAGAGAGAAGTTTTCTAGAAACGCAAGATAAAATACCTACCCTCTTTATTATAAAAAAATTTTAAATTATGGCTTGTACGTTAACAAAAGGAAGAGAGTTACCTTGTAAATCAGGGGTAGGTGGATTAAAGTCTATTACGTTTGCAGATTTCGGTACATTAGGTGCTTTGACTATCGCAAATGAGATGATCACAGACTTTGGTGGATCACCAACATTTATGAAGTTCGATGTAAAAGGGAACTCAACAATGGACACTACTGTTACATCATCAAGAGAGAATGGTACAACATTCTATGAAACATCGGTAGTAATGAACTTAATTTTCCAAGAGGAAAAAACTCAAGCTGAAATTAAATTACTAGCAGTATCAAGACCTCACATTATCGTTGAGGATTACAATGGCAATTTCAGATTAGTGGGAAAAGATCACGGATGTGAGCTTACAACAGGTACATTCAGTAATGGTGCAGCAATGGGCGACCTTTATGGTTACTCTTTGACATTTGTTTCACAAGAAACAGAAGCACCAGACTTTATTACAACTGCTGCTTATAATGCAGAAAGTCAAGGAACACAGATTGATGTAAATTAATTTTAGTATTTTGAGTAAAGAAAGGGGGCTTATGTCCTCTTTTTTTTTGCACCTATACAAAATATCCTTTATATTTCGATATATAAGTATGAAGGTTTTGACAACGAGTAGTTCTGCACAGAATATTGATGTGATACCAAGAACATACGCATCATCATATACTTTAAAATTAAGAGATACAAGCAAGAACAAAGAAGTATTTTCATCAAGTGTAAGTGCTTCTGACAATGGCAATTTTAAAAGATTATCTGCAACTATAAGTCCTGTACTCAAAGAGGGTAGATATTATGATATGAGCTTGATAAGTGGTAGTGCAACTGTTTACAAAGACAAAGTATTTTGCACAGATCAAACCATCAATCAAGCAAACAACAATCATTATGATATAAATAGTGGACAGTTTACATTTGATGAAACATCAGGATCACACGATAACGATTACATAATAGTATGAACGATTTAAGAGTTATAAATTTAAGTAGTTACACCACACCTAAAGTTGTTGAATACAAAAACAAAGAATGGATAGGGTATGGCGATGATAACAACTACTTTAAATATCTTATAGACAGATACAATGGGAGTCCAACAAACAATGCTATTGTTAATGCTATCTCTGCTATGATTTATGGAAAAGGTTTAGATGCTACAGATAGCAATAGAAAACCAGAAGAATATGCAAAGATGATTTCTTTATTCAATAATGATTGCATAAGAAAACTTTGCTATGATCTTAAATTAATGGGTCAATGTTCTATACAGATAATATATTCAAAAGATAGAAATACAATCGCACAAGTAGAACACTTCCCAGTAGAAACATTAAGAGCTGAAAAGTCAGGAGAGGATGGGGAGATAAATGCTTACTACTATTTTCACGATTGGGCAGAATACAAACCACAAAGCAAACTAAAAAGAATACCTGCTTTTGGTAAGAGTAACGAATCAATAGAAATATTGTATGTCAAACCTTATAGAGCAGGGTATCATTATTATAGTCCTGTAGATTATCAGGGTGGGTTGCAATATGCAGAGCTTGAAGAAGAAGTAGGTAATTTTCATTTGAACAATATTATGAATGGTATGTCTCCAAGTATGTTAATCAACTTTAACAATGGTGTACCAAACGAAGAAGAAAGAGAACTTATAGAACAAAGAATATCACAAAAGTTTTCTGGAAGTAGTAATGCAGGTAAATTTATTCTTGCATTTAATGACAATGCAGATACGGCAGCAAGTATTGATCCTGTTCAGTTATCTGATGCACACCAACAATATCAGTTCTTGAGTGAGGAAAGCACAAGAAAAATAATGGTATCACATCGTATTGTATCTCCTATGCTTATTGGTATCAAAGACCAATCAGGATTAGGTAACAATGCAGATGAATTAAAGACTGCTTCCATATTACTAGACAATACAGTCATTAGACCCTTTCAACATTTATTGATAGACTGTTTTGACAAAATATTGGCATATAACAAGATTTCACTCAATCTTTATTTTAAGACCTTACAACCACTTGAATTTACAGACTTGGAGAATGTAGAGGATGAAGAAACGAAAGAGGAAGAAACAGGTGTTAAATTAAGCGAGGATAGATGTTGTGTAAGTCTAGGAAGTGATTTAGACAAATACATAGACAATGATGTCGCAGATGCTTTGATAGATTTAGGAGAAGATGAAAACGAGTTATTAGAAAAATACGATATTATAGATGAATTTGAGGTAGATTACGAAACAGAAAACGAACTAGACCAGAAGATTGCAGAGCTGAACGAAAAGACAGAACTTGCAAATACAGGAAGTGCAAAACCATACAGAGACAGTAAACAAGATGGCAAGTCAAAAAAGAAAGGACAAGAAGATGTTATTTATCTAGTAAGATATATGTATACACCTTATAGTGCTGCATACAAAACACAAGCACCAAGATCAAGAGAATTTTGTATCAAGATGATGAACGCGAAGAAAGTTTATCGTAAAGAGGATATTAAGGCGATGGATAACAAAGTAGTAAATGCAGGGTTTGGAAAAAATGGTGCTTCCAAATACTCGGTCTGGCTTTATAAGGGGGGAAGTCGCTGTTCCCATAGATGGACAAGAAGAATTTATGCAAGAAAAGAGGGCAACAAATCTCTAGGAGATGTGGTAAGTACAACAAGTGCGATAAAGAAAGGTTTTAGACCAGAGAAAAATGCAAAGAAAGTATCAATAGCACCTCGTAATATGCCTAATAAAGGATTTACGGCAGCATATTGGAATAAAATGGGATTTAAGAATTAAAAGATGGCAGTAGCATTATTTATAAAACCGATAGACTTAAAAAGAAACTCAATCATTGATGGCAATGTTGATGTGGATAAATTTATTGGGTTTGTTAAAATAGCACAACAAATACACATTAGAAACTATCTAGGTACTGATCTATACAACAAAATAAGCTCTGATATTATAGCAGGTAGTTTGGCAGGTAATTATTTGAACCTTGTCAATGATTTTATACAACCTATGCTCATTCATTTTGCTATGGTGGACTATTTACCTTTTGCAGCATATCAAATCAAAAATGGTGGTATCAGCAAGCACGTTTCAGAAAATGCAGAAAGTGTAAGCAAAGAAGAGGTAGATTACCTAGTAGAAAAACACAGAGACATAGCAGAATACTATACAAGAAGATTTATTGATTATATGAGTTTTAATCAAAGTTTGTTTCCAGAATATACAAGTAATTCAAATGATGATATACATCCTGATAAAGATGCTCTTTTCAATGGTTGGGTATTATGAAGTATAAGGTAAAGAAAAAAAATATTGAAAAATTAATAACATATTTAAAAGTCAATGGCAACATTAACAAATACACAAATATCAGTAACGTATGTAGGGCTCTTAAAGACAAGTGCTAATACAGTTTTAACATCTACAGCCCAACAGATAACTGATGGCGATGGTAACAACAGTATTATGTTTTTATCTACGGCAGGTGTTGGTATTGGAGGAAGTCCTGCGAGTGGCAAAGAATTAGATGTTACAGGAAACGTACAAGTAACAGGAGACCTTATTGTAGATAATATTACAATAGATGGCTCGACAATTACAAATGCTAGTGGAGACTTAGCAATAGTTAACACAAATGATGATGGAGATATTAATTTTCGTAGCGATAATGGTTCAGGTGGATTAACTACTTATTTAGCGATTGATGGTGGAGATGAGGTGGTCAGATTTTATAAAAGTGCTTATCTAACAGATAATATAAAAGCATTATTTGGTAATTCATCAGACTTACAAATCTACCACGATGGTAGTGATTCAATAATAGAACAAACACAAACAGGTTCAGGTGATTTAATTATAAGAAATGCTAATGATGACAAAGACATAATCTTTCAAAGCGATGATGGGAGTGGTGGAGTTGCAACGTACTTAACTCTTGATGGAAGTGCTGAAAAAATATTAATACAAAAATCAACAGTTTTCACAGGTGGTGGTATGGACTATGGTGTTGATGGCACAGGTGCAGATGTTATATTTTATGGAGATACATCTGGTAGGAATATGAAGTGGGATCAAAGCGAGGATCATTTGTTATTTACAGATAATACTAAATTAAAACTTGGTACAGGTGGAGACCTAGAAATATATCACGATGGCTCAAATACTATTATAGACAATAATACAAATGATTTAATTATTAGATGTGATAGTGATGATATAAAAATACTAGCAGAAGATGATATTGTATTAAGAGACAATGATGATAGTACAAATTTTATACATTGTATCAATGGTGGTGCTGTAAAATTATACCATAATGGAAGCGAAAAGTTTGAAACTACAAGTACAGGTGTAACTGTAACAGGGGATATTACTTTTGGTGATAGTCATTTTATAGGTGATGATTCATTTGATAATTTACAAATACTGGCATCATCTGGAGAAAATGTTGTGATACAAGCACCAACAGGTAACCAGATAGACTTAAAAACAGCAGGTGGTTCAACTTTAATACTTGATAGTTCACAAGATGCAACCTTTGCAGGTACGTTGAAATCTAATACTGATTTTGTAGTACAGGTAGATGCCGATAACAACACAAGTGGATCTGTATTTAAGATTTTAGGTGGTGGTGGCTCTGAATTATTTAGAGTTAACGAAGCAGGTCAAGCTGGCATAGGCACAACAAGTCCTGCTATGAAATTAGATGTCGATGCAGGGGTGAGTGATAGTGTTGCAAGATTTACATCAACAGATTCAAATGCTAGAATATTAATTGCAGACAATGATGATATAATGTACTTGGGTACACAATCAAATAAATTTTATATAGGTGCTAATGATAGTGCAACATCTGGTAATTTAATTATTGACAGTTCAGGTCAAGTAGGCATAGGCACAACAAGTCCATCAAGTTTATTACATTTAGAAAGTGCATCATCCCCAACATTAAGATTAGTAGATACAACAAATACAACTATATTATTGGCTTATGCACAAGATTCTGATGCCCATATAGGCACTTATTCGAACCATTCTTTAGTACTTGATACCAATAGTACAACTGCTCTAACAATAGATACATCACAAAACGCAACTTTTGCAGGTAATATAAGTTTAGCAGATAGTAAAATACTAAGAATCGGCTCTAGCAATGACCTTGACCTCCTGCACGATGGGACAAATTCACAAATTAGCAATAATACTGGGGATTTACAAATAATAAATAACGCAGATGATAAAGATATTGCATTCTTTTCTGATGATGGTTCAGGAGGTACTACTGAATATTTCAGACTAGATGGAAGTGCAGAAGCAAATGTCTTTAGTAAAAATATAACTCTTAATGGAAGCCATTCAATAACAAACGATTCTAACGGACATCTTAACATAAATAGTGCAGGTGGTAAACAAATATTTATTGATGCACAAGGTCAATTAAGATTAGATAGTGGTGGTGCTCAAGCTTTTACACTGGACAGTTCACAAGATGCAACGTTCACAGGTAATATCAATTTAGCAGATAGTAAAAAAGTATCACTTGGTGCATCTGATGATTTTAATATGTCTCACAATGGAACAGACACAACTATCCAAAATATTACAGGACATCTAAATATAACAAACAAATCAAATGATTCCGATATTATATTTAAGTCAGATGATGGGTCTGGTGGTATTACGACTTATTTCTTTTTAGATGGTAGTGATGTGTCAACAAAAATATTAACGCAAAAGGTAATAATGTCGAATTTACCGACATCTGATCCAAATAATGCAGGTCAGTTGTACAATGATAGTGGAACTTTAAAAATATCAGCAGGATAATAAATTAAATTAAATAAAAATGGGAAAAAGTAAAATAAGTTATAATTGGGTTATAAATGGCTTTGATGCCAAAATTAGCCACGATAGTAAAGACAATGTGATATATGCTATACATTGGTCTTACAATGCAAACAAGGGAGATCACAACGCAAATATGATTGGATCAGACCACGTTGAGTACAACGCAGATTCTTTTATTGAATACAAAGATTTAAAAAAGACTGATGTGATTGGTTGGTTAGAAGCAAAACTAGATGTTGCTAAAATGCAAAAAAGTCTATCAGATCAGATTGCACTAAAGGAAGCACCAGTAGATGTTATGCTAAAACCAGAGTGGTAAAATTTATATATTTGTAAAAAAATATATTATGAAATTAGAAAAATCAGAATTAGAGTACATACAAGAATTGTTAAATGATGAAACAAGATATTATGTTGAGGTGGGCAAAGCACACTACAACAAACTTATTTCAGATGCTAAAATTGCAGATGCTATCAAAAAGATAGATCAATGCAAAAAAGACTTTAGTAAGAAAATGCAAAAGCTAGAGAATAAATATGGCAAAGTAAATATCAATCTTGCAGATGGCTCTATTCAAGAAGTTGAGAAAAATGAGCAAGACAATAAATGAAAATACACAGGTTAAATTAGATTTAAAAACAATAGGTATCATTGTAGGTGGTTGTATATCACTTGCATCAATGTACTTTGTAATGCAGTCAGATATTGCAGAAGCAAAGGAATTACCCAAACCTGTAGTGTCAGAAAAGGAAGCAGAATTTAAAGACAAGCTCATTCGTTCTCAAATAGATTTAACTCAACAACAAGTGGAGAACATACAAGAAGATGTAAAGGAGATCAAAGAAACTGTTGAGAAAATAGAAGAAAGAGTATATGAACTTAAAAATTAGAATATGTGTCCTATTAACTGTCCTATTTGTTTCAACTGTCAGTAGTCAATATTATAAAGATAATATTAGTGTTGTTCTGTTTAAAGCATCATTTGTCGAAGATGTTAGCTTAAAGGAATACAAAGAACACAACACGCATATATTTGACTTTGAAAACAGTAAACACGAAAAATACTTTGCAGATGAAGGTATAGAGTTTTTGCCTACTATTATTTTATACAATAATGGCAAAGAGATATATAGGGTTGAAGCAGGTATCACATTAAGACTCCCAGAAGATTACGAGGTAGAATTTCAAAAACAGATTGATAAACTTTTAGAAGATAGATTTTAGTTATGAAAAAATATTTATTATTAGCATTATTATTTACACTCAATGTAAATGCACAGTTTTTTAAAAAAGCATACGAAGGTATATTTAAGTATGCAACAGTATATGTAGCAGGAGATATGCGAGAAGCATACGAAACTCAATACCCAGATTATTTTATTAGAACAAACCCAGATGATTTATATGCAATACCAGATGTTATAGATCAAACAATTTATCATCCTTTCGATTATCGTATAGGTATTGGTATCAGAAAAATTGCAAGATTTAACTACGAGCTGAAACCTAACTATATCGATGGATCAGAAAACCTAATAGGTTTATCAGCACCTATTGCAGCAGTAAAAGGGCTAGAGTATTTATTTCACTATGAAAGAGAAAGAGAAAGGTCAGAGGAGTTTGACAATACAAGATACTTTATAAGACATACAGGAAAATATCACATAGTCAAACTAGAATCAAGAAAACAAGGTAATGTAAACTTTCAGTATCAAAGTGCAGAGATTAGAGCAAGATTACCAATAGGGCAAAAGTTTGGTATTAGTGC